>TARA_Y100000385_G_scaffold259332_1_pt1 | contig 325913 bp, 275 predicted proteins | sample TARA_Y100000385 | Tara Oceans TARA_Y100000385 (sample SAMEA2620980) | marine metagenome | biome: marine biome (ENVO:00000447); feature: surface water layer (ENVO:00002042); material: "saline water (ENVO:00002010), including plankton (ENVO:xxxxxxxx)" | depth 5 m
TTTAGCATTGGCTAAATCCTACTGGTAAACATGCGGACTAGCAGTATAAATTTAAATAAAACAGGAGTGTTGCTTTTTTTATTGGCTAAAAAAACAACTCTAGTTTTTAATCCCAGTTAAGGCTTCCTATTATATCAACATGACCACCATTCAATATAGGCAGAATAGTAAGTATTAGTTATAACTGTATTTCAATGGGGAAATAAAAAAGGGCTACATTTCTGCAACCCTTTGATCTTTATAGTGGAGAAGATGGGTCTCGAACCCACGACCTCTTGACTGCCAGTCAAGCGCTCTAGCCAACTGAGCTACATCCCCTTAATCATTGAACAAATTTAATCTTTCAATGTATTCAAAATAGCTATTACTTATTTCTAACGCTCGCCGCCTGAATATTCTTGTCGAGAAGGCTAGCCTTTTAGTCAGAAAGGGCAGGTAGCCATCCCGATAACTATCGGGAGAGCTACATCCCCAATTTAATTGGTGGCAATTTTAAGTAAACTTTACTTATTACCTATTACGCAATAGAAACAAGTTGTGAAAAAATCTCTAAAAAAGGGAATTGAAGCCAATGGGCCAATCAAAACGCGTTTCTTTAGATTAAACTTGATTTCATAGTTTGGATTAATAAACCAACGCGTTTTTTTATCCAAACTGTAATTATGCTTCTTTACAATGCTTAAAAACCGCGCGGTAGAAATTCCCGTATCCTTTATTTCAACTAACGATTCTATAACTCTTTCACTTTCTCCAAAAGCCTTCAAGAGCATTTTAAACAATGGCATTGGCAGTAAATGATACCAAGGTGCAACACTCGTTAATTTCTTTTTACAAATCTGTTGATGGCCTCCAAAAGGCATATACCAAGGAGGGAACCCAAAAAAGACTTTTCCATTTGGAGTAAGCAAGCTTTTCATAAAGCCCATAAAACGATCTTGATCGTGAATGTGCTCAATTACATCCCGTAAAATAATGAGGTCAAATTTTTCGTCAGATGATAAATCCCATTCGTAAATGTCTTGGTTAATTAACTTATAGGTTGATCCTGGAAGCGCCTCACTCAGCCACTCTCTTCCCATTTTTAGTTTTCCTTCGTTAAGATCAACACCAATAACATCGCAACCTTTCTCTAAAAAAGGAAGAATATTACCACCTTCACCACAACCTATTTCTAAAACCTTGGTTTCTTTCGTTACGGGAATTACCGCCTCAATATAAGGCACAACATACTTTCGAGTGCTTATTGCCTGCTCATTAAAATACTGTTTTCTATTTGTGTGTCTTTCTTGCATTTACTTTTAGAAATGGATGGCCGAAATTAAAACTTTTACTGTTTCTGATCGACTAATGTGCTGCCAACCAATTCTCACCAGTTCCGCTGTCCACAACTAGTGGAACAGAGAGTTTAAATGCATTTGACATTTTCTCTTCAATTACTGGGGTTACTTCTTCCAATTCTACTTTCGGAACATCAAACACGAGTTCATCATGCACTTGAAGCAGCATTTTGGTTTTTAAGTCTCTTTCCTTCAAAAACTGTTGAATATCGAGCATAGCAAGTTTAATAATATCCGCCGCGCTTCCCTGTATTGGAGCATTAATGGCAATGCGCTCTGCTTGCGACCGAACCGTTCCATTTGCCGAATTAATATCTCTAAGGGGCAGTATTCTTCCCATAATGGTTTCGCAGTAACCCTTTTCCCGTGCTGTTTCAATTGACTGATCCATGTATGCTTTTACTTTTGGATACTTCGTAAAATAAGAATCAATGATTTCTTTTGCTTCTGTTCTTCCAATACCTAGGTTTTGAGCCAAGCCAAATGCTCCTTGACCATATGCAATTCCAAAGTTTACTGCTTTGGCCTTGGACCGCATTTCTCGAGTCACTTCTTTTGAGTCAACCCCAAATACTTTTGCTGCCGTTGCAGCGTGTATGTCTTCTCCGTTCTTGAAAGCTTCTATCATTCCCTCATCTCCACTTAAAGAAGCCATAATCCTAAGTTCTACCTGACTGTAATCGGAGGCTAACAAAGTGTGCTTATCATCTCGCGGAATAAATGCCTTTCTGATTTCCCGACCTCGCTCAGTTCGCACAGGTATATTTTGCAAATTGGGCGCTTCAGAACTTAATCGCCCCGTTGCGGCAATAATTTGATTGTAGGTGGTGTGGATTCTTCCATCTGCATGAACCAAAAGCGGAAGGGGGTCAACATAAGTGTTGCGAAGCTTAACCAGCTCTCTAAAATCTAATATTTTACCTACAATTTCATGGTCTGGCGCATAACGTTTTAGAATTTCTTCATTGGTTTGATATTGGCCTGTTTTAGTTTTCTTGGGTTTACTATCAATTTTTAAATGCTCAAAAAGAATTTCTCCAACTTGTTTTGGCGAGGCAATATTGAAGTTGGTGCCAGCCAGTTCGTATATCTCTGCTTCTACAGCCTGTGCATCAATTACTAGCTTCTCAGAAAGTTCTTTGAGACTCTCCGAATTCAATCGAATGCCCTCTTCTTCCATATCAGCTAAAACTCCCAAAAGCGGTGACTCAATCTTATGGAATAAATCTGCTAAACCAGACGCTTCTAACATCGGTTCAAAAACTCGTTTCAATCGCAAGGTGATATCAGCATCCTCGCAAGCATAGTATGAGATAGACTCTTGCGGAATATCACGCATTGTTTTCTGGTTCTTTCCTTTTGATCCTATACGTTCAGAAATAGGAACAGGAGTATAATTGAGGTAAACCTCTGCAAGATAGTCCATTCCATGTTTACGGGTATTTGGCTCTAACACATAATGCGCAAGCATAGTGTCGAAATAAGGCCCCTCTACTTTTACTCCATATTTTCGGAGAACCAATACATCGTATTTTAGGTTTTGACCTATTTTTTGAATCTTTTTGTTCTCGAAAAGTGATTTGAACTCGTTAACAATTGCTGCTGCTTTTTTAAGGTCAGTCGGCACGGGAACATAAAAAGCCTCAAATGCACTAATGGCAAAAGACATTCCGACCAACTCAGCTTTTAGCGGATTAAGTCCTGTTGTTTCTGTATCGAAGCAAAAGCTATCCTGAAAAGAGAGTACTTGTACTAGTGACTTTCTTTTCTCCAGGGTATCTGTATAATGATATTCGTGGAAGCTGGAAGAAATGTCTGTCGCGGCAAGGTGCTCAGGTTCCGTTTTAGCTTCCGCACTATCTGAAGTGGTCGACTCCATTGGCGCTCCAAAAAGGTCCATTTGTCCACTTGTACTTATTGCAGCTTTTGGTGCCGAAGTTGACCCAATCGAAATTGTTTCTCCTAATACCTTACTAGCAATGTTTCTAAATTCCAGTTCACTAAACAACTCCCTAAGCAAGTCTTTGTTTGGGTCTTCCATTATTAGTTTATCTGGCTCAAAATCAACTGGAGCATCTAATAAAATGGTTGCCAATTTTTTTGAAAGAAAAGCTTGTTCCTTATTTGCTTCCACCTTTTCTTTCATTTTCCCTTTTAGCTCATGGGTGTGTTCATACAAGCCTTCCATGGAATCGTATTGCTTCAAAAGTTTTGCGGCTGTTTTTTGGCCTACCCCTGGAATACCTGGAATGTTGTCCACAGCATCTCCCCACATACCCAAAAGGTCAATAACCTGCTCTGGCCGACTTACGTCAAATTTTTCGCATATTTCTGGTATCCCCCATACTTCAGCTGGTCCACCACTACGGGCAGGTTTATACATAAAAATATTTTCCGTGACGAGCTGACCAAAATCTTTATCCGGTGTCATCATATATACGGTGTAACCCTCTTTTTCTGCTTTTTTGGCCAACCCGCCAATTACATCATCGGCCTCGTAGCCTGGAGATTCAAGAATTGGAATGTTAAATCCCTCTATAATTTTTCGGATATAGGGTTCAGAAAGTTTAATATCTTCAGGTGTAGCATCCCTGTTGGCTTTGTATTCTGAATATTCCTGTACGCGGACATTTGGAGACTTATGGTCAAAAACAACAGATATATGCGTTGGTTTTTCTCGATTTAGTAAATCCAATAAAGTATTCGTAAAACCAAAAATAGCCGACGTATTTAGTCCTTTTGAATTTACTCTTGGGTTTTTAATAAACGCATAATAAGCCCTGAAAATCAAGGCATAAGCATCCAATAAAAAAAGTCGTTTATCTCCATTTTGATCTGTCATAATTATTTTTTGTGGGCTTTCGAAAATAAGGAATTTGGTTTCAATTTACCGGAGCTTACCTCCATTAATGAATTAAAAATTAATATTGCATAAATGAAGGCTTCAATAAGCAAACTTAGCATTGTAATTCCCGCTTATAACGAAGCGAAAACTATTCACCTTTTATTAGATAGGGTGATTGAGGTAAATCTATTAAACAACATTGTTAAAGAGATCATCATTGTGGACGATTGCTCTAATGATGAGACTGGGAAAAAAATCCAAGAATACATAGCTAGCCACCCTAATTCGGATATGCATTACTATTTACAAGAAAAAAACCTAGGTAAAGGAGCGGCGTTGCACCGCGGAATTAAAGAAGCTACAGGCGAATACTTGATCATTCAAGACGCAGATTTAGAATATGACCCACAGGAATACAACCTTTTATTAAAACCTGTTATTGATGGGTTTGCCGACGTGGTTTATGGCTCCCGATTCTTGGGCGGTAACCCACATCGTATATTATTTTTCTGGCATAGCATCGGAAATCAGTTCTTAACTTTCCTTTCCAACATGTTTAACAACCTCAACTTAACGGACATGGAAACCTGCTACAAGCTATTTCACACAAAGACCGTTCAAAGTCTTTCCCTTAAGGAAAATCGTTTTGGATTTGAGCCAGAGGTTACCGCAAAAATTTCGCGTATTCCAAAAATTCGTCTTTACGAAGTTGGAATATCCTACTATGGAAGAACCTATGCAGAAGGAAAGAAAATTAACTGGAAAGACGGGTTTCGAGCATTATACTGTATCGTTAAATACGGTATTTAACCTAGAGCAAATGGTGCGTTTACGGTAGGTTAAACACTTTGATAATAACTTTATATTTGCATTTTAAATTAAAAAAATAATTACCATGAGAAAATTAATAATGGGATTGGCAGTATCCTCAATGATATTAACTGCATGTAATCCAGAACCAGAAGTTACAATGACGGTTCCTGCTACCGCTAATGTTGGAGAAAATGTAGCAATGGCTAATGGGTCAGATGTAAAGAAAACGTATAACGCAAACTGGAGCTTTGGTGACGGTGGAACAGCTTCTACTTGGGATGCAAACCACATTTACTCCGAAGCTGGGTCTTACACAGTAACATTAACCGCTACAAACAAGAAAGGTAACATGGCTACTAGCGCAACACAAGTAATTACTGTTTCTGATAACGGTATTGGTGCTATTGAAACCAAAATGGAAGAAGAAGCTGTTGCGATGGATGAGTGGTGGACCAAAGCTGTTGGAACATATAGTTTTGGAACGGGTTCAATCAATTACAACTATTGTGGCACTAACAGTACTGACTTAACGCTTAAGTCAAGAGCTACTGCTGTTAAAGTAACGATAATTACTCCAAATGGCGACTTCGAAGTAGCTAGTTACATGATGAATGAAAATGGTGAGAAGAATAATTACACGTTTGAGTACATTGACGAAACGCATGTTAGAGTTGGGGCCTTAAGATTCCTTTATACACCTGCAACTGGATCAGCAGAAGTTAATGATCATGCTTCTATGACAGACGGTATTTACACTTATGCTAACACAGGAAGCGTAATTACACTTACACGAATTGAGGAAAACATCGACAATAACGGAGGAGACCCTTGTGTTGATCGAGTAACTTACACTTATACTTTGACGAAATAGTCAAATTTGAAAATATTAAAAAAGCCGTTTTGATTTCTCAAAAACGGCTTTTTTTTGCTCAATAATTTATTTTAGTTGGTCCTAAAACTGTATTTCAGGAATCTCTCCTTCTGCCAGCAAGCTTCCTTCCGTTGAGTTTATTATTTCTTCTACCGATACGCCTGGAGCTCTTTCTAATAGTTTAAAGCCTCCACCTTCCATTACTTCTAAAACCGCTAAATTAGAAACCACTTTCTTTACACAAGCGACTCCTGTAAGTGGCAAAGAACATTCTTTTAATAATTTAGACTCTCCCTTTTTGTTGGTATGCATCATGGCCACAATAATGTTTTCTGCCGAAGCTACTAAATCCATTGCACCACCCATACCCTTTACCATTCTGCCTGGAATTTTCCAATTAGCAATGTCTCCATTCTCAGAGACCTCCATGGCCCCTAAAATAGTTAAGTGAACGTGCTGACCACGAATCATTGCAAATGAGGTAGCTGAATCAAATATTACCGCACCTTTTTCCAGAGTAACGGTTTGTTTTCCAGCATTAATTAAATCAGCATCTTCGTCACCCTCGAAAGGAAAAGGACCCATTCCCAATAACCCATTTTCGCTTTGAAACTCAACATCTATTCCATCGGGAATGAAGTTCGCCACCAGCGTAGGAATTCCAATACCTAAATTCACATATTGTTTGTCTTGCACTTCTTGCGCTATACGCTGCGCTATTTGTTCTTTACTTAAACTCATCTGTGTGTTTTTATCTTTCGCTAATTTAATTTGAATAAATGAATATTCCCTTTACTTGATATAGTATCTCTACAATATATTGCTTTTTCCTTTTCGGTCTTTAACCCTTCACTATGCACCAGCAGGTGTTTTATCCCAATATTTTTAGCGTGCTGAACAAACTCTCCTGTCAATTCTTGATGGTAAATATTTGACAAGCCCTTTCGATTCATGTAGTACAAGCTCACATTTGGTGATGGGTCGTAAACACTCAGCACAGGAACCTCTTTAGTGACTCCGTTTTCATTTAACCAATCGTCAATTAGGGCTAAATTATTGTCCAATTTATTGTAGTAGTTCCACGTATGGCTTCTTGTTTCAGCGGTAACTTGTGCGGTTGAAACATTAGCAGCTACAAAGGGAACCGAAGCCAATAAAAAAAGCAAAAGCGCCAACTTGTTCTTAAATAGTACCTTAATAATCGAGATACCGTACATTAGTAATAATGGTAAAATACCATAAAGGCAAATGATGTAATAATCATGGTGTCTAAATCGTTCAAAAAACAGTAGAACAAAAATCACAGTAATAAAGGCATAAACCACTAGTGGAACCGTCTCCTTTTGCAATTTTTTATACCATAAAAGACCAAAGGCAAAAAAAGGTAAGGTTAACAACCAAAGCGATTTATACGCAAGAAGTTCATTATACCACGTTTCCATAAAACCGGTTTTAACCCCTGTGATTTGCGCTTCAGTTAGGGTCCAATAAGGAACAGTATCCAATAAAAAATAAACGTTATTAATTTGAGCATTGTACCACGCCGCATACTGCACCCAAATCAGGGTTAACACAAAGGGTAAAGACCAAGGAAGTAGTGCTTTTAACGTATTCCATAGTTTTCCTTTTTGAAAAGTAACTAATTCATAAGAAACAAGTGCAACTAACAAAATTCCAGCAGAAACCTTCGTTAATACAGCTAAGGAGAAAAAAAGCAAACCTAAATAAAGGTTGTTTCTAGAGGCTTTTTCTCGCCACTTTTCATAAAAATAAAGCCCACCAAAAGAAAGGGCTAACGCTATAGTATCTGGTAAAAACTCAACACCGTAATACACCAAAATAGGAGGGGTAAAACAAAATATATTTAGCAGAATGGAAACGGAAGTGCTTTTTGTTTTTAGATAAAACCATTGAAATAAAAGGTAGAAGCCTAGAGCCAATATTCCCCACCACCACCAGCGAAATATTTCATTAGAAAAGCCAAGTATTTGATACGTTTTCCCTATCAAATAATAAAAAAGCGGGAACTCCCCTACTGCTTTTCCAGAACCCTCAAAACGCTGGTGTAATTGCGGCTCTAGAAACGGTAAATCGTTCTGTGCATAATTCTGCGCCATAGAAGCACCATCGCACTTTCTCCACATATGGGTGCCTTCTGGAAACCTGTCCATGTTATCAAAATACCCGTAAGAGGCACTTTGCCAAACAAACAATACCAAAAACAACAGGTCTCTAATAAAACGAGTTCCCTTGTCCCACTCAACTATTCTGTGTAATAATTGGCTCAATCTAGGCCTTTTGACGAACCGTTCTCTGCTCTATTCTTTTTTCGTAGTTCGTTCCTTGAAAAATACGTTGGACGAATATTCCAGGGGTATGAATGTGATTTGGGTCCAGCTCCCCTGCTGGCACTAACTCTTCGACTTCAGCAACGGTAATCTTTCCTGCCATTGCCATTAGCGGGTTAAAATTTCGAGCGGTTGCTTTGTATATTAGGTTTCCGGCTGTATCTCCTTTCCAAGCTTTTACAAATGCAAAATCTGCTGTAAGCGCTGATTCAAGAATATGCGGCTTTCCATTAAAGTCTCTTACTTCTTTTCCTTCTCCAACCTCAGTTCCATACCCTGCCGGGGTAAAAAAAGCAGGGATTCCCGCTCCTCCAGCTCTACAGCGCTCTGCTAATGATCCTTGGGGTATGAGGTCTACCTCCAGTTCTCCACTCAACATTTGGCGTTCAAACTCATCATTTTCACCAACATAAGAAGAAATCATTTTTTTTATTTGGTGATTTTGTAACAACAAACCCAAACCAAAATCATCAACTCCAGCATTATTTGAAATACAGGTAACTCCAGATATTCCTATTCGAACCAACTCTTCAATCGCTTTTTCAGGAATTCCACATAAACCAAACCCGCCAAGCATAAAGGTCATATTATTCTCTACACCCTTCAGTGCCTCTTGTACATCAGCTACTTTTTTGTTCATTGCCATATTGTCGCATTTTGAATCTCAAATGTAAAAATTGAAAAAGGAAAACTGCATAAATCCTTAGATTAGATTAATCCCAATCAGAAGGAGTACCCCGATCGTATCGGTTTCCACCGGATTCCGTGACTTCATCACAATTTAGATTAATATCCAATGGTTCCAGCGGTTTTTCAAAATCTCCCTTGCTAATGTCAATTGATTTATCTGCATAAACCTTATTCATAAAATAACCCCAGATAGGCAAGGCCATATTTGTACCCATTCCCTTTGAAAGACTGCTAAAACGAACCGCCCTATCCTCTGCTCCTACCCAAACTCCTGTAACTAGGTCAGGAGTAATGCCAATAAACCAACCATCGGATTGATTTTGAGTTGTGCCCGTTTTACCAGCGATTGGAATTTCCATCGGAAAACCGCCATAAGGACGAATTTCTTTGCTAAAACGCAGGCGAATAGCTGTTCCTCCCGAACTTTTTCCTAAGTCTCTATTATAGTTGTAGGATGTTACTCCCTTCATTAACTCCAGCATTAAATAAGCATCCCGCTCACTCATTACCGAATTCGTCTTTCTGTGAACCAGATTATTATAAATCTCGTTTCCATTTTTATCCATAATTCTTGTAAGAAAAACCGGTTCTAAATACTGTCCTTTATTCGCCAATGAAGCATATGCTCCCACCATTTCCGCAAGAGCAACATCGGCAACTCCAAGACACAATGATGGAACCGCCTCCATTTCGCCTTTAATACCCGCCTTGCGTACAAAGTTTACCACGGCTTGCGGACTAACTTGTTTCATTACATAAGCGGTGATAGTATTCATAGAGTTTGCTAACCCATACTTTAAGCTTACATTATAACCATAGTCACGGCCCGGATTATGTGGTGTCCAACTCTTAAGTAATCCATATTCGCCTTTTTCAAAAGTGTAGGGGACATTAGGAATTTCATCACAAGGCGAAAGGCCTTTGTCTGTGATAGCCAATGCGTATACAAAAGGCTTAATTGTAGATCCAATTTGTCTTCGGCCTTGGTAAACATGATCATAGGCAAAGTATTTATTGTTAATTCCCCCAACCCATGTCTTTATGTATCCATTATGCGGATTTACTGACATTACACCGGCCTGTAAAAAACTCTTGTGGTATCGCAGCTTCTCTTTAGGAGATATTACGGTATCAATTTCTCCCTGCCAAGAAAAAACCTTAGTAGGAACGGGTGTATTGAAGACAATTTTTATAGAGTCCTCTGACATTCCCTCGCTGCGCAACTCTCTATACAAATCTGTTCTCTTAATGGCTCCATTCATTAATCGCTCGATAGTTTTGTCCCTGATTCCATTCGCAAATGGAGGATTCTTTTTTCGCTTTAAGTGTGCCCAAAAGTCTCTCTGTAGCTCCGCTTTCATATGCTGAGTTACTCCATACTCTGCATAGCGCTGCATTCTTGAGTCTATTGTTGAGTAAATTCTTAAACCATCTCTGTATATGTTGTACGGTTCACCGTTTGGTTGAGCCAGTTTGTAGTTACCATCTTCATCTTTAGCCGATGTTAGTTTATGCAAATAAGCCCTTAAAGCTTCTCTAAAATAAGGGGCACTGCCATCTTTATGATCCACTTTTTGAAAGTCAAGAATAAGTGGAAGTTGCTTTAATGAGTCAAAAACCTCTTCTTCTAAAACTTCATTTCTGACCATTTGACCCAGCACAATATTTCGTCTTTGAGTGCTTAATTCCACCCTTCTATTTGGATTAAATAAAGATGGGTTTTTTGCCATTCCAACCAAAACTGCGGCTTCATTAATGGATAAACTATCTGGTGTTGTATTAAAATATACTTGCGATGCGGACTTTAATCCCACGGCATTATTTACAAAATCAAAGCGATTAAGATACATTGTTAGTATCTCATTCTTTGTGTATTGCCGTTCTAGTCGAATTGCGATAATCCACTCTTGAAGCTTTTGTTTTATTCGCTCCAGTTTAGTTCTTGGACGTTCACTAAAAAGCATTTTAGCCAGCTGCTGAGTAATTGTACTTGCCCCTCCTTTGGTCCCTAGAAATACAATAGCTCTAAACAAACCCCTTGCATCTATTCCGCTATGATCATAGAATCGCTCATCTTCGGTAGAAACCAATGCATTAATAACATGCGGTGATATTTCCTCAAAATTCATTTGGCTGCGGTTTTCGCTGAAGTATTTACCAAGCAACTTCCCGTCTGCAGTATATACTTCCGTGGCTAAGTTGTTTTTTGGGTTCTCTAATTCTTCAAATGATGGCAGTTCACCGAATACTCCCAAAGAGATCAGATACATTAACAAAGTAAAAAGTGCTAATGGAGAAAACAAAACAATCCATAACCACATTAACAAGCGACCGCGAGTAAGTTTTTTCTTTTTGGTTTCTTTTTTCATCAGAGTGTAAAATTAGGGCTTTCATTCTGCTTGCTCAGTTAACCATACAAACCTTTTAACGATTTTAATGTCAATAATAGATGTCGGAGTTGCACAATGGCCGAAAAACACGATTTGCACAGCTTAATTGTGAGTCGTTAACTAGGTTTCCATGGTATATTTGGGCGCTAATTTATCTTATGATTAAAAGGGGAATCTTACTAATAATTGGAGTAGTTGTATTAACAGCTGTAAACGCACAACAAAAAACTAACGATGACCCTAAATGGATTGAGAGTATGCTCGACCCTGAGGCTAATTTTTTTGAAACTCAACGCCTTTTTTACGACTATTGGTCAGACAAAACACCTGGTAAGGGAGATGGTTACAAGCCGTTCAAAAGTTGGGAGTGGTTTTACGAACAAGAAATAAGTCCAGAAGGAGATATTCCAAACTATAACAAAATCATGCAATCGGTGGCTGTTTTCAAAACAAACGCCAAGGCTAAAGACGCTGACTCTAAATCGGACACATTGTGGACTCTTGTAGGACCTATTTCGTTGCCCGTAGCAAGCTCGGGACAACCAAACGGAATGGGCAGAGTAAATGCGCTCGGAATGCACCCCACAAATGATTCTATACTTTTTATTGGCGCACCTAACGGCGGAATCTGGCGCACTTATGATTTCGGAAATACTTGGGAAAGTAATACGGACACCTTTGCCACAATGCAGGTTTCAAGTATCAACTTTAATCCCAAAAACCCACTCATCGTTTATGCTGGAACTGGAGATAGAGATGTTACATCAAGAACGCATAGAGGAGTAATAAAGTCTATTGATGGCGGTATTTCATGGAACATTAGCAACTCAGGAATGGGCAACGTCGTTGTAGGTAAAATGATAGTCGACCCTGCTCATCCGGATACCATTTTAGCAGCAACAAGTGGCGGAATTTATAAATCCACAAATGGCGCTGTTTCTTGGACTCGCAAAGGATCTGGATCTGGATATAAAGACATAGAGGCTGCGCCAAACGACTTTAGTAAACTATACGCTGCATCGGGTGGAACAATGTGGCACTCTCATGATGGTGGTGAAAACTGGTCAAGGTCAACTGGCATAATGAGCGGAAGCAGAGGGGCTATAGCAGTAAGTGCGGATAAGCCTAACTACGTCTATTTTATACAAACTTCAAATAGAATATTTTCCGGATTGTGCCGATCTACTGATTATGGTAAAACATTTACTACACGATCAACTACGCCAAATATTATGGACTATGACATTAATGGTAACGGAAATGGTGGCCAAGCGTGGTACAACCTAGATATTACTGCAAATCCTAACAATTCTGAAGAAATCTTTGTAGGTGGTATTAATATTTTTAAATCCACTAATGGCGGTAGCACTTGGACAAATGCCGCTCATTGGCTTGGCGCTGTGCACGCCGATCAACATGTATTAGAGTTTAGTCATAGTGGTAATTACATGGTGGTTGGTAATGATGGTGGGGTCTATTACACACCTAACCGAGGAAGCTCTTGGAGAAATATATCAAGCGGATTGCCGATTTCTGAAATTTATAAATTAGGCCAAAACAAGTACAACGAAAATGAAGTTATTTGTGGTTACCAAGACAACGGTACCGCCATCTACAGGGGAAATAATAGTTGGACCACTGAAATTGGAGGTGATGGAATGGAGTGCGCTTTTGATCCCGTTAATCCCTTGTATGTTTATGGTGAACTTTATTATGGTGCAATTAGAAGAAGTTCAAATGGTGGAAGAAATTTTGGCAGTATCACAAACAGCATTACTGAACAAGGGGCTTGGGTTTCTCCTTTTATTCTGGGCGAAGCAGACCCAAGATATATGTTTGCTGGTTATGTAAATGTTTACCGAACAACAAACGTAAGAGGAGGCAATGTACAATGGAGAAATATTACTGGTAATATAAATGGTGCGCCTAATTCAACATATAGGGTTTTAGAACAAAGCCCTGCCAATCCGAACATTCTGTACATTTTAAGGTCGGATGGGTCGCTCTATCGTTCAGATAACTGCAAGGCAGCTACTCCAACTTGGACTAACCTCAGCGGTTCAAAACCATCAGGAATAAGCCCAACAGACATGGAGGCGCACCCAACGCGCGAAGATGTAATTTACATAACAGGGGGCAGTAAAGTTTTTGTCTCAACAGACAAAGGGGCTTCTTGGAGCGACATATCATTGAACCTACCTAACTCAACAAAACGAACTATCGTTTATGATGAATTTAGCCCAGGAGGATTATACGTAGGGGGAACTCCCGGTGTTTATTATATCGATTCAACTTTATCGAATTGGGTTGATTATTCCCAATCTCTTCCAGGAGACGTTTCTGTTACTGAGCTGGAAATTGCTTACAACCAAAATGCTCCTGCAAAATCAAAAATTCGCGCGTCAACTTATGGCAGAGGGCTTTGGTCGGCGCCAATGTTTAATGTTGAAAATCGATTTGCCAAAGCTGAAATCTCAGGAAATAAAGGAAATTTTTGTATTGGAGACACCATAAGTTTTAGTTCAAGTCTTTCAAAAAACGGTAGCTCATTCGCATGGAATATACTTCCAAATACATTTCAATATGTAAATAATAGTTCGGCAAATAGCAAAGATGTTTCAATTGTATTACTTACTGCTGGTCATTACCATGCTTCACTTGTGGTATCCAACTTTTTTGGAAAAGACACCACAGAAATTAGAAACTTAGTCTTTGCTGGGCCGCAACTTTTAGCAAACTGTCTTACAACCACATCTGCAACGGGACGCACGAGTAGTGGAGTTTTTAAAGTGAAAGCGGGCAATCAAGAGTTTAACGCTTTTGGTTACAATGGTATCTCTAGTAATACAAATTCTAGCTGTGGAGAACTATTTGTTTTCGAACCTGATAGTACTTATGCTTTTACCGTTCAAGTTGGCGGCTCTGCAGCAGAGTTCACTCAGGTTTATATCGACTACAACAACGATGGAGACTTTACAGATGCTGGTGAGCGTGTTTATAGCGGCGCAGCATTAGTTGGTCAACATAGCTTCAATTACACAGCACCTTCAGGACCACTTTTAAATCAAAAACTATTGATGCGTGTTGTTAGTGATCGCCAAAATTTAACTTCCGCTTGTGCAACCTTAACGCATGGGGAAAGTAGAGATTATGGGGTGTTATTCGAAAAACCTGTAACCACCATTCTCACTTCAAGTAAGGTGGTTTGTCCTAACGAAGTAATTCAATTGAGTCATAACACATTTGGAAAAATAAACAGTGTAAAGTGGGACTTTGGCTCAGGTGCAAGTCCAAGATACAGTGAATCCTTTTACGACCAAGAAACCAGCTATAAGTGGGGTGGACAAAAAGTTATTTCTTATACTATAAACGATAAATACGTTTTTTATGATACTGTTTTGGTTCGTTTTTCACCGTATTCAAACCTTGTGGTTGACACTTTAAAAAGTAACTTGTGTGAGGGCGGAAATGCTGTTTTACAATTAATTGATAGTTCTGGAGCGGCTAACGCAAAATATACTTGGTATAGAAATAACTCCTTTTTACAGGTTCAGGGAGATACACTATTTGATCAAAAAATATTTAATCGTTTCAATACCCTAGATTTCTTTATTGTGGTTCGCGATAGTTTTTGTACGGACACATCTGACATATTGTACTTAACACCAAAAGAAAAACCCGTTGCCCAAATGGCCGGCTTCCTTGCGATTCAATGTTTACGGAACAACAGTTTTCCATTCAACGACAATACCGTAATGACGACTTCCGGGTTTACTCGTTTATGGAATTATGGAGATGGTGCAACTTCTACTCAGGAGCAAACTACCCACAGCTACAATGACTCTGGTATATATAAAGTTAAGCTTAGTATAAATGGAAATAATGGGTGTAATGACTCAATAAGCGCTCAAGTAAAAATAAACCCAACGCCTGTATCGGGCTTTAAAGCAACCGTTTTAAACAACCTGGATGTCTCTTTTGCGCCTGTTGATACTTCTTGGTTGAATTATGCTTGGGACTTTGGCGATGGAAACTCTTCTAGCTCAAAAAACCCCATTCATAGTTACGGCTCAGCTGGCTTATACTCTGCTGAATTAAAAGTTACTAGTGACTTAAGTTGTGTTTCAAAAACAGGAGAAGAGCTAACAGTTGAAAGTCCTAGTAGTTCTCAAGAATCCTTTGGCTTAAGAAATACCGTTATTTATCCCAACCCATCTAAGGGGGTTTTCTACATTCAGCTTTCAGGATCTGAAGACTATTTTATTACTGTGTTTGATATTATGGGCGCCGAAATAATTCACGAACAATACTCAACTAAAGAAGGCAAAGAGTTTTCGTTTGAGTTGTTTCGATCTGGTGTTTATTTGGTAAAAATACAATCGGGCACAAATAGCGCATTAAAACAGGTAGTTGTCGATTAGTTACGTTTCCACTAAAGTCGTTTTCTTTTTTCATTCTATTTTTGCATTGTAATTGATGTGTCAATGAAGGAAGAAAAGTTAGATTCGGTTATTTATTTTCTTATGGATAAAACCATGAGAATTTCCAAAAAATATTCTTTGAAACGACTTCAAGAGGAGGGTTTCAACATTACGATAGATCAATGGGTAATATTACTTCGAATTCATGAAGAAAAGCAACAAACGCAGGTAGAATTAGCTTCAGCTGTAAATAAAGATACCGCTAGTGTTACTAGAATTTTAGACCTTTTGCACGATAAAAAATTGGTAAGACGGGTGCCTAATGAAAGCGATAAGCGAAAAAGCGCTCTTGTCCTGACAAACAGGGGAACATTATATGTAAAAGAAGGCAAAAAAGTGGTCACGCAAATTCGAGAAGAAGGTTTAAAAGGCACTACCAGGGCTGATGTTGAAATAACCAATCGTGTGCTAAAGCAAATGGCAATTAATATGGCTTAATCGCCTTTTCCTCCATAAGGTTGATCGGTGGATTTTTCCAACAATTCATCTTCATCCCTAAGTATTGCTTTCTCCCTCCTTAATGCTTCTTTCCGTACTTTTTTTAATTCCTTTTTATTGTTTTTTACTCCGGTACTACTAGCTACGCCGCTCATTGCGAGCTTACTCCAATAGTGAAATATTTCCTTAGTTGTGTCCCTTTGAGTATAAATTAATCCTTTTTTAGTGATGAAAAAATGAGGGTTTTTTGTGTATACAACTCTATTGGCAATAAACCCTTTCATTGCCATTCCCAGGCCCTTGCGCATAGTATCATTTTTATTTAAAAACGTTACGTGCAAATCATTATACAATAACTTCATGTCACCTGTTCCAAAGTCATTATAGGCCTTAAAGTCAATTCCTGCATCAATAACCTTTCCGCTCTTTACCCCAACAAAAGCAGTATGCATTAGATAGTTATTCAATGTGCGTGCATCAAACTCTCCAAGGCTTGCGTGCCCCTCAAAATAGTTATTCGGCTCTTTGTTGTTAAACTCAAACGTGGCACTCATTTGACCATCCCCCATAAGCTTTCCCAAAGCGGTTAATCGTGTTGTTTTTGCTTCCTTCTGGTCTTCATAAGTGTTCGTAATATTTGAAGCTCTAGCGCTTAAATCCGTAAAGTAAATTTTTCCAGGAACCACGCCATTCTTAGCAATTTGAATGTGGGTTACATCTCCCTTTCTTAGCACAACTCGCTTAATATTTAGCCCCATATTTAAGTTATCCAAACGCTCCTGGGGCATTGGGATGTAGCGTTCTTTCAGCGGTAGCCTTTTGTCTTTAAAGTTTCTAACCCAAAGACTATCAATGTCTAGGAGTGAAATACTCAATTTGTTCTCGTACAAGAGCTGTTTTCCCTTAAAACCTTTCATGTTTACTGAACTCACAAACATTTCTAGTCTACCCTTTTGCCAACCCGCTTGCTGACCAAACTCAAATATTCCATATTTTGGATCAAGCTTTATTTTATCCAAACTCAGCTCTTCCGTTTTAGAGTCATAATCAACAGAATCACAACTGATATTATAAAAATTCTTTAATACATCATATTGAAAGTCTCCAAAACTGAATGCAAGGTCAATGATTTGTGGAGCTTTTTGAGTGGTGTCTGGGTTAGGAAATTCAAATCCACTTCCGTCAAAGTTTAGGTGGTTAATTGCCAGTGGCTTGGCTGATGTATCGTTGAAGTCCCACTTAATAAAGCCATTTTTAATTTTGAGTGATTTTAATAATGTTTTTGAGATTGCCGTGCTGTCGTTGCCTTTCTTTTGCAGCGACAATTCACGACTAACTTTATCTACATTGTTGTGAAACTGGGTGAATTCTAATCGTGGATTTACCGCATAAATTCCCTTTAAATCAATTGACTTTTCCTTGGTAATTTTAATGGGTTGAATACCGTCAAACTCAACTAAGTCAACGGCGCCTTCCACAAATAATTTACTAGCTCCATTTTCCTTAAGCATATAGCTTCCAGAAACCCCTAAAAGTTTTGTGTTTTTTGAGCCCGTAGAATACTCTACATGTTCAATATTAAGGTCGTTAATAGAGTCTGCAAATTGACGTTTTACATTAAACAGGCGTATCGTATGGTCTTTTGCATAATAAAACCTGCTATTCTTGTTTTTGGTCGTTTTATTAAAATCAAAGCCTGTAGATTGCACCGAATATTGAGAGACCTCTAGCCTTTCTTCTCTTTTCTGTCCAGGGTTTTCTTTCCACACGATACTCAAGCTTCCATTGTCAACAGCAAGCGTTTGGTAGTTCAGTTGATTTATTTGAGTTGAATCAAAAAACCATTTCTGTAACTGAATCATATCATTATTTGTCTTCTGATTTGACGACTTTTTATTTGATGAAGTAAAAAAACTGTAATTGGTAATTGGGCTACAAATTTCTAAATGTCGAGCGGAAAAGCTTTTACCTAATTGTTGGTTATTCGGGTTAAAGCCCGTTGCGTAAAGATTAGCTATTCGTTGCTGAAAAACAGGGTCGCTTTTTTTCGTGTTTTCGATAATTGGGTCTTTTCGTAGGTTGGTTATTTCAAGAATGGAATCTATGCTGTTAAACTTAACCTTCTGAGTAGTAGTTGTGCTGTTTCTGCTCTTGTTTACAGTCATTAGCCCATCAATTGACGCCTCAATTGTTCCATAAGATATTGAGGGCATATTGGAGGCGCTATCTTTAACCATTTTTACTTTCGTTCCAATAAGCTCAACTCCTTTTAATCGAAGATTTACAGTGTCTCCTTTGCTTCTTTTTAAGTTTAAATTCTTCACATCTACTGTTTCAAAGCGCACCATATTGAGTCGCAAACCCTTCTCCTTTTGGTTTTCTTCAACTAGGTTAAGGTCTACATCCTTTAGCTCTAAACTCTTTGCAACCAAAACACTGTTTAGCAGCACTTGATCGTAGTTTAACCCTTTCATTCTAAGTAACCCAAGCTTAAGGTTGTTCGTTTTTTTTGAACTCGGAGTCACCGCAAGGTTTGAAATTACAAACGTTTTCGAGATTGGATCAGCACTCAAACTATTCCAAGAGACTTTATCCTTGGTTTTTGGATTAATAAACTCGCTTTTGCCGCTCTCTATGGCTGTTTTTGTGAGTAGTGTTTGTGCAATTTCATCTCTGCTATTGAGCTCTTTCCAATTCAGATTAACTGCCGATATGTTCGCTTGACTAAATGTTCCATATTTAATACTTTCATCTCTAGAGTTCGTAACACTCACTTTTGCATTTATAATTTTCAAAAGCTTTGTGGAGAGCGAATCCAGCTCATAAGGAAGGTTTGTGTTCTTTACTACCAAACTATCTGGTTTAATTTTATCAGATGTATCGTATGACAAAGCTAATACTGGGCTTTTCAAAACCACTCGACCCAATACGGTTTTTCTTCCCTCCGAGAGTTTGTTTAAATCTAGATCGCTAATAGCAACACCAGCTAATTGCAAGTTTTCTAAATGATAAAGCTGATTGGTGTTTGCCATTTTCTTCTTCAGTTTTAGTTCGTTAGGGCTTATGGCTATTTCGTTACACTTAAATAATTGGGTTATGCTGGAGTAAGCGATATCATTTACTTTAATAAGCAGCTCCTCTTCAGGTATTTGGTGTTTGAGCTCTCGAATGGAAAAGCGATAGTTTTTCTGTAAATCCTCTAAAACAATACGATCTAAAATATTCGTGTCTACGTGTGCTCCAGCTATCTTAAGCGAGAAGCCGTTTACTAAGTACGTTTTTTTATGTTGGCCCCTATTATCATTTACCGAGACGTTTCCCTGACTAATAATTGTAGAATTAACCTCTATTAATTCTAGCCACTTCTCTAATTCATCAATTTGTTCTGGGGTGTGTTTTGACTGAGGCTTATTAACCACAAATTTTATCGCAGGCCTTTCAATCTTTAAGTTTTTAACTAAATATTCATTTTTTAAGTATGCTCTTTCAAAGTCAACACTTTTTAGCTTAAGCGTTGGAACAAATAAGGTTAAATGGTTTCTTGTCGTCGTATCTGGTAATATTGAAGTTACTCTTAAATTGTAAAACTCTATTTGATTTTTGACGGTTGTAATCTTAAACCTGTCGAAGGAAACAACATGAGAACTATCGGGCAACGTGAACTCCTGCTTACCAGAATTGAGTTCAAAATCATCCGTAAAAAAAATATTACTACTTTCTTGAGCGCCCTCTTTTACCCTAAAGTTTGTGAGCTTGAATGAAATCGGGTCAAAATTGAAATGCTGAACCTTAAAGCCCTGTTCAATTGAATAATCGATTATAGCATTTTTTACACTAAAGGTTTTAAGCTTAAGTAAACTCAAATACTGTGTTACCAATTGATAAATATCTCCCGATATTTTGGCAAATTTTATTTTCTGAGTATCCGTTCTAAGTTGATTAATTTTTACCTTAGGAGAGGTTATTTTAAGCTCCTTAATCAACAGTTTTTTATTCAAGAAAACTTCCCACTCCTTTTCAAGCTGTAGATCAACTCGTTCTACATTTACAGCATAAAAAGGTGGGGTAGAAACCTGTACTTGATCTAAATACCTGTTTGTGTCGACAGGATAAATTCGAAAATTACTAAGACTTATGTGCTGGGTAAAAATATTAAACCTCAATTTATCGTAATCCAAGATGTACTTCTCTTTGGATGACTCAACAATCATTTTGCTCAGATTGAGGCGCACTACTTGGTCGGTATAACTATTAACAGCCTTGCGCAAAGGGAAAAATACCCCAAGAATCAGAAGCGCCAAAAAGGCGAACCAGATCCAATATTTTTTTGCTCTTTTTTTCAAGGGTGTAGTTATGCCAATGTCTCAAATTTATCGTTATAGTAGCCTTTTATTACTGATTTTCGTGAGTTTTACTAATAGCATTTTCTTAATAATATTGAAGTTATAAAAAAGCAACTCCTGTGAAAGTTTTAATCGTTGATAATTACGACTCATTTACCTTTAATTTGAAACATTATTTCGAGTTATACTGTGATTGTGTAGAGGTGGTTCGAAACGACTCAAATGAGCTTTGGAATAGTATAGAAAAGTGCGATAGAATTGTTCTTTCTCCGGGGCCAGGTCTTCCTAAAGAAACCTTAAACTTAAACGAGATAATTGAACGTTTTTCAGGCAAAAAGCCAATATTAGGAGTGTGCCTAGGCCATCAGGCAATTGGTGAGTTTTACGGAGCGGCAATTATTAATTTAAACCATGTTCTCCATGGAAAATCTACCCAAATGATCTGTCTAAAAAATGATCCTCTTTTTAACAACCTACCAAAAACATTTAACGTCGCACGATACCATAGTTGGTCTTTGTGCCCAACGTTTTCGGCCAACAGCAGCCTAGACATTATTGCAACAGATGCTGAAGACAGACCTTTAGCAATTCGGCACAAAACTCATAATATTCGTGGAATTCAATTCCACCCAGAATCAATTCTTACCGAACATGGAAAGGCAATTCTAAAAAACTGGGTTCAGAACTGCTAATTTTGTACTGTGCGAATTCTACATTTAATCATCTTCATTACGCTTGTTTTTCCTTCTGTAGTGCTTGGTCAATTAAAAATAGAAGGGACGCTAGTTGATAGTGCAACACAACAACCAATTCCATTCGCAAATGTTTGGCAAAAAGGAACTTCAAAGGGTACACTAACCAATGATTTAGGCCGCTTTATTCTTGAAGCAGATACGAGCTTAAGCGATAGTTTAATATTTAGCCTAATCGGCTATCAGCAAAAAAAACACAACATTCATTTTATTCCTAAGCTACGCCCATTTTGGGTCGAACTTTCTAAAAAATCATTTGAACTAAACACCGTAATTATTACGCCTCTGAGTGCGCAAGAATATATCAGAAGAGCCATTATTTCTTTCGAGAAAAACTACAACATTAGTGGTAGCGAAAGCCGTTATTATTACCGAGAGGTTATTAAAGAAAATGGAAATTACAATCGTTTTACCGAAGCCGTCTTAGATGCTCATCAGCCCCCTTTAAAAGCACAAAAAAACGATACTGCCATAATACGAATCAAAGGAGGGCAGGTTTTAGACAACGCACAGTATATTGAATTTATGCACGAATACGCAAAAAATAAATTTAAAAAAAGTAACAAAAAGAAAGCAAAAAAAGGTGAGCCCACCGAAAAATTTACAGACGCTTCTGAATACATTACTTTCTCAAATCCGTACTTATTTGTCGATTCAAGCCTTACTACTAAAGCTCCAAGTTTTTTAGACTCAGTTCATTTTGAAAAGTATGAATATCAAATAGAATATGGCTACGAATCTCGAGAAAAACAAATGCTTTGCATAAGTTTTAATCAAAAGAAAAAAGTCTATGATAATCTCCATAGTGGCTATATCTACATGGTCGATTCTTCCTTTGCTATAGAGGGTATTGATTACGGTTGGAGTGAAAAAGGAAAAAAAAGATTGATTCCTGCTTGGGCAAAGGCGGCGCTTTGGGTATACCGTTTAGAAGTTGATGAGCCAAACTTAATCGCTAAAATTCGCTTTAGCGAATCCAATGGAAAATGGCAGTTAAATCATTATTTCATTAACCTTTCTGGGCGACTTACCAAAAAATATTTCTTCGATAATAATGAAAGCAGTCAGTTTGAACTTAACCAAAGCTTTGTGTTTATTGAACCGCTCAATGGGCCAAACCAGCAAGACTCCGTGTTGAAACGAAAAACTCCACTACACAATCAAATCAAAACCAGCACTAAAAACCTGGATTGGTCAAAATATCGAAAACTTGAACCTGAAAACCTGAAAGGAAAACAGGCTAATTCATTTTAATTAATGCTTCAGGATTTTCTGTCTGTACAATTCTTGTTCTTCAGAGTAAAGTGAAATAAAATATACACCGCGCTCTAAAAAAGAAATGTCTATTTCACCGTTACTTGTATTGTTTTCTAAAACGACTCGACCTATATTATCCTGAATGATAACAAGTACCTGATGGCCTGACAACCCATCTAAAGAAATTGTATTTCTTGCGGGATTTGGGAAAACCTTCACTCTACTTTTTTCATTTTCAATAATGCGCAATGTGTCCTCTTCTTTCACGACAAAATTAATGTTGCAGTCACTTTTTTCTTTTGAGAAAATACTTTTATAAACAAAATCTGTGTCGTTAAATGCAAAACAGCTCAACTCCCCAAAACCATATAGCTCAGGCCCTACAGCGGGAGTATTTATATAGGATAACCCTCCAATACCTTCTACCCATGTAGTAGTTAAAAACTCATTTGACGTTTGATCGTGCCGGTTTAATTTAATGCGCTTTCTATACCCTTTTTCGGTGTTTATGGAGTCCACTCTAACTACATCATAAAGCCCCAATGAATCTTCAGGAATTGGCGAGTTCGGATTAAAAATATAGATGGATTCATTCAAATTTAATGAATAGTCATACATAAGAACGTCTGTGTCTTTTCGTTGGCCATACAGGTATCTAAAATAAACCTTACCAGTGACTGTATCTTCCCTTACAACAACGGCTTTATTAAAATGGAAATCGACCAAAAATCGGTACCATTTACCATCAATGGTTGTGTCACCCTGACTTGAATAGAAATCAGTAAAACAAGTGGTTTTTTGGCAAAATGTTACATGCCAAGTTGCGGGTTGCTTTAACATTGAAGCGTAGTTTTGCGACTTAGCAGCACTCAATGAACCTATAAAACTGATAATAAGGATTAGTCTTAAAACCTTGTTGTTCATTTATTCAATTTTGCCCAGCGCAAAGTTTACGTCTTTACGTGCAATATACAATGAATTTGAGTTTTACCGTTCCGAAGAGCTAATTGCAATTAATTATCTCTAAGCTTTCTGAGCTTATTTGAGGGCTTAAATAGGGTATTCCTAGGTTCATGCCTCTTAGAATAAAAACAACGCCCATAATTGCGATTAACACAGGAATAAATTTTTTGATTTTGGCGCGCCTTTCTATTGAAATATTTGAACTAAAAAATGAAATTGAAGTCATTAATGGTAGTGTTCCTATTCCAAAAAACAACATAAATAACCCGCCTAAAAACGGATCGACCATTGTTGAGGCGCTAGCTAGTCCCATATAAACCAACCCGCACGGCAAAAGACCATTCAAAAGTCCAATTACAAATAGGTTGCTATTCGATTGTTTTTGAAAACGCTTACCCATACTTTGCTTTACTTTTCCAACAAGGCTGGTTATTTCTGGGGTGAAGCACACCGTTTTTTTGAGTTACTTAAATCTGAACCTAATTTTAGCCTCAAACTATTAGAACTTACAGCAAAAAATTGGGACCACACCTCAAAAATGGTTACCGATATGGCTCAAAAAAAGGCAAAACAACGCCTAGCAGAAATACTGCTATGGTTAAAAGGCACTTTTGGAGTGGATAATCAAAATTGTCTTGATGTAAAAATTAGTCGTGAAGACATTGCCAATATGGTTGGTTCTGCTACTGAAGCGGTTATTCGGTTGCTATCTGAATTGAATAAAGAAAACCTTATTGACCTACAAGGAAAAAAAATATTCATGACGGATATTGAAGGACTGGTGCGATTAGCTGACTTAAAAGATTAATCTTTCTTATTAATCGCGGTTAAAAACTCCTGTGCTGTTTGATCATTTGGGTTTAACTCTAAAGCTGAGGCGAAATTCATTCTTGAGCTGTCAAACTCATTCAAATAATAATAACTCACCCCTTTTAGGGTATACGCATTCGAATACCCAGGAACTTTTTTTGTAGCAACATCAAAGTACTTAATTGCAGCACGATATCGTTTAGTGTCCAAATTAAAAACACCGATATGTTTTGCTGAAACAGCTATATCATTGCCGTTTGCTGAGTGATTTATACTAACTACTTCGGAAAAGCCTTTAAGAGCATCTGCTTTTTTTCCATCCAAAAGAGCATGATTTGCTAAAAAGAAGAAATGCCTAGATCCCCAAAACTTTCTGTTTGAATTAAAGCTTATATAATTTTCATTATTCGTAATTGTGTTTTTTGAATCACTAATCGCTTGCTCACTTTCTAAATATTTTTCCTTTAGAAATTCAAAGTTTCTAAAATCACTCGTCCTACTTTTATCTATGTCCTTTTTTCGTTCGGTTATATAATCATACTCTAAAACAGGGGTATCAAAAGTATTTAGTGTTCCTAATGTATTATTTGTACCAATATAAGCAGAGAGCATTTCTTGCGGAGAAGAAACTCCACTTTCACTTAAGTCTGCAGCCACAGTAGGATTATTTAGGGCTTTTAATACTTGTTCCGACGACATCGGTACTGGAGTTTTTGAAGATAAAATGAAAAGGTTTTTTCTCAATAAAAACAACTCGCTAAAAGGAAAAACAGAGGCTGTTGTAGTTAAAACCGTTTTTAAATGCGCATTTGGTATTTGTGTAGAAATCCACTGAACGAATATTCCATTTTCAGCTAAGTGCTCATAACATTGCTCGTAATAATCTTTTGACAACATGGTGGTATTGGACTTATTGAGTACTCCAAATTTTCCATCTGACGATATAAGATCATATTGCCTTTTACTATAACTCAAAAAAGAATAAATATCGTCAATATAAATATCAACCTTGGGATGGTTGTTTACATCACCATTTACCGTTTTAAAAAAGTCTGCTCCTTTAATAACACTAGGTACTATTTCAACAACATCCAAGTTTTCTACTTCATCATGTTTTAGAATTGAGCCAATTGTTGAACCACTTGCCAAGCCCACAACCAATACTTCTTTTACGCTAGCATTTGTCAAAAACGGCAAATGCCCTATGATACTTTCCTTTTGTTTAAAATCCTCAGAAGCAATTGTAACCCCATCAATACTCATTGATTTATACTTTCCTTCTTTGTTATATACCTTTACTGTAGCCATAATTCCTTCTTTATAGAATATCGGTCTATCTGCATTATTATCTTCTCCTATTGACTCTAAAGAAGCTAAATATTCCCCAGATGAAAGGATACCCGTAATTAGCGTAAAAAGTGCAAACAAAACACCTACTAATACCGACCGATATTTTGATTTAGTCTTAAGAAAAAAGTACAATGCAAGTAATAAATTCAGTACTGCTAATACGTATAAGGTTGTTTTAATACTGCCAAAAGCGGGTATAAAAATAAACACCGGTATGAGCGCACCAAGTATGCATCCTAGCGTGTTAAAAACATAAATTTTACTGATTGCCTGGCCTGGAACTTCGCCTTTAGCTCTATAATAAAGATCCGATATAAATGGAAACGACATTCCCATTAAAACTGCTGGAATTAAAAATACAATCAAAGAGAAAATAAAATTTAACCCTACATTTTCGTACCAATTGGATTCTAAACCATTTGAAATAATAAAAAGATTAGAAAAGCTCTCTGAGTATGCGTATTCATAAAATAAATAGATAATACCAACACTGGCTAATGACAATACAAATTGAATAATGCCTACTAAAATCAAAGGCTTAACAACTCTTTTTAAAAACGAAACCAGTATACTTCCAAATGAAATTCCAAACAGAAATATTCCCAGTACAATTGCAAAAGTATAAGTACTACTGTTCAATAAATAATTTAAACAACGTATCCAAAGTACTTCATAAGCAATACTTATAAAACCAGTTGTAAATGCTGCAATCAAAAAAAAATTAGACCTTGAATTAATCGATTGAGCTGCTTTTCCAGTGTTTATTTCTTCATTTTTTAACGTAGGAATATTAGTTTTTGAAGAACGAGATAGAATCAACACAATTAATCCAATGAAAACATTTAGTATTATGGCAATTACCAATGAATTATTAACTCCTAAGGATTTTATAAAAAAGAAGCCCGTTAATACTGCAGCAAATGCACCACCTAAGGCGTTAATAGAATAAAATTGAGCTGTAGTTTTTCTAAAAGTATTTGATTGCTTAGAAAAATAACTTACTAATAGTGGCAGCGTTGCTCCCATTGCAGCTGTAGGAATAACTAATAAAATAGTTGTAAGAACTATATTATAAATCAAACGAACAACATTAAAACTTAATGTAGGTTGACCCAATAAAGCAAATAATGATTTCGAGTTTGGTAATATTATTAATAATAGTAGCCCAAAAACACCTATGATCAACTCCAATTTACCATAGAGCTTTAGTTCATCTGATATTTTATTTTCGGCTAGTTTTTTACCTATCCACCAGGAGCCTACTAATAAACCCAACATGAATACAGCAACTATAATACTTACGGAAACAATACTGCTACCTAACAGATATTTGAATTGGCGCATCCATAATATCTGATATATTAGACCAGAAAACCCTGAAATAAAAAAGAGCGTTAAGACTGACCAATTTTTAATACGAGGCATGGAAATTATTGTACTTGTTACTTAAAATATTAATCAACTTCCAAACTTAACTCTAAGTTCTTTGTGAGTCATACTGGATTCGAACCAGTGACCTCTGCCCTGTCAAGGCAGCGCTCTAAACCAACTGAGCTAATGACCCTTTTTTATGCGCTATGCAAATCTAATTTTTCTAGTCAATCGTTGGTTTCACTTTAGCACCATCAATTTTAATTTCTTTTCCATCTCTAAAATAAATTTTAACCAAAACACTGCCATCATTATTATATCGTGTCCAAGTATTATTTTTTAAACCATACTCATATTTTCCTTCCAGCATTTTTTTACCATTATCGTAATAATAAGTATGTTTTCCTTCAGGTGATCCAGAATCGTAATTTCCTTTAAAGCGGACTGTTTCGTCGTAATAAAAATGTTCCCACTCTCCATCTCTTTGACCATTTCTATAGTCTCCTATTTCTTTATGATCGTTTAAATGATATAACCAGGGTCCATCTTCTAGGCCTTCAATAAATTCTCCTTCAGATATTACTGTGCTAGAATCAGAATATTCAACAAAAGGACCATTTTCTAACCCATAATAATACACTTCACTTCGCCAGATATTTCCATTATTGTGATACCATGTCCATTGTCCATCGTACAATTCATCTTTTGTAAAAGATCCTTTTTGTTCTATTTTTCCATCGCGATAATAGAAAATCCACTCTCCAAACTTTTGTCCTTTTTCATAATCTCCTTCAGCCCTCAGAACTCCATCATCATAGTATTCTTTCCAATGGCCTGTCTTTATTCCATCTTTATCAGCCATGCCGGTACCCAATAGCTTTCCATCTCTATAAACCGATGCACTCGTAACTGCTCCTGTAGTATCGTATTCGCGACAAATACCTTCTTTATTACCTTGGCCATTATAATTACAAATACTTGCAACTTGGCCTCCTTTATGGAAGGTTTTTCGAATATCTAAAAAATCTACTTCTCCAGCATTTTTTGATAGCTTACCACTTTCATATTTCACGGTGCTAATCAATAACCCTTTCTCATCATAAGATTTCCAATAACCATCTTTCAAATTATTGAAATAATCTCCTTCATTTTTGATTTGTTCATTAGGATAAAAATCCTTCCAGGGTCCTTGTTTTAATCCTTTATTATCTTTTCGATTTATGTATTGCCGATTATAAATAAAATCATTTTTGTACTCAATCAATGCTATAATATCACCCGTCTCATTGTATTCTGTGGATACTCCTTCTTTTTTACCTTTTTCATAAGGTACTTTTTCTTTTACTCTTCCATCAGTATAAAAAGTCATAACGGTACCGTGCAGCGTATCTCTTAAATAGGGTTCTTTTCGCAATAAAAAACCTTCAGTTGTATAGGTTTTTTGAATCCCATATTTTTTTCCTTCACTGTATATTATTTCCTTCTGATTTACGTTGTTTTTGTCGTAAAACTTCCAAGGCCCTTCAAGTAGATGGTTTTCTCTTAATCCTTCACTTTTTAGGTTTCCGTTTGGATAATAATTTTTCCAATTGCCCTCTGGTTTTCCATTTAGTAAAACCCCCTCGCTGGATACTGTTCCATTTTCATACTTAAACTGTGTAAACTTTCCATTGGGAATTGAATCTATCTTTTGAGCAAATAACCCGACCAGACCAAAGGTGAGCAAACAAGAAAGAAGACTGAAAAAGGTTTTGAACACGATAAATAACTCTAAAAAATATTTTAATTATAAGTTTTACTACTATTACTATGCTGTTAATAGTGTTTGTAATTACTTTCCAAAATTATTGCTTTTTGGAGTTGTAAATAGTTAATAACACTCAATGAACAAGTTTGTACATTCAATAGTATTATTTTGATTGATTTCTGAATGGTTTTAAACAAACTGTCTATTTTCTTCGCTAACCGATTTATACTCATAAGTATTTTCATTTTTCGATGTTTATTAGATGAATTTCGATGCTCGTAAATAAAGTTTGTTAGCGATAAATAATCCTTGACTTTTCCAAAAAAAACATCATCCAAAATAGGTTTGGATTGACATTATTTATTCCGTCATCTTTTATGAACCCTTATTAACATCGTTATGAGCGTCTAAATGGGAATAATGTTCATAACCGTAGATATTTTTTTTAAATTATTATTAATCAAGTATTTATAAACTATTTACACTTATTTTTTAATGATTATCTAATGTTTAAATTTCCTGAAACGCAATTTGATATCTGTATTTTTGTAAAAAATTAGTGAGTATGAAATTAGCTATTGGGGGTGATCACGCGGGGTATGATCTTAAAGAAGTTTTAAAAAAGTATTTAACCGAAAAAGGTTTTAAAGTCATAGATAAAGGACCTATGAGTGATGAGCGATGCGATTATGCCGACTTTGCCCATCTGGTAGCTAATAGCGTTGAAAATAATGAAGTTGATTTCGGCCTATTGATGTGCGGCAGTGGTAATGGTATTAACATGGCTGCAAACAAACACCAAGGCATAAGAGCGGCATTATGTTGGAAACCCGAAATAGCTACGTTGGCTAAACAGCACAACAAAGCAAATATTTGCACGATTCCTGCTCGTTTTGTTTCAGAAGAAGAAGCAATGGCAATTCTTGATGCTTATTTGGGTGCGGAATATGAAGGAGGAAGACATCAGGCAAGGATTGATAAAATACCTGTCTAGTATATAGTAATCAGTAAATAGTTAGAAGTTAAGGTGTGAAAATATTGAGACATTTAGTATTAATAGTTTTATTTACTGTTTTTGTTCAAGCAGCATTCAGTCAAGACAATTTCACGGATGAATTTCGAGGAGAAAAAGGAATTCGAATTGCTTTTTATAACGTAGAAAATCTTTTCGATACAGAAAACGACCCTGTAAAGCGCGATGATGAATTTACCGAAAAGGGTGATAAACACTGGGATATTAGAAAATATAAAACTAAGCTTCAACAAATAAGTAAGGTAGCAGCTTCCGTTGGGGGTTGGGAGGCATTGGAACTTGTTGCTTTTTGTGAGTTGGAAAATCGCATTGTTTTAGAGGAACTAATAAGTACTACCCCCCTTAAGGAAACGGATTATAAAATTGTACATTTTGAAAGCCCCGATCGCAGAGGAATTGATGTTGGGTTTATTTATAGGCCTGATAAAATAGAGCTTATCCGAACAGAAGCAATACCAATCGTATTTCCTTGGGATAAGGATTATAAAACAAGGGATATTTTATATGCGCGTTTGGTCATACTTAAAATGGATACCATAGATTTCTATGTAAACCATTGGCCAAGCCGTTGGGGCGGGCAGTTAGAAACTGAAGATGCAAGAATGCACGTAGCAAAAACCTTAATTAAGCACAGATCGAGTTTAAAAGACCCTAAAAAAATGATAGCCGTTGGTGACTTTAATGATGCTCCAACTGACAAGAGTATAAAGGATGTTTTTAAAGCGGAATTAGATACCAATAAAAAGGCAGATTATTACAACCTTATGTACCCGCACTTGGATAAGCAAGGAACCAATAAATACCGAGGTAGCTGGAGTATTATTGACCAGTTTATCGTTTCGGAGTCACTCTTTCATTCCAAAAATGGATTACAGATAAAGAACAAATCTGCTAATATATTTAACGCTGATTACCTCTTAGAACCAGATCCTAAATACGAAGGAATGCAGCTGTATAGAACCTATTTAGGAATGCGTTACAAAGGCGGTTATTCTGACCATTTGCCGATTTATTTGGATTTGGTGAAATAAAAAAGGGAGCCAAATTGACTCCCTTTTCTTGAGGTTCCGAGCGGATTCGAACCGCTGTAGATGGTTTTGCAGACCACTGCCTAGCCGCTCGGCCACGGAACCATTATGGCGACAAATGTAGTAAAACGATGTTTTAAAATAGGTTAAGCTTCAAACTATCTTCTAATCGTTACTTCAACTGCTTTTAAATCAAAATGTAAGGGCGGTTTTTGCTTCTTTACAGTTACCTCAATAGCTGTAACAGCTGCATGAGTTTTCTTAATTATGGTCGCAATTCGCTCTGCTACATGCTCAATTAAGTCTGAGGGAGTTTCCATTACTTGGGTAACTAACTCCATTATTGAAACATAATCAACAGTATCCTTTAAGTCGTCAGACTTACCCGAAATACTTAAATCGGTTTCAATTTGTAGGTCCACAACAAATGTGTTTCCTGTAATTCTTTCAGCAGGAAGATGACCGTGATAAGCGTGAAACCGCAAATCTTTTATGGAAATAAAATCAGGCATTTTTTAAAGCCTCAACTTTACTCAAACCATTATCAATTCTAGAAAGTACTTCGTCTTTTCCTAAAATCGCACATATTGCAGACATGCTTGGTCCCATTCCTAACCCCGTAACTAGCAAACGAAAACCAGGCATTACTTTACCAAACCCGTATTCATTGTCTTCGAGGTATTTTTTAAAATTAACCTCAATATTTTCCTCTTTAAAATCAGCTATTCCAACTAAAATTTCACGCAAACCAGCAATAATTGAAGGTGTATCTTCCTTCCATTTTTTCTGGATGGTTTTTTCGTCGTACTCTGTTGGTGCTTCAAAGTAGAACTTATCCGTCATCATATCTTCGACAAAACCAGTGCGTTCCTTCATCAAACCACAAACTTGAGTGACGAAACTTTTTTCAGCTGTTATTCCAGCCTCAATAAGTTTTGGCATTAATAAATCGGCCAATTCTTCATCCGACTTCATTCGTAGGTATTGCTGATTGAACCATTTCGTTTTATCAGCATCGAATTTTGCACCAGCTTTTCCAACTCTTTCAATTGAGAATGCTTCAACCAATTCTTCTAAAGAAAATAATTCTCTTTCATCTCCAGGGTTCCACCCTAAGAAAGCAAGCATATTTAAAAAAGCCTCTGGAAAGTATCCTTTCTCTCTATATCCACTTGATTTTTCGTTAGTTGTTGGATCTACCCATTCTAATGGAAAAACAGGAAAACCCAATCTATCTCCATCTCGTTTGCTTAGCTTTCCGTTTCCGTCTGGTTTTAAAATCAAAGGAAGGTGTGCAATTTGCGGCATAGTATCTTCCCAACCAAATGCTTTGTACAACAAGAAGTGAGTTGGAGCACTTGGCAACCATTCCTCTCCCCGAATAACGTGCGTAATTTCCATCAAATGGTCGTCCACCACATTTGCCAAATGATATGTTGGCATTCCGTCTCCTTTCAAAAGAACTTTATCATCAATATTATTGGTGTTTACGACAACCCAACCGCGAATCATATCATTCATTCGCATTTCTTCATTTCTGGGTGCTTTCAAACGAATCACATACGGTTCGCCAGCATCAATTTTCGCCTTAACCTCTTCTGCAGATAAGGTCAACGAGTTTTTCATGCTCGTTCTAGTAATGCTGTTGTATTGAAAATTGGGCATTTTCATTTGTTTCGCACTTTCGCGAATTGCGTCTAGCTCTTCTGAAGTGTCAAATGCATAATAGGCTTCGCCCCTGTCAATAAGATCGTAAGCGTATTTAGCATAACCCTCTTTTCGTTCACTTTGTCGGTAAGGACCACAACTTCCAGGATTATCAGGACCCTCGTCTGGGTTAAGTCCACACCACTTTAAGGCATCTTTTACATATTGTTCCGCACCCGGCACATATCTAGTTTGATCGGTATCCTCAACTCTAAGTATAAAATCGCCCTTGTGTTTTTTGGCAAACAAGTAGTTGTAAAGTGCTGTTCTAACACCACCCATATGCAATGGGCCTGTTGGGCTTGGTGCAAATCGTACGCGAACTTTTCTAGACATAAAAATGCTTTTAAATTTTGGGCGGCAAAGATAGGTTTATCAGGATACAGCGCAGCAATTATGTAGTTAATTGATTAATTCTACAGATTTATTTAAGTATCCGTTTTGATTCTAATTTTAGAGAGATTCTCAGTCAAGCTGAGAATAACGCTGTACAAACAACCCGTTAATTTGTACTAAATCAAAACAGTTGAAGTTTAAGACTCTAAAATGTCGCTATCTTCGCTAATTGCCAATAAAATAAGTGGAAAACACAAACAACATATTAAAAGAAAAGTTAGCGCAGTTTATTCGCAAGTATTACGTGAATCAACTACTAAAAGGTGGATTAATCTTTCTTGCTTTTTCGGTGGCCTTTTTTGTCTTTGTTTCTGTTTTTGAGCATTTTGGTCGTTTTTCTACTTCAGTTAGAACGGTTCTTTTTGTTTCATTGATAGTTGTTAGTGGATTTACTTTTTGGAAGTACATCGCTGTTTCACTTTTTAAGTTGTTGGATTTCGGAAAACGAATTTCGAACGAACAAGCAGCTGTAATAATTGGAAAACACTTTCCAAACATTAAGGATAAGTTGTTAAATACGCTGGAGCTTCAAAACCAGAGTTCGGTTTCGGCCAACGCACTGGTAATTGCAAGTATTGACCAAAGAGAGAAAGAACTTTCTCCTGTTCCTTTTTCGGTTGCGATTGATTTTAAGAAGAACTTGAGATATGCGCGATATACAGCAATTCCAGTTTTTATTTTGTTGTTAATCCTAATTATTAGCCCATCAATAATTACAGATAGCACAAGTAGAATTGTTCAATACAACACTCACTTCGAAGCCCCAGCACCATTTGATTTTAATGTTCAGAAAATTCAAGAAAGCGCAATTCAGTTTAGCGATGTGGAATTGGTAGTTGAGCTTTCGGGAAGTAAGATTCCTAATGTGTGTTACGTTCGGCTAAACGATGGTGCTAGTTTGAAAATGGTTAAGGATGGAAATAATCGTTTTGCATTTACGATTCGAAATATTGAAAAAACGCATGAAGTAGTTTTTGAAGCTGGCGGTTTTTCAAGTCGACCTTATATTATTGAAGTAACACCTAAACCAGTTGTTGAGTATATTGCTGCGCAAGCGAGCTTCCCAAAATATATCGAACGAGAAAATGAGCTATTCGAAAACCGGTCTTCTTTCTTAATTCCAGCAGGAACCAATTTAGAGTGGAATATTGAAACTAAAAACACAAATGATTTTTCAGCTGCTTTTAATGGTGAAAATATTGATGTAAATCAAAAAAACGAAAAGAAGTTTACTGCTCAAAACAGAATCTTAAACGCGGGTGAAATGGTGTTTTATTCAAAAAACAGTGATGGAAGTCTGGTAGATAGTTCAACAGTTAGAGTGCAAATTATTAAGGATCAAATGCCTTTAATTACAAATCAACAATTTATCGATACGCTTTCTTCGAAGTTGCTGTATTTCAGAGGAACGATAAACGATGATTATGGTTTTACCGCACTAAACTTTGTTTACCAAGACAATGAGAATAAGCTAAAGAAGACGAAAATCACTATTCCCGGTAATGCAAAGGATTTTGAATACTTCTTTACTTGGAACCTCGCTCAAATGCCCGATTCGTTGCTAAAACCTGGGGTTAGTTTTAACTACTATTTCGAGGTTTGGGATAATGATGGTGTGAACGGAGCAAAAGCATCGCGAACCGCAATAAGAGAGTTTAAGGTGCCCTCTAAAAAGGAGATTCAAGAAAAGTCCAGTGAAAAAGACAAGAAGATTAAAAATGACCTTGAGGCAAGTATTGAAGAAGCTAAGAAACTGCAAGAAAATATAGATAAGTTGAACAAGAAGTTAATGGAGAAAAAAGCCATTAGCTGGGAGGAGAAAAAAGAAGTAGAGAACTTGTTGAATCAGCAGAAAAACCTTCAAAATAGATTTGAAAAAATAAAACGAGAAAACGAAATTAACAACTTCAAAAAATCAGAATTTACCAAAGCAGATGAGCGCATAATGGAAAAGCAGAAGCAGCTAGAAGAGCTGATGGAAAAAGTTATGGATGAAGAAACGAAGAAGCTGTTAGAGGATCTGAAAAAGCTCATGGAGAAAAATGATAAGAAGAACCTCCAAGAAAAATTGGACGAATTGAAGTTGAAATCAGAGGATGTTGAGAAAGAGCTTGACCGTTCTCTGGAGCTGTTCAAACAACTGGAATTTGACCTTAAGATGCAAGAAACGATTGATGAAATCAAGGAGTTAAAGGAAGAACAGCAAAAGCTAAAAGAGAAAACAGAAGAAAAGCAAAATAAAAAAGCGGATGAACAGAAGGCAAATGAAGAAAACCTAAAAAAGCAAGAAGAGCTTAATAAAAAAATGACTGACCTTGAAAAGAAGTTGGATAATTTAGAAAAAACCAATAAGGAATTAGAAAAGCCAAACGACATGCCTGACCTTAATCAGGAGAAAAAAGAAGCTAAAGAAAATATGGAAAAAGCCAAAGAAGAGCTTTCTCAAGGAAAGAAAAAAGATGCCGCGCAATCACAAGACAAAGCGAAAGAGCAATTGGAAAAAATGGAGCAGAAAATGAAGGCTGCTCAAGAGAAAATGGAGCAAGAGCAGCAGCAAGAGGACTTAGAAGCATTAAGGCGCTTAAGACAAAACCTTATGCAACTCTCATTTGACCAGGAAGGTTTAATAGAGAAAATACGAAATACGAACCTAAGAGACCCAATGTATGTAGAGCACACGAAGGAGCAAATGCGTTTGTCTGATAATTCAAAAATGATTGAGGATAGTTTATTTGCGTTATCTAAGCGAAACATGAACATTCAGGCTACGGTAAATAAAGAGATATCCGCCATTAATAATAATATGGAAAAAGCGATTCGTGCAATGGAAAGCAGGAAATCAAGCGAGGTTATGAATCGCCAGCAATACGTTATGACGTCCATAAATAACTTAGCATTAATGTTGGATGAAAGCATACAAAGAGCTCAAAAGCAAAAGTCAAGTAAAAAGTTTGGCAAAAAAAGTTGCTCTAAACCGGGTAGAGGAATGGGTAAAAGTATGAGTGAAATTAAGAAACTTCAAAAACAACTTTCAGATCAGATTAAAGATATGCAGAGTAAAAAGCCTGGCTCTAAACCTGGTGACAAACCTGGTCAGGGAAAAAAACCGGGTGAAAAGGGCTCTGGAAGAGGTTCCAAAGCTGGGGAAGCAATGGCAAAGATGGCGGCTCAGCAAGCAGCGATTCGAGAGGAATTGAGGCGTCTAAGCGATGAAATGGGGAAACCCGGACAACAAGGTGGCGCGGGAAAAGAAATGAAGCGCTTGCAGGACTTAATGGAAAAAAATGAAGAGGACTTAGTTAATATGAAGCTCGATCAAGAAACCATTAATCGTCAAGAGGAAATTATGACTCGTATGTTAGAGTCGGAAAAAGCAGAAAGAGAAAGGGAATACGACAATAAAAGAGAGTCCAAAACAGCGCAGGATATCAGTAGCCCTTCAACCGACTTTCTTAAATACCAAGAAGAAAAAAGGAAGCAGGTTGAGTTATTAGAAACTATTCCTCCAAATTTGAAACCTTTCTATCGTAATTTAGTAAATGAATACTTCAACAATCTATAGCATTGAATTCCTATGAAGAAGGAGCTCCGGTTTTCAGCCGATTTAAATAACCTAGACAGGGTAGAAAAATTTGTTAACTCAATTCTCGAGTTCGAAGAAGTAGACGAGCGTTTATATGGCAATATAATTATTGCCGTCACGGAAGGGGTGACCAATGCCGTGGTGCATGGAAACAGAAGCGATGCTTTGAAAGAAGTTCAGCTTCAGTACAATAGTTCTGACACAGCCATCGAGTTTAGAATTAAAGACCAGGGAAAGGGTTTTAATCATAAAGATATTCCTGATCCAACCTTACCAGAAAACGTAAAGAAGTTAGACGGTCGTGGTGTTTTTCTTATCTCAAGCCTAGCCGATCAAATCAAGTTTCACGAGAATGGTTCGCTTTTAGAAATGCAGTTTAATTTAGCGATATAGTCTCCAAGATGATCAATTTTTTTTCAGAAGATATTGATTTCTCGCTAGAAAATCAAGCACATATTACTTCTTGGATAAACAAACAGTCATTCCTTTATAATGCTGAAATTCAGCTAATTAACTACGTTTTTTGTTCTGATGAGTTTCTTTTAAATATTAATAATGAGCACTTGGGTCACGACTATTTTACCGACATCATTACCTTCGATATGAGAGATGCAAAAGGTCAACCTATTGAGGCTGACATTTTTATTAGCATCGATCGGGTAAAAGAAAATTCGATCAGTGAGGGTGTTGCTTTTTTAAATGAGCTGCATAGAGTGCTAATTCACGGCTTTTTGCACTTGGTTGGATACCCAGATAAGACAGTGCAAGAGGCCGCCGAAATGAGGGCCCAGGAAGAGAAATGCTTATCTTTGCTGGAGCTGTAGTTCTACAGATGTTTCACGTGAAACTTTCCATATAAACAATGTTAGATAAATACGATGTAATTGTAGTTGGTGCTGGACATGCTGGATCGGAAGCGGCGGCAGCGGCAGCTAATCTTGGTTCTAAAACACTATTGATTACAATGGATATGGGGCGAATTGCTCAAATGTCTTGTAATCCAGCCATGGGTGGTGTGGCTAAAGGTCAAATAGTTCGTGAAATTGATGCGTTAGGTGGCCTTTCTGGAATTGTATCGGATAAATCCGCAATTCAATTTAGAATGCTAAACCTGTCGAAAGGACCCGCTATGTGGAGTCCTAGAACTCAAAACGACAGACTACTGTTTAATATTGAATGGAGAAACCAACTCGAAAAGATTAATAATTTAGATTTTTGGCAGGATACTGCTACTCGAATTCTTACCGAAGGCGATAAGGTAATTGGTGTAGAAACGGGAATGGGAATTAAGGTATATTCGAAAACAGTAATCCTTACAAGTGGTACTTTTCTAAATGGGTTAATCCACATAGGAGATAAAAACTTTGGCGGAGGGCGTGCAGGAGAAAAAGCATCATACGGAATAACGGAATGTTTAAATGAATTGGGGTTTGAGTCTGGCAGAATGAAGACGGGAACTCCCCCTAGGGTTGATGGACGCAGTTTAGATTATTCAAAAATGGAAGAGCAATTTGGCGATGAAGATGTCGTGAGTTTTTCCTATCTGAAACCACATAAACTTACAAAACAACGCAGTTGTTTTATTACATATACTAACCCTAAAGTTCACGAATTATTAAAAGAAGGGTTTGATAGAAGTCCAATGTTCAATGGAAAAATTGACTCAATCGGTCCACGTTATTGTCCTTCTGTAGAAGAAAAAATAAATCGTTTTGCAAATAAAGATAGGCATCAAATTTTTGTAGAACCCGAAGGTTGGGATACGGTAGAGATCTACGTCAATGGGTTTAGCACCTCTTTACCAGAAGAAGTTCAACTGAAGGCTCTGAAAGCAGTACCTGGATTCGAAAACGTAAAAATGTTTCGTCCGGGATATGCTATTGAATACGATTACTTTCCACCTACCCAGTTGACGCATACGCTTGAAACAAAAACGGTAAAAGGTTTGTTTTTTGCTGGTCAAATTAATGGCACGACGGGCTATGAGGAAGCAGCTTGCCAAGGATTGATGGCGGGTATAAATGCTGATGCTGTAGCTCAGGGTAAGGATAAGTTTACGTTATCTAGAGATGAAGCGTATATTGGGGTTTTAATCGATGATTTAATAACCAAAGGCACTGATGAGCCATATCGGATGTTTACTTCTAGGGCAGAATATAGAATTTTGTTACGTCAAGATAATGCTGATATAAGGCTTACTCCTATTGGACATAAATTAGGTCTTGCTGGGGATGAAAGAGTGACGTTATTAAATGAAAAATTAAAAGGCACAAAGGAGGTGCTGGATTACCTGAAAAAGACTTCTGCGGAACCTAGTATCTATAATGATTATTTATTAGAAGTCGGCACCGCTGAGTTAAAGCAAAAGGTAAAATTAATCACTTTATTGTCTCGTCCTCAAATGAATTTACAGCCAATCATCGACAGAGATAATGGTTTAAAGGAGCTTATTACCAAATATAATGACTTGCAAAGAGACATTCAAACGCAAGCCGAAATCACAATAAAATACGAGGGCTACATATCTAAAGAAAAAGAAATGGCGGATAAAATGAATAAGCTAGATCAGTATAAGGTGCCGGGTGACATTGATTACTTGAAGTTTTCTTCTCTATCGATGGAAGCACGCTTGAAATTAACGGACATTAAACCAATAAACTTGGGTCAAGCCAACAGAATTAGTGGCGTGAGTCCTGCCGACATTTCTGTGCTAATGGTTTACCTGAATAAGTAGTGCTAAATGGTTGATTTGTTTCACGTGAAACAGCCCTAACAATCTGTTTACAAGATAGTTATATGCTTTTATTTAGTTTTTGATATTCTTTAAATCGTGATGCAGCACGGTTGAGTTGAACATCTAAGTTGGAGCGCTTTCCGAAAGAACCAATGACGAGTTCTGAATGGTAAACGGCTTCTTTTGTGGTAACTGTAAATTGGTGGTTATCAAATTCAATATCGGTAACGGATGCTTCGGCTATGGTTGTGCCGGCTGCCTTAGCTTTTTTGGCTAGTTCAAAGTCAATACAATAGCGACTGATGCTAAATCCGCCCAAGGGTAATTTGGTGCTTATCGAGCGACTACCGGGTGTACTTAAAGTGAAGTCGGTGATGTTTTTCGCTCCAAAGTCAAAGGGGTTGAATCCAAGTGCATTCAAGTAAGGCAGCACCTCATTGTAAATTTACTCGCCGCAGACTTTGTGTTTGGGATAAGCATTTTTTTCTATCAAAAGCACTTTAATTCCCTTTAGCGATAAGTGCAGCGCACTGCACAACCCGCCTAAACCACCACCAATAACGATTACTTGATATTTCATTTTAATTAGCCATAAACGCTATTGCAAATTAGTTGAATTTGATAATCAGTAACATTTTCTGGCGCACCGTTAGGAAAGTTTGTGAATGAGGCCTAACCCTTAGCCAGCCGTTTATAACTTGAAACCACATCAAAAAAGTACACGAGTTTAAAGGTTAAGGTGTTTCGTTGGCCTTGTTCAAAAACGGTGTTGAGGTTATTGAAGTAGGAGGTTCGTATGACCTGCTCGTCCCGCTGTAGGTTGTTTTTGTACACGATATTCATAAAGCTACCAGGAGCAAATTGCCATGTAAAAATGAGGTCGGTATTGAAAGCGTTGAAGTTAAAATCGGCGTTTTCGGTGAAATTAGGATCAGGGATAATGTAGCCCTCTTCGTCAAGGTCGCCGTAATAATCGTATAAGCCATATGACCAGTAGTGACGCATCCTAAGCGTAAGTGCTAGATTGTTTTTGAATAAGTATTTTCCTTGCAAAATATTGGTCAATGTGCGCACATCCCGCACACCGTACTTAGGCGTTCCATTAAAAGTTCCGGCATAACCAGCACCGTTTAAGAAAATGGAATAAACCGAAGAAGGCCTTAAGGAGAGTTTATCGCTAAGTTGAAGAATAGGCTCTATACCGACTTCAAAATAATTATTGACCACGTAATCTGTAAAATAACCTTGACCGTAACCCACCTCAGCATCCAACGCTATTTTTTTACTGTAGTCGGTTGAGACACCGATACCGTTGAAGTAAAATTCTGGAACGATAAATTTTTGTCCAGACACCCGAGACTCGAATAAGTCGATGCCGTTGCCAATTTGAGAGCTCATATTGACAAAAAAGGCATTGAAACTAGGAAGAATAAAGGCCAACCGTCCGCTGTAACTGTTTTTCAAAACTTCTCCTGTCGTATAGTCTTGCTGAATAGTGTAGGTTAAGGTGTTGTAGTTGCCATTCAAAATCCAAAATGGATTGTACCTATTGTATTGCAGCTCTAGAGAGTGCTCACGAATGTTAGTGGCAAAGTTTACCCCAAGGTCGTTTGGATTGTAATTAAGTGACTTATTTACACTTTGTAAATCGAATTTAAAGTTTCCTTTTATTTTCCCAAAACCCAAGGTATAGCTTACACCATCGCCGGGGTCTTCACTGAAAATGTGCGCTGATAAATTGCTGTCGCGCTGAGAAATTTTTACATCCCCATTTACAGCGTATTTTGACTTTTTATTAATTAGATTTAATCCCAAAGAAGACACATTAGCGTCGATAAAATCGCCGTCGCGTGAAGTGTTTAGGTTAATGAAATAAATGGAACTATTATTTCTTAGGTTTTGGTCAATGGCTACCATGTTGTAATTCACTAATGGATTGGTTTGTAGTTCTCTTTTTTCACCCGTTTCGGTGTTTTCGATTATAGCTGAGGCAGGAGCAGTAATCGCGTTCATAATGCCAATTCCAAGTCCATTTTTATCCCGTCCCGAAACCTTGGTTACGTTAATCAAACGAGCGGTATTTGGGTTTTCGATTACTTCGTTTGAATCTACTTCTGAAAACGCATCAGAATAACCTTCAGGAACACCTCCAATGCGTCGAGAATAGAACAAGTTACCGAGATTAAACAAGTCCACCCCTTCTTGAAAAAAGGTGCGTTGTTCTTCAAAAACGACTTCAAATGCCCCTAAGTTTTTTACAATGTTATCGGAACGTACTTGAGAAAAATCGGGCAGCAAAGTCATGTCCAAGGTATAGCTTTCGTTTAGACCAACTTTTAGGTCGGCACCTGCGCCAAATCCATAACTACTTTCGTCATTTTCAAATTCAGCGAAGGAAGACACATAAGGCGAAAGCGAAATACGAGCGGGGTCTTTAATGTCGTTTAAGCTCACTAAATCGCCCCAATAATTAATTTCAGTTTCTACTTCTTTGGGAACTAAAGACCACTGTACCTCTGCTCGAATACGACGAATTTCGCGTAAGAAATTGATTTTCCAAAGCTGCTTATCTCCTTTAGGAAAGCGAATGGAGTAGTAGGGAATTCGAATTTCTGCAATCCAGCCGTCGTCAACGATTTCAACGGCACTTTCCCAAACGGCATTAAAGGATTCGTCAGAAATTCTAGAATCCGATTGCACACCAGATGCCGAAACCTTGAAGGTAAACGCATCGATTTTTTTGTTGTAGGTATCAAAGGAAACCGTAAAATGGTCGGCATTGAGTCGATCGTCGCGTTCGCCCAATTGAGTCATAATACTATCGGGGTGCGGGTCGTAACAATACCCCAGAATGTAAATGTTGTTGTCATCGTACAAAACTTTCACATCGGTTTTGTAAACAGGTTTGTTTCCTTCGGTGGGGTTTAACTCCAAAAAATTGGTGGCAATATTGGCATTGAGCCAACTTTCTTCCTCCATCTTTCCATCAACCGTTATTTTGTCTTCGGTTCTGGAGACTTGCAGCGATTTGTTCTGACCGAACAAACATGCATGGCAAAGCAATAAACTGAATACGTAGAGGACTTTTTTGGGCACGCCTTAAAAACGGTTTTTTGAATCCTGCGAAAGTAAAGCAGGAAAGTGCTTTTAACGTTGACAAATAAGTAGTAGAAAAGACTTTTTAGGACAAGAAAGGTAGCTCAAGTGCAAACAAGTAAAGCGAACGCAGTTATTACTAAAATGGATTCGTCGCCCAAACGTTCAGCTCCGTTACAAATCCTTTGTCACGCATTTCGACAACAGAAACAATAGAATGTGCAATTTCCAATGCTCCTAATTTGTTCGACTCCTCTTCGCGTTCTTTTCTGTCCGTTGCTGCAAAGGCGGTGGCTACTTCGCTTGGGTTAACCAAAGAAACACGGATGTTGAAAGGGCGCAATTCGGCTTGCCAAGATTGGGTCAAACCGCGCACAGCAAATTTTGAAGCTGCGTAAACACTTCCTCGCGCAAACCCTTTAAGTGCTGCACTAGAACCTAGGTTAATTATGTTTCCGTAGTTCTGAGCTTTAAACGTTTTTACTATTTCCTGGGTCAGCAAGGTAAGCCCGAAAACATTAGTGGCATAAACGCTTTGTAAGTCTTCCAAAGTAATTTCTCCCAAGGTTGGAAAAACACCAATTCCAGCGTTGTTTACAAGCACATCGATTCGTCCACCCAAAAGTGAAATGACTTTTGCAGCCATAGGTTCTATTGAACTAAAATCACTGATATTAAACAGTAATGGAATTGCGCCCAATTCTTTTGCGACAGCATTTAACTTGGCTTCATCACGGCCTGTGATAATAACTTTTGCGCCTTTTTCGATAAATTGTTTTGCTGTTTCTTTTCCAATTCCAGAGCCTCCACCGGTAATTAGAATTGTTGAGTTTTTTATTTCCATTTGACGTATCTTCTAGTTTTTAAAACAATCGATTTTCTTTACAGTTTTGAAACTGTAAGATTAGAATTTAAATCTCTTCTAGGATAGATTTTCCTTTCGATTTATTGTCAGAAATCTACTGCCAATTTTCGTGGAGACGTATTTTTATTTTGGCTAAAATTTAGGGTTGAGACGAACAAGTTTCAGCTATTGAAAGTCCCTTCGCTAAAACCAGGCGCATAACAAAAATCTAAAATTAGTGAAGGGCATTTTAAATCCGCAGTTCTTTCTTTACTTTCCGCAAATGAAATTTATACTCTCTGGCTTACTTATCACAGCCCTTTCTTTTTCGCTAAACGCACAACAAAAAGGTGACTCTTTATTTATAAAAAGCATATACAATAATGCACTTACCGAAAGCCCGGCTTATGAAAACCTGCGGACTTTGTGTAAAGACATTGGCGCACGAATTACCGGATCTGCAGAAGCAGAAATGGCCATTTATTGGGGTAAACAACTCTTAGAATCCTACGATTTCGATACGGTGTATCTGCAAGAAATAACCGTTCCGCATTGGGAGCGAGGCACTCAAGAAGCTGCATGGGTCATCAACGAAAAAGGTACGCTGAAAAAAGTCGATGTAATCGCTTTGGGCGGTTCGGTAGGCACAAACGGAGTTTTAGAAGGAGAAGTAATAGGGGTAAGTGGAATTGACGAATTGGAAAAAATAGGAAGAGCTAAAATTGAGGGTAAAATTGTATTTGTAAACAAACCCTTCGACCAAACTCAAATTAGCACTTTCAAAGCCTATGGAGCTTGTTCCAATCAGCGTTGGGGTGGCGCAAAAGAAGCTTCGAAATACGGAGCAAAGGCGGTCGTTATTCGTTCTTTGGCTCAGTCAAATGACGATCACCCGCACACGGGTTCTATGGACTACAAAATGGAAAATAAAATTCCTGCTGCAGCACTCAGCACCAATGCTGCGAATACATTATTGGACTGGTTGAAAGAAGGGAAGGTAACGCTCAAATTAGAAATGGACTGTCGATTTTATAAAGATGAGGTTTCCTACAATGTTATTGCTGAAACTTATGGAAAAGATGATCAGGTAATTACGTTTGGTGGTCACCTCGACAGCTGGGATGTAGGTGAAGGTGCTCATGATGACGGGGCGGGAATTATTCATTCGATTGAAGCTTTGCGTATTCTAAAACAATTGAATTATCGGCCGAAGCACAAGTTGAGATGCGTGTTATTCATGAACGAAGAAAACGGAAATTTTGGCGGAAAGGCCTATGCCAAATGGTGTAGCGATAATAAAGAAAAACACATTTGTGCTTTAGAAAGTGACAGAGGCGGATTTCAGCCACTGGGCTATGATGTCGTTGGAACTGATGAACAACTCAAGTTTGTGCAATCCTTTAAACCCTTGCTTGAGGATTATCGATTGTACAATTTTGAAAAGGGTTATGGTGGTGTAGATATTGGTCCTCTTATGAATTACTATCCCGACATTTTACAATTGGGTCTTAACCCTGTCTCGCAGCGTTATTTCGATTTTCACCACGCCGAAACCGATGTTTTTGAAAACGTAAATAAACGCGAACTAGAATTAGGCGGAGCAAGCTTGGCTACCATGGTTTATTTGATGGATAAGTATTTGATTCCGTAACCTCTTAAGTATGGATTGAAATGCTTGTTGAAATCAATAAGAACAAGGTGATTTTTGAATTTCAACCTTTGGATGAGTTTGATTTTAGCATGGATTTGTATTTAAAGCGATTGAATGGAGCCTTGTCAGCCAGAACAATCTACATAGGAAGCACACAGAAGAAATGGGGCGTTAGCCCCATTTTGTTTTTATTGGTTTTAAACCCTTACATTTGGTACAGCATACCAGAAGTATATGTTTAGCACGAAAATCCTCAGCTGTATTGTTTTATTATTTGTTTTTTCAGGAAATATTAATGCCCAAGTTTTAACCGATGATTTTGAAGGTAATGGAACCATTTCGGCATGGAAAGAAGATGCTTCGACGATTACTAAACCATTTGCCAATCCTTTTAACCAAGGAATAAACACCTCAAACAATGTATTAAAATATGAGGATAGCGGAGGAGACTATGCCAATGTCTTTTTTGACGTCGGTCGAAACATTGATATGGGAGTTAAGCAAGCATTTAAATTAAAAATCTATGTTCCTTCAAGGTCGATTTCGGGCTCATCTCCTAATCAAGTATCATTGAAATTGCAGGATGGATCTATTTCTTTACCATGGTCCACTCAGTCGGAGATTGTAAAGTCCATTCAGCTGGATGTATGGCAAGAGTTGACATTTGACTTTAAGAACGATAATTTTATTAACCTTGATGCCGGCTCTTCGGATCCAATTGATCGAACAGATTTTAATCGGGTTCTAATCCAAGTAAACGGAGAGAATAATAAAGATAAGGTAGTTGCTTATATTGATGATTTCGAGTTTTATAAGTTAGCACAAGGACCAACTGGTAAGGTGTATAACCATCTCGTGTGGTCTGACGAATTTAACGGTTCAGGGAGTTTAGATGCATCAAAGTGGTATCATCAAACAAAATTGCCTGATGGTGTTAGTTGGTACAACGGAGAAATCCAACATTATACCAACCGCACAGAGAACAGCTATCAGGCCAACGGATCTTTGCATTTAGTCGCAAAAAAGGAGACCTTCTCAGATCAAGGACAAACTAAAAACTATACCTCAGCTAGGTTAAATTCAAAATACGCATTTACTTATGGAAGAGTTGAAGTGCGTGCGAAATTACCAACGGGAAGAGGCACATGGCCAGCAATATGGATGTTAGGCAAAAACATTGATGAACCAGGAGGTTTTTGGAAACCCGAATTTGGAACCGTGGCCTGGCCCGCGTGTGGCGAAATTGATATTATGGAACATTGGGGAAACAACCAAGATTATGTTCAAAGTGCCATGCACACGCCATCTTCTAATGGAGCTACGATTAATAAAGGGGGAAAAACATTATCGGGAGCAAGCAACAATTTTCATGTCTACGCGGTCGACTGGTACGAAGATAGAATGGTTTTTACCTATGACAGCGTTGAAGTTTATACTTACAAACCTGCGACTCGCGATGCTAGAACTTGGCCTTTCACTGCAGACCAGTATATTTTATTGAACACCGCCATAGAGCCTGGAATTGACCCCTCCTTTACTTCAAGCGATTTGGTTATTGACTATGTACGTATTTATGATGATCAACAAGTTGAGGATACTTTGGAAAGTTACGTCAATGAAAAAGCGTTTCAAAACCCATCTATTGCAGTCTACCCCAATCCCGTTAGTGATATTCTACGAATAGCTATTCAAGACGTGACTGAGTATGCACATTGGAAGGTTCTAGATATGGTCACAGGAGAGGTGATAATAAATGGTGAATTAATAAATGCAAATAACAGTGTCGATGTTTCTGAACTAGTAACTGGGGCTTATTTGATTTCAGTAACCTCTGGCCAAAGTCATAAGGCTACCAAGTTTATTAAGTATTAATATCAAAATTGAAATGACAATGAAAAAATTAATTACACTTAAAGTATTAGTAATCAGTATTTCGTTGCTCATTAGTGCAACGGGTGAGTCCCAATCTGTCTCAGTAGGCTCTGGAGGATATACAACACAATTTCCAGGAGTCGATCAAGCAGGAAGAAATGGATTTCCATCAGGTACGCCTTATACCATTGGAATAGCAGCACAAAAACCAGTTCCAACAAATGATTGGTGGTCGGCTCAAATAAAAAACAACCACGCCGACAATCTATTCAACTATCCATATACTTTAAAATCAATACCAGAGGGTTTGGTTGTTTCCTATATACCGTGGGGCGTAATTGATAATATTTTACCAGTTGTTGTTGGCGTTAGCGGTTTAAATTCTTCTAATTGCAATGTCTCTGATTTTTCAGATTGGACGGTTGAAATGCAATGGCAAAATAGCAACCATCAGTTCAATGCTACAAGCGGAATTGGGATGCCTTTTTTGTATTTCGAGAAAAAAACTAATGATGTTGCATTAGTAGAAGTTAATCAGGGAACCGTTACTATCTCTAGGGAAGTTCTTACCATTATTGATGCCCTAAATGGTGCTGATTTTGCGGTTTATGCACCTAAAGGAAGCACATGGCTCAAAAACGGAAATAAATACACATCAACTTTAAACGGAAATAATTATTGGTCTATGGCATTTATTCCTTTAGAAGCACGTAATATTTCCTCAGTGGTAAACGACTATAAAAAGTACGCATACGTATTTCCGCAGAATACTAATACAGATTGGTCGTACAATGAGTCAACATCAACGGTTACTACAAATTTTAAAGTGATAACGGACATAAAAGAAGGCAACGACAGTCTTATGTTATTAGGCCTGTTGCCTCATCACTGGTCAAAGTTAGCACCAGGCTCTCCCGCCCCAAATAAAAACAGTTATGCATCAATACGAGGTGAATTGAAAACCATGGCCGGAAATCAATTTTCTGTAGTTTCAAAATATTACGGAATATTACCCACCTTGCCCTACCTTGACTATTACAGTGCGGGATTCAAACCAGGAGATTTGAATAGAAAAATTGATGCAATTAAAAACGATCAATTAAACCCTTGGACGGACTCATACAATGAGGGACAAATGATGAATCGTTTGATTCAAACCGCTAGGATTGCGGATTTAATTGGTGATAAAAAGGCGCTTGATAAGATGGTGAAAACAGTCAAGGAACGTTTAGAGGATTGGCTAAAAGCTGAGGCTGGTGAGAAAGCCTTCTTGTTTTATTACAATACTAATTGGTCAGCTTTAATTGGTTATCCTGCCGGACACGGTCAAGACAACAACATTAATGACCATCATTTTCATTGGGGTTACTTTATACATGCTGCTGCATTTATGGAGCAGTATCAGCCAGGTTGGTCAAATAAATGGGGAGATATGATTAATCTGCTTATCGCCGATGCCGCCAATTACAAAAGAAATGACCCAGATTATCCATTTCTAAGAAATTTTAGTCCATATGCAGGACACTGCTGGGCAAATGGTTTTGCATCTTTTCCTCAAGGTAATGACCAAGAATCTACTTCAGAAAGCATGCAATTCAATTCTTCATTAATTCATTGGGGAAGTATCACAGGAAACGATACAATACGTGATTTAGGAATATATCTATACACTACCGAGCAATCAGCAATTGAGGAATATTGGCTGGATGTTCATGAACGTAATTTTAAGGCAAACCATCCTTATAGTTTAGTTTCTAGAGTTTGGGGAAATAGCTACGACAATGGCACTTTCTGGACATCTGATATTGCCGCCTCCTACGGGATTGAGCTGTACCCTATCCATGGAGGCTCACTTTATTTGGGGCAAGACACAACTTACGCGGATAAACTCTGGAAAGAAATGGAGCAAAACACAGGGGTTTTAACGAACGAAAAAAACCCAAATCTATGGCATGATGTGTATTGGGAATACTTAGCATTTACAAACCCCAAAAAGGCGATTCAGCTATACGATAGCTATCCAGATAGAGAATTAAAATTTGGAATTAGTGACGCCCAAACCTATCACTGGTTGCATGCAATGAACACACTAGGGCGCGTTGCAAAAATTTCATCTGATCATGAAATGTCTGCGGTATTTTTAGATGGAAGTCAAAAAACGTATGTCGCGCACAATTACGGCATTTCTGGAATTACTGTGAATTTTTCAGATGGATTTGCCCTTCAGGTTCCAGCAAAAACAACTCGTACCAGTCGAGATATTGCTATTAATTCAGTACTATCAAGTGATTTTAATTCTGCTTATCCTGGGGGAAGTATTAAACTAAAGTTAATCCCTAATGGCGGAACACCTTCAAAAGTTGAATTTTACCATAACGACCTATTAATTGGAACCTCAACGAGCACTCCTTTCGAGTTAAAGGTGGGCAACCTGGCGAGTAGAAAACACACATTTTTTGCCAAAGTATATGATGGAACCGCCTTTAATATTTCTAATCTTTTAGAGATTACTGTTGGTGAAATAAAACCTTATTCGGGCAACCCCATTGCTATTCCCGGGGTGCTTCAACCAAGTGAATTTGATTTTTTTGAAGGCGGAAATGGTCAAAACATTACCTACTATGATGCAACCATCCTTAATGAAGGAGATGTCAGACCTAATGAGTACGTTGACATTAAAAAAGACGGAACCGATGGCAATACAATTGGTTGGATCTCAAGTGGAGAATGGCTAATCTACACTGTAAATGTCCAACAAGAGGGATTGTACAAAGCTGATATACGCGTAAGTAGTGGAAATACAAGCGGCGGAGGACCATTACTTTTTGTGATGGATGACGATACCATAAGTTCTTTGATCTCTGTTGGGCATACCAATGGTTGGAGCACTTGGAAAACAATTTCAGCCAATAACATTAGATTAAAAAAAGGAGTTCAACACCTAAAAATTGTTTTTGCAAATGGCGAGTTTAACCTTGGAAAAGTAGAATTTGTTCGCACAGGCAACCTGCCTTACAGTCAGCCAATTGCAAATGCGGGTTCTAACACCTTGGTTCAATTGCCGACAACTATTGGTTCTGTAGACGGAAGCGCAAGCTCAGACCCTCAAAGTGGTACGCTTAATTATTTGTGGGAACAAGTGTACGGCCCTTCGGTACTTTCATTTACTCACCCTACAAATGTTACATCCGGAGTCACAGGATTGGAAGAAGGAGTTTATTTAATTAGATTAACTGTCGATAATGGATTATACAAAGACTCCGATGAAATGTATTTAATTTCAAGTACCCAGAACAATATTGCACCGAGAGTGGAGCTTCTTCACCCTCTTGACAAATCGGAGTACACCGACAACGAGACCATTCTCATTTCTGCATCCGCCTCAGACCTGAACGGCACAATAACTAAGGTAGAATTTTATAGCGGTAATAATAAATTGGGTTCAGCAATAAGCTACCCCTTTACTTATAGCTGGAAGGGAACAGAAGGCAACCACCAACTATCCGCAAAGGCTACTGATAATAGTGGAACAACCTCAACTTCTAATTCTATTGAAGTAACTATCAATAAAGGACCAAGTCTAACGTTGATACATGGTACCTGGAAATTAAAAGAAGAGGCTCAGGCCTTGGCAGTTGGCCCAGAAAAAGGTTCAAACGGCTGGTGGGGTATAAGCGCACAAGATGTTGCCGCAAGAAACTGCTTGTTCAACGACTCTATTACATTTTTTAGAAACGGCACCTATATTCACAAAATGGGTAGTTCTACGTGGTTAGAAGGTTGGCAAGGCCAAAACCCCGAAAGTTGCGGAAAGCCCTTAGCACCGCACAACGGCGGTCTATATGCCTATACCTTTACTGGTGCTGGATTGACTGTTAATGGTGTTGGAGCACATTTAGGATTAGCGAAAGTACATAATGATGGAGAGGATGGTATGGCTAGAAATAACCAGATTTTTTATGAAGTCGATATTCAGAATAATGTGATGACTATGGACTGCAGCTTTCCAAATGGAGGCGGAGTAAATGGTAGAGGCTGGTGGAGGTTTAATTATATAAAGGTTGCGGACCTAGCGCCAGAAATTGGCGAAACAACGATTAATATTGAGCATAAAAACAGTGACTTTTTTGTTTATCCTAATCCAGTTAGGAATAACCTTACTCTTGTTTTAGGAGACACACCATCAACCATTTTGATTACTAATTCGTTAGGCACTATAGTTCAAGACCAATTGGAGTTAGCGGGTAATTCAACAATTGATGTATCGGATTTAGAAGTAGGCATATACTTTCTTTCCGTTTATACGGGACAAGAAAGAGTAGTATTTAAAATTCAGAAGCTATAAACAAAAAAAGCATAACGCAATGCGTTATGCCTATTGTACACCCGGAAGGATTCGAACCTTCAACCCTCGGAACCGAAATCCGATATTCTATCCAGTTGAACTACGGGTGCAATTGAGCGCCAAAAGTAATAAGTTGTATCAATTGGTTTTCGATATTGGTTATAAAAATAAGCTTTGTGATTTTAAAAGACGACAGCTAGCGTGAAGGACTTTCAACCCATTGAAATTTCTAATTTTGCAGCTCTTTTTTACAGCACACCCAATGAAAAAATATTCAGAATACAAAACCTTGGATTTGCCAACTGTGGCAGATAGAATTCTTGAGACTTGGAAAAACGAGAACACGTTTGAACAAAGTATTGAATTGCGCAAGGATGAAAAACCATTTGTTTTTTACGAAGGGCCTCCTTCTGCAAACGGATTGCCGGGTATTCATCACGTTATGGCAAGAGCGATAAAAGATATTTTTTGTCGATATAAAACATTAGATGGCTTTCAAGTAAACCGAAAGGCAGGCTGGGACACGCACGGCCTTCCAGTAGAATTGGGTGTAGAAAAAGAACTTGGAATTACCAAAGAAGATATTGGAAAAACGATAAGTGTCGAAGACTACAACATGGCTTGCCGAAAAGCAGTAATGCGCTATACCGATGTATGGAATAACCTGACTGAAAGAATGGGGTATTGGGTGGATATGGAAGACCCGTATATTACATACAAAAGTAAGTACATGGAGTCAGTTTGGTATTTACTTAAAACGCTTTTTAAAAAAGACTTACTATATAAAGGCTATACCATTCAGCCTTATTCTCCCAAAGCTGGAACGGGATTAAGTTCTCATGAATTGAATCAGCCGGGCACCTACCGTGATGTCAAGGACACCACAATCGTTGCTCAGTTTAAAATTGTTCGCGATGAAAAATCGGAGAAAATATTCGAAAAGGCAGGAAACGAACCCTTCTTCTTAGCTTGGACAACCACGCCTTGGACTTTGCCTTCTAACACTGCTTTGACCGTTGGAAAAAACATTACCTATGTTTTGGTGGATACCTACAACCAATATACCGAGGAGAAAGTTTCCATCGTTTTAGCTAAAGACTTATTGAGTAAATACTTTAATCCTGAATATGAAAACCAAACTTCTGCAGATGTAAAAATTTCAGGAAAAACCCTGCCTTATTCAGTTGTTGGTGAGTTTAAAGGCTCAGAATTACTAGATATAAAATATGAGCAGCTACTTCCGTTTGCACAGCCTTTTGAAAATGCAGATCAAGCATTTCGAGTAATTGCTGGAGACTTTGTTACTACAGAAGATGGAACTGGAATCGTGCATACCGCGCCAACATTTGGAGCAGATGATGCCATGGTAGCTAAGGTGGCAGGTGTTCCGCCTCTTTTGGTAAAAGATGATGAAGGAAATTCAATTCCATTGGTCGATTTGCAAGGAAAGTTCATTAATCAAATGGGTGAGTACGCTGGTAAATACGTCAAAAACGAATATTACGATGCTGGTCACGAGCCAGAGCGTTCCGTTGATGTAGAAATTGCCATTCGATTAAAAGAAGAAAATCGTGCGTTTAAAGTAGAGAAGTACGAACACAGCTATCCACATTGTTGGAGAACAGACAAACCCGTTTTGTATTATCCTTTAGATTCTTGGTTTGTAAAATCAACAGCCGTTAAGGATGATTTGATTGCAAACAATAAAAAAATCAACTGGAAACCGGCCTCAACAGGCGAAGGTCGCTTTGGAAACTGGTTGGAAAACTTGCAAGACTGGAACCTTTCAAGGTCTCGATTCTGGGGAATTCCTATTCCGATTTGGATGAACGAAAAGAAAACGGAACTGAAAGTAATTGGTTCGGTTGAGGAGCTTAAAACGGAAATTGAAAAGTCAATTGCAGCTGGTGTAATGACAGCCGAGCAGAATCCGCTTGCGGGTTTCGAGGCAGGAAATATGTCTGAAGAAAACTACGATCAGATTGACTTGCACAAACACATTGTCGATACCATTATTTTGGTCGATGCTGAGGGTAATCCAATGACGCGCGAAAGTGATTTGATTGATGTTTGGTTTGATAGCGGCTCTATGCCTTATGCCCAGTGGCATTATCCGTTTGAGAACAAAGAAAAATTTGAACAGAATTATCCAGCAGATTTTATTGCTGAAGGTGTCGATCAAACTAGAGGGTGGTTTTTTACCCTGCATGCCATAGCCACAATGACAAAAAATTCTGTAGCCTACAAAAACGTGGTTTCGAACGGATTGGTGTTGGATAAAAACGGTCAAAAAATGTCTAAACGATTAGGCAACGCGGTTGACCCTTTTAAGACCTTAGATAAGTACGGCCCAGATGCAACGCGCTGGTACATGATTTCAAATGCTCAACCTTGGGACAATTTGAAGTTTGATTTAGAAGGAATTACCGAAGTACAGCGCAAGTTTTTTAGAGCACTCCATAATTCGTATGCATTTTTTGCTTTGTACGCTAATGTTGATGGATTCTCCTATGATGAGAAAGAAATTGAAATGACCGATCGGCCCGAGATTGATCGTTGGATTATTTCTCGACTGAACACGCTGATAGAAAAGGTGAAGGAATCCATGGATGACTATGAACCTACAAAAGCAACTCGACTGATTCAGGAATTTGTGGTAGATGATTTTTCCAATTGGTGGGTGCGTTTGTGTCGTAAGCGATTTTGGAGAGGAGAGTACGAGGCAGATAAAATTTCGGCTTACCAAACTATGTATCAATGCTTGGAAACGGTAGCGATTTTAGCAAGTCCTGTAGCGCCTTTTTATTGCGATCAGTTGTTCCGCGACCTTAATTCAGTAGCTGGAAAGAAGGACGTTTTATCGGTGCATCATACCACAATTCCCAGTGTAAATTCCAAGCATCAAGACGAGGCTTTGGAAGAAAGAATGGCCATTGCCCAAAAGACCTCTTCGTTGATTTTAGCCTTAAGAAAAAAAGAATCGATTCGTGTGCGTCAGCCTTTGCAGCGCGTTATGGTTCCAGCATTGGAAGACAGTTTTAAAGCACAGTTGAAGTTAGTAGAGCCGTTGATTTGTGGTGAGGTAAACATCAAGGAAATTGAGATTATCGATCCAAACAACAATTTGTTGGTTAAACAAATCAAGCCCGATTTTAAAGTGCTTGGGCCCAAATTTGGAAAACAAATGAAGCAATTGGCAGGTTTGATAATGCAATTTGGCCAAGAAGAGATAAACGAATTAGAAACTACCGGAAAGATAGCGCTAGAATTGAACGGAGAGCAATTAGAGCTTACCAAAGATGCTGTTGAAATTACTTCTCAAGACGTTCCAGGATGGTCAGTAGCATCGGACGGAAAAATAACGGTAGCTTTAGACATTAATATAAGTGAAGAGCTGCACTTTGAAGGCTTAGCAAGAGAATTGGTAAATAGGATTCAAAACCTAAGAAAAGAAAGTGGCTTTGAGGTTACCGATAGAATTAATGTGAATATTGCAAAAAATGAAATTTTGCAATCAGCAGTCAAAAACAATTTCGATTATATTCGCACAGAGACGCTTACAGACAAATTAAACTTCTCGGATAGCCCTTTGCCAAACGGACAAGAAGTTGAGTTAGAAGAAGGCCTAGCGACACAATTAGAAATAGAAAAAATTTAATACCGATTTTTATGGCAGACGATAAAACAAGATATTCAGATGCTGAATTAGCAGAATTCAAAGCACTTATAGATGAAAAGTTAGTAGGGGCTCATAAAGACCTCGAAGACCTTTCAACGACTATGAACCACAAAGATGATCACGGAACTGATGACACCTCTCCTACCTTTAAAATGTTGGAAGATGGTATAGAGGTTTTGTCTAGAGAAGAAACGGCTCAATTGGCATTAAGGCAGCAAAAATTTATTAGCCATCTTGAAGCTGCTTTAAACCGGATTAAAAACAAAACTTATGGAGTTTGCCGTGTTACTGGAAAGTTGATTCCAAAAGAGCGACTAAGAGCTGTGCCGCATGCAACCTTAAGTATTGAGGCTAAAATGGCTCAACAGAAGTAAAAACAAAACAAATTTGAACTGTTAAAGTCCTCTCGTCCTTATATATTGGGATAGAAGGGCTTTTTTATTTAGGAAATGGATAGAAAAACCATAATAGCACTAATTATTTCAATAGGCGTAATCGCTATTGATCAGTGGAGCAAGTTTTGGGTTAAAACGAGCATGTATTTAGGTCAGGAGTACAAAATTGCGGGTAACTGGTTTTACATCCATTTTACCGAGAACAACGGCATGGCTTTCGGAATGGAATTCGCTGGAGAATACGGCAAACTATTTCTTACCTCTTTTAGAGTAGTGGCTGTTTTTGGCATTTTGTATTACCTCATTTATTTATTGAGAAGAAAAGAAACACATTCAGGACTAATAGTTTGCGTGGCTTTGATTTTCGCTGGCGCATTGGGCAATATTGTAGACTCTGTTTTTTACGGCATATGGTTCAACGATTCCTACCATCAAATTGCTTCGTTTATGCCAGAAGCTGGTGGTTATTCTAGCTTAATGTATGGCAAAGTAGTCGACATGCTTTACTTTCCGCTAACCTCGGGCACTTATCCTGATTGGTTTCCGGTTGTAGGTGGAGATTCGTATATGTTTTTTAGGCCCGTTTTTAATATTGCCGATACCGCAATTTCTACGGGTGTTATTTCAGTTGCGGTATTCCAAAGCAAATTCTACCCAAAACAGGAAGAGGAAAAGGATGAGCTTTCTGAGAGGAAACAACCAACCTAAAAAACCCAATTATTATCCACTGTATAAAGCCCTAGAATGCTAATTTTGCCATTCAAATTTTTGACATGAAAGAACTCGATAGCGTACTTAAGATTTACAAGAAAGAAGGATTCGAAAGCGAAAAATTAATCACTGCGTTGATCGAATTGCGCGAAGTATTCAAAGCGGCCGGAAACCCTACTTTAACTAAGGTTACGCGATTTGTTTATGAGTACATTCAGGAAAACAAAACTTTTGATATTGATGTATTTGAAGAAAGAAGCGAAGACGATGAAACGAGCTTTGAGTATTTATTGATGCTTATGTCAAAAGCAGATAATCCATTGAACTTGGAAGAAATCCAAGAGTACAAAGGCTTATTGATAGAAGCTAGGGCGTAAGTCCAAGTTTTACCAAACACATTTTAAAACAACGCCATTCCGTAAATAGAGATGAGCCGATTTAGGTAACTAATCGTTACGAATCTGTTATATGGAATCTCCTTTTACCGAAAGAATTCTCGGCTGTTCTTAGATTCTGGATAGAAGTTTTTCTAAATCTACGGTGTCGATAAGTTCAACTAATTCCCGAAACAAAATCGGGACAGGCTTTCTGGAATGACGGTGAATTTATTAGTTGAAATGCCTGTGTTGAGAACTCACTTTCGTTATTGGGATTCTCCGCTTGACAGCAAACCTTTTAATAGGAAAAACAGAAGAGAAGTGTATCGTGATTTTAGTTTTTATCGCTCCACAAGCACTTTAGAAACAGCTTTTTGGTCGCCTTCTTCAGAGACTACATAAACCAAGTAAACCCCGCTTTGAACTGGAGAGCCGTTAAGATTAAGTAGGTTCCAAACTGCTTGACCACCATTACTGGTAAGTCGCTGAACAACCGATCCACCAACATCTGAAATAATAACTTCAGCATTATTCGTTAGCCCAGAAATACCAACACTACCACTATAATTTGGCGGTACAGGGTTTGGAAAAACCAATAATTCTTCAAGATCTTCATTGCCAATAGTAGCATCACTGCGGTAGCTAATAATTCCTTGCTCTGTACCCATAAACAGTTCCCCCGTTTTAGGCAGAATCGCTAAGCTATTTACATTATTGGAATACAAGGGAGAGTTTTCGGCGGTAAAATGGGCGAGCTCTTGGGTGCCATCGGCCGACATTAAGTATACTCCAGCTCCTCTTGTAGAAAACCATTTACGATTGGCAGGATCGACAACTATATCCGTAATGAACTGATTTTCAAACAATACTTGTGTTTGGCCATCTTGTGTAATAAGAATTTCAGAGCCATCAAAAGAGTTTACGTCTAAAATATTTGCAGCATTATAATAAACGGTAAGGCCAATGTTTGTTCCCACCCAAACATTTCCATCGGCGTCTTCAGCCATAGCAGTTACATCGTTGCTCGTTAACTTTCCGTTCCCTGCGCCTTCTTGAAGCAACAGAAGGTCATCATCATTAAAGTTGTTAAGCGTACCATTATGTCCTAGTATATAGATTCCGTTTCCGGGTCTTATTTGCCACACCTGATTATTGCCCGTTACTAAAAGCTGATTTGTTTTTGGAGCATCTCCAGTATTACTGGCAAACGTTATCCATTCATTTTCTGCTGTAAGCACTTTTAATGGGCTGCCAGTAATACTATTCGAAATCCATAAATTTCCATTGGCGTCGTATTGGACCCCGGTCACAAAAGTGGCATCAGCTCCAGATATTGATTCTAGTGGGCTGTTCTCTGCATTGTAAACAACCTCTATCTCATCATTATCAAATATAATGAGGCCGTTATTCATACTTGCCGCGGCAAATTGAGTGGGTATTATAGGGTTAAAGGCGGTGTTTAGAATATCCTCAAGACTATCTAATGCACTAATTGTTTCTGAGTAGTATAAGGTCCAGTCTGTACCATCAAACTTTGACACTTCTGCTCTTGTATTTGTCCGCACTTGAATGTCTGAATTTCCACCACCACTTACAAAAATTTCATCGAAGGAATAGTTTAACCGAAATGCCTTTGTGGATACTGGTCCAGGAATTAAGTACTGGTCGTTATCAAAAGCACTTCTACTCTGAATCAAACCTTTATCAAACGTTCCTGTCCAGATATGTCCAGCAGCACTGTAGGCAACCGAACGGGGCAAAATTCCCTGTTCATCTATTGCAAATAAGCGCTGAACTTGATTGGTGAAATCGCCATTTCTATACACCTCAACACTAGTACTATTGGCTACAACTAGTAGCTCGCCAACAGCTTTTAAACCTCTAAATGATTCTGGGTTTTCATCTAGAATTGTATCCCAAGAGCTGCCGTTGTAGAGCAACAATTGGTCATTTCTAAAACCTTCTTGGTATCTGTTCACCAGTAAGGTATTTTGGTAAGTAGTTATATTGTTGTAGGTGGTCACACTGTCATTTAAGCTTTGATCCTTTATCCAGCTGGCAGGGTCAAACAAATCGTCAGACATGTTCGCGCTGTATACTCCAGAGTTTGTTGCGGCCCATAAGGCACCTTCAAAAACAGTACTAGAGTTCACGAAAACATAACTTCCACTTTCACCAATTAAAAAAGTTTCTTTGATTTCGTTTTTAAGCAAATCGTATTGTAAAATTCCGAACCCAGTGCTTACAAAGCAAATTTCATTTGTGTAAAAGTTGAAATGATTCACCTGTTTGTTTCCAATAATATTTGATCGTCTAATGTCAACAACAGGAGAAATGGAACTACCGGAAACGACATCTATTACTCCGTCCTCATAACCCACAAATAAAGGGGCGCTCTCTGAGGAGCTACCTAGTGCGGTTGCCTTAATGTTTGAAAGTCCGTTAATGGTGCTTAGGCGGCTTATTGAGTTTTCCGATGGGTCTACCGAAAACAAGCCACTTTCTGCCGCTGCATATGCCTTTCCATTTGCTAAACTCACAAAAGGAACATTGCTGTAAGTAAGTTGATCTTGCCATTGGCCAATAGGCACCGATTGTGCGTTGGAAACAATGGAAACAAATACAAATAGTATGAAGGGAATAAGTCGCATAAGCATCTAAGAACAAAAGTATTCGGATTTTATTTTAATGGCACAGAAATACTTGATTTGACGCTTATTCAAAAACTTACTTTTGTTCATGTTATGGAAGAAGAAAAACCTAAAGGAATTGCCATTCTTGGTTCAAGCGGAAGTATTGGTACACAAGCCTTAGAAGTTATTGAGGCGCATGCTGACAAATTTGTTGTTGAGGTGTTAACCGTAAACCGAAACAGCAAGCTTTTAATAGAACAAGCTAAAAAATTCAAACCCAATGCAGTAGTTATTGCCGATGAATCAAAATTTCAAGAGGTAAAAGATGCGCTGTGGGAAGATGATATAAAAGTTTTTGCTGGCGCAGATGCACTTTCGCAGGTTGTTGAAATGAGTGAAATTGATGTTGTGTTAACTGCTCTTGTGGGTTATGCTGGATTAAAACCAACTCTAGCGGCAATTAATGCCGGAAAAAGTATTGCCCTTGCCAATAAAGAAACCCTGGTTGTTGCTGGTGAAATCGTAACCCAATTAGCGTGCGAAAAAGGCGTTAACATTTACCCTGTAGACTCGGAACATTCGGCAATTTTCCAATGCTTAGCGGGTGAGTTTCATAACAAGATCGAAAAGATTTATTTGACCGCATCGGGCGGGCCTTTTAGAGGTAAAACGACCGATGATCTTAAATTAGTTACCAAAGCGCAAGCACTAAAACATCCCAATTGGGAAATGGGGGCAAAAATCACAATTGATTCTGCAAGCCTTATGAATAAGGGCTTAGAGGTAATTGAGGCGAAATGGTTATTTGCATTAGAACCCTCTCAAATTGATGTAATCGTGCACCCACAATCCATTATTCATTCTATCGTTCAGTTTGAAGATGGCAGTATGAAAGCCCAAATGGGATTGCCAGATATGAAGCTACCAATTCAGTATGCCATAGCTTACCCAAATCGAATTTTTAGCGATTTTCCCAGGTTTAATTTTATGGATTATCCAAACTTGACTTTTGAACAACCCGATCGAAAAACGTTTAAGAATTTAGACTTAGCCTTCCAAGCCTTGGATAGAAAAGGAAACGCTGCGTGTGTGCTTAATGCAGCGAATGAAGTTACGGTGCAGGCATTTTTGGAGGACAAAATTAAGTTCTTGGATATTGCAGATATCAATCAGCAGACAATGGAAAAGGTTGATTTCGTGGCTAAACCGAGTTACGAAGATTATGTTCAGACCGATAAATTGGCACGTATTCGTGCTCAAGAACTGGTCTTAAGTGTTTGATATTAACCTTTTTTATCCTACCACGACCACATTCTGTAAAGATAATTTCGCCAGCGAAGCCCAAATGCGCAAATTTGCGGGCTCAAACAAAAAAACATGGAAGAAATAGTAATTAAGACCGCTCAATTTTTATTGAGTTTATCCATTTTGGTGGTATTGCACGAATTGGGGCATTTTATCCCAGCCAAACTATTTGGCGCCAAGGTGGAAAAGTTCTACATGTTTTTTGATTGGAAGTTTTCACTTTTCAAGTTCAAAAAAGGTGAAACAGAATATGGCATTGGTTGGATTCCGCTTGGAGGTTATGTAAAAATAGCCGGAATGGTAGACGAGTCAATGGATACTGATCAGCTGAAAAACGACCCAGAACCTTGGGAGTTTAGAAGTAAACCAGCCTGGCAAAGGCTTATAATTCTATTAGGCGGTGTTACCGTGAATGTAATTCTTGCTATGGTTATACACTCTTTGGTGCTATTTACATGGGGCGAAAAATACTTGCCAAATGAGAATTTATCCGACGGTATGTGGATTGTGGATTCTTTAGCAACTGACATTGGGTTTCAAAATGGCGATAAAATCATTGATATCAATGGAAAAAAAATAGAAAAGTTTTCTGGTATCACTGGTGAGATGCTTTATGGGGGAATAGTGAACGTTCAGCGCAGTAATGGTTCGAGAGAGGCGTTAACTATTCCAGAAAACTTTATCGAAACCTTAATCGATAACGAAAAGAAGATGTTGTTTATGTATCGTATGCCTTTCATTATCGGGAAAGTTCCTGAAAACAGCCACAACAAATCATCTGGATTAATGGCCAAGGACGTGATTGTCGCGATAAATGGAACTAAATACAAGTATTTCGATGAATATAAAACTGCACTGAAAGATTTTGCAGGTCAACAAGTAGCCCTAACTGTTAAGCGCGATGGAACTCCTATGGATATTAATGTAGCTATTAATGAAAAAGGGCAAATAGGCGTTTTAAATTCCTTGTTAGGATTGGAAGATCTCCAAAAGTTGGGCTACTATCAGCTAAGTACAACTGAATACGGTCTTTTTGCAGCGATTCCAGCCGGTATCGGAAAAGCTGGAGCGCAGCTAAGCGGCTATATAAGACAACTCAAATTAATATTTACTCCAAGCACTGGGGCTTATAAAGGTGTCGGGGGTTTTGCCGCTATCGGCAACCTATTTCCTCCTGTTTGGGATTGGCAAACATTCTGGAACCTAACTGCATTCTTGAGTATAATGTTAGCGGTATTAAATTTACTGCCAATTCCAGCCTTAGATGGCGGGCACGTAATGTTTACCTTATACGAGATGATAACTGGGCGAAAACCAAATGAAAAGTTTTTGGAATACGCTCAGATGGTTGGTATCGTGTTATTGCTTACCCTATTTGTTTTTGCAAACGGAAACGACGTATACAAACTCATTTTTAAATAATAATTCGAGAATAGGAAAAAGCAACAACTTGCTGTGTACAAAAATGAATGGAATTAGGCACAGTGCTTGATTAAGCCATCTATTTTTAGCATATGAATTTTTCAAATATTCTTAAGTTTAGTTTACTTTCAGCAAGCTTCTTAATTTCAGGCTTAGTTTCAGCCCAAAGTGAGACTATGCGAGCCTTTGAGAATAAGGTAGCTCTATTTAAAAATGACACAGTTTGGACACGTAGTAATAAACCTACTTTACTATTGGTTCCTTTTGAGCCCATGATGTACAAGTCTAGTATTGATCGAAGTATTGGGCAAACCGATGGCACAACCTACAAGCAAATAGTTGGTAATTTTAGAACAGGCTTAGACAATTTACTATTTATAGAAACTGACGCAAAATACCGAGTAATTCGAATGTTAGTTGACGATGAGGATCGAAGAAAAGACTTGTATACCATTTACGGGAAATCGGGAAAAGATTATCGTATTTTGCCTGTCGAAGTGGAAGAAGCGCCCAAGAAAGTGAATCTTCCAAAGTTGAAAAAAAGAAAACCCGAAGACGAAAAGCCCCACGGAACTACCATGAAAAACGGTCAAATAGTGAGTGAAAACGATGGTAAAGAACGGTTTATGGCAAGGACAATTACCGACTCTAGCCTATTCAACTATTTGCATGGAAAATACGGATCTGTGCTTTACGTATTTGTTAATCAGTTTGATGTTGGGCCTATGGCTGGTTTAGATTTTAGAGCATTTGAAGGAGACGAGTACCAAAGAGAGATTAAGGTTCATTATTCTATATACACGCATGGTTTCGAAATTTATTCGGGAGTAGCAAAAACGTATTTTTCGAGTATGGTAAATAGTCAAAAGGAAATTATAGTAGAGAATATGCCTGATTTAGCTCGGCAAATTGCAACTAGTATTCCTGTAATGATAGAGGGGGAGATAGGCAAGTAATGGGCATCAATCCTTATATTCTAATAATTGTACTGTGTGGCTTAGTCATTGTTTCCTACTTGTACAATGTCTTGGCTAAAAAAACCAATATTCCTTCAGTGATTATGCTGATAGGTACTGGAATTTTAATTACACAGACCCTTAGTTATTTTGACCATCCAGCACAGAATACCGATTGGTTTCCAATTCTTGAGTTTCTGGGGATTGTGGGTTTGGTGATGATTGTTTTAGAAGCTGCCTTAGACCTTGAACTATCAAAAGAGAAATGGCCAATAATATGGAAGTCATTTACCGTTGCCTTACTTGCACTTACAGTAACCTCTGCAGCCTTTACTTTTTTGATTCAATACTTTTTTGTAGCCGAATTTAATAGTGCGTTGATTTACGCTATTCCACTTTCCATTACCAGCAGTGCAATTGTAATTCCAAGTGTTGTTAATTTAGATGAAGAAAACAAAGAGTTTTTGATTTATGAGTCGACTTTTTCGGATATTCTCGGTATAATGTCCTTCTACTTTGTTTTACAAGGGTTTAATGCGCCTGAAGGACAAAATGTGGCCGGAGGAATCTTCTTAAATATTGGATTAACACTTGTTGTAGCAGTTGTGTTAAGCTACGTACTTACTTATGTATTTCAAAAAATAACCACATCTACAAAACTGTTTCTTCTTATTTCGGTGCTTATGATGTTGTATGCGCTTGGTAAGTTGATGCACATAAGCTCCCTTTTGATCATTTTGTTTTTTGGCTTGCTAATTAATAACCACAAATTATTTTTTAGAGGCTTTATGAAGAAACACATTAGCGATGAAAAAATAGTAGACACCCTGCATTATTTCAAAGTGATCACGCTCGAAACTTCTTTTGTGGTGCGCACTTTCTTTTTTGTTGTTTTTGGAGAGAGTATCGCAATTGCCTCGCTCGTTAACTTAGAGGTTTTAATACTTGCTTTGATATTTCTGGGGGTTCTCTTTATCATTCGGTATTTATTTTTCCGGTTTATCGCCAATAGCTTTATGCTACCCTCCTTGTTTGTTTCGCCTCGTGGTTTGATTACCATTATGCTTTTCTTTAGTATTCCTTTAGAATATGCGATTTCTTACTTTGACAATGGGATATTGTTGTACATGATTTTGATTAGCAGCGGAATTATGACCTTAGCTTTAATGACGAGAGATAAGCAAGAGTCATTACCAGGAATATTAAAAACCACCAGCCGATTTATGCATGCAACGCAAGCAGAAAAAGAAGGCCAAATGACTGACATTGAAGAGGAGATTATCGCAGACGAACTAGAAAGAACTTCGGAAAAAACTGAAAAAAAATTAGAATAGAATGGACATTTCAACTACTCTCAAAGAATTAGGAATTGAGAAAATTAATGAAGGTACAAGCACGGGTAATTCATGGTTTTCAAATTCAGAATACATTTCTTCTTACTCTCCTATAGATGGGCAGCTTATAGGTAAGGTTTCGGTTACTACTCCAACTGATTATGAAAAAGTAATTCAGTTGGCTGAGGCTGCTTTTAAAGTTTGGCGTGAAATGCCTGCACCAAAACGCGGTGAAATCGTTCGTCTTTTTGGAGATAAATTGCGTGAAAAGAAAGAAGCGTTGGGCATGTTAGTGACCTACGAAATGGGTAAATCATACCAAGAAGGATTGGGTGAGGTCCAAGAAATGATTGACATATGTGATTTTGCAGTCGGTCTTTCTAGACAACTGTATGGCCTAACCATGCACTCAGAACGACCAGGGCACAGAATGTATGAGCAATATCACCCACTAGGAATAGTGGGAGTAATTTCAGCGTTTAATTTCCCAGTAGCCGTTTGGTGTTGGAATACTGCATTAGCATGGGTAAGTGGTGATGTATGCGTATGGAAAGCTTCAGAAAAAGCACCATTATGTTCGGTAGCTTGTCAAAATTTATTTGCTGAGGTAATTAAAGAAAATGATTTACCTGAAGGACTTAGCTGTATAATTAATGGTGATTATAAAGTTGGAGAAATGATTACTAAGGATGTAAGAATTCCATTGGTTTCGGCAACTGGATCTATCAGAATGGGTAAAATTGTTGGTGCTGAGCTAGCAAAACGCCTTGGACGTTCCTTGCTTGAATTAGGAGGAAATAACGCTATAATTATCACTCCCGAGGCGGACATTAATATTACCGTTATTGGCGCTGTATTTGGCGCTGTAGGAACCGCAGGTCAACGTTGTACATCTACTCGACGTTTAATTATCCACGATAGTGTCTACAATGAAGTGGTAGAAAAGCTAACTTCAGCTTATAAGCAATTGCGAGTTGGGAATCCATTGGATACCAACAATCATGTTGGGCCACTTATTGATACTGATGCTGTAAAGGCGTACTCTAATGCCATTGAACAAGTGAAGCAAGCTGGCGGAAAACTATTGGTAGAAGGTGGAGTACTTTCTGGTGAGGGTTATGAGAGTGGATGCTATGTAAAGCCTGCAATTGCTGAGGCCAATAATGAGTTTCAGATTGTTCAGGATGAAACTTTTGCTCCTATTTTGTATGTAATGAAATACAGTGAACTAGAAGAAGCTATTGCTATTCAAAACGGTGTTAAACAAGGCCTTTCTTCTGCAATTATGACAACCAACATGAGAGAAGCAGAACGCTTTTTATCTGCATCAGGCTCAGACTGTGGTATTGCCAATGTAAATATTGGAACCTCTGGCGCTGAAATAGGCGGAGCGTTTGGAGGTGAAAAAGAAACTGGTGGTGGTCGAGAATCAGGCTCTGATGCATGGAAAGCATACATGCGCAGGCAAACTAACACCATTAACTATTCTACCGAATTACCCTTAGCACAGGGAATTACTTTCGACATTTAATGACTCATTGTTAATCCTTCCCTACGGGGAAGGTGCTGTGGCACGAGGCGGAAGGGGTTTACATTCCTACCTTAAACTTTTAGTTAAAAATCATAGCGTAACCCAACAAAACCCCCAAGTCTTGTATTTGGAAGGTTTGTGTTTTTAAAGGGGCTTATGACTTGTTGCCTTAAATTAGGTCGTATTGCTATGGACAAGTTAGGTTTAATGTGATACCCAAAGGCAAATTGAAGGTTATATGCAAGGGTTGTTTTATTTACTAAATCACTCGAAGTAACTGTTACTATTTGGTTCAATTCAGGGTCGAAAAGTTTGCCTTTACTGTTGATTAAGAGTCCTAAATCGAATCCTAAACCCGCTCCAATGAAAAAGCTCTTGATAGGAAATTCATAACCAATTTGCATAGGTAGGCATACGTACTGAAGCCTATAACTCAATTCAGAATTAGTTGCCTTCTCAACATTAGAAGTTGTTGTTGTAGTATCGTAAACCTTAATAAGTGTAGTGTCAATGTTATATTGGGGTGCACCTTTTTGAAAAACGAAATCGGAGCCAGAAGGCACCTTAATAACAGGGGTTTTAATAAGAACGCTATCGATTTGATCGACAATAGTACGCTCGGCAATGCTTTGCGCCGTTTGCGTTGCCAATTCAGTTTCGCTGACATCTATGGTACTTTGAATATGGTTGAAATGAAGACCAAGCGCACCAAAAAAGTTATCGTATTTTGCCCCAAGGTTTAATCCTAATTGGACCTCCTGAGTTGGTTTATAATCCAGATTAAAAGTTGAATTATCGATTTGACTTTCGGCATTAACTGTTCTGTAAGAACTATTAAAACCAACAACAGGCTCAAGAAAATACCTTAACTTAGAACCGCTTTCTACCGCTTCGTTAAACTCAGTTAGATCTTTTTTGAAACTTGAGTCTATTGGCATTTTATATAAATCAAACCTGTTGAAACCCAATGGAATTAATCCTGACTTTAAAGGATTTATAGCATCTATTTCTAGATTTTTATTTACCAGTGACGGTTCGGCAACAATATTAGCAGTATTGTTTTCTGCTTTGTTTTGCATTTGCCCAGCAGCCATAACAGTTCGATCCGAATTGTTTTCTGGTTTTCTGCCTACGCTTCTTTGGGCTGTACCTGAAACCACTTTTTCTGAAACCGAGGTAGTGTTTTGGTCCTTAGAAACTTCAATATTGCCGTTAATTGATTTAGCCGAATTCGAATAATCAAGCGTTACAGGGACTGGTGCAATCTTGTTTTCTGGAGCGATTTATTTTTGGTTTGCCAGAACTGTTTTTACATTAGTTTCAGTGGGCGCTGCAGTTACTTCAGAATTATTTTCTGTATTTGAAGAAGTATTTACATCAATCAAATTGGAGTTTAGAGCGATGGAACTCTCTATTTGCTCAAGATTTGAATCTGATAGCTTTTTTGTTTCTGAAGTAAGGATTGAAGTACCGGATAAAGTTGCTGTTTTTTCTTCAGTTTTATCTAAACGTGATGCGTTATTATTTAAAGAGGTATAAGCTAATAATCCGCCTATTAGTAGAATTAATGCACCTCCTTTTCCCCACCAGAAAATGAATCCTCGCTTCTTTTTTCGCTGATCTATCATAGCACCCATTTGATTCCAATATTTGGCATCAAATGCTACATCTCCATCAGGAAATGCTGACCTTGATATTTCGTCTATGTCTTTATCCATCATAATACTAGACTTGAAATTATTTTTAATGTTCCCTTTAGTACTTCTTTTAATTTTTTTCGAGCATTGTTAACATGCCACTTTGATGTTCCTTCTTGCATTCCAAGGCTATCAGCGATTTCTTTGTGCGACAGACCGTCAAGGATAAAAAGTTGAAACACTTCTTGCGTAGTTGCTGGAAGGTTCAATATTTCTTTTTTTACAATTTCTAAAACCTCAGCGGAATACTCTCCCGAATCGTCTAAATCAATTTCTAAATCCGAGTGGCGAGATAATGTTTCATCATCGGTAGTTTCTATATATTTTTTTCTGGTTTTGTCTTTTCGATATTCGTTAATGCAATGATTAACGGTAATTCTTCTTGCCCAAGCCATAAATGGAATATTTGGGTTTTGCTTTTCAATATTTTGAAGAATTTTAAAAAAGGCCTCGTTTAATAAGATGGCCGCATCATCTTTATTATTTGCAAACCGAAAACAAATACTAATTAATGGGCTAAAGCATTGCTTATAAAGCTCTTCTTGAGCTTTTCTATCGCCTTTTTTACAGGCTTCTATAAGCTGCGGTTTAGGGTTCATTTAGGATTTTACTTCCTTTTAGTCTTTAAGTAGCTTTATACTATAATCGCCATGTTTAGAATGAACATTTATCAAATAGAAACCTTCAGCCCAAGCTGTTGTATCAATGATTCGGGTTTCATTTTCTGTCAAGTTAAAGTTGGTAATAGGTTGTCCGTATAAGTTAAAAACTACAACTTCGGCGTTAGTCGAACCGTGCAGTTTTAGTTGGCGCGAGAAGGGATTAGGGTAGGCGTTGATATGCTGTATATCATCAGTTATAGGTGCTATTGATACAAAATTGTCATAGCTTATTCCCAACTGATTTGCGGTAATAATAAGCCCATCTACTTTTTCGTTAGTATTTGAAATCGTTACGGGAATTGGCTCTGTTGGAATTCCACACTGATCGAACCAAACATAATAATCACCAGAAGTGAGGTTTTCAAACCTAAAATTTCCACTGGCGTCAGCAAATTGATAATCAATTGGTCTTTCGTTTTTATCGAGAAGGTGAATGCCTGTTCCATTGTATCCAAGCACGTTTAAATTATCATCTACTCTCAATTCACCTGCTATAATTCCATTTCCGTTTTGGTTGGATTGGTTTTGATTTAAATCAATTATTAGTGCAGTTGAATCAGAAAGATGTGGCCCAATTACTAAGCTATTTTTTGCCCATGAATACCCTGAGGGGTAGTAGGTGGCCGAAAATCCCTGTTGATTTGACGTTGGAACTACCTTTAACAAATAATCGGAACCACTATTATTAGGAAATGAAAACCGACCGCCAAAATTGATGCGGACCGTGTCTTTAAAAGTCATAGCTTGATCAGCGACATTGTATTCATAGAGAAGCAAAGCACATTGATTTGGAGAAGTAGGAGCTCCGTTTAGCCTTACAATACCGAAATACGAGTTGATTGGGACAGCGCAATAATCGAAGTTTTTGATTATTGTATCTTGAACGTTATAAAATATAGAATCCTGTATTAAGATGGAATTGCAGTCAATAAGCCTGTATTCAAGTAAACCTGGTGTGGTTCTTTGAATAGTTTTAGAATAACTACCTGTAGAATCTACTTCAAGTGTATCTTGAGATTGAAATTGATTAAAGCTGTAGAGCACATGTACTGGATTAGTATATGGATTAGGAATGTTTTGAACGAATCCCCCTAAGGTCAAACCGCTAGGAACGCACCCATTCAGATTTATAATAATTGTTGGAGTGGTTGAAGTATCAAAAGGTTTAGTATCGCCGATGCTATCTCTTCGACACGTATCGATAAAGCTAGCTGTTACTGATCCGCGTATAAGGCGAGGGTTAATAGTAACTTCATAATTCCCAAGAGTATCGGTCATAACTGCAGTATCTCCCAATTGAGTGTACTGGACGCGTACCCAAGTTCTAGTTGCAGGAACTGAGTTATTAGTTACTAAACCTTTAATAACGACGGGAGTAGCCTGCAGGCTACTCGCAATCATTAATAAAAGGATGATATATCTAAATTTTTGAACCAAGAGACTAGTGTTTTGAAACTTTAAAAGTTTTTGAAGCAGCATCAGTTTGAACCTGAATGAAATAAGTGCCACTATTCAAATGAGACATCGGAATTGAAATTTCTGAGCTATTCTGAGTATTAATAGTTTCCATTGTTTTTCCGCTAATGTCAATTATTGAGATTTTAGCACCTTCAACAACACTTCCGAAGCTAATTGTTAAGTTCTCGCTAACTGGGTTTGGAAATCCTTTCCATGCTCCTGAAATCGATTCATTTATGCTTGCAACTACTTCAACATCAGTTGTAACACCTGAAGAGTTTATCGTAACCGTTACGCCTTTTTCTTTTTCTTTGTCCGCATTAATAGTTACATCTGCGGTAAGTGTTGGCAAGCCCACCACCTCTGTATAAACAGTATAAGTTCCGTAAGCTAAATTGCCAATTCCAAACTTCCCTTGTGCATCACAAAAAGTATAAGCTATCGGCTTATTGTTTTGAAGCAACATTACTTGAGCGCCTTCCACTGGATCTCCAGCAGCACTCGTTTTATTTGCTCCTTGAGAAACTAAACCACCCACAAAACCAGGTCCGCCTGCGTTTGTTCCGGCGTTCAACCAAATATTTTTAATGTGCGTTTGATTGCCGCCACGTGGAATAATTGCGGCTCCTGACCAATTCAATGCACTATCAGCATACGTAGGTAAATTAGATGCGTAGTTAGGGTCGGTATTATCAAGAATAGCCTTAACTAAGTACTGATAGTTACTATCCATAATGGTAAACGTATAAACCCCCCTTTGACCAATGTTGAAGGTGTCAACAGAGGTTAAGGTTGCGCTATCTTTTTTAATTAAAAGCACTTTTCCAGCTGCAGCAAACCCAGATCCATTTGTATAAACGATTCCTGAAACAGTTGAATAGGCTGCTGGAGTTGCACTGTTGCAGTAATTGAAATTTACAACAGCTTGTGGGCGTTGTCTGGTAATCATTAAACTATCAACAAGAGTGTCGTTCTTGCAGTTCACCATCCAAACCCAATAGGTTTGAGTACCATAAGCGGTAATGCCCATAGAATAACTTCCATTTGGCCCAACTGCTAATACTTGAGCGTTCGAGAAGCTAAATACTCCTCCTAGTGTGTCTGCATAAATAGTAACTGAGTCTCCAGCGCTCATATTGGATACGCTTCCTGAAATCGAAACGTTGAATTGTGCCGACGCTGTGTAAAAGCCAAGCGACAGAATACAGGTTAAAAATAATGTGTTAAGAGTTTTCATTTTGCTAGATTTTAATTTTGAATAAATAAAGGAATTAGACGTCTTGTGTTAGAATGACCGCAAGATTGTAAAAGGTTTGGTTTTTTTAAAATAAAAATAGAATCAGCTGACTTTTAGGTTTTTAAAACTGATATCTAAGTGCTAATTTTCCGCCTAAGCCAGAAATATTGTTTGGCTTGATGTTTTTAAATGCTCCAACTAGCGTACTTGAGTAAACGGGTTGGGCTATAACCGAAATGGTTGGAGTAATATTATAACCAGCTCCTAAAGCAACAGTATAACTAAGGGTAACCGGATTGAGGTCTTTTGAGGTAATTATTGTTTTTGACCCTTCTGCTCTATCATTATATTTAAAACCGTTATAGCTACTTAAAATGCCCAGTTGTAATGCGGCGTTTATGTCTATAAAAAATCGCTCAATTTCAATTTCATATCCAACTTGAAGTGGAATATTTATATAATTAAGTTGATAAGCAATTGCGATATTGTTGTTTGTAACCTCTTTAGAACTTGTCAGCGTTGTATCTGACACAGTAACAAAGTTCGAGTCTACATTATAGACCGCCCCAGCAATATCGAAGTTTGAGCTTGAGCCATTATCAAACTCGTTAACTTCGTAATGAGAGAATGAACTATCGACATTATCGAGATAAGTAGTTGAACTTATATTTTCTGTGGTAATTATATTTTCTTCGCTGAATTTATAGGAAAACGTTTTTGAAATGGAAGAAATACCTATACCTGTAGCCACTTTAAACCCTCTTCGTTTTGCTCCAACCAGCACTTCAGCGCCGCTCATGCTAAATGATTTGAACTCTTTTTCAAAATCTTCTGGAATATTGTTTTGATCTACAATATCTGGGTCTAACTGCAAATAATAAGCCCCTCCTTGAATAAAATATTGAGTAAGTCCGCTTTGTTTAATTTTAGCTCCAAACTCCGTTCCATTCGCAAGTGGTCCATCGAGCTCTTCTTGCGAAGTTTTGAAGTTAATACTAGCTATTTGGGCAGAGTTAATTTTTGAAAAGCTTGTGGATTGGGTATTTTCTGTGGGAGTATAAGAACTTGCTACTGGAGCACCAACTTTTTCTGCGTTTTGAGTTGATTGCTGCAAGGATGAATGCAACGCATCATTTTTTGAAGCCGAATTGTAAGCTGCAACTGAAACTGTTTCAACTTCTAATTTTTCAGAAACTTGATTAACACCTAAATGTGATTCAGTTTTAAGTGAGTTGCCTTGACTTGCGTTTGGTTCATGAGTTGGAATTTCAGTAGCGGACAAAGTATTCTTTTGTTCAAGAAAACTAAATTGGTTAGAGCTGTTTTTTATGCTTCGAAGTTCAGCGTAGGGTTTTGAGATTACCGCTGTTACAGGAATAGTTAGCTGATCACTGGTGACAGAAAAACCCGAGATGAGCACCACGACCGATCCTAGGAACTTACCAAAAGCCCCACCGCCTTTTGATGGCCCTAGACGAGACTCCATGTCTTTCCAGTATTCACTTTTATACGAATACTGTTCCGTCCTAAATGCGGACTTAAAAAGTCTGTCGATATGGTTCAGGCTCATAGAGCGATTCTGCTAATTCTATTTTGTGACTCAATAATCATTTCCTTCAGTTTACCTCTTGCATTATTCAAATGCCACTTTGAGGTACCCTCCGAAATTTTCAGAATCTCAGCAATCTCTTTATGTGTATAACCTTCAAGTATGTATAATTGAAACACTTCTTGAGAACTCGCAGGAACCCTAGCCAAAAGCTCTTTCAGCTTTTTGAGTGTAATTCCAACGTGATCTTCTTCCTCAATTTCAAATGCGTGTATGCTAGGCTCTCTAACATATTCATCATCATAAGAAACAATACTTGGCTTTGAACGGTTTTTTCTATAATCGTTGATACAACAATTAATTGTAATTCGCTTAGCCCAAGCTTCAAAAGGAACACTAGGATCTAGAGATTCTATGTTTGTTAAAATTTTCAGAAAGGCATCGTTTAAAATTGCAACGCCATCTTCTTTGTTGTTTTTGTAACGCATGCAAATACTCAGTAAAGGCTGAAAGCAAGACTGATAAAGAGATTGTTGAGCTTTACGCTCTCCCTTTATACAAGCTTTTATTAATTTTTCCTTTACAACTATTCGCATGTTAACGTTTTATTGTTTTCGTTACTTCTCCAACTTGATTTTCGTCAAACCTATAAACCACATAAACTCCTCTTTCCCAGAGCGCAGTGCTTATAGCAGACGTAGAAAAAGGCAATAGGGTTGCCTCATGGACAATTTTACCGCTGATATCTTTTATAATTAACGAATGGCTTTGCTGAAAATTAGATTGAATTTTAAGTTCATTTTCGAATGGTGTTGGGAATACCGATAGCCTATTTTCCATTTCAATTTCGTTGCTTCCAAGTGCCTCTGAATCATAAGAAACACCTTGTTTTGAAATAGTAATAGTATACTTAGAAAACACAGAGTTTGGTTCTACTGTGAAAGTAGGAGCGTTAGTTGGAAGGCCTACTACATCAGTGTGCATTGTATAGCTTCCAGCTGGAAGGTTGGAGAACTGAAACCGTCCAGTTTCATTACAACTTGCGTAGTCTACGATTTCCGATATATTATTTAAGAGGTAAACTGTGTGCGGCTTAAAACGATGAACTCTTTGATCTGTTACCGTGCCAGTTATATCAGCGGTTCCAGCTGTTCTTGTTAATGATTGAACAGGAAGGTCGATATCTCGAATAGAATCACCCTCGAAAGAAATAACTTCAGCCCTGTTCCAATACAATGAGTTTCCAAAATAATTTGGACTCACGGATAATGAGTTTTTCGGAACTGCTTTAAGCAGGTATTGATTTCCTCTCGTTAATAAGAACCTAAAGACACCCTCAATACCAGAATTTTGCTTTTCCAATAATTGCAGTTGCTTAGTTCTTTGATCGTATTCATAAAGCAGTAGGCTTACATCATTTTGTTTGAAGTGAATATTATCATTGATAACCCTTCCTGTCAAAATTTTAAAATTACCGCCTACACAATATTTAAAATTAAGGTTGCACGTATCATTAACAGAGTAGAAGCTAGATTTTACGATTTTTTGCTCATCACAGCTTTTAATTGAGGCATACAACAACCCGCTGGACTGCGAAGCAACTGTGAGGGTCTTAACATAATATCCGTTACTATCTGTTACAGCGCTATCAACAAGGTTATTCTGTGAGTTAAAGCTGAACCGAACAACACTATTTGGCAGGGGGTTTCCTTGATAAATAACACGTCCTAAAACGGTAGTGCTTTGGATGAGCTCACACAGTTTGAAGTTTATTACTGCAGATGACGTAATGGGTCCATATTCTTTAAATAATGATAAGGTATCTCCCAAACAATTTTTGGTAAAGCCAACAAAGATTCCTTCGTTAGCCGAAGGGAACAGTTTGATATTGTAATTTCCTCTACTGTCAGTGGTGGTGTTTGTATCAATACCAGCACCTTTGAAGTAGACTTTTTGAAATCGAATTACACTTCCAAACTGAGTAACATTACCCGATACATCGATTGCAGAACTTGCAAATTTTGGTGCACCAAAAAATGCCACAGTCAAAAGTAATATTGATAGAAGGTGTTTCAAATTTTAATGTCTCCAATATAAAAACGCTAAAAACCTTTAAAGGTTTGTCTTAAGGCTTATCGGTAGGCGGCAGTAATATTTTGAGTAAATAGAAAACTGATGTCGTCTTTCAGTATACTCAGTTTATCCTTAAGTTCAAATAATTCTAGAGGTATTCTTCCTGTACCTGTTAATACATAGGTGTTTAAAGTGCTAGTTTTTTTGCTGGTGATAAGCAGTTTTAACTCGATCCTCTGTGTAATTCCATTAATTGTAGCAAAACAAGTAGCATCGACTTGTTCGTTTTGACGACTTTGGAAATCGAGCATCATTGGATCTATTACCATCTTAAAAACAAAGGGTTCAAATTCCGCCATTTCAATTGCTTTATCAAACTCTACGTTGTCAGACTTTATAGTTATGGGGTCAATCGCAATCCTCGTTGTATTTGCGATTGGATCCATATTTACTTCCGCATCCCTAGAGCTAGCATTAATTGCCACATCATTATAATTCACAGCTTTTAATTCAATAATAATTGCATTAGTTTGCACAGACTGAGCATGAATAGTTAAGCTTAGAAAAAATACTGCTAAAGAAAAAGTAAGTTTTATCATTAGTTGCATAGCTTCTTATTTCGAATGCGACCCATCACAAAACCCAGCATTTTTTGTTCCCTTGCAAAGGCACATCGCATAGGTTTTAGATGCTTCTACCTCAAACACATGAGGTGTATGTTCACTTCCCTTGTGCGAGCCATCACACCAAGGTTGGTTTGTTGAATGCCCACAAGAACACCAGGCATATTTCTTTCCTTTTTCCAGTTCTAGTAACGTAGGTTTATTGTCTGCTTTTTTGATTTCCATTAGTTTTTTCTTTAGAATGGAAAGTTAATAAAGAAATGGTATAAATACTATATTGTATAAACGCCACCTGGAAGGGACTTTAAAACCCCTTTAAGCTCTAAAGAGAGTAATGTACTTGCAACATCGCCTGAACTAAGTTTTACAAGTGCAGATAGCTCATCTCTTCTAATAGATTGATGCTCAGAAACTAAATTTCGAATAAGGCTTTCATTTTCTGATAAATCAATAAAAAGCTCCATTTGCGGAGTTGAATCTTTTCCTTCTGCCTCCCAGCCCATTGCATTTATAATGTCCTCTGCTGACTGAATCATGGTGGCAACATTTCTTTGAATAATCAAATTACACCCTTCTGAGTGCACATCCGTTACCTTTCCAGGTATTGCAAAAACATCCCTATTGTAACCAGAGGCTTGGTAAGCAGTTATAAGTGCGCCACCTCGTCTTTTTGATTCAACTACCAATGTAGCATCAGACATGCCCGCAACAATTCTATTTCGCTTTGGAAAGTTTTCTTTATTGGCTATCGTTCCACTAATAAATTCAGAAAGAATGCCACCATTTTCTTCCATTTGCTTTGCCAGTCCATAATGCTCTCTTGGGTATATTATATTTAGTCCATGAGCCACGGTACCAATTGTTTGAAGCTTATTTTTGATGGAAGCCTGATGGGCTTCTGCATCAATACCAAAGGCCAGACCACTGCATATAAGAACATCTAAATCTTTTAAACCAGCCACAATTTTTTGGGTTATATCTTTGCCATAGGGCGTAGCCCTTCTTGTACCTACAATACTTAAAACTTTGGGAGGGTTGGCATTTATTTGACCCCTCGAATAAAGAATTATTGGGTGATCAGGGCAGTGCAATAGGCGTCTCGGAAAATTATCATTTTCGTAATAGTGCACTTGAATATTATTTTCTTCAATGAACTTTAATTCTTTTTCTGCTCTTTCAAAGACAGATGTATTTGCTAAAGCTTTAATTGCGTGAAGGCCAATTTCAGGAACTTTCCTCAAGATTGATTTACGCTCAGTAAATACTGCTTGAGCTGAGCCACAATGTTTAATTAAAGACTTTGCTTTTACAGGTCCAATACCATCAATTAATGATAAGGCAATTTCGAATAAAAAAGAAGGCTGAATATTGGTGGAGGTTTTTATTCCTTGAAGCCAAGAATGATTGAAACACAGCCGCTTGCAGGAATGTCTGTTAAATTTCCAGAATTTTCAGGAGCATTAACGCTAACAATTAAATCTTGGGTTGAGTTAACCCTAAAGTCCCAATAGTTTTTTTGTGCTTCTTTTGAATTGAACAGGATATTTCCATCATTGTCTTGCACCTTAAAATGAACTCCTGTTCCAAGAACCTCATGAGAACAAACCATAAGCCTATAATCTAGCAGTGAATAGAAAGTCATAACTAAGTTAGCTGAATCACCCTCAAATAGAGTTGCATTATTGATTTGACCATTATTAGTAAACGGGGTTAAATTCGGTAGGCATTGTTTTTCTGTAAATCGCTTACATTGCGCTTGCGCACTATTTGAAAGTATTAAAAGCCCAATTGAGATGGCCAGAAAATAATTAAGTAGCTTCATGTCTTGTCTATTTAATGTATTTGGATCTGATAACTTTTACTTCTGCAATTATTTCTTTGAGCGTGCCCGGAGGGTATGTGTATGTCTTGACACTTCCCACAGTTTCAATACCGTTTTCATCTATTTCTTTTGTTTGTCTTTGTATCTTCATTTCAATTTTGTCAAACGAAGTTTTTAGACGCTTAAGGTCCTCTGTCATTTCCTGAAGAAACTTGGGATCTTTAAAGGACAACAAATACTTTATTAGCTGTTTTAGTGCTATTCTTTGCTCAGCAATCCGCTCCGCAAGAGGATCAGAAGGGTTGTTTGGATTCACTAATGAACAGGCAATATGTAGCCCCTCAATCCAACCACCAGCTGCAACCAAAGCGGCAACACTCTCTCTTTCGTTTTCCTTTAATTGAGCATTTGCTTGCCAATAGGAGTCAGACAGGTATTTTAAAACAGAGTCCTCACTGTTGATGTTTTTTTCAATCGTCTCGATAAACTCGGAAGTAAATATGTTGCTTAGACTTAACTCTTCCGATAGCTTTTGAACTGTAGCAAAATACTCTAGACAGTCTTGTTGTTGTTTAAATGAATTCGCATAACTCAAATCAGCAACAAAGATTCCTAATGCAATTGCTTTCCGAACGGAGGTACTATAGCCTGTAGCGTTTGAACTAGGGTTTAACAAGGATTTATTATAAATTGCTCCAGACTTTTTAAGAATCCTAGCAGTCTCAATTGGTGAGGGAAGCGCGAAAAAAACAATTTTAGCGCGCTGAAATCGAGCTTTATCCTTTGTATTAACATCCAAGTCAGGATCGACTAGTTTGTCCGTTGGCGGATTTTGTGTAGGTGTGTTATCGCCACACCCAATTGCAAAAAACGAGAAAGATGTTATTAGGACGATGTATTTAATTGTTTTGAAAATCATACGATACTCTTTAAATTTAGCTATCCTAGCAAATGTAGTAAATATTCTAATCCAGCATTTTAGCTTTTTAAATCAATATTTTGATAAGCTTAAGCTTATTATTATTGCGTTATGAACTTTACTGATACCCATTGTCACATTTACACTGAGCAATTTGACGAAGACAGAAGCGGGATTATTGAATCTTCTATTAAAGTTGGGGTAAAACGTTTTTTATTGCCAGCGATAGATGCGAGTTACACTAAACGGTTAACTTCTTTAGCCGGTGAATACCCTACTCAAATTTTTCCAATGTTTGGACTCCACCCCTGTTCGGTCAAGGATAACTGGGAGCTCGAGATAGAAGAAGTTCAACGTTATTTATTTAATAACCCTACGAATGTAAAGCCAATTGCAGTTGGTGAAATTGGGTTGGACGTATATTGGGAAAAGTCATTTTTAGATCAACAAATTGAGGTTTTAAAAATTCAAATAAATTGGGCTAAAGAATTAAACCTTCCTATTGTTATTCACGTAAGGGATGCTTTTGAAGAAATTTTGGAAATTATTGATGAACTAAATGACGAAAGACTTTCTGGGGTTTTTCATTGTTTTACGGGTAATTTGGAACAAGCAAAGCACATATTAAATTATGGCGGGTTTAAGTTGGGTATTGGAGGCGTGCTGACTTTCAAAAACTCTGGGCTTGATAAAACCATAGAGCAAGTCGATTTAAAACACCTATTGCTAGAAACGGACAGCCCTTATTTAGCCCCACATCCCCACCGTGGAAAAAGAAACGAACCATCTTATTTGATGTTAGTTGCAAAAAAACTAGCTGAATTAAAGGGCGTTTCCGTAGAAGAAATTTCAAGCGTAACGGAGAGAAATACCAATGAAATATTCTTTCCAACTCAATTGGAAGATTAAATTTGGTTTTTAAGTCAGAAAGTATTGAACTCAGCAATTTTAATAATATATACTGGAGGTACTATAGGTATGATCCAGGATCCAAAAACGCTTTCATTAAAGCCGTTTAATCTGGAGCATCTTTTAGAAACCATTCCGGAGTTGGAGCGATTCAACTTTAATATTCACTCCAGTTCTTTTGAAGATCCAATAGATAGTTCAAATGCCACGCCGGAATTGTGGTCTCATTTGGTTTCAATTATCAAGAATAATTACGAAAACTACGATGGGTTTGTGATATTGCATGGGACCGACACTATGGCTTTTACAGCCTCTGCGTTGAGTTTTGCGCTCGAAGGGTTAACAAAGCCCGTAGTTATTACGGGCTCTCAACTTCCAATTGGTATGTTGAGAACTGATGGAAAGGAAAACTTGATTTCTTCTATAGAAATTGCAGCGACTTTGCCTCAGGTTTTTTCGGAAAACCGAGGTGAGGTTTATATTTATTTCGATGGTTTTTTATTTCGAGGTAATCGCACGATTAAATCCTCAACTCAACACTTTGAAGCTTTCGAGTCTCCTAATTTTCCAGCTTTAGCTGAGGTTGGAGTAGATGTAAAGTTTGATTTGGACCATTTCTTAAAGAAAAGAATTGAACCGTTTAGCCCAAAAGACGTGTTTTCTGATGCAGTAGGGGTTTTGTATTTATTTCCTGGAATAACTATGGATACCATAAAAGCAACGTTTTCCAATCCTAAAAATGAGGTCTACATAATGCGCACTTTTGGTTCTGGAAACGGACCTACGCACAAAGACTTTTTGGAATTTCTTGAAAACGAAATAAAACAAGACAAGGTCATTCTAAACATAACACAATGCGATAGAGGTGCTGTAGACCAGGGAAAATATGAGTCTAGTGGAGCCTATAAAAACATTGGTATTCTTGGAGGGTTAGACATGACATTCGAAGCAGCCATAACGAAATCAATGTTTTTACTGGGACAGGGGTTTTCTGGCAAAGAATTAAAACAAAAATTAATTGAACCAATTTGCGGTGAATTATCCATATGAATTTCCTGATTCAAAATAAAAACGCAGTTTTATTAATAGGTATTTTAGGCTTCCTTCTGTACGCTAATACCCTACGCCATGGTTTTGTGCTTGATGATAAAATTGTCATCACAGAAAATCAATTTACCAAACAAGGGTTCTCTGGAATTAAGGATATTTTTACTCACGACAGTATGACTGGTTTTTTTGGGAGAGATAAAAACCTAGTTGCTGGAGGTAGATATCGACCTTTGAGCATGGCTGTTCATGCTGTTGAATGGGAGATATTTGGTGATTGGCCTTTAGTCTATCATCTAATAAACGTTTTATGCTACGCACTTACTGGAATTCTCTTGTTTTTTGTTCTCCTGCAATTTTTTCCCAATGATGTAAAATCAAGTTCAATGTTTGGGCTGGCTTTTATAGCAACAGCAATCTTTATTGCACATCCTCTACATACAGAAGTTGTTGCAAATATTAAAAGTAGAGATGAATTATTAAGTATTCTATTAGCGCTGCTTTCTTTTAGTTTAGCCTTAAAATGGCTGAAAACCCGGAACATTTCCTTCCTAGTTATAGCTGCAATAACTTTTTTGTTAAGCCTTTTATCTAAAGAGTCTTCAGTTGTTTTTGTTGGAATAGTTCCTTTAGCTACTTATACGCTTCTGCCAAAAAAATCAATAAAAGAAGCCCTTTTGGTAACCTTGCCCTTTTTTATAATGTCTTTGGTGTATTTAGCCATACGTTTTGCTGTCATTGGATCCCCAAATACCAAAATTGCAAATGAATTAATGAACAACCCTTTTTTAAATGCAAGCTCGAGTGAACAGTACGCAACGATTTTTCTTACGCTTATATATTATCTAAAACTCTCCTTTTTCCCCCATCCATTAACACACGACTACTATCCAACTCAAATTCCAATTGTGGGCTGGGATGATGGTTTAGTGATTTTTTCAGTAGTAGCTCATTTGATATTATTAGGGTTTGGAATCTTAGGATTGATAAAAAGAAACGTTTGGGGATTTGCAATATTTACTTATTTCGGGGGACTGTTGCTTTATTCTAATTTATTATTTCCAATTGGAACGTTTATGAACGAACGCTTCCTATATGTGCCTACAGTTTCAATAGCCGTAATACTTGCTTGGTTTATTTTCAAGTTAAAGGCAGTAAACTTGAGGATTGGTGTTGCAGCTGTTTTGGTTTTACTTTATAGTTTTAAAACTATTGATAGGAATTTTGCTTGGGAGTCTGACGAAACATTGGCTCTTACAGATATAAAAGTATCATCTGAAAGTGCTAAGTGTAATATGGCTGCAGGATTGGCAAAAATCGATTTGTCCAAGGAAGAAAGAAGCGAAGCTAAAAAGAAGGTACTCCTATTAGATGGCGTAAAATACCTCAAGCGTTCTTTAGATATTTATCCAACGTACTTTCCTCCAATGATTCTATCTGGAAATGCATATAGTATGCTTGAGGATTATAAAACGGCATATTCATTCTACGAAAACAGTTTGAAAATGCGTCCTGGCGACAAAAATACCTTACAAAATTTGGAATACGTGGCACAAGAAGCAACGGCAGATGGACGGTTTGAAATTGCAAAAAATTCAATGTTGCTCTACTTAAAGTTTAACGAAGCGGATGCTGGTATAAACGAAAAGTTAGGCGAGCTGTATGGAAAGAACTTGCAGCAACCCAGTTTGGGCTTGCCATATTTAAAAAGGGCACATGGGCTAGACCCAGATAATGACGGGATTGTTCAGAAAATTGGCGTTACTTATGCAATTAGCGGAGACAATAATGCAGCAATTGAGTGGTTTGAAAAGGGAGTATTACTAGATTCAATGAATGCGCGTTTATATTTAAACTTAGGTGTTGCATACCAATATCAAGGAAACCCAGTAAAAGCTCAAGAATACATAGATAGAGCCTTCGAATTAGAGCCAGATTTAAGGAATGGTAATGAGGAGTAATAACATCAAAACTTTAACTAGTAAAGGATAAGCGTTCGAGATAATAAAAATTTTGTAATTTGCGCCCGATTTAAGTAGAGAGTTCTATTGAAATCAACGAATAAAGGAGAGGTGCAGGAGTGGCTGAACTGGCTCGCTTGGAAAGCGTGTAAACCTCATAAGGGTTTCGAGGGTTCGAATCCCTCTCTCTCCGCAAAGAGTATGTAATTAATAAATGGAATAATAAATAAGTAAACAATTCAAACACAAATAGATTATGAATAAGGTATTCTCAATTTTGGCTGTATTTGCCCTCCTAAACTTCGGGTACGTATCCAACTCTTATGCTCAGGAAGAAAATACTGAAGCAACAACAGAAGAAGCTACTTCGGAAGAAGTAGTTGATGATTCAACAACTGAAGCCTTTACAGAAGAACAAATGGTTGAAGAAGAGCCAATGGAAGAAGCTGCTCCTGTTGAGGAAGAAGAAGCTGCTCCAGAAAAGAGCTTTCACCAAGTAGTTAAAGACAAGTTTATTGCTGGTGGACCTGGCTTTATGTCATTTGTACTGGTTTGTTTGATTTTAGGTCTTGCAATCTGTATTGAAAGAATTCTTTATTTAACAATGGCTACTACAAACACAAAACAATTAGTTGAAAACGTTGAAGCTGCGCTTAAGAGTGGTGGAGTTGAAGCTGCTAAAGAAGTTTGTAGAAATACTAAAGGGCCCGTTGCCTCCATTTTCTACCAAGGATTAGATCGCTCTTCTGAAGGAATCGATATGGTTGAAAAATCTGTTGTAGCATACGGTTCGGTTCAAATGGGACTAATGGAAAAAGGACTTTCATGGATTTCATTGTTTATTGCTCTTGCACCAATGCTTGGTTTCTTTGGAACGGTAGTAGGTATGATTGGAGCATTTGACGCGATTGCAGAAGCAAACAACATATCTCCGGGAATTGTTGCTGGTGGTATTGGTGTTGCCTTGATTACAACAGTTTCAGGGCTTTTAGTGGCAATGGTACTTCAAGTATTTTACAACTACATTGTTGCAAAAGTGGATTCTATTGTAAATGATATGGAAGATGCTTCAATTTCATTGGTTGATTTATTAATTAAGCACCAAACTAAAGCGTAATTATGGAGAAGATAAGTTCAATTATACTCTATGTTTTACTTGCACTGGGCGCACTAGTATTTTTACTAGGTGTTGTGGGTGATAGTTATGAGCCAATGATTTATGTGGCTTATATCTTCTCTCTGTTGGCTGCAGGTGGAGCATTGGTAAGCGCAGGTCTAGGAGCTTCCGCTAAGCCAGAATCTATTAAAGGGGCTGCAATGGGAATTGGAGCAATGTTATTAATTCTGGGAATCTCGTATGTATTAGCAGACGATACAGTTTTGAATTATTACCCTGAGGGAACCACAGAAAGTGCAACGAAATTATCAGGTGCTGGATTGTATGCATTGTACATTCTAACATTTTTGGCAGTGGCTAGTGTACTTTATTCAGGATTGGCTCGTTACATTAAACGATAAAGGAAAAAAATTATGGCTGGAAAAAATGCTCCACCTGAAATAAATGCTTCTTCGATGGCGGATATCGCCTTCCTATTGCTGGTATTCTTTTTAGTAACTACTACTATGGATACTGACCTTGGGTTATCGAGGTTGTTACCTCCTCCGCTACCGGATGAGATTGAAGAGCCGCCGGATATTAAACAAAGAAACGTGTTTGAGGTGCTTGTAAACTCTAATGATCAATTATTAGTGGAAGGTGACATCATGCAAATTGCTGAACTCACTGAAGCCACAAAGGAGTTCGTTAAGAACCCCGCAAACGACGTTAATTTGCCGGAAAAAGAATTGAGAACGGTAGACTTTTTTGGAAATGTTGAAGTTTCAAAACAGGTAATTTCATTGCAAAACGATAACGGAACCTCTTACAACATGTACATCCAAGTCCAAAATGAATTGGCACGTGCATATAATGAACTCAGAAATGAGTTATCAATGGAGAAGTTTGGTAAAACTTACGACTTTTACCTGGAGACAGGCGACAAGGATAAGGTTAAGGCAATTCGTAAAATTTATCCGCAGCGTATTTCAGAAGCGGAGCCTAAAAATGTTGGAGGGTCACGATAATGTCTAAATTCAACAAGAACAAAGAGAAATCAACACCTCAAGTATCAACGGCTTCATTGCCGGATATTGTATTCATGCTGTTGTTCTTCTTTATGGTTTCTACCGTAATGCGTGAAGTTGATTTGAAGGTTAAAATGGAACAACCTGAAGCAACTGAAATCAAAAAGTTGGAGAACAAAAACTTGGTAAACTACATATACATTGGCTCTCCTACAGAGACTAAAAAATATGGAACCTCACCAAGAATTCAATTGAATGATGCTTTTGCAAATGTGAAAGATGTTCAGCCTTACATTGAGACGAAAAGATCTGAGGTTAATGAAGCCGAAATTCCATTGTTGACGACTTCACTGAAAGTCGATGGCGATACAGAAATGGGAATCGTCACTGATGTAAAACAGGAATTGAGAGAAGCACAAGCTTTAAAAATTTCTTATTCTACCCGTGAAAAAGTAGTTAAGAAATAATCTCAAGTTTATATTATTTAAGAAAGGGGCTTTACGCCCCTTTTTTTTGTCCTGCCTCTAAAATATAGTGTATTGGTAAATACTCGATTACTCAGAAAAAACAATCTTTTTGGTCCTTCCCACCGGGGAAGGTGGTGCGTAGCGACGGAAGGGGCTTTTTCGCTAAAATTATTTTCCGGCTAAACCTCTTCCGCTTCTCCCGATAGCTATCGGGATCAGCTCCTTCCCCGATGGGAAGGACTCACAGGTCGAAAGAATGACGGGAGTAATTTTGTACTTAAAACCCAAACTAAGCGTTGGTCATAACAATATCTTTGAAGCGTGCTGGGTTTTTGTAAAAACTACTTTTTTGTAATTGTTCTTATTGTGCTGTCAACTCAGTTAGTGCTGGCTCAATCATCTCGACAATTCAAGCAAATTAGCAGTTCAGCGGATACCGTTTTATTGGACTCCCTTTCTATTATCGAGTCTTCTTTTGAATTGAAGGGTCCAAATGATAATACAGTTGATACCAGCCTTTATACCTTGGATTATTTGAATGGACGGTTGATTTGGAATCAGGATAGAATTTCAACTCCCATAAATGCCGAGGCGAGCTATAAAACCTTCTCATTTTCTTTTTACAAACCTTATGCTAGAAAGAACTCTGATATCATCCAATCAAGAAACTTTGTTGCCAGTAATCCTTTTCGGTATTCTGTTCAGCCAAAAACTACTTCTGAGCTTATGGAATTGGGCGGAATTGAAAAAAGTGGTAGCATTAGTCGTGGAGTTGGGTTTGGAAACAATCGAGATTTGAGTGTAAGTTCCAGTATGAACCTTCAATTCTCAGGAAAAATTGCAAGTAATTTATTTGTTACTGCAGCTATTTCTGATGAAAACATCCCTATTCAACCAGAGGGAAATACACAACAACTGCAAGATTTCGATCAGGTTTATATTAAAGTTTATAATGATCAAGCCAGTTTAACAGCAGGAGATTTTAGGTTGGAAAGTGGCAAAAGCTACTTTATGAAATACAACAAGAAGGCTCAAGGACTTACTTCTACTTTGAAGGTAGATTTACCCACGAATTCAACCAAACAATCTGAAACGGACCTGGAGAGCTATAAACCACCCCAAATGGACATCCAATTGAGCGGGGCTATTTCGCGGGGTAAATTCTCAAGAAATGTAATTCAGGGAGTAGAAGGTAATCAGGGCCCTTATCGTTTAAGAGGGGAGGAGAATGAGCCTTTTATCATCATTTTAAGTGGAACTGAAAGAGTGTATATCGACGGGAAGTTACTTACGCGAGGCCAGAGTGAAGATTACATTATCAATTATAATACAGCAGAGATTTCATTTACCGCTCGTCAATTGATTACTAAGGATAAAAGGATAATCATAGAATTCCAGTACAGTGACCAGAATTATACCCGAACTCTTTTTCAGTTTAGCGATGAATTCAAATACAAAAAGCTGGAGTTAAACTTTAATTTGTATTCCGAGCAAGATGCCAAAAACCAGAGCCTGCAACAAGACTTAAGCGATGAACAGAAACTAATCTTATCGGATGCGGGAGACAGTTTGAATCAAGCATTTTCGAATAGTGCTAAAGAAGTCGAGTTTACTGAAAACGAGGTGCTTTATAAATTAACCGATAGTCTTGGGTACGATTCTGTTTTTGTGTTTTCGGCGAATCCTGATAGTGCAAAATGGAGAGTAACTTTTACCAATGTAGGTGCCGGAAATGGAGATTATATTTTATTGAATTCTACCGCGAATGGCCGTGTTTTTCAATGGGTAGAACCTTCTTCATTTGGTTCAAGAGGAGATTATGCTCCTATCGTAATACTATACAGCCCAAAACAACGGCAGTTGTTTTCTTTGGGTGGTAAGTATGAGTTTTCGGACATTACAGAAATGACGTTTGAAGGGGCAATTAGTAATAATGACATCAATACTTTTTCTACTGAAGATTCAGATAACGATATTGGCTACGCCTTTAAAACCGATTGGAAAAAGGGTTTTCGACTTTCAACAAAAGAAAAAGGGTGGGTATTGAGCCCGATAGTTGGCCTTGAACATTGGGGAAGTAATTTCACCGAAATTGAACGTATTCGAACAGTAGAATTCTACAGAGATTGGAACATTAGAAACCTAAATTTAACCAACGAACAAAATATCTACAGTGGCGGAATCTTATTACAACAGAAAAAAAACACCAACATTCAATACAAATTTGAGGGCTTTGATGCCGAGAGTGACTTTACAGCGCAACGTCATAATTTGAATGCTTCTATTGCTTATACCGGAATATCAGCAACGATTGATGCAAGTGCAATGGAATCGGGAGGAACTTTATCCAATACCAGTTTTACTCGTCATAGGGCTTTGGTAAAAAAGAAAGTAGGAAAGCTCAATTTGGGGTACAAAGACGACCGAGAAGACAACAGAATTAAGGACTTGATTTCAGACACCTTATCTGCAACAGCGTATCAATTTTGGGAACGGGAATACTTCATAGAATCTCTGGATAGTACAAAAAATTACTACAAAGTTTTTTATGGTCATCGAGAGGATTATCGCAGCTCTGAAAATGAAATGAAAATGGCAACTTATGCCGAAAACTACGGAGCAGAATACCAATGGCGGAGTTTCAAACCTTTTACTGCGGGTATAAAAGGAGTTTATCGAGAATTACAAATTCGAGATGATAAATTGACGGTGGATAAACCCGATCAGAATTTTCTAAGCCGAGTTGAATACAACTTGCGATTATGGAAAGGCGCACTCACTGCTGGTTCATTTTATGAAATTGGATCTGGACTCGAAGCAAAAAGAGAGTACAAATACATTGAAGTTCCTGCTGGACAAGGTCAATACACATGGATTGACGCAAATGGAAACGGAATTCAAGAAATCAATGAATTTGAAATCGCAGTTTTTAGTGATGAAGCGAAGTATATCCGAATTTTTATTCTCACCAACGATTATGTAAAAGTGTTTACCAATCAGTTCAATCAAACTTTGAATATTAATCCAAGTCGGGTATGGAACAACAAAACGGGATTCTTAAAATTCCTTGCGGCATTCTCGAATCAGACGGCTTATCGAATGGATAGAAAAACGCAAGAAGATGCCATTAATACTCGATTCAATCCATTACCAGATGTTGGGATTGATACTCAATTGGTAAGTCTAAATTCTTCATTCCGGAATACGATTTACGCTAACCGATCGCACCCCATTTTTGGTTTAGACTATACCGTTCAAGATATTAAGGGAAGAACCTTATTGAGTAATGGTCTGGAAACCAGAACGAATGTGTTTCAAGTTGGTCGAGGCCGTTGGAATATAACTCGTATGTTCTTATTGGAAACCGAAGGAAAATGGGGAAAGAAAACCAGCGAAGCCGATTTTATCACAACCCGAAATTTCGCCATTGATTATTACAGCGTATTACCCAAACTGACTTTTCAGCCAGGGGTAAGTTATCGGGTTGCGATTTTATACGAGTACAAAGAGAAAGTCAATGATCCGGACTTAGGTGGAGAGACTGCGATTCATCAAAAAGCTGGAGTTGAAACACGCTTTCAAAAGGTAGGAAAAGGCAGTTTACTAATGGAGGTTGCATATATTAGAATCACTTATCAAGGAATCCTAAACGGGTCTATTGATTACGAAATGTTAGAGGGATTACAACAAGGCGACAATGGAACTTGGCAAGTCACCTATCAACGAAATATTGGAAAGTATTTGCAACTCAATGTTGGCTACAATGGACGTTCTTCTGAGGGATCAAGGTCCATTCACACTGGAACCGTCAGAATGAGGGCCTACTTCTAAGGGAACAGTTTCTTTCCTATAATCCCGATAAAAATGCACAACCAAAGCTGCAAAAACCAACGTTGCTCCGATGGTCATTGCAAGCTGACTTCCGCTTTCGGCATCTGCCGCCATTCCTTCCAAAGCTTCAACACCATAGATGTAAACTAAGACAACCGTAATTCCATTGTGCAAGAAATGCGCAATAATTGGATACCAAAGCGACTTACTCCAAAAGAAAATATAGCCAAATAGCACGCCTAAAAAGAGCCTAGGAAAAAACCCAGAAAACTGAAAATGAATTCCACTAAAAACGATTGCTGTTATCCAAACAGCGACATGTGGATTTTGTGTTTTTTCTAAAATCATTTTTTGAATCAATCCTCTAAAAAGGACTTCCTCTGCTACAGCGGCGACCAATGCAATCACAATGAGATTGACTATCAAATCACCCAGCGTAGGCATTTGTAAAAAGCGTTTAATGGTTTCTTCAATTTGAGCTTCGTATTGCGTCAAAACATCAGGTAAGGGCAAGGCCATATTCCATTCGGCAATTAATCCGTTCAGTGGAAAAAAGGTAACTACCATTAATCCCACGACAATTAATGCAAAAGGATTTATGCCTCTCTTCAGTTTTAAGAATTGGACTGGTTTTTCTTTAAGGATATAAATGAAAATGATTACCGGAGCCAAGTAAGTCCCCAAAGAACTGAAAACTTGCACGATTTTTAATCCTTGAATTGCTTTGTAGTTGGAGGCCAATTGTAGCTCCTCAAGACTCAAATCGAACAACAAAATCGCCACTCCATAACCAATCAACGAAAAGAAACCCAAGCAAATCAGTAAGATTACGATCAGCATCACCAACTGGGAAACAAAGGACATTCTTCTCATAAAACTCGGTTTTAGGCCTACTTTTGCAGTTCGATAAACAAAGTTAATCTTTGGGTTGAGTTAGTTTAGTTAATGGTAAAAATTGCAGACATAGAATTGGGAGAATTCCCATTGTTACTTGCTCCAATGGAGGATGTAAGTGATCCGCCTTTTCGCGCTCTTTGTAAAAAAGAAGGCGCAGATGTTATGTATACCGAGTTTATTTCGAGTGAAGGATTGATTCGTGATGCGGTAAAAAGTAGAGTAAAGCTCGATATTTACGAATACGAACGGCCCGTTGGCATTCAAGTGTTTGGAAATGAAATTTCAAGTATGATTGAAGCCACCAAAATCATCGAACAAACCAATCCTGATATTATTGACATCAACTACGGTTGCCCTGTAAAAAAGGTAGCGTGTAAAGGTGCGGGAGCTGGAATATTGCAAGATATTCCTAAGATGATTAAGCTAACTAAAGCAATAGTTGATGCTACAGATTTACCCGTAACGGTTAAAACTAGACTGGGCTGGGATGAGAATACCAAATTCATTGTAGAGGTTGCTGAGGCTTTGCAAGATGTCGGTATTAAAGCGATTTCTATTCATGGCAGAACCAGAAAGCAGATGTACAAAGGCGATGCCGACTGGACATTGATAGGTGAAGTAAAAAACAACCCAAGAATGCACATTCCTGTTTTTGGAAATGGAGATATTGATTCTGGTGAAAAGGTAGTTGAGGTAAAAGATAAATATGGTGTTGACGGGGTGATGATTGGTCGGGCGAGTATTGGTTACCCATGGATTTTCAATGAAATCAAACACTTTATGGAGCACGGTTATACTCCGGCCCCGCCCACGTTAGAGCAAAGAGTTGATATGGCGCGACAGCACATTCAAATGGCCGTAGACTGGAAAGGCCCACGTCTAGGTGTTGTAGAAACAAGACGCCATTACGGAAATTATTTCCGACACATTCATAATTTCAAGGAGTTTAGATCACGATTAGTAACCGACGATACTATTGAAGATATTGAACAAACCTTAGACGATGTACTCAGTCGTTTTTCTGGAATTGAAATTCCTATAGTATAACCAGCCGTCAGCCGATAGCTATCGGATCTGGAAGCGTAGTGGAACATATTTGCCATTCGGCAAATATTGTGAAACTGCTGTTCAGAATCTCAAATTACGATCAAACAGCTAACTCAAAAAGAGCTGCTGAAATAAATTCAGCATGACCCGATAATATCTGCATCGGACTACTTTTATTTGCAACATGGTTAAAGACCTTAGAATAGAAGATTTTACTTACGATTTACCAGAATCTAAAATTGCATTGCATCCACTTGAAAAAAGAGATGGAAGTAAGTTATTGCAATACAAATCAGAAAGAATTACCGATCACAACTTTACCGACATTTCAAACCTTCTCCCTGAGTCTGTCGGACTCTTTATGAACAATTCTAAGGTCATTTATGCGCGTTTAAATTTTTTTAAAGCTACTGGTGCCAGAATTGAGATTTTCTGCTTAGAACCTTCTGATACAGACCCTGGGTCCGCAATGACTTATACCCAATCGGGAAAATGGAATTGTTTGATTGGAAATAAAAAAAGATGGAAGGGCGAAGTTCTTGAATTACAGCTAGAGAATGACGTTGTGCTAAAAGCTAAATTGCTGGAAAGCGCTGAGAATAATGTGGTTCAGTTTGAATGGAATGGCAATTTGACTTTTGCAGAAATATTAGAAAAAGCAGGAAAAGTCCCCCTTCCTCCTTACCTTAATCGTGAAGCAGAAGCTAACGATTACGACCGCTATCAGACGGTTTATAGTAAAATTCAAGGATCTGTTGCAGCTCCAACTGCTGGGTTACACTTTACAGATAATGTATTGGACAGTTTGAGAAAACGAAATATTTCGATTTCTGAATTTACCTTGCATGTTGGTGCAGGGACTTTTCGGCCTGTAAAATCGGATACGATTGGAGAGCACGATATGCATCAGGAATATGCAGAAGTTTCTACTGAAGCCTTGGAGCATTTGCTGCATTTAGTTAAAGCACAACGACCAATAATTTGTGTTGGAACAACAACACTCCGTACTGTAGAGAGTTTGTTTTGGGTAGGAATTCGATGTTTAACCAATAAGAGTATTGATGTTCAGCAATGGGACCCTTATGAACTTAAAGCGCACTTCAACAAACAAGAAATATTAGAAGCCTTGATCGATTTTTCTTTGAAAACGAATAACAAGCTTTATTTTAAAACTGGAATAATAATCGCTCCTGGATATCCATTTCAATTTATGAACGGATTAATTACCAATTTTCATCAACCAAATAGCACTTTGCTATTGCTTGTTTCGGCAATAATTGGCGAGAACTGGAAGGCGGTCTACAATCATGCTTTAGAAAATGATTATCGGTTTTTGAGCTATGGTGACAGTTCGTTGCTTTGGTTATCATAGCAAGGGTTTTTCTGTATTTCAGTTTAACTTTTGAGATGCTGAAATGAATTCAGCATGACATAGTTTGGTGGTTTTAATCCATAAAAAAACCCTTCCCGTCCCGATAGTTATCGGGATGAGAAGGGTTTCAATTTTATTTATTGTAAGAGGGATTACTCTACAATCAATTTAATGGTATCGCCTTCAGCAGCTTCCAATAAGTAGATACCTGAAGAAAGTTCATTGATGTCGATTTCGTCAGTATTTGTTTTCACAATAACTGGCTGTCCCAATAGATTACGAATAATAACGTCAGTAACTCTATTCAATCTTACAGAACCAACATTGTTAGGGTTAGGGAAAGCAATAAGTACTCTTCCTGAAGCCAATTCATCAATACTAGTAACATCAGCGCTGAACATAACTGGACCATCCCATTGACCCATGTTTTGTCCACACACGTCTTGAATCCAAACATGGTAATGTGTATTTGTATCGGCACTTAATCCAGTAATTGTATAAGGATTAGTAGTAATTCCCATTACAGAATCAGTTGGCATTGTAGATGCCATTCCTTTTGCCCAACCAATATTCCAAGAGCTAGCACCAGGTACAGACATCCAAGAAATATCGCCGCCATCGTCAGAAACATTAGCTACAGTCTGGTCAATTACAGAATTTACATTTTTGATGTCTGTAGCTTTTCTAGGGAAAATTTGATATCCAGAAGTGTAAGGAGAGCTTCTGTCATATTGCGCTCCAACTCCTGTAATGTTAAATTGACAACCAGGGCTAATACTATCTATTCCAGCATCACCGTCAATTCTCATAAGAAGAGTATCTCCTGTTTGTGTAATAATATCTACGTTATTGCTATTGCCTGATGCTGGCCATTGAGAGGCATCAGCCAAATGAACAGATTTCAATTCAATAAATTCTGATTCTGTCGACGCATCAAGCGTTGAAACAACCTTTGCCGCTGCATAAGTTTTATTTGAATCAAGAACTATAATTGAATCAGCAACAAGCTCTAATAGTCCGTTATAATTTTTAATAGACCCTTTTACTAGGATAGAGTCACCATCACTCACAACGTAATCACTTACATCTCTACGATTGTAAACATTGATTCCACCAGTGTTGTCCATCATGTAAAAGCTAATGCCTTGATCTCCGTCATAATCTCCAGTGAAAACAGTACCTGAAACATAACAGTCAAGGTCTAAAGAATCCGGCATTCCTAAAGAATCCGTTGTTGAAACCGTTCCAATTGAATAGGTTGGCAATTTGTATAAGTACAAGTTATCCATCCAAAACTTACCGTTTCCATCAAATTTGAACTGAATAAGATCAGCCATATTAACTGCTCCAAAAGCAGATAAAGGAATATCCAAACTCAACCACCCCGATGTAGGAACAGCAACCGTGTAAGAAACTTCCACAGGTCCCGTGCTGATCATAAAAAGATTTAAAGCCGTAGAAGTAGCAGACCAGATGTCAACGTGCAAATATTCCATTTCAGAAACGTCATTAGATCCAGCTAAAGCAATTCCTTGATAATTAAGGTTAGAATATTTGATGGTGTTGTTTCCTTGAATTTTAACAGTTTGATCTACAACAGTAGATTGTCCCCAATTAGGATTGAAATCTGTTCCGGCAATATCAGTATATGCATCACTATAGATAGAAATAACATCAGAAGCAGCTCGAGTAGGATCTGGAGCAGGCGTTGATGCTTGAGGGACTTTATAGAAAAACAAGTTGTCCATCCAGAACTCACCGTTTCCATCAAATTTGAACTGAATAAGATCAGCCATGTTAACTGCTCCAAAAGCAGATAATGGAATATCCAAACTCAACCAGCCTGTTGTAGGAACAGTAACAGCGTAAGAAACTTCCACAGGCCCCGTGCTGATCGCAAAAAGGTTTAACGTTGTAGAGCTTTTAGACCAGATATCAACGTGCAAATATTCCATTGCAGAAACGTCATTAGATCCAGCTAAAGCAATTCCTTGATAATTAAGGTTAGAATATTTAATGGCGCTGTTTCCTTGAATTTTAACTGTTTGATCTACAACAGTAGCCTGTCCCCAATTAGGATTAAAATCTGTTCCGGCAATATCAGTATAAGCATCACTGTAGAACGAAATAACATCAGAACTATCATTTGTTGGAGTAGGAGCGGCAGTTATTGGACAGCAAGCCGGAACACTCGTAACTTTAAAATTATCAAAACCAGCATAATCAGAACCACCGTTTTGAGTGACATAAAGTTTAATAGAAACACTATCGGTTCCAGCAGTTATTGAAATTGATTCCGTTCCAGAACTACTTATTCCGCCCGTTCCACCAACTACAAGGTTTACAATTCCTTTTGATGTACCATTTTCAAAAACTTCGTAATCTACGTCATCATTAGCATCAAACGCAACAACATCATAGTCGAAACTAACACTAACATTAGTGTTAGCTGGTATTGTATATGAGGCAAAACTGATTGTGCCTGAATCACCAACAGTAGTTCCTCCGTTAGTAGCATTTGCCAAATCCTGTACACCCCAGAAGTGTGTCGCGTCTGTCGGCATAGTTGTTACGCTACTCAAAGTAGTTACTGTATCCCAAATATCCGTGCCAACTGAAAAGGCAGCAGGATTAGTAGTATAAGACCATCCTGTTGAAGGACCACTCTCAAAACTTTGAGATGTTAAGATTGTTTGCGCTTGAATTGCAATTGTGGCAACCAGAACACCTAGTATAGAAAATATAAGTTTTTTCATTTTTTTTTAATATTATGATTTTTACAAATAAACTACTTTATTAGTTGAAAACCACTAATTTGTAATTAAAAATTTACGGCAAGAGCACAAACTTTTTTAAATCGTTGATTTTCACCTTTTTCATTGAAGATTTCAAAATGAACTATATACATACCAGCTCTAGCTTTCAGGTTGTTATCCGAGCTTCCGTCCCATGATATTGTACCAGAAATTGCGAGTAATTCATTTTGAGATAATATCTTGATTGGGCGTCCATCCGTATCCATAATTTCAATGTTTGCAACATTTCCAGGTGCGTCAAATGCGTAATTTATATTCAAAACATCATTAAAACCGTCATTATCAGGAGAAAAGGTCTGAGGTTCTAGCACAATATCTTTTGAAAAGTCGCTTGAGGTTTTAAACTGTGAGTTTTCTAGTCCCGGAGTGGCAAAACCAACCGATTCGGCCGCACTGTGCCAATTCGTTTCATCATTTGAAGGCCGCTCGTAATCCAATCGTTCTAATGAAATACCTTCAGGGTTTTTTATGATAATATGTTGGTAATCGACTGAATAGTTGAACCGATCAACTACCAAACCTGAATCGTTTAAAAGTACAACGCTTCCCTCATCATTGGGATAGGATGGCATACTGGTAATTTCAATAAATGTTTTTTCGTCTATGGTGGTATAGTGTTTTATAAGGTCGCTGTTGCTTTTGCTAATTACTGCAAACGCATTTGGGAGCAATGACCTAGGTTCATTTGAAATTAGCTGAAACCCATCTAAGCTGTCTTTATTTTCATCAAAATCGGCAATGAACCAGCCTTGTAAATCTATGATCTTTTCACTTCGGTTATAGATCTCTACAAAGTCTGTAGAAGCAGTGGAGTATGGGTCAAATAAAACTTCATTTATTACTAAGTCTCCAGTAACGCCGTATTCAGGTAAACCAAAAGTCACCGATTGGTTTATAACTGAATTTCCCACGCAATCGCTAATTCCATCTATAGTCAATGTATATATTGTGCGTTTAGCAAGCGGTGCATTAAGTCGCAAAACAGTTGTCTTTTTTCCTTGCAAGGAATCAAATTCTATCACTACGCTTGGAGAAACCTTGAAGCTTGCAGAGTTAAAGTCTGATAAAGATATGTTCTCATTAAACTCGATTAAAAGTGTAGTATCGTTAATTGCATTAGCGCTAATCAATTCTGGTGATACGTCATCTTTCAAAACACCAAGAATAGAGTTGTCTTTTCCTGGAGTTGCTTTGTTAGCATCAAGCGAACCTTTCCAATTTAAATTTTCTCCACACGGGTTCGCCGCATCAATTTGTTCCAAGGACCATCCTCCGTCTTTTTTATCTTCTATTTGATACCAGTCATCATTATATTCAACGGTATGAACACTCTGGTTTTTGCAGGTCAAGGAAAATACATCGCCAGAGTTATTAAGTGATGGCCAACTAGAAACACCAATTACATTTCCATATTTCGATAAATTCTCTACTGCTGATTTTTCACAAACAATTAAATACTCATTGGGCTCAATGATAGCTCCGTTTAAGGAGGCGTTAGAGCTTAAATCTGAAAAGAAACAACTGTCTAACCCGATTAGAGAAGTTGTGTTGTTGTACAGTTCAACAAATTCAGCATCAAATAATGGGTTTAGTTCAACATCGGGAATTGGAAAAATTTCATTAATCACTACCTGATGCGTGATTGGAGTTTTTCCTTTTCCAAAAGTTATCGCATCTTCTAGAATTAAATTCCCAAAACAGTCTGCCGCACCTTTTATCGATAGATTGTATACCACACCCTCTTCAAGTGGATTTGATAATAGTAAAACAGCAGATTCACTTTGAGCTTCTGCTGCTTGAATCTGTGCAACATCGACTCCAGTAATTGTTGAATTCACGAGCGAGAGACTGTCCAGTTTTTTGGAAAAAAGAAGTTCAATTGTATTCAAGTTTTGAATAGTTGCAGAAAGTAAAATTGGTCGATCAAATTCTGGAGTTGTATTATAAACGCTGTTTCTAAAGCCTGGCGTTCCACCTTTTGAGTCGTTCGATGCTTTCCAGTTTGCGCTGTTAGAACAAGGATGGTTCGGGTTTATTTTTTCCAAAGTGTAACCGCCTTCTTCTTTGTTTTCATCGCTATACCAAGATTTAAAATAATTGATTTCGTCGATAACAATTCCAAATTGGTTTTTCAGTGTAATTAATTCATCATCAATATTTAAAGCAGGGAAGCTTTGCATTGGAATTACTCGCCCACCAAAACCTGATAAAGCAGCAGAATCGGCTGCATCGCAAAGCACTACATATTCACCGGGCAATAGAATTTTGTCGGGGAGCGTATCGCGAGTAGTAGAAGTTTTGTCCCAAAAGGTCCAGCCTTTTAAAGAGAAAGATTTACTACTTGAATTGTAAAGTTCTACCCAGTCCATATTTGCAGGGAGTAATACTGGTGGGTTGGGGTCTGCCATAATTTCATTGATTTGCATATCGCCTTTTTGGGCAGTATCAAGCTTTACATATTGAAAGTTTTTGCTAGCAGGATTCAGGATATTTCCGTTTGCGTCTTCTATGTTGTTTACACTCAAATTATAATTGGTGCCACTTGTAAACGCAGTAGAAAATGTCAATGCTATTATTGTGGAGTCTGTTCCCTTGTATTGAGCTCCAGAAGGACTTCCAATTGAATTATTTGCCGAATAATTTGCAGTCAATAACCCAGTTATTGGATCTATGTTTTCAGAAAACGAAACTTCTAATGCATTTGAACTAATTACGGACAAGTTGGATATTATAGGCTTTAATGTATCGGTGTAAAATGAGCCTGTTACTGTTATGGAATCAAAATAAAACAGGAGTTTTCTGCCGGTTGTGTATTTGCACTGAATTCCAAAATATTCACCTGAAATGAAGTCGGTGTTTAATACAGTTCCTTCGCTTATGTACCCTGTTTTTGCAGCGGAAGTATCTAAAAACAGCTCCCAGTTCCCAATGCTATCGCGGGTAACTTTTATCCAGCCCGATGGGTTAGTTCCTACTGTTGAAGGTCTTCCTGATATTATTGCTGACCTTGAACCATTGGTTGATTTGAATAAAGTGACTTGATCTGCAGTGCCCGTTTCGCTCCCAATTTGAACATAATAACCACTGTTATTTCCCGTAACGTCAGCGTTGTCCGAAACTAAATGGACTTCAGCGAAATTTGAAGTGGATGGGGGGAAATCACACTTGAATTTAAACTCCCAAACGGCATTGCTTATAGCTTTGCTTGGTGTGCTGAGGTAAGTTGTCGATTTGGAATAATTAGAGTCTGCTAATTGCAATTCGTTGTTTGAATTCACAATAAATAATGAATCATCACCTATCCAAGTTGGATTTACAGTAAAGTTACCATCCGAAAAATCATCAACGAATTGGCTTTTTAAGTCTCCTAAAAAGCAAAGTAACATTAGCAGTATTGTTGAGTTTCTTTTCATGCTTTTGACGCGGTCAAATGTAACTATTCCTACTTTTGGTTTACTTTACGAATGCATTAACAAAATCTCATGAAAATTGCAGTTGTCGGTGCCACCGGAATGGTAGGCCAAGTGATGTTAAAGGTTTTAGAAGAATTTCAAATTCCTATTACAGAATTAATTCCAGTGGCTTCTGAGCGTTCGGTTGGCAAAACCATAGTTTTTAAAGGCAAGGATTATACGATTCGCAGCTTGGCTGAGGCCGTGGAAGAAAAACCATCCATTGCTATTTTTAGTGCTGGTGGAGAAACTTCATTAGCGTGGGCGCCCAAATTTGCTGAAGCAGGAACTACCGTTATCGATAATTCATCAGCTTGGCGAATGGACAGGCATATTCCATTGATAGTGCCAGAGATTAATGCCGATCAGCTGACCAAAGAGGATAAGATTATTGCTAATCCAAACTGCTCCACCATTCAGTTAGTGCTTACCCTTGCGCCACTGCATTACAGGTACGGATTGAGGCGAGTGTTAATTTCTACTTACCAATCTATTTCTGGAACAGGAGTCAAAGCCGTTCGACAATTAGAAAATGAGCGAAAAGGAATTAATGGTGAAATGGCTTACCCGCATCCTATCGATCAAAATTGTTTGCCTCATTGTGATGATTTTCTTGAAAATGGATACACCAAAGAAGAAATGAAATTGACCAATGAAACGAAGAAGATATTACACGATGACAATATCCTGGTAACCGCAACTGCTGTTCGAGTTCCTGTTGTGGGCGGGCATAGCGAATCTGTAAATGTTGAGTTTCTGCAAGAATTTGATATGGTTGAGTTGAAGCATATCTTGGAAGACGCGCCAGGAATTGTGGTACAAGATGACCCTCTGAATAACGTTTACCCAATGCCGATAAACGCGCATGGAAAAAATGAAACGTTTGTTGGCAGAATCCGAAGAGATGAAACACAATCTGCTACGGTTAATATGTGGATAGTTGCCGATAACCTTAGAAAAGGAGCAGCTACAAATGCGGTTCAGATAGCTAAATATTTAATTGAAAATAAGTTGGTCGATTGAGTCGGGAGGGTCGAGATATATGGCCCTTTCCGATTAGGATTGGTCAATTTTAAAGCCTTTTTGGGTAGAATATCCTTGTACTAAAACGAGATTTATTAATCAAATAAGGCAAGATTACTTCAATCTTAGGTCAGTGCTTATGATTTAAAAACGGGCGATGCATTTCGTTTTCCATTGCTCATAAATAGGAGACATATGGTACAAGTTGAGCGCCTTGTTGCTCTTTTATAATGGGGTTTATCTAAAAAAAACCACAACCCAGTTAACATTTCATTAACACGGCAAAGTCTTTGTATGGAAACGAATATGTTTCACTAAATACAAGGACTTATGAAAGAGAAAAGCGTTAAACCATTCCAACAAGATCAATCTTCAGACTCGGTTTAAAAAAACCCAAAGCACCCTCTAAATTAAAACTTCAAAATCATTTTTGGTTATCCAGAGTAGTTGCTTTGGCAATTACATTGGTAGCATTTGAATGGAAATCGGAGAAGGAATATGTAATTGTTGATACAGTAATTCCTCTTGAAGAAACAGAATTTCCTGATATCGTTCAAACGAAATACAAAAAGAAGATAGCGCTAAGTGATCCGATAATTACAGATGTGACAAATTCCAACACTAACCTATTCAAAATCGTAGATGTCATTTACGAAAAGAAATTCTTTGAAGGGTTGAAATCTAAGGATGCTTTTGACGAAAATAGTTTTGATCCAGATGATTTATGTAACGAAGAAGAAGGTGGTGATGTTCCTATAAATGGAAATCCATTTTGCGGCTCCTATCAATGCTGAAAGTTCGCTGCCCTTGTTTTGTTCTTGCGCTCATTTGACAACTAAACAAGAGCAAGAGATGTGTAATAATCAGGAATTGAATCGCTACTTGCAAAAGAATTTGCGGTACCCGGCATATTTAAAAGATCGAGGCAAGCAAGGAATTGTAATGGTGCATTACGTGGTTGACGTAAACGGAAAGATTACCGATATCTCCATATTGAATTCACCAGAGGCCGGTTTTGCAAAAGAAGCGACACGGGCCGTGAGGACCTTGCCGTGCATGAAGCCAGCAAAGCAGTATCAACGAAACGTAGCGGTACGTTAAAGAATACCCATAAGATTTGTGCTAAGAAATTAAGTTGGACGATTATTCTTCACGAAAAGCCATTCGAGATTTTAGGATTTTGAGTGGCTTTTGTTTGTTTATCCTACCATCCTATTAAAGCATTATTTTTAACTGTGAACGTGATAAACATCAGTGTTTCTATGGGTGAGCTATTCTAATTTAGTAGTATTAAATCTAATTTAACTAGGGGTTTTTTTAAAAGAACCCTAAACTATTAATTATGGAAAAACTGCAATTAAAAAAAGATATACTAGAAGCTGGGAAAGCAAAAATGGAAGGCGTTGTAAACGATTTTCAAGAAAGAGTAAACGAGTTAAAGGCCGCAGCAGGTAACGACATGCAGGAAATTGCGAGCCAAAGTGAATCTCGAACCGGTTCTGATATAGAATTTATGGATTCGCTTGCTACTCAATTGGATTTTGCAATAAATGAGCTTGAAACTTTGAACAGGGTTGATATAAATACAAAACACAATAAAGTAGAATTTGGTTCTGTGGTGGTTACTGATAAAAGGAACCTATTTGTGTCTACTGGTATTGAGGAATTTGAAGTTGGAGACAAAAAATACTTTGGTTTATCTGCTCAGGCTCCATTATATAAAAACATGGCCGGTTGCTCCCAGGGCGATAAAGTGTCCTTTAATGGAATAGAATACAAGGTTTTAGAAGTCTTTTAATTTTGATTACAGAATACAAATCCGATTTGTGCTAAGCAATTAGAATTGGATGATTTAATTAAAAAAGTCACTTAGAGGCATTGTACTTTGAGTGTCTTTTTCTATGCTCTAAAAGTCCTTTTGGTTTAGTAGGATCTCACGTCGGTTTCGTAATAGTGATCCGCCTGCATTTGTTCCTTTTTATTAGGGTCAAAAACATTGTAAGTAAAACCTTTTTGAATGGAATAAGCCCCAGTTTGCCCCTCCTTGTTTAGTGCCAAATAACCAACTTGAAAATTCTTAGAGTCTGGATTCTTTTCTATGATACGCTGAACAGCTAATTCGCAGGCTTCTTGCGGTGACTTGCCTTGTCGCATCAATTCCACGATAAGAAATGCACCGACCGTTTTCATTACAGCTTCGCCTTTTCCTGTAGCAGTTGCAGCACCAATTTCATTATCGACAAAAAGAGCAGCTCCAATTATTGCTGAATCACCCACTCTACCGTGCATTTTCCAAGCAAGCCCCGATGTGGTACATGCGCCACTTAAATTACCGTGTTTATCCAAAGCAATCATTCCTATCGTATCGTGGTCTTCAACATTAATTTCAGGTTTGTAGTTGGCATCAGTTTTCCATTCTTCCCATCGAGTTCGTGCTTTGTCGGTTAGTAAATCTTCTATTTCGAAACCTTCTGCAACGGCGTAATCCTGAGCGCCTTTGCCTACCAACATAACGTGAGGTGTTTTCTCCATAACCATTCGCGCCACGCGAATTGGATTTTTTATTCCTTGAAGAAAAGCAACTGAACCTGCATTTCCAGTTTCATCCATTATGCATGAATCGAGGGTTACGTTTCCGTCACGGTCTGGCAAACCACCAAACCCTACAGAGGACACATTTGGGTCACTTTCTGGAACTTGAACGCCACTTTCCACCGCATCTAATGCTTTCCCTCCAGCCTCTAGGGTTTCCCATGCTTTTTCATTTGCAGAGAAACCAAATTTCCAAGTAGAAATGACTACTGGTTTTATGGGTGTCGTTTTTTTCTTTTCAGCAAGTATTGATGCACCCTTTACCTCATAGGCTTGCACACCAAGCAGCGTAATTGCAGGAAGAGTTATACCTAATTTTTTAATGAATTTTCTACGAGAGCTCATTTTTATAAATTTTACCGCAAGGTATAAATTTCAAAAATGAGATAAGAAACCTTAAGATTTCTGCCTATCGTAAACAAAGGGTCTTTTTACTGGACTATTACTTTATTGATGCTAGTTACTGAATTTGTGATAACCTTAACGAAATATAGCCCCTTTTTATAACCACTTAAATCAACGATTGTTGAAGGAGCGGCCTCTTCTTCCCTTAAAATAAACTTCCCGGTCATATCCACGATTTCAATTAAACTAATGTCGATACCGGTTACTGTAAATACACCCTCCGTTGGGTTTGGAAAAACAACTACACTTGAAGTCTGCTGCAAGTCCACTCTGCCGATAGATACAGTAGAGGTGTCTATAGGATCAATAATGGTGTCTTGAGGAGCTGGTGCAGGACAATTTACGGTATCCCAATAGGTATAATTGCCCTCACAATCTGTTTTTATCAAACTGTTTCCTGTGGTGGTAATAAATCCATTGTCAGGAGTAGCCCGCCAAAAAAGCGGATTAAAATCAGTGATTTTAGTAGTAATTATAGTTCCGCTAGGGTCTGTTTTGGTAAAAGTAGTTGTTACCAAAAACTGCAAATTCGTTATTAACTGTTCGTGCAATGCATGCGTTACCTGCACCAAAATTATGTGTCCATTCGATGTTGCCTAGGCTATCAGTTTTGAATGCCCGCTGATGAATGGTAGAGTCTTTTACAGAAAGAATATATCCTTTATCAGGTGTTTGCTCTGCAAAGGCATTTACATTCCACATTACCCAAGGAAAAACTTTAGTCCAAAGCGTATCACTAGCAGAGTCTAATTTTAACAACCAAGTTTTGGCCTTAGGGTACATATTTTGATTGGTACTTCCTCCAGCAACGATATATCCACCGTCCTCAGTTTGTCGAACACAAGTAGATTGATCTTCATAGATTAATTCATACTCTTTATTCCATTCTTCTTTACCAAGACTATCGGTTTTTACAATATAAACATCAGCACTAGTGCGACTATTTGCACCATATCCGGTCATTACAAACCCACCATCGGCAGTTGGTTCAACCCACTGGCCCATGCTTCGTAAAGTACGTTCATAGGTATTGGTCCATAGGGTATCTCCAGCACTATCTAAACGCAATAATTTATTTCTACTTAGTTCCGGCCATCTATTGCTACCACAATCTACGCTGTTGATGTATGCGAAACCACCATCGCTTAATTCTCTAATGATACTTCCGCTCATACACCACCCATCGTTATTGGTGAAGTCGTATATCTTTTCCCATAACATGTTACCTAAAGAATCTGTTTTAAGAATGTAGAAATCATAATTAATGGCATTAATTTTAGGATCCCATCGGTGGTAAGTTCCCCCAGCAATGTAGCCGCCATCAGAGGTCGGCCATACGTTTTCAATATACGCTTTGGTATTAACGAGTTTGGAAAAAACGATTTGTGATTGGCCAAAACTTTGACCCAAGAATATCAAATTGATAAGTATAAATAAGGTAGAGGTTCTCAAAATTAGTGAATAGTTCATCTTAATGTTTATTTATCGAAAATTGAAACTTATTGAACCGTTAAAGTTTCATGGAAAAACGTTTTTTAATAATGAATCGAGTCTGTTGTGATCATCACTTTTATAAAGAATGTTTTCGCTTTAGATGAGCAGTTACAAAATCTTTATGTGCGTTGTAAAGGTGTATTTTTTTTTAAAAAAACAACTTGATTTAAGCAAAGCCATAAGCCATAAGCTAGAAGTAGCAATCGGTATCTTTGGTTTGTAAAATTGCTGATCGTCCGCTTCTGGATTAATCATTAGAAAACTACTCCAATTGGAGTTTTCTTAGACAAAAAGGAATGTGCACCGGTATTATTTAATCCATGTAAGGTCAATTCAAATTATTGAATTATCTGGAAAAATAGCATTGACATTGGATAAAGTTCGAACACCTAGAAATACGATAGGCCTTCTCCATTTCTGTTAGAATGTGCAGAACTCAAGTGCCGTTAATAGTTATCCCACAACCTCAAAAAAAACACCTTCCTCGGATTTTTCAACCTAAGTAACACCTTGATAGGTTAGGTTGATAGACTTATTTGCGGTACTCGCAAAAAACAAAAATGGTCTTGCGATATTCAATAAATATTTTCTGATTTAGAATTGTACGTTTGAGTCAAATAATAAGAAACTAATTATGAAAACAACTATATCCGTTTTAATCGTAACCCTATTCTCTAACTTGCTAATTGCGCGAACAACCGCTATACCAGATGTAAATTTTGAGAAGGCGCTAATAGCTCTCGGCTATGATTCAGGGACACCGAACGGGACTATACCGACTGCCAATATTCGCACAATTCAACAATTACAGATAGACAATAAAAATATACGTTCATTGATTGGTATTGAAGACTTTAGCTCATTAACCTTACTAAATTGTTACGATAATCTTCTTACAAGCCTAGATGTAACTAGAAACGCCAGTTTATCAATTCTCGATTGTAGCAATAATCAGTTGACCTCAATAGATGTTACTGGAAATAGGGCTTTGGATGTCTTTAATTGTCTTGATAATAAACTTGTAAGCCTGAATGTGTCTAATAATAATGTTCTAACACATTTGGATTGTCGTAATAATCAACTGGCTAGTATTGATGTTTCCATAAATAGAGCGTTGACGGGTCTGATTATTAATGATAACAATATTTCTAATGTAGATGTATCTACAAACAGAGCCTTGTCCTTGCTGGGAATAGCAGGAAATAATATTTCAAGCATAGACGTGACTAAAAATACACTCCTATCCAAATTGAGGTGTCAGAGCAATAAAATTGACAGCTTAGATTTAACTAAAAACACACTCCTAACCCAATTGTGGTGTGGTGCTAATAAAATTGACAGCTTAGATTTAACCCTAAACACGAAATTAATTGCTTTGAGCTGTGCAGGTAATGAACTTGTTTCATTAAATGTAAAAAATGGAAATAATGCCAATATATGGTTGTTTGAATCACACCTCAATCCAACCTTAACTTGTATTGAAGTAGATGATGCTGCGTATTCATTTTCCAACTGGAAATATGTTGACGCTGGAGTAAGATTTAGTATAAATTGCAAGAGTACTGGCAACTCTGGGACTACAGAAGTTATAGCAAATGAATTCTCACAAAGGTTTTCCATATACCCAAACCCAACAACAGGTGTAATTAACATTGATTTAGGAGAGAATAATACTGCAATAAGCACAACAGTACGAAATGCTCTTGGTCAAGTTATTTTAACTCAACATTTTGAAAATATCGACAATATCAGCTTAGATATTGATGCTCCTATAGGTATTTACTTTTTGACTTTAGAGACTGAATTAGGAGAGTCTAAAACAATAAAAGTGATTAAAGAATAATGACCTAAACCGCTACCTCTACAAAAACACCCGCTTCAGTTTTTTCAACCTTAGTAACGCCATGTTTTGCCAGACCTTTCATGCCCTTGTCCCAGCCTTTTCCGCTAAGACTTGCTAGTTCTTTGAGTTCACCAATTTCCATGCGCTCTCGCTCTTTTAAGATATCGAAAATTGCTTTTTCGTTATCGTTCAACTCAATCACCTTTTCAGGGGCGGTTGGTTGGTTAGCAGTCTCAAACTTCTCTGGGCGCATTTGAGGAAAAAACAATACATCTTGTATGCTTGGGCTGTTCGTCAAAAACATACACAATCTGTCAATACCGATGCCCATTCCCGAGGTTGGGGGCATTCCGTATTCCAAGGCACGTAAAAAGTCTTGATCGATAAACATAGCCTCATCATCACCTTTTTCAGAAAGCTTCATTTGGTCTTCAAATCGCTCTCGCTGATCGATAGGATCGTTCAACTCTGTGTAAGCATTCGCCAACTCTTTTCCGTTTACAAAAAGCTCAAAACGCTCTGTAAGCGAATCGTCATCTCGGTGTTTTTTACACAACGGAGACATCTCAACAGGGTAATCGGTAATGAAGGTAGGCTGGATGTAATGGTGCTCACATTTTTCTCCAAAAATTTCATCAATCAATTTGCCTTTGCCCATGGATTCGTCCACTTCTAAACCAAGTTTCAAAGCTACTTCGCGCACTTCATCTTCTGACTTTCCACTCAAGTCATATCCTGTATGATCTTTAATGGCCGTAAGCATAGGTACACGAGCATAAGGTGCTTTAAATTCCACTTCGTTTTCTCCGATAGTTGCCTTTGTAGATCCATTGGCAGCGATATTTGCCGTTTCCAGCATTTCTTCGGTAAAATCCATCATCCAGTGGTAATCTTTGTAGGCTACATAGATTTCCATTACCGTAAACTCAGGGTTATGCGTTCGGTCCATTCCTTCGTTACGGAAGTCTTTTGCAAATTCATAAACTCCATCAAATCCACCTACGATCAATCGTTTTAGGTACAATTCGTTTGCAACTCGCAAATACAACGGAATATCCAAGGCATTGTGATGCGTCATAAAAGGTCGTGCTGCAGCTCCACCTGGTATTGGTTGAAGAATAGGCGTTTCTACTTCTAAATATCCTTTATCGTTAAAGAATTTTCGCATGGCATTCATAATGCGATTTCTTTTGATAAACGTTTCTTTTACTCCGTCATTTACTACCAAATCAACATACCGTTGACGGTATCTTAATTCTGGGTCTGTAAAGGCATCGTGTATTTTTCCCTCCGCATCTGTTTTTACTATGGGCAGTGGACGCAGCGACTTGCTCAGTACTTTAAAATCGGTAACGAATAAGGACGTTTCGCCTACTTGTGTGGTAAAAACGTAACCTTTTAGACCAACAAAATCGCCAATATCAACCAGTTTTTTGAAAACCTCGTTGTACATCGTTTTGTCCTCTCCTACACAAATTTCATCGCGAGCAATGTAAACTTGCATGCGTCCGGTAGAGTCTTGTATTTCAGCGAAAGAAGCCTTTCCCATAATACGCTTAGACATCATTCGGCCAGCAATAGATACATTTTTATAATCGAGTTTATTTGAATCGTAATTCGCTAAAATTTCTTTTGCATTGGCGTTTACATCAAATTTTGCGGCTGGATAAGGGTCTATTCCTAGCGTACGCATTTTGTCCAATGCTTCTCTTCTAACTATTTCCTGTTCAGATAATTGCAAACTCATAATCTTTTGTGATTTTCAGCCTGCAAAAATACGAGAATCCTTTGGCTAGTGATAAATAGAAACGGTCCTTTATTTAAAAGAGAAGAGCTGTCAATCGATAATCCTATACTATCATTCTGAACTTGTTTCAGAATCTCAAACTTTCTGACTAGTATTTTTTACTTAATCTTCAGCAGCGTAATCTCAAAAAGAATAGTAGCGTTTGGCGGAATAGAATACTTGCTTGGGTCGTACTGATCTCGGCTCCCCTTTGCCCCATATGCAATATGCGGAGGAAGGATAATAATCGCTTTTTCCCCCAGATGCATAAATTGAAGTGCCTCGTTCCAACCAGGAATAATGGTTGTGTCTCCAAGAATATATTTGAAGCCGCCATCTGATTTATCGAAAACCTGTCCATTTTCAAGGTAGCCTTCGTACTTCACTTTTACCTCTTGACCAATCTTAGGTATTTGCGCAGAGCCTTTTTCTAGTGTAATAATTTGTAATCCTGTTGGAGTAACTAATGTATCCTGAGCGTATGAAAAGCCAGATAATAAAATTGCGAAAAGTGTTGTTTTTAGTTTCATCATTGTTGTTCAATTGAGGTTAAAACCGATTTGTTTAATGTTTTGAATTCGTATGCTGCTAGTTTGCTTTTAGATCGGCATATAGCTAAAGGTTGAGTTGCTTTATCCCATTTCTTTTTGTTAACCGTTGCTTTGAAGTAATCATTTTTTGCAGAGGATAATACTTCACTGTTTTCACAAGAAATAATTACCGATTGCCCAAGCAAATCGTTTATCGCTCCAAAGGATATTCAAGTAGGCAAAACCTGTTGATTTTGCTAAAATGTTTTTGGTTATTACGCTTGGGTCCACCAATTCGCAAGGATATTTATAAGCTTTTTTAATTGCAGCAAGCTCCAATTCCGTTGCATTGTTAGGAATAAGCAGGGTAAGGTTTTGAATACTCTGCGTTTTATCAACTGGAATTACGGATTTCTTTTGATTGTTCGCAACAGAATTGTTCAAGTAGTTTTCGAAATGCTGGCAAATAAATAATACCTCGGCTTCGCTGACCACGCAGCTTGGGAAAGACACTTTAAAGACAAATTTACGGTCTATGTTTAGTTCGTTTCGAATCATAGCGTTTTCACCAAGGTAAAGCACCATACCAATAACTGGAGCGGCTGAGCTTCCGTTGGATTTAGCTTCCATTTTTTCATCGCCAGTTAGTATCATATACTTGAATGCATTTTCGGGAGTAAGGATAGCTGTAATTTCATCGCTTGTTTTAACCTCTATTCCGTTCCCAATTTTCCAGTACTTTTTTATCAGAGCTTCTATGTCCTCGGAACACTCAAAATCTCCTTGTTCAATAAGTAGTATTCTATCCTTTGCTTTATCTGCTCGCTCAGTTAATGCAGAGAAAAACTGCGCATTTGCAGAGACAAAAAACAGCATTGAAAAGAAGAACGTAAGCAGTGTTTTCATCAGTTTATTCGATAATCAATGAATCAATCAAATGGTTCATGCTTTCTACGAAGTTAGCATATTCGTCGGTTGCTGGACCATTAAAGCCCGTATGAACTTGTAAAACCTTGCCGTCTTTATCCAAAAGTATCATTGTGGGATATGAAATCACACGATCTAAATCTGGAAAAACGTCAATTACTTTTTTCTTATTCGTTGACCCTCCATAGTAAATGGAATAATTCATGTCCATCGCTTTTGAATACCGTTTGATTCGATTCAATGCCTTTGCTGTGTCTTTTTCATATTCGAAAGCTGCCGCTATAATTTGCAGTTCATTTTTAGGATATTTTGCTCGCATTTCCTTAAGGAAATCGGTTTCGTCCTTACAGTTTGGGCACCAAGTTCCCATGATTTGAATGCAGACAAATCGGTTGTCAAACATTTTATTGCTCTGGTCAATACTGAAGCCATTTTGGTCGATTAACGAGAATCGAAACAAAGAGTCTGAAGTGGATTTAGTCAATTTTGTAGGATCTGTTAATTCATAATTTGCATTGAGTTGAGCTTTCCAAGTATCTATGTGATGATTACCCGAAAAGAAAACACCAAGGGTTAAGCTATCCTCTTTTTGTTTTGCGGTAAAAAGAAAAGCATGCGCACCATCAAAACAAGCCAGCCAAATAGCATCGCCTTTTTGTTCGCCCCATAAATATCTATAGTCTCCGGTTTCTGTTTTTATAGTTCCAGAAAGCTTGTTATTTTCTTTCTTCAACAGCAAAATTGCAGGGTAAGCATCATTCCCTTGTCCAAATTGAACTTGAAACTTTAAGATAGGTGCCTCCAATTTTACAAGAGTGTCTTTTATTGAAGGCCCAGCAGTAAAGTTGATTTTGTAATCCTTTCCTTTTGCAAGATTATTCCAGACACCCTGTATTTTCGAATCCAGTAGACTAAATCTCAATTCGCTATTGTAGGGCTCTAGTCGTACAGAATAATTATTTCCATTTTCTTTTTCTAAGTCAAAAACTAATTTTTCAGCCCCATTGATTAACTTAAAACTCGAGTCTCCTTTTTCAAGGTTGATTTCAAATATAATTGGCAAGGTTACTTCATCTGAAAGTTGCAAAGAACCAGCCCAATAATTGGGGATTGCGTCGGTATTTTCGGATGTGCAGCTCAAGAGCACGAATAAGGAGAGCAATAAATAAGGCAGCTTTTTAAAAACCATATGTCAAAGTTAGTCAACCATTAAAATGAAAAATGAATACTAATAAATAGTGACCAGTTGAATTTGGTATCATTGCCAAATGAAGTTACTTGTAACCCTCACTATCGCATTGTTTATTTCAGCGATTAATTTTGCTCAGCAGGTTATTAACGTTGAACAAAAGTTTCATGACCACAATGGGGAGAGTACACTTTCTTTTGGCTCCAGGAGTGAAACACCTAAAGCGCCTTTTATTCACATCACACACGTCAACTTGCGTATTGAGGCCGAGCCAGGAAGTCAAGTAATTTATGGAGACGTTAGGTTGACTTACAAGCTCAGCCAAGAAATAGATACCCTGTGGTTAGACTTTGATAGCGCCTTAACAATGTCGGTAAATGTGGTACAGGTAGATTTTACCCAAAATTCGAAGTATTATCGAAAGGGTAACTTTTTAGTAATTCCAATAGGAAGTAAACAAGCGATTCATCAAACACACAATGTTAGAATTGTATACCGTGGCGTGCCAAATGGCCCAGATATAGGAAGTTATTTTCGCTCCGATAACAGACATGTTTGGACCAGGAGCGAACCTTATGGCGCTCGCTATTGGTGGCCGTGTATAATGACTTTACAGGATAAAATAGATTCGGCCGATATTTATTTGGTGCATCCAAAAGAGTATTTAGGCGTATCTAATGGACTCCTCCAATCGGTTGATAGTTCGCGCTCAAATGCAGTTACACACTGGAAACACACTTATCCAGTTGCCTTTTATTTAATTGCCTGGTCAATAGGCGATTATGCGCACATTACTAAGAAGGCTAAATGGAAATCTGGCGCTATTAATGTAGAAAATTACGTTTTTAAAGACCAAGTATTTTGGGTGGATTCCACCCATAGTGAATTAGAAAAAACCTTCGGGTTATTTGACTCCCTATTTGGTGAATATCCATTTATTAACGAGCATTATGGGCACGTTCAAACCAGTATGGGCGGAGGAATGGAGCATCAAACTATGTCGCACATGCGTGATTTAAATCAGCCACTTGTTGCACATGAATTGGCACATCAGTGGTTCGGCAATAAAATTACCTGTGGTTCTTGGGAAGATTTATGGTTGAATGAAAGTTTTGCAACCTACCTAACAGCATTAACCTATGAGGCTGGTTTCGGAGACGAAAAGTGGGCGGACTGGAAAGAAAATACCAATCGATTTATAACAAATACAAATTCAGGCTCAGTTTTTCCAATAGATACAATGAACTTTAATGTCTTATTCAGTTGGCGATTAACCTACAATAAGGGTGCTTATGTCTTGCACACATTGAGGGATCAAATAGGGGATAAGGCCTTTTTTAAAGGGGTCAATAACTTTATAAATGACCCTGCGTTAAGCTATGGTTTTGCAATTACCGACCAATTTAGGGCGCATATGGAAGCAGCGAGTAATAGAGATTTAAATGAGTTTTTTAACGACTGGTACATGGGAGAAGGGCACCCAAATTATATACTACAGTATAACTTGGTCGGAAGTAAACTGTATATGGAAGTCACGCAAGGAGGCAGTTCTGGTAGATCGCCCTTTTTTGAAATGGATTTAACGGTTGCGGTCTATTTAAACGGGTTGCGATTTGATTTCAAACTGCCAATTACCCAACAAAATGAGGTTTTTGTAGAAACCTTTGGCAGAGTGCCCGATAGCGTACAAATTGATCCAGATTACAACACGTTAATTGGTTTAAGAGATGTGCGTGAAGGTATTCACGTTTTAAGTAATGCATCAAGGCCCGATTTAGTTAGTTCAGCTTATAGAGTCTTCCCAAACCCGGTAAAAAGTGAGTTGAACGTTAGGCCAATTTTAAAATCAGAAGAATTTATTAATTATGAAATTAGATCGATAAATAATGCTCTTCTTTCTAAAGGCGCTTTGGAATCTCAAGGTGGTTCTGTTGAAACGGTTGAATTACCAGTAGGAATTTATTTTATTCAATTGAAGAGTAAAGACTCTACTACAATTTATCGATTTGTAAAAGACTAAGCTTCTTTTCGCGCTTCCCAAATTTTTAAAAAAAGATGCGTATTCATTTTCCGTGCATTTCTTTTTGCTCTTTCTGAAATTTCGCCTTCAAAGAGTTCATCGATAGTTGCAAACCAAAGATTCATCCATATACCAAAGTGCTCTGGTGAAATTGAATGGTTTTCGTTTTTGTCTACTCTAACATGAACTTCTGCAGGGTTACCTCGATATCGTTTGGTAAACAATAATTGTGATTGCCAAAAATCGGTAATGTGGTCAATATGAGTAGGCCAATCCTTTATAGCTCGAATGAAAATTGGGCCTAGCGTAGACTCAATTTTTATTTTTTCATAAAAGGTGTACACCAATAAATGAAGGTCTTCTCTGCTCTTAATATCGACTTTTTCCATATTGACAAAGTTACTTTTAGGCTTTAGTCAGCAATCTGATATAAATCAGCATTTAGGTTAAATGAAAAACTCAAATTTGACACACCCAAAATTTGGTATTATGCAAAGAGAAGACTTGATAAAGAAACTTGAACAGAAGTATATAGAGCAAGAACAACCGATGGATGCTTACTTAGAGGGTCTGTTGCATGCTAAAGCCATAAATTACTGGGACTACATTCAAGTAGATGCATTGTTCAGCTTGCAAAAAACGAGAACTGATTTTCCGGATGAAATGATATTCTTGATGTATCATCAAGTTACCGAATTGTTGCTCAAACTAGTTACCCATGAATTGGAGCAGGCAACTGCAGAAGAAGGTGTTACCGGAGCTTTACTTTTAGAAAAAATAAAACGTGCAAAGCGATATACAGAAGTCGCTCAAATGAGTTTTGACGTTATGCGCGAAGGAATGGATCCAGAGCAATACAATAAGTTTAGACACTCATTAACTCCAGCTTCGGGTTTTCAATCTGCAACTTTTCGAGAAATTGAGTTTTACTGTACAGATTTGTGGAATTTGGTCATGAACCGAAAGAAAGAAGAGCTAAAAGGAAGCAGCGATCACGATGAAATGTTTAAGTGGATTTACTGGCAAATGGCGGGCTTAGACCATAAAACGGGAAAAAAGTCATTGACGCTGCGGCAGTTCGAAGAAAAGTATATGAAAACCTTCAGAAAATTAGCCAGCCGCTATCAAAAAAGAAATTTGTGGCAACAGTATCTAGCGCTTCCGGAAGACGAAAAAACTCCGGAATTAATTGCTACAATGAAGGAATTTGACCAAGTATTTAACGTTAAGTGGCCTTTGGTTCATTTGAGAACTGCAGAGCACTATTTAGAGCATGGAAAAGAGGTGAAAGCCGCAACTGGTGGATCCGATTGGAAAAAATACCTACACCCAAGTTATCAGCGCAGAATGTTTTTTCCGGATTTATTGTCGGAGCAAGAGTTAGAAAATTGGGGTAAAGACTAAGTTATTTTTCTGGAAATAGCAGTGCTTGTATTTCTTTAGTTAAGGTTAGTTTTCTGTCTCGATTCGTGAGAATAATTAGGGTCCTTTTAGAGTTGGTATAGCGCATAAAACTCGTCTTAAAACCGTTCCACCAACCATAGTGGTACACTAGATTATCTTTTTCGAAGGTAGAAATGCGCCAGCCAAATCCGTAGCTATCTTTTTTTCCTCTTCGCCATTTGGTCCAAGGGTGAAACATCATTTGTTTGCTTTGTGCGGTCAAGAAAGTATCGGTATACAGCGCTTGATCAAACTTAAGAAGGTCACCAACCGAACTATAAACGCCTTTATCCCCGGTTACTCCGTTGATGTAGTTTTCTTCAGGTAAAATGACCCTTGGGCGTCTGTAAATGTGGCCTACAACTGCTCCAGTAATATCGGGTTGCTTTTTTCCAGAATAAACTCTTGAATTGTACATGCCCAGTGGTTCAAAAATGTGGTCTCTTACAAAATTGTCAAAACTTTTTCCTGAAACTCGCTCAACAATTAATGCCAAATAAGCATAGTTAGTATTTTGATAATTGAATCGGAAATCTGGAGAAAAATAGCGTTTGGGAGGGTTTGCAACTATAACGGAATGCATGTCCTCGTTGGTGAGCATACTGTCTCTTGGCCAATGTACATCAGTAACCACCATGTATCTTGGCAAACCACTTCTATGAGTGAGTAAATGGCGAATAATTAGCCCTTCATAAGGGAAGTCAGGAATGATGTGTCGAACACTATCCTTCACCGATAAAAAGCCTTTCTGCTGCAACAACAAAATGGCTGTAGCTGTAAACATTTTCGAAACGGAAGCCAATTGAAAAACAGAATGCTCCGTTAGTAATTCTTTCGTTTTAAAGTTGCTATACCCAAATGCTTTTGAATAAATAGGAAGCCCATATTCAGCTACTAAAATGACACCGTTAAAGATACCTTGCTTGTGTCTTTTAGAGGCAAGGCTGTCGATGGAATTGGAAAATGCTTTTTGTTGAAGCGTTAACTCTACCTTTATTTTTTCAGGTTGGATTTTTGGAAGCGAAGCAGCTCTATCGCCTGTGCAACTAAAAAAAGCCCAAAAAATTTGGGCTATAAATATTGTTCTCAGTTTCAAAAAATAATATTATTCGGTGATTCTATACCAGTTTTGAGTTCTGAAAAAAAAGCCGATATAACCTCTAACGTAGAGTTTGTTTTTGTCGTCACCTTCTAACCAAATTTTGCAATCGTACACGGAACCATTTTTAGGGTCTAAAATAGTTCCATCATCCCACTGATCATCGTCCCAAACCATATCTTTTAAGATCACCATTCCAAGAATTTTTTGATCCTTTCTGTTGTCTTCGCACTTCGAACAAACATTGTCTACTTCGGCTGGGTTCAATATTTTCAACACTTTACCATATAACACGTTGTCTATTTCATACAACTCTATTATTGATTTTACCTCACCGGTTTCATCATCAACAGTTTTCCACTTTCCTATTACGTCATTTGCATCTAATGCGAAACAAGCACTGCTGAAAAGCAGAGCTATAACGAAGAATATTGAATTTTTAATCATTGTTAAATACTTGAATCAAATATAACTTTTTCTCTTTCCTAGCGTTATTACTATGCAAGCATATTAAAAAAAGGGGGCGTGAGCGTGATTTTTCATAGTTAGATTTTGGGTGTTAGTAGTTATTATGAAAAAGTGAAGATTGAGCCCCCTTTTAGTTTTAGCAACTTTCGAGTTGCTTTTTTTTTGCGGTGTGTTGCATAATTATGGTGTAAAGTCTGTTCTATTTTACTTTGTTTTCCTGCTGAGTTTGTTTCAATAGTTAACAGCTAACCATAAGGTTGGAGGCCAATCCAGAATTTTGTAAAGTATTACTTCACTTTTCTACAACACAGCATTTTTTCCAGTTTCTGCCTTTTTAATCTTATCTAAATTAATTTCTAAAGTAGTCGCACCAGCCGCATAAGAGCTAATATCGTAAGTGTTGTATCTTATTACCAAGCTAGTATCCGTTAAATAAAAATTATTATTGAGTGTAAAGCGACCATTGGGGAAGTACCATCCGTTTGCTTTTAGATCATCTTCAGGTTTAAACCCTTTTTGTTTTCTCAACTTACTTTCAGCTAACCCCTCTGTAATTAAGTACTCTTCATTAGAGAGCAATTGACTTAAGGAGATTTGATTGCCAGTTTTTAGCTCAAAGGTCTTAAAAGTCTTAATTTCATTGGAATGAGCACCCCCAAAATAAGATTGTTCATGGTACATGATCGAGATGTATTTTTTACTTTGATAAACGACCTCAACCGTTCGGTTCAAGTACCATTCGGAATTAATCTCAGGGAAATCGGTTTTAAAAGCTTTGTAAGAACGCTCCAATTCAGCAATAACTTGGTCTTGGTTTTCCAGTAAGGAATCAGATATCGCCGATTTGTTCATCACTTTCTCCGTTTCTTGCAGCAGAATGGTTTTGAATAAAGAAGAATCAACCTCGTTTATTTCAGGAAATTCGAGTTTAATATCGAAAGATGAATTAGCATTTATACTGCTATCCAATTTAAACGAAATAATCTTTTTCCCAATTTCTATGTGTTTATGAATTGCATCAGCAGCTTCGTCTTTATCCTCGCAAGAAAAGAGCATCATCGTGCAGATAATTAAACAAGAAATAAATCCCTTCATAGTTGTTAAGTTCATAAGTTCGAAAGTAGGAAAATCTCTTTTAAACATTACATTTGAGTTCAATTCAATACAGATAAATTATCTATGAAAATAGGCACCAAAGTAATTCACGGCGGATTAACACACGATTCAGCAACTGGTGCAATAATGACCCCAATATACCAAACTTCAACTTATGCTCAAAATTCTCCCGGAGACCATAAGGGCTATGAGTATAGCCGAAGTCAAAACCCAACTAGACATGCCTTAGAAATGAACCTTGCCTCTATCGAAAATGGAAAGCATGGGTTGTGTTTTGGAAGTGGCTTAGCGGCAATAGATGCAGTGATTAAAATGTTGAACCCTGGTGATGAAGCAATCTCTACGGGCGATTTGTACGGTGGTACATACAGAATATTTACTAAGATATTCGAGAAATACGGAATCAAGTTTCACTTTGTTGAAATGAATGATTTTGATAAACTCGACATCTTGGTGAATGAAAATACCAAACTAATTTGGGTTGAAACACCTACCAATCCAATGCTTAACATTATTGATATTAGGAAAGCTGCAGCTTTTGCAAAGAAGCACAAATGTATGCTGGGTGTAGATAACACCTTTGCAAGCCCTTATTTGCAAAACCCATTAGAATTGGGCGCCGATATTGTGATGCATTCTGCCACAAAATACCTTGGAGGTCATTCTGATGTGATTATGGGTGCTTTAGTGGTAAATGATGAAGAGATAGCAAAACAACTCTATTTTATTCAAAATTCATCGGGAGCCATTTGTGGGCCAATGGACGCATTTTTAGTACTGCGAGGAATTAAAACTTTGCATCTAAGAATGCAGAGACATTCGGAAAACGGTGAAAAAGTTGCCAAGTTTTTAGATGCTCATCCAGCAGTGGATAAGGTTTATTGGCCAGGCTTAAAAAGTCACCCCAACCATGAAATTGCTAAAACACAAATGCGTGATTTTGGAGGAATGATGTCTTTTACCACGGTGGTAGATAATTATGACGCCGCAAAGAAAATAGTGTCAAACGTAAAGGTGTTTACCTTGGCAGAAAGTTTAGGAGGAGTAGAGTCGCTTTGTGGACATCCAGCATCAATGACACACGCGGCAATCCCAAAAGAAGACAGAGAAAAAATAGGAATAAAAGATTCGTTGATTAGATTGAGTGTTGGCGTAGAAGACGCCGAAGACCTAATAGCCGATTTAAAACAAGCAATAGAAGGATAATTATGAAAGTATTTTACATTACGGGAACCTCTTCTGGTTTAGGGTTAGCATTGGCTGAAGAGCTCTTGAAAGATGAGGACAATCAAGTGGTTGGAATAGCTAGAAACTGCAAAATTGCTCATCCAAATTATGTGCATCGAAAGGTTGATTTAACAGATGCTGTCGCAACTGCAAAAATTCGTTTTGGCGATCATCTAAAGGCTAAGAAGGTCTATTTAATTAATAATGCTGGCACATTGGGCGAAGTTGGTTATCACGGCCAATTAGACGGCTCAGAAATGGCCGATGCCTATCAATTGAATTTAGTTGCTCCTGCGATACTCATCAATAACTTTTTGAATGCTTACAGTGAAAAAGAAGCAGAAAAAATTATTCTGAACATTAGCTCAGGAGCATCTGTGGCGCCATATCCAGGTTGGGGAATGTATTGTGCCACCAAAGCAGGATTAAATATGCTAACTGAAGTGGTGAAAGAAGAGGCTGAAATAAACGGAATTAAACAATTTTCAATTCAAGCTATTGCGCCAGGTATTGTAGAGTCTCCAATGCAAGAAAAAATCAGAAGCACTTCAAAGGATAAATTTGATATGGTTGATCGGTTTATTGAAATGAAAGAAACGGGAATGCTTCAAACACCAGAAGAGACAGCAAAAATGTTGGTGGAACACATGAGCAGTTCAGATTTCAATAACCCATTTGTGGATTTAAGAAGCCTTATCGAGTCAAAATAATAGGCAAAGTTTTATTCAGTTTTACTGATGAAATGCGCATAAAATAATTTCCGTTTTCAATAAAATCGGGTAGTAAAACTTCGCTCACATTTGGAGCCAAGGATGTTTGAAAAACAGTTTCTCCAAGTAAGCTGAACATTTCAATATAAATTACTTCAATACGACCAATATTGGTTTTTATTAAAAATGACCCATTTGTTGGATTGGGATAAAAATGAACAGCTTTGGTGGCTGACTCATCAACGCTCTGTGGAGGGTAATTTAGCGTGATATTGTCTGTGGCAGTGCAACCATTTGTGTCAGTTACAGTAAGCGAATAAGTTAAGGGTAGAGTTGCTAAAATGGTAGGAGTTGTTTCTCCTGTAGACCACTTGTAGCTATCAAATATAGCAGGGACACCTATCAAAAGCGTATAGCCTTGTTGCAATAAAGTATCGGGCCCAAGTTCAATTGAGGGTTGAGGAAACTCAAGAATATTAATGGTGTCAGTTCTTGTGCAGCCTTTAAGAGAGCCTACCCGAACCCAGATTTTGCCAGAAGGACTAAAAACAGCAGAGTCAGTTTGGTTACTTGACCATAGATAGGAAGCATGACTTCCAGCATTCAGTTGAATTACAGTTCCCTCGCATACTGTGGTGTCATTTCCTAAATCAATTATTGGTGGAGTTTCTAAGAGCAATTCGACCTTTTTATTGATAAAGCAACCATTTTTATTTTCTATAGCTACACTCAGCGTATCGCTAATGTTACCAAATAGGGTAGGGTTGTAAATAGAGTCGTTCGTAATAAAATTTTTTGAGGTCCATTTGAAAATTGTGCCACCGGAGGCGAATAACGTCAAACTATCCCCTTTGCAAATTGAGGTATCTTGAGTTACTTGAATTTCATCTATACCATAGGCACCGTTGATAGCGAATGCTGAGTCTACGTTACTTCCAACTGAAACAAAAGTTTCGTTGCTTAGTTTGTTGTCAAATAAAAATAGATTCGCGGTTTTAGGGTCTGTTAAAAAACGATTTGGAATAGTATAACTCCCAGAGTACAAACAGGAGTCTGTAATGCGCAACTCAGCTATGTTTCCTTTAAAATAAGTGCTTGCTTTTCCGCCCAAAAGAAAGTTATTACTGTTTAGTTTGAGTGAGTCAGAGCTTCCAAGTTTGTCACCATTAAAGTACAAGCTTATAGTTGAGTCCATTGCTTTATAACAAATTGCAACATGATTCCAGTTCCCGTGTCGATAAATAGGAGCTGCATAAACGTCATTGAAAGTTGGATTAGCGGCTTTTGAGATTTCTAGATTTGCTGCATTTCCAGCAGCGTTTACGGTGAGGTTTACTCCTATTCCTTCTGTGGGAAAAATAAGTAAGCCCATTTTATTTAAGCTGGAATTATTATCGCAGGTTTCAAAAAAGAACTCAATGGTTTTATCAGAACTGCCGATTGAATTTTGCAGTTTAATAGGTACTTCACTGCTATCACCATCAAAAGTGAGGTAGCCAGAATTAGGCTGAGCAAAACAAGATAAGCTCAAGCTAAAAATGAATGAAAAAAAGAGCAAACGCATAGTGAAAAGTTTTTCAGATTCTAGTGCATAAGTACGGATTTTAATTGAAATTCGTTCTTGTAATTTATCGAGTATTTATTGAATGGAAGCTTCTCAAAAGGCTATTTTTTTATGGAAAGTGCGGTTTCGTGAATCGAGCTTTATGGTTAAGTTTTTGAGCGAAAGAGGAGCTCTGGAAACCTATGTTTTTCAAGGAAGTAAAGGGATTAAAAAAGGGCAGCTTGCTCAGCTTTTCCCCTTAAATGAAGTCGAAGTCGAAACCTACAAATCACCAAAATCAAGCCTTGCAAGTATTCGAAGCGTTAAGACTTTAAAACCTAGGACAAATATTCGAGGTAAAATGGAGCAAACTGCGGTTGCTTTTTTTCTAGCTGAGATTATAGCGAAGTCTCTAAAAGAAAATGACGCTCAACCTGCGTTATATGACTTTGTGTCATCTTCAATTGATCTTTTTGAAGAACGCTATCAACCCAATTTCTATTTGGTTTTTCTATTAAAGCTGACTCGATATTTAGGCATTCAGCCCGCGAACAACTTTCCTGGAAATAGAAGTGCTTTTTTTGATTTGAATGAAGGACAGTTTACGATTTTGCGCCCAGTTCATATTAACTACTTAGAAGTATATGAGAGTAAAATTATGCGCAACTTAATGGAGGATGGATATGATTTTGAGGTTCAACTTTCAAAATCGGAACGCAACACCATACGAGATTCAATTGTAAAATATTATGCCTTGCACTTGGAAGGAGTGTCTAGTTTAAAGTCACTCTCCGTGCTGCAAGAGTTATTCGACTAGTCTTTGGCAAAGTCGATGGAGTGCATTACTGCTTTTACTTCTCGCAAGTACTCTCTTTTATCAAACTGTGGAGCAAAAACATATCCGTATACAAAAAGGATTTCTTTTTTATTGGGGTGCAAAATGGTTAACTCGTAAAACGGTCCCCCGAAGAAATTACCCTTCATTTCCCATAAACCAGTAGCTGATTTACAAAAGTTTTCTTTAAAATTTAGCTCTTTATATTTGGGTTGGATGTACTGGTCTGCAATTCCCATATAATCGCCAGTTTTAGGTCCGGGAATTTCGGCCTTTAAAATTGAATCAATGGCAAGGCCAATACTAGTGTCTAAGAATTGTTTTTTGGCCGTATAGGGCTGTTTTACAATTAAGATGCCTTGACTTATTTGATGTTGAAACCCACCTTTAGGCATTTCCCGTTCTAGCCTAAGCCAAACTAGGTTTTCCTTTGTTTTTTCAATCCGCATGTCTTTTTGAGCATACAATTGATAGCCTTGACTTTTCAGAATTTCTTTTCTGATTTCTTTACTTCCAAATTTTTTATTTTTTTGAACGAGCCGATTCATTTCCGCAGTGGTAAAAATGTCGAGAATATTCTCAATATCTGAGGTCAGTAAGGCTAAGAATGATGCATTATCAGGTGCAGTAAATTCAACTACAACTTGTCCTTTTGCCCATTTACTTTTTTGTAAAACGTAAGTAGCTTCTTGGCCAGTATACTTTTTTTTGATATCTACGAAAAAGACATTTCTGTGTCCAGTCAGCACGCTGCTAAATTTTTCAGATTTTACATGAATAACCGTGAAAGGCGATTCATTTTGTGGCAGGCCATACTGAGGTTTATTGAATAAGGAAAATATGCTGTCGCCAGTAGGTGAATTCCACAACACTTCTGGAACTACAACTAGTAACTCTCCAAAACTCCCCGAATAGCCAGGTTTAAAATCAGAGGAGCTTGAATCGCAACCAGCTATTGTGTATCCCATTAGGATTAAGGTAAAAATACGTAAGCGCATAACTATCCTTTTTTACCTACAATAATTTTATCGCCTGGTTTTAGTTTTCGTTCGTTTAGGTTGCTATTTAAGGTTTTAATTTGAGCAGTCGTCAAGCCCTTTGCTTTTGCAATATCCCATAAAGTATCGCCTGAGCGAATGGTATAGTACTCATAACCCCCAGATGTGGTCGTGTTGATTTTTGCTTTTGTTGCGGAAGGTTTTGGTGCACTTCCCTTGGAGTAAATAGTTAGCCGTTGACCAATCCTTAAATTGTTAGAGCGCAAACCATTCCATTCTTTAAGGTCTCGAACAGAAACGCCATAGCGACTGGCAATTTTCCCTAGATAGTCTCCATTGCGCACTCGATAAATTTCGAGTTGTTGTTGGGTGGCTAAGACCCCTTCCGAATTATCTGCTTTGGGTTTATACAAGGCTAAAATTGAATCTTGATTACTTAAGAAAATACCCAATTGTGTTTTAGGCAATTTTAAGGTGTGGAATTTACCATCGTTAGGAATCACACTCAACTTATAAACTGGGTTTAGGTATTCTATCTGCTCTATAGGATAGTTTAAAGTAGAAGCTAAATGGCTCAACGTTATAGGCCCCTTTATATGTATGGTGTCGTTGTCAAAGTGATTTGTTGGAGGTTTTATTGCCTTTATATTAAAATCACTAGGGTAGTTCATTACATAGTTCACCGCAATAAAAGCAGGAACATAGCCTCTAGTTTCTCGGGGTAAGTGGGTATAAATTTCCCAATAGCCTTTTTTGCCACCTGATCGACGGATGGCTTTATTAACATTGCCAGGCCCGCAATTGTATGCTGCCAAAGCCAGATTCCAATCATCGTAGTACTTGTTCAAGTAACTCAGGTATTTACAAGCAGCTTCGGTAGATAAGTACGGATCAAAGCGATCATCTTTATAAGAGGTAACTTTAAGGTCGTATATTTTTCCAGTACTGTACATAAACTGCCAAAGTCCTTTAGCGCCAGCTCTGCTGTTTGCTGTTGGGTTAAGCGCAGACTCTACCACCGCCAAATATTTCATTTCATAAGGCATAGCGTATTTGTCCAAAATTTCTTCAATCATAGGAAAGTAATAGTCTTGAAGCCCCAGTACTTTTGCCGAAAGCAAGCGTTTTTTATTTCCATAAAGGTTAATAAATGCTTTTACCCTCTCATTGTAAGATAAGGCAAAAGGAGTGTTTTGGTCTAACTTATCCAATTGATGGCGGATTGTAGAATCGTTTAAGTCTACAAATTCTGCATTCCATGCACTGGAGGTATCTAAATACTCAGTAGAACCCAAGAAATTTGTTTTGCTAAATTCAGAGAAAGCGTCATCCAATCGTTTTACAGATTGTAAATCGGTAAATGAAGCCATCATTAGGCTGTCGGACAATATCAGTTTGGTGCTATCCTTAAATTTGCCCGTTGGGCCATTAGCAAAGGTTATCACTGAAAAAAACAGCAGAGAAACTGAAATTAAAAATTGATTCATTCTACGATAGTATTAATGCGCTAAGTTATTTACAACCCTTGTTAACGCTAGTATTTCATATCTATTATGCTAACGTTGTTTTGTTGATAGTTGCAAATGTTGAAATTTATTACCCAACCCAGAATTTTGTTAAGTGTCATGATGCCATAAATAATACTAAATTTACACCCTCATTTTAAAAAAATTAAATTTTACACTTATGAAAAAAATTAACTCATTAATTATGATCCTTTTAACTTTTGCTGCTTTTAATGCAAGCGCTCAAGTTGATTTAGGCTGTACAGCGGTAAATAACCCTGCAATGGGCGACACGGTGTATGCTGGAATCCCAGTTTCACCGAATTATACTAGAAAAAACTTTGGATCGGCATTACCAGCAAATCACCCAGATCAGTTATATATGGTTTTATCCGTTGATGGTGATAGCATTGTCAGTTTTACAAGAAATATGACAAACCCATTTGCAAGTGGAGCAGATGAAACGGTAAATGGACAACCAATAAACTTTGGAGCTATAACACCAGCTTTAAGCGATGGAAATCACAGGTTTTGTGTGCGTACCTTAATTAAAGGTGATACGGACCCTTCAAACGATACCTCATGTGTTAATATATATTACTCATCTTCACTTCCTCCTGCAGATCTTGCGGTTACAGCGGTTTCTGTTACAGATCCAACTCCAGTAGGAATAGATTTTGAGTTGGGACAGTCCCAGCTGCAAGTTGTTACGTTCACATTGCAAAATGCGGGATCAACTGCTATCCAAGCAGGAACCAGAGTAGCAGTTGAGTTAACAGTTGGTACGGCTAGCAATACTTTAAACCTAACGCTAAACAGGGCAATCGCAGCAGGCGCGAGCATAAATGCAACAGCTTCAAGAGCTTCAATCGCTGCTCTTGTTGATTTTCCTACTACAGTTGGAAATTTTGATGTATGTATGGCCGCTAGCTATACTGGAGATGCAAATAGTTCAAATGACACATCTTGCACTACTTACAATATGACTGCTAATGTAACCCCTGCTATTACTTCATACACTCCTGTATCTGCAAAATGTGGTGAAACCCTTACAATTAGTGGGTCAAACTTTAGTCCAACTCCTGCAAGCAATACAGTTGAGATTAGAGGTGAAGCTTGTAAAGTGCTTACGGCAACTGCAACACAATTAACAGTTGAAGTTCCTGAAATGAAGGCGAGCTCTGGAACACTAAGCGTAGAAGTTACTGTTGCTGGAGTAGTGAAAAGAGGCGAGGCTTCTAGAACGTTCGCTTACGAAGGTTGTACAGTTAGTTTAGCTGAAATCAATAATAAATTTGGAAACGTTTTTTATGCAAACAATGGCTTAAACATTCTTACTACTCAAGCTGGTGCTAAGAACATACAAATAGTAAATATGACGGGTCAAATTGTATTCCAAGAAGTAAGAGATCTTCAAGAAAACAATGTTGAGGTTATCGACTTATCTGCTACTCCAAACGGAGTTTATGTTGTGAATATTGATGGATACTCTACGACATTTGTAAAGTAATATGCTGAAATAAAGCGTTAAGCAAAATTCAAAAGCCCCGTAAACAATCTGTTTACGGGGCTTTTTTTGTCGTTAATTTGTCAATAGCCTTGATAATCAATTTTTTGTGTGTCACTATGTTGAAACTATTGAAATTATGCTTAACATTGTCTGTAAAATATAAAATTCTAATTAAAATGAAAAAACTTTTATTTATTGCAGTCGGTGCTTTGTTTACAACTGGGCTTTCAGCTCAAAACTTAGTTACCAGAGATATTGAGAAAAAAAATGTGGTCTTAGAAGAGTTCACAGGTAAAACTTGCGGATATTGTCCTGATGGGCACAAAAGGGCAGATGAATTTTCAGCTGCTAATCCAGGAGATGTTGTATTGATTAATATCCATGCTGGTCGTTATGCCTCGGGAACACCGAACTACAACACTTATACCGATGCACCAACGAATGCTGTAAATTATGGTGATGTAAATTATGGTCACCCAGATGTTCAATTAAGCGGATTCCCTGCAGGAGCGGTTAATAGAACCTTATTTACTGGCAATAGCCAAAGAGCAGGAACGGCGCAAAGTAGAGGTTCTTGGGCTTCTACAGGTGGAACCGTATTAGGAGAAGATTCTCCAGTGAATGTTGGTGTGAAAGGAGTTTACGATCCAGCTACGTCTAAACTGTATGTGGTTGTTGAAGCTTACTACACCGCAGATGAGCAAAATGTAACTAACATGGTAAGTGTTGGGATATTGCAAAGCGCAATTTGGGGACCTCAAAGCGGGGCAACAAACTATTATCCAGCAAAAGTTGATCAAAGTAAAGCACCAAACCTCTATCGTCACGATCACATGCTAAGAGCAGTATTAACTGGACAGTGGGGAGAAAAAATTGAAGAAACTGTAAAAGGATCATTTTTTACTAAGCTTTATGAATATGACGTTCCTGCAAACTTGAATAACATACCAGTAGATACAAAAGAATTAGAGGTTTATGCTTTTGTTGCAGAAGGTGAACAAGGAATATTGTCTGGAGCTTCTGCAGACGTTGTAGAAGGAACTAAACCTGAGCTTTTCGATATCAACGCTTCTGTTGCTAACCTTAACAGCACAGTGTCTGGTGTTAAAGTGTTTCCAAATCCTACAACAGGTAATGCTACTTTGAAAGTGAATAGCGAAAAGTCTTTTGACGCTACTATCAGAGTTGTTGCTGTAACTGGTGCTGTAGTTTCTTCGTCTTCAACTAACGTTGTTGCTGGAAATAATGAAATTGCTATCGACATGAATTCTCTTGAAGAGGGAATGTATTTTGTTGAAGTGGCAGGACAAGAAGGTGTTGTTGCAAGACAATCAGTAGTTAAGAAATAAATTATTTTATTGAAAGGCTAAACAAACAATTTTAGAATTGTTTGTTTAGCCTTTTTTTTATTCAAGCGTTATGAAGTTAACAGTACACATAGTTCTTTTAAGCATACTTTCAAGTATATTTTTCGTATCGAGCTTTGCTCAACTAAGTGCGAAAAACGATACAGTTATTTGCGAAATGTTTCCAAACGAAAGGAATGAGTTTAGTGCATATTTGGAGGTTGCTGGAAATGATTCAATTGATTACAGGTATGAGTTAATTTCAGAAAATGTAACTCAACTTACGAGTTGGGAAGTTGAATTTTGTGATTGTTTTGAGTGTTTAATTGGCCTAACTGATAGTGGTTCCTGCAGAATAGGCCCCAATGAATCATTTTCGTTTAAGTATTACGTTACACTTCCAGCGGATGTTAAGGAATACACTGAGACGTATGTATCATACAGAATAACCAATAAGGCAGATAGTACAAATGTAGACACTTTCACATGGATAACTCGCAAAGCGCCTGACGCGCCAGAGGTTTCGGTTGGTGAGTATGATGTAACTCGATCTGAAGTGAATGTATTTCCAAACCCAACAGATGGGATGGTGAATATTTCTTTTGAAGCAATTTCAAATGACCTTTACACCTTATCGGTAATGAATGTGTTAGGAGAAATGGTTTACACGCAAGTTCTAGAGCCTACGGCAGGCAATAACATAGCTTCTGAATTAGACTTTAGCGACCTTCAAAAAGGCGCTTATTTCTTAACATTATCTAATGGAATGGAAATAAAGACCGAACGGCTTACCATTAAGTAGTAAGTCATCAACCAAAGAATTTTAAAAACCGCTTTTTGCGGTTTTTTTTGGTAGTGTTGCAGAGTTATTTGGGAAATGTGAGTGATACACTAGCTAGCCGTTATTCTGAATTTATTTCAGAATCTCGTTATTCGCAGCTATTATTGAGATGCTGAAAATAAATTCAGCATGACCCTACATTATTCTGCAACACCGCGTTTTTTTTTGCTTCATATTGTAGCTTTGTAACCTATGATTCCAAAACACAAAGTCGACGAAATATTAATGACCGCTCAAATTGAGGATGTCATTGCTGACTTTGTAAATATCAAAAAATCGGGAAGACAGTATAAAGGGCTCAGTCCTTTCGCTAATGAAAAGACACCGTCGTTTTACGTTGTTCCCGAAAAACAAATCTTTAAGGATTTTAGTTCTGGAAAGGGCGGAAATGTAGTTTCATTTTTGATGGAACACGAGCATTTTACTTTTCCTGAAGCGCTGCGCTTTTTGGCCAAACGCTATAATATTGAGCTAGAGGAAGAAGAACAAACTGACGAACAAAAACAGGCGGAAAGTGAACGTGAGAGTTTGTATATCGTTACCGAATACGCCCAAAAACACTTCTCGGAAAATTTGCACGATTCAGATGAAGGTAAATCTATCGGGCTGGGTTATTTTAAAGAGCGGGGATTTACAGAAGAAACCATAGACAAGTTTAAGCTGGGTTATGCCAAAAACGATTGGGAGTACTTTTATAAAACGGCCATAGACAGTGGTTACCAAGAGCAATTTCTGGAGTCAAGTGGATTGATTAAAAAATCTCCAAAAGGCGATCGTAAATTTTACGACGGATTTAAAGGTAGAGTGATATTTCCAATTCACAACCTTTCTGGAAGACCACTGGGTTTTGGTGCACGAACCTTGCTTACGGATAAAAAGGTTCCTAAATACCTAAACAGTCCCGAGTCACTTATCTATAACAAGAGTGCAGTACTCTATGGAATATATTTCGCTAAAGGCGAAATTATAAAAGAGGACAACTGTTATTTGGTGGAAGGCTACACCGATGTTATCCAACTCTACCAATCTGGAATTAAGAATGTAGTTTCTTCTTCAGGAACTGCGCTTACTCAAGGGCAGATAAAACTTATAAAACGCTATACCAATAACATTACCCTATTGTATGATGGCGATGCTGCTGGTATTCGCGCGTCGTTTCGAGGAATCGATATGATTCTGGAAGAGGGAATGAATGTAAAAATGGTGACTTTCCCAGAAGGAGAAGACCCCGACTCTTTTGCAAAATCCAATTACTTGGAGGACATTCAATCTTATTTGAATGATAATGCGAAGGATTTTATTGTTACAAAAACCAGCCTATTACTTTCTGACACTGGAAACGACCCTATAAAGCGCGCTAGCCTTATTAAAGACATTGTTTCTACCATTGCCCTTATTCCAGAAGAGATATCTCGCTCAGTGTACATTAAAGAGTGTTCGACGCTTCTTGATGTACCCGAAAAGGTGTTGATTAACGAATTGAATAAAATTCGAAGAAAGAACCACGCAGATAAGAACAAAGGATTTGGCCCTCCACCTGAAATGCCTCCTGATGAAGTTGGATATAATTTTGAGGGAGATCAACAAGATAAGACTGTAGAGTTAGGAGATAACATTGATGCCCAAGAAAAAGACTTATTGAGAATATTGTTGAATTATGGGGATAAGAACATTTCGTTATTAAATGAGCAAAATGAAGAAGTAGAAGTTAACGTCGCTCAATTTATTGTGCATGAAATTCAACGAGATGAAATGGAATTCTCTAAACCTGAATTTGCTACTTTACTAGAAAAAATTGAAGCAATGTTAGGTGAAGATAATTGGGATTTGTCTGAGATTATTAACCACTCAGATCCTAATGTTAGCAGTATAACAGCAGATTTATTAGCTTCTCGATACGAGTTGCACAAATGGGATTCCCACCAAATTGTTGTGCCCTCGGAGCAGGATAAATTAAAACGCGCCGTAGAAGGTTCTATGTACGCTTTTAAACTGAAAAATGTGGCAAAAATGAAAGCCGAAAATAGACAGGAATTAAAAATTGCACAGGAAGCCAAGGATGATAGCAAAATGATGGAATTATTAAAAAACCAAATTACCTTGGATCAAATTGTGGCTTCATTGTCGAAGCCGTCGGGAAGAATAATTATAAATTAATCCACCCCTTGATAAAAGTCTTTAAGGCGTTTTCTGTACTCGGAATACAGTCTGGATTTCGATACAAAGCCAATATATAGCCCTTGCTGCACTACGGGTAAATTCCAAGCACCACTGGACTCGAATTTCTCCATAACCTTTTTCATTCCGTCAGTAGTTTCAATATGCTCCGGAGCCATATGCATAAGTTCATGCACCAGCGTGGTTTCGTACTTGGCTCTATCAAACATGATTTCCCGAATATCATCTAAGGTTACAACTCCTAAAAAGAGGCCGTCTTTATCCACTACCGGAAATAGGTTTCGGTTACTCTTAGTTACCTCTTTAACCAAATTTCCCAGTGTGTCGTAGGGCTCAACTTTTCTGAAATTACGCTCAATTTCTTCTTTTAAGTCCATTAAGGTAAGCACAGCTTGATCTTTATCGTGTGTAATTAGATCTCCACGTTTGGCCAATTGTGCAGTATATATCGAATGCTCGGTAAAGTATTTTACGGTTACATAACTAATTGAGGTAGCAAGCATTAGGGGAATAAACAGTTCGTAGCCCCCTGTTATTTCTGCAATTAAAAAGATAGCGGTAAGCGGTGCCTGCAGAATTCCCGCCATAAGCGCAGCCATACCAACCAAGGAGAAATTTGCTTCGGACAGTTTGCTTAGGCCAATTAAGTTAATGAACTTTGAAAACACAAAGCCCATTATGCTGCCCATAAACAAGGTAGGGGCAAAAATTCCACCGATTCCGCCAGCGCCAAAAGTTATGGAAGTAGCAAATGCTTTAAAAAAGATAACCAAACTCAAAAAGCCTAGTATTATCCATATGTTATCCGAAAAGCCCTCGAATTGACTATTCTCTAGCACCATGGAAGTGCTTCCGCTAATTAGATGATAAACGGTAGTATAACCTTCACCATAGAGTGGTGGGAATAAGAAAATGAGTAAACCAAGCAATAACCCGCCAACCAAAAGCTTTACAGGCTGCCTTTTTATTTTTCCAAAAACTCGAGATACTAAAAAGTTCACTCTTGTAAAATAGACTCCAGTAAATCCTCCCAAGAGCCCAAGCAGCACATAAAAAGGCATATCTATAAATTGTATGCTGTCCTGAATTTGGAATTGAAATAATAACTCATTACCAAAAAACAATCGAGAAAACATTGCTGCAGTAACACTGGCGAGCAACAATGGGATTAAACTGAAAGTAGTAATGTCCAATAGAATAACTTCCATTGCAAAAACGATGGCTGCAACCGGTGCCTTAAAAATTGCTGAAAGTGCAGCGGCAGCTCCACAACCAATGAGTAGTTTACGTGTTTTTTGATTTAACCTGAGTGCTTTACTTAAGTTAGAACCAATGGCCGATGAAGTGCCAACTGCCGGTCCCTCAAGACCACAAGACCCACCAAAACCTACTGTGAATGCAGCGGTTAACACCGACGAGTAGGTTTTCTTTTTCGAAATCATTCCATTGCCTTTACTCAAGGCATACAAGGTATTTGGAATCCCGTGTCCCACTTCTTCTTTGATTGCATACTTGATTAAAAGGCGAGCGATGGCTATACCAATTACGGGCAGCAAAAAATACAAGGCGTAGCCACTTTGTTTGATTGCAGTATCTACAAAAAAGGACTCTACCAAATGCACTCCTTGTTTCAGGCAATAGGCACCAACAGCGCATAAAAAACCCATTAAAACACTTAGGATAAGCACAAAAGGCTTATTCTTTATGTTCTGGCTTCGCCAAACCAAAAAGGCTTTCAAGTAGTTATTCCAGTTTTTGAGGTAGTGCAACATTAAGCTGCAAAGGTTAGTTTTTTGACCTAAAGAATGGAAATTCTTTTAGTTCAACTTTAAGCTGGATTTTTCCTAAAGATTTCCCATTCCGCCATCTACGCCCCAAATTTGACCCGTGATACTTTTTGCTTTTTCAGACAAAAGAAAGCTCGCAACTGCAGCTACCTCATGGGCTTCACCAACTCGTTTTAGAGGGTGGTTATTTCCCAAAGCTTCTTTACGTTCGTCGTTCTTTAGCAAGTTAGCGGCAAGCGGAGTATCGGTAATGCTAGGAGCAATACAATTTACACGGATGGTAGGTGCAAATTCAGCAGCCAATGATTTTGTAATTCCTTCAACACCCGCTTTTGCTGCGGCAACAGAAGCATGAAATGCCATTCCTCTTTTCACGGCCACGGTGCTAAACAAGACAATACTGGGATCATTTCCCTTTTTTAATTTTCTAAAGTAATGTTGAATTACTCGAACGGCTCCCAATACATTAATTTCAAAATCAGTTTTGAAATCATCCATTTTTAGAGAACCAATTGGCTTTAGGTTAATGCTTCCTGGGCAATAAACGATTCCGTCCAGTGCTTCAATAGTTGGCAGCTCATCGTTTAAAACATCTAAACTGTAATGTGTAAGGTTTGGGTGCTCAATTTTAGGGGCTGTTCTGCTAATGTTGATTACTGCTCGGTTTTCAACTTCTAACGCTAACAAAGCACTTCCTATTCCTTTACTTCCTCCAATAATTAATAATACACCCATCTTGTTATGTTTTGTAGTAGAACAATTCAACAAAAAAAAGGTGGAAAGAGAAATAACTTTTATCCAATAAAATTGTCTTTTTAGTATGCTACGCAATGTTTCATATAACAATAAAAGAATTACAAACGAGATTCAAAAAGCGGTTGGTGTTTCTTATTCCTTTTGGGTGCGATTAAAAATGGGTGGTATTGGGTCGCCAAGAATGCACATTAAATCTTGCTCAAATGATATTAAGCATGAGTTGGTAAAAGACAATTACCCCAACAAAGCCTACATCGAATTGAGGCCAAAAGGAGTCTGCATTTATTTTAGAAGCTTACTGGAGACCTTTTCATTAACTATTCCGTATTATCAGTTAACCCTGTTCAACAACAGCGGAGTTATCAAACTTTACGGTAATTCCAGCTGGATAGAGTTTGAACATTCGACCAAAGCAAAAACCTTCTTCGATAAGCTTATACTTGAGCGCCTTAACTACCTCGAACAGTTCAGTGCTGGTATGGACTTGAATAGTATTTAAAAGCAAAGTTAAATTCTAACTTTGTGTTTCTAAACAACACTTATGTTCAAGCTTCAGAATTACATCAACGGAGAATTAGTAGCCCCTAATTCAAACGAATATATAGACAACTATAATCCTTCAACAGGTAAGGTGTATTCCTTAATTCCAGACTCGGATGCAGGTGATGTAAAACAAGCAGTTGCTGCAGCAAAAGCAGCTTACCCAACTTGGTCGGTTACCCCAAAAGAAAACCGCTCTAAGATTATGCTTAAAATCGTGGAGCTTATTAATAAAAATTACGATAAACTCGCTGAAGCAGAGGCAATTGATAATGGAAAACCCTTGTGGTTGGCTCAAAAAGTAGACATTGCAAGAGCGGCTTCTAATTTCGAATTTTTCGCTACGGCTATATTGCATTTTGCTTCAGAAGCACACATGATGGAAGACAAAGTGGTAAACTATACACGCAGAGATCCACTGGGTGTTGTAGGTTGTATTTCGCCTTGGAATTTACCATTGTATTTATTTACTTGGAAAATAGCTCCGGCAATTGCAGCAGGAAATTGTGTGGTTGCCAAGCCTTCTGAAGTTACGCCAATGACGGCTTACTTATTATCTGAATTGTGTATCGAAGCAGGGTTACCTGCAGGTGTTTTGAACATCGTTCATGGGCTCGGACCCAAGGTAGGCGCTGAAATTTCTGAAAACGACGATATCTGTGCAGTGTCATTTACAGGTGGAACATCTACGGGAGCTCAAATTGCAAAAGTGGCGGCACCAAAATTTAAAAAGCTTTCCTTAGAATTGGGAGGAAAAAACCCAAATATCATATTTGACGATTGCGATTTTGATAAAATGTTGGCCACAACACTCGCATCCTCTTTTGCCAATCAAGGTCAAATTTGTTTGTGCGGATCTAGAATATTCGTGCAGCGCGGTATTTACGAAAAGTTCAAAACGGCTTTTGTAGAAAAAGTATCCAAACGAAAAGTGAGCCATTCCTTAGATCCCGATGCTAAATTGGGGGCGGTAGTTTCTAAACCGCACATGGAAAAAGTGTTGTCTTACATTGAGTTGGCTAAAGAAGAAGGCGGCACTGTGCTTACAGGCGGAACTCAAGTGCATTTAGAAGGCGAATATGCCGGAGGGTATTACATTCGACCAACTGTAATAGAAGGTTTAAGCTACAATTGCAGAACCAATCAAGAAGAAATTTTTGGGCCAGTTGTCACCATTATGCCCTTTGATACCGAAGAAGAAGTGCTGATGATGGCAAACTCTACCGAATACGGTTTAGCGGCTACAGTTTGGACGGAAAACCTGACCCGAGCGCACAGAATTGCGAATGACCTGCACATGGGAATTGTATGGATCAATTGCTGGTTGGTGCGTGACCTTAGAACGCCCTTTGGCGGCACTAAAAACTCTGGTGTTGGGCGCGAAGGTGGTTTTGAAGCGTTAAAATTCTTTACTGAGCCAAAGAATGTTTGTATTGCTATTGGATAAAAGTTCAAGGAAACAAATAGGTGTTTAGTGCAAAATAAAAGACCGCTGTAACACCAATGCACAGCGGCCTTTCAATCATTGAAGTAACTATTTTTCTAGTAAACTGAAATCAGTTTCTATTTCCAACCTCCACCGAGTGCTCGATAAACATTGACTTTAGCGTGCAATTGAGCTTGTTTAGTTTCCACTAAATCAAATCTTGATTCGAGTGCATCCCTTTGCGTAAGCAATACTTCCATATAGTCTGCTCTAGCCGATCGAAACAATTTGTTTGACACATCAACAGCTCTCTTTAAAGCCTCAACTTGCTCTTCAATAAGCACATAACTACTGTTTAAATTCTCTAACTTGGACAGTAAATTAATAACCTCATAGTGTGCGTTTAGGACGGTTTTTTCGTACATATAGACAGATTGCACTTGTTTTGCACTAGCGTTGTAGTAAACTGCTTTTATCGCTTTTCTGTTTAGCAATGGAGCGATTAATTCTCCAGCTGCGTTATAGGCAATAGAAGCAGGAGCGTCCACTAAATATTGCAAACCAAATGAACTTAAACCGAGTCCCGCTTTTAAATTGAGAGAAGGGTAAAAGTTCGCACGTGCAGATTTAATATCTAATTTTCGCGCTTGAATCTCCAACTCAGATTGTCTAATATCGGGCCTGTTTTGTAACAACTGTGAAGGAATACCTGCCTCAATATCACCGGAGGAGATGTCAGAAAAATCCTGACTCGTTCGAGTTATTTTTTGAGGAAACCTACCGAGTAAAAAATTAAGTTCATTTTCCGTCTCAATAATCGTTTGTTTTATTTTGAACTTAAGACTTTTTGTTCCCGCTAGTTGAGCTTCAAAACGCTTTACTGCGAGCTCGGTAGTTTTTGCCGATTGCTTTTGAAGAATAACAATTTCTAGCGCCTGACTTTGTATTGAGATATATTGCTCAACAATAGCCAACATCTTATCTTGTGCAAGAAGCTCGTAATATGCATTGGCAATTTCATCGACCAAATTAGTAATCATTAAATTCTTACCCTCCACAGTTGCTAGATACCTCGACATTGAAGCTTTTTTTGCGTTTCGCAGTTTTTTCCAAATATCAACTTCCCAAGAGGCAAAAGCCCCTGCTTGAAAATCAGTCATAGGCTCTGGAAATGGTGTTCCAGCTTTCACATCGTGATTCGCTTCCAAAGCTCCAAATCGAGTATACTCGCCCACTTTATCTGCACCGGCTCCAACGCCAATACCAAGATTGGGTAAGTATGCACCTTTTTTGGCACTCACCTCATTTCGGGCAACTGCCATTTCTTGCATAAAGATATTGAGCTCTTGATTGTTTTTAAGCGCTGTATCAATCAAATTTGCCAAATACGGATCCGTATAAAACACCTTCCAAGGAACTTGGGCACTATTTGCCGAATCTTTTGAGGCTTTATAAGTTTCAGGTACTGTTGAGTTTACAGATTTTTCTGAAACTTTTGGTGCACAGGCGCTTATAAGGCTAACCAACAGTATTAGTAATGTGCTATTGTAAATTTTATTTTTCATGATTCACAATTTTTTTGGTTTTTCAGTTTGTTTTTCGGTAAGGGGTTCATCCTCTTCATCCTGAATTAACTTTCGTCCAACGTGGAGCGTGCCAAAAACGTAATACAATCCAGGAATTACAATAACTCCAAACAAAGTACCTACAAGCATACCACCCAGGGAAGAGGCCCCAATGGTTCGGTTTGCAATTGCTCCAGGACCGGATGCTAATGCCAAAGGAATTAAACCGGCAATAAAAGCAAAAGAGGTCATTAGAATAGGCCTAAATCGAACGCGTGCGCCCTCAATTGCGGCCTCTAATACAGTAAAACCATCGTGTCTTTTTTGTACGGCAAATTCGATGATAAGTACAGCATTTTTTCCGAGTAGACCCACAAGCATAACCAGTCCAACTTGAGCATAAATGTCATTTGAAAGGCCTAATAATTTTAGTAACATAAAAGACCCGAAAATTCCTGCAGGTAAAGAAAGGATAACCGCGAGCGGTAAAATAAAGCTTTCGTATTGCGCTGCTAGAACAAGGTAGACAAACAGCAGTACGATAAAGAAAATGTAAATAGCTTCATTACCCCTACGCACCTCATCGTAGGAAAGTCCGCCCCAGTCAATATCATACCCTCTTGGCAGTGTTTCCCTGGCTACTTCTTGAATTGCAGCAATAGCCTCGCCACTACTGAAGCCTTTTGCTGGAGCTCCTCTAATGGCAGAACTTGTGTACATATTGTAACGCGTAATTTCATTGAGGCCTTGAGTTTTCTTTAGCGTAACAAATGAAGAGTAAGGTACTTGCTCCCCTTTATCATTTTTTACATACAGCTTCAAAATGTCATCACTCATTTTTCTGTATTCAGGAGCAGCTTGAACAAAAACTTTAAAAAAGCGCTCAAATCGAATAAAGCCAAGCTCATAAGTACTTCCTATTAGAATGGATAAATTATCTATGGCCTTTCCAATAGAAACCCCTTTTTGCATAGCTGCTTCGTTGTCTATTTCAATTTCGATTTGTGGGTAGTTTGCAGCAAAGAATGTAAAGAGACCTTTGAGCTCTTTTCTTTTCTTAAGCGCATCCATAAAATCGTCATTCACTTTTCCAAAATTTGCATAATTACCCGTATTAGTTTTGTCTAGCAATTGCAATGCAAAGCCTCCATCAGCTCCATAACCGGTTACAGCTGGCGGTTGAAAGAACTCAACTATAGCTCCAATGTCGTGAGATTTCTCTTCCAAATCTTCTATAATTTCCTCAGCAGTATGTTCTCGTTCTTCCCAAGGTTTTAAGTTAATTAAGCAAGTACCTGCGTTTGAACCCCTACCTTGGGTAAGTATTTCATAGCCTGCCAGAGAAGAAACCGATTGCACGCCTTCAACCCTGCTACAAATTCCTTGCAGCCTTTTTGCTACTTGATTGGTTTGTTCTAAAGTTGAGCCGGGCGGTGTTTGGATTATTGCGTATAACATTCCCTGATCCTCAGCTGGAATAAACCCGGCAGGCATCTGTTTATTCAGGGTAAATATTCCCACACAAAATGCTATGAGTATTCCAAAGGTTACTGCTCTTCTGTTTACCACTAAACGAAGTACTTTTAAATAAACAGACGTGCCTTTGTCAAATACAATATTGAATTTGTTGAGCAAGAAATTAATTGGGCTTTTAGGCTTTGGTTTGCCGTGATTGTTTTTTAAAATCATTGCGCACAATACTGGAGTTAGTGTAAGTGCTACCACGCCAGAAATTACAATTGAAGTGGCCATGGTAATTGCAAATTGTCGGTAGAACACTCCTACCGGCCCTGACATAAAAGATACGGGCAGAAAAACAGCCACCATAAGCAAAGTGATAGCGATAATTGCGCCGCTAATTTCACCCAATACTTCTTTTACAGCAACGTAAGGGGATACGTTTTTCTCTTCCATTTTGGCGTGTACAGCTTCCACTACGACAATTGCATCATCTACAACAATCCCAATAGCTAGGATAAGCGCAAAAAGGGTTATTAAGTTAATATTTAGCCCAAACAATTGCATAAAGAAAAAAGCTCCTACTAGTGAAACGGGAACTGCAAGAGTTGGAATTAGGGTTGACCGCCAATCACCAAGAAAGATGAAAACAACAAGTGCCACTAATAAAAAAGCCTCTATCAAAGTGTGTAAAACCTTGTCTATGGAAGCATTTAAAAAGCTAGACACATCGTAACTAATTTCGTAATCCATTCCCGGGGGAAAACTGGTTTTCTTCAACTCTTCCAGTTTTTCTTTAACGCTTGCAATAACATCACTGGCATTACTTCCATAAGACTGATTAAGCATTATGGCAGCAGAAGGATACTCGTCTTTGTTGGAATAAATATCGTAATATTCACTTCCAAACTCAACATCAGCAACATCTTTTAAACGCAACATTTCGCCTTCTGCATTCGCACGCAGAATAATATTTTCATATTGTTTGGGCTCATTAAAACGTCCTTTATAGGTAAGTGTATATTCCAATGCTTGAGACCGTTTACCATCTGCTCTGCCTAATCTTCCAGGAGAACCAATGATACTCTGTTCGTTTAGTGCCTCCATTACATCCTCGCTACCAATATTGTAGGCTCTCATTCTATCCGGTTTTAACCAGATACGCATAGCATATTGACGACTACCAATAATTTGTGCCCTTCCAATTCCATTAATACGTTTGCTTTCCGGAAGCATATTAACATTAGCGAAGTTGAAAAGGAACTTCATGTCTGAGTTTTTGTCCGTACTAAACAGGTTTACATACATCAACATTTGGGGCTGAATTCGCTGAACGCGCAGACCCTCTCTTTGCACTAGTTCGGGCAGCCGGTTCATTACCTGATTGATTCTATTTTGAACATTTACAGCTGCAATGTTTGGGTCTGTCCCCAATTTAAAATACACTTGAATATTACATTCGCCTGCACTCGTTGCATCGGATGTCATATAACGCATTCCTTGCACGCCATTAATGGATTGCTCTAATGGAATAAGCACTGAGTTTACTAATACATTCGCACTTGCTCCAGGGTAGGAAGCTCTTACCACAACTTGAGGTGGAGCAACGTCTGGAAATTGTGATATTGGCAATGTATTCATTGCTAATATGCCCAGAAAGATTATTGTCAACGAAATTACGATGGCAAAAACGGGTCTTTTTATAAATTTTAAAAACATGATTTCTATTGTTTAAAGTTTTTACTCTGCGTACACTTCTAATTGTGATAGCACCTACTTGGGATCCTTAAAGTTTATAGAAACCTTATCACCATCTCGAACTTTTCGCAGTCCTTCCAATAGAATTATGTCCTTTGCGTCTAAGCCTTTATCTATTACAAAAAGATCGGGCATTTCCGCTTTAATTGTGATTTGACGAGAGTGCACGGTATTGTTTTCTTCAACCACATAAACATATTTTTTATCCAAAATTTCGAAGGTTGCTTTTTGCGGTATAAGTAAGGCATCATTCATTGGAGCATCCATTAGAATACTGCCAGTTTCCCCATGTCTTAGTAAGCCTTTTGGGTTTGGAAATGTGGCTCTAAAAGCAATATTTCCAGTTTCATTATTGAAATCTGCTTCTATGGTGGTTACCCTTCCAGGAAATTCAAAAAGTTTATTGTTGGCCATTAGTAAACTCACAACAACAGCACTATCCTCGCTAATGGTGCTGGTGAGGTCTAAGTATTCCGCTTCTGGAACATTAAAATACACCCACATTTCATGGTTGTCGGACAAGGTAGAAAGTAAATCCCCTTCGTTAACTAGACTACCATGTCGGGCATAAAAATGATCCATTATTCCATCAAATGGAGCACGAACCAAGGTAAAGTCAAGGTGCACTTGAGCGAGTGATAATTGAGCTTTAACCTTATCTAAATTAGCTTTAGCAAGTGCCAATTCGTTTGGCGCGACGATGTTGTTGTTCGCTAGTTTAAGCGTATTTTGATATTCTATTTCGGCATAATTTGTTTCTGCTTGTGCTCGTTCAAGTTCTGCTTGATACAATCGAGGCATAATTTGAAACATCAGTTGGCCCTTTTTTACAAATTGACCTTCGTCTACATAGATTTTTTCCAAATAACCTTTTTCTAAGGCTCTTAATTCTATATGTTGCGTGGAGTGTATTTGACATACGTATTTACTAGTAATAGTAGTGTCTTTTTTTAATGGACTTGTAGCACGAAAAGTAGCTACTTCTGAATGATGTTCGTTTTGACCACCACATCCAACCATAATTAAGATTGCAGGTAATGCTGCAATTAGTAATATGCGTTTCATAAATTTTTTATTTAATTCTTGAAAAAGCGCGAAAGATGCTGATATATATGCAGCACGTTGTTCGCAAGGTTTATCCATATCTGCGGCCTAAATAAAGGCGTACATGGATGCGGGTGTTTAGAATAGAACCTAACACCTAAACTGCCGCAATGGGCAGTTGAAAAAAATTAGCAGTGAATTCGGAGCTGGTGCAGCAGCAGGAAGATTTTGTACTTATGAAGCTTTAGCGGAAAAAAACCGGCCCCATGCTTTACAAAACCTGAAAATTTGCTGTGGTCTAAAAAGTTGGAGAAAGCGCTTGAATAGGAGGTGGTTAAACTTGAGTCGTGTTTAGATTCTTGAAATCGAAACTCTTCAACACTTTCTTCCTTCTCTTTTTCTTTTTCAAGGTCGGCAACAATTTGCTGATCTTGAAAAATTTCGAGCCATAAGTAATCTGTAACTCCTATGGTTAGGAGAGACACAAGCAGTAAACGAAAGATATTTCTTTTCACAACTTTGATTTCTTGGTAAAAAGTAACAGTAAAAAAATGACTGAGGACGAAATTGTTAAAAAAGAATTTTAGAAGTCCTTCATTATCAATTAAATCATGAGAACCGCAGGTCTTTAACCATCAGTTGCAAGGTTACATTGCCTTGCCATTCGTTTTCTTCAATAGTATAGACCACATCGAAAGGTTTTTTGGATTTGATTTCCTTTTCCAAATGCCCCATTTTGAAGGCAATTCCGCTAATCTTAACTCCAGGATTATCTTGTTGAACCACATCTAATTTTAAGTGCGTTTTATCACCACCGACTGCTTTACTCCAACCTCCATCTACACAGTTTCTAGTTACAAAAACAGGCTTCATATTATCGGGTCCAAAAGGGGCGAACTGTTTTATTATTCGCCAAAATTTCTCATCAATAGCGCTTAGTTCGATTTCCAAATCAATTTCTAGTTTAGGAACGAGCAATTCTGGGTCGATAGTGCTGGAAACAACTTCTTCAAACTTTGTTTGTAGTTTTGGCACATTGTCAATTTCCAACGTCATTCCAGCAGCAAACTGGTGTCCACCAAACTGTTCCAAAACATCAGAACACTGCGTTAGTGCCTCATGAATGTCATAACCTTTTACTGATCGAGCAGAACCAACGGCTTTTCCGTTCGATTCGGTAAGCACAATTGTCGGTCGGTAATAATGTTCGGTTAATCTGGAAGCTACAATACCAACAACTCCTTTGTGCCAGTTTTTATCGTAAACTACGGTTGATTTTTTATCTTCAAAATTGTTTTCAGTAATGGCCGAGAGCGCTTCTTCGGTAATGTGTTTATCGAGTTCTCGACGTTCCAAATTTCGTTCTTCGAGTATTTTACTGGCCTTTTCGGCCAATTCTCCACTTTCAGATAATAGAAGCTCTACAGCCTTTTTTGCATGCTCTATTCTTCCAGCTGCATTTATTCTAGGGCCAATTACAAATACAACATCGGTTACACTGAACATTCCTTTTTTACCAGATAGTTCAATCATACTTTCGATTCCTCCTCTAGGATTTGCATTTAATTGCTCCATTCCCAAATGCACCAAAACACGGTTTTCTCCAGTGAGTGGCACAATATCGCATGCACTAGAAATAGCGACTAAATCCAATAAGTCTTGCCAAGTATGATCTTCCAAATTGAGCTCTTGCGCCAATGCTTGACACAATTTAAAGCCAATTCCGCAGCCCGAAAGTTCTTTGTAGGGATATTCACAATTGGGTCGTTTGTGATTCAATACGGCAACTGCTTTTGGAATACTGCCATGTGGTAAATGGTGATCGCAAATGATAAAATCAATTCCTTTTTTGGTGGCGTAATCTACTTTTTCGTGTGCTCTTATACCACAGTCCAATGCAATAATTAAAGCACAGTCATTTTCTTTGGCGTAATCTACTCCTTGGAAGGATACACCGTAGCCTTCAGTATATCGATCGGGAATATAGTAGTCGATGTTTTCGGTGTAAAAATGATTGAAAAAAGTAACCATTAATGCCACGGAAGTAGTTCCATCGACATCGTAATCTCCGTAAATAAGAATTTTTTGCCCTTCCTCTAAAGCCGTTTGTATGCGCCCAACAGCCTTATCCATATCCTTCATTAAAAAGGGATCGTGCAAATCACCTAGTGAAGGCCTAAAGAATTCTTTTGCTTGATCAAATGTGGTCACCCCTCGCTGAATTAATAGACGAGCAATGAACTCACTAACTCCAAGTGAGGACCTGAGTAATTCTAGGGGGGTATTATCGGGTTTTTGAGCTAGTTCCCAGCGGTATTCCATAGCTCGAAGTTAAGAAAAACTACTCGGGCTTATTAAAATCGTCATCCGATTCTTTCAAATCTGGCTCGTCATCTTTTGTTGGGTCAAGCTTCTGTGCTTCTTCATCCAAAATCTTAAATAGCTGATCTAAGTTTGGAGTTAGAATAATTTCTATTCTTCTGTTTTTTGCTTTTGCAGCTGCTGTTTTTGCTGGATCAACAGGAACAAATTGTCCTCTTCCCGCTGCGGTTAAGATAGAAGCATCAATTTTAGAATTGTTCAACATTAACTTCACAACCGAAGTGGATCGCATAACCGATAAATCCCAGTTGTCTTTAATACAACCCGCTCCACTCATTGGGTCAATGTCGGTATGACCTTCAACCAAAATGGTAATGTCAGATTGTTTTTCTAACACTTTAGATAATTCTACCAAGGCATTTTTTCCTTCTGCGTTTACAACTGTACTACCACTCGGGAAAAGTAATTTAGCTTCCATAGAAACGTAAATTCTTCCATTTTTCTGAGTAACCGTAAGTCCTTTGTCTTTAAAATTTAAAAGTGCATCAGAAACCTTATCCTTTAATGCTCTGACCGCAGCGTCTTTATCTGCAATCATTTGCTCTAACTCATTGATGCGTTTGCTTCTGGAATCTAGATCCTTTTCTAATTTTTGGAGGTCAGATTTATATCCATCCAGCTGGGCTGCCACTTTATTTAATTCAGCTTCTTTGCGGTTTAATTCATCCTCTTTTTTCTGAAGATCCTCTTGCGCTCGAATCATTTCTTTGAGCAGTTTTTGATTTTCTTTTTGATTTACAGCGCTTGATTTTTCTTGATTGGCAAGTAACTGCTGTTTAAACTCATCTAACTTCTGGTATTTGCCTTTCAGCAGATCATGATCTTGTTTGGTATCGTTGTAATTTCTAGAAAGATTATCGAAGTCTTTTGTAAGTTTTTCTACTTGAGCTTTTAATTCATTTCGCTCAGTTTCTAGATCTTTTACAGCGCCGGATAGGTAGCCACGTTCAGCTTCACTTTTTTCGTAGTTCTTCTGAAGCTCGGCGTATTTTTTTTGAGGTACACAACTTCCTAATAATGCTACAGATAAGCCAACAGCAATAAAAATCTTCATAAATCTAGACATAGTGAATTGTTTGTGACAAACAAAGATGCTGAAAGCCTTAAGGCTACTTTTTAGAAGTTTCGGATTTTATAAACAGTGAGTAGTTATAACGCAGCGTCTTGTAAAGAAATGTTGCCTGTGAGTCTTGTGGAAAACGCAGATTCTAAAAATTACCGAAGCATTACCGAGTGTCATTCTGGAAGCTTAATTGAACCCGAAAAGCAAAGCTTGAGCTGTGAAATAGCTGTTCAGCATCTCCTACTTATTTGGAAATGGCAGAGATGCTTAACTAAATTCAGCATGACTTAAAGAATTTGCGAAAACAAATTTTTTTGCCAACTGCAAGCTACCCACCAATTAATATCATACTGCGATTAGCTTGATTCTTTTTTGGATCAGAAAATTGCTCGAGCGTATCCATACCGCCGCGCATTTTGTGTTTTTCTCCAAGGGCCATTTTGACAATGGGCATTATGGCTTCGTTTTTTCTGAAAGGTTCTAGGATATTGACTTCACCATCAGAAAACAAACAGTTTTTAATCGTGCCGTTAGCCGTTAACCGAATGCGATTGCATGAATCGCAAAATGGATTTGTAACTGTGCTAATTACTGAGAAAGACCCGTTAAATCCTTTAATTCGATAATTTTTTGAGGTGTCGTTTGGCTTGTCTTGAATACGCTCAATATTAGCTCCACCAAAGTGTTCGCCAACATTTTGTAATATGGAAGCTAAGGAAACTAGCTTTTCAGTTTTCCATTCATTTCCTTCAAAAGGCATAAATTCAATAAATCGAATTATGAGCGGCATATCTTTAGTCAATTCAATGAAATCATTGATTTCATTTTCATTGAAATCACGCAGTAAAACCACATTAATCCTCGGCTGGATGCCAGCGTTTAAAGTCGCATAGATGTTGTTCATTACCCGGTCAAATTGATCACGGCGAGTAATTTCATGAAACTTTTTCTTACTCAAGGTATCTAAGCTGATATTGATACTCTTCATTTCTTTTTCTTTAAACAAAGGCAGGTATTTGTCTAAAAGAACCGCGTTGGTTGTTATTCCTATTTCTGCTGGAAGCTTTGTCAACCCATTATAGATTGTCTCAAAATCTTTCCTTAGTAAAGGTTCTCCGCCAGTTAGACGAATTTTAGTAACTCCTGATGCTACAAATGTTTTTGCAATTTCCAGCACCTCAGTTGCACTCATTATGGAGTCGGGTGGAGATAATGTAACACCCTCTGCTGGCATGCAGTATGTACAACGAAGGTTGCATTTCTCTATCAATGAAATTCGCAAATAACTGTGTTCACGATTAAAAGAGTCAGTAAGGTTATTCACTGATTTACTTTCAACAGTTGAAATCGTTTCGAGCTCATTCGGCATAGCGCAAATATAAGGGCAGTAGAGAGGAAATAAACGAGTAAAATCAAGCTGTATTTATGTATTTCTAACAATTGATCTAGATGATTCGACACACTTTTGTAAGCAATTATGAATGGAAGGTTAATCGGCTTTTTTGTGTTTTTAGCGATTTACATTTTTTTAAATGTAATTAGCTACTTGAGACTTAGGCAATGGTATAAGAATAGGCCATACTGGGCTAAAATTCAATTTGCTGCCCTTTTTTCTGAGCTGTTTGTGTTTGCAGGAATTGCTTTTGTTTTTTACCGTTTTCAGCATCCGCTAGATTTTCCCAGTGCTCCTCAAAACTGGTTTATGGGCGCTTCATTTTCAATGTTAGTAGGTAAGCTAATCTTTGGAATAGTTATACTTATTGATAGTATAATTGGATTGCCATTTTTGGGCGTAAAGGCCATTCAAAAAAAGGATTTATCCTATAACCCTACTCGAAGGAAGTTTGTGAAAAATGCCAGTCTTGTAATTGCTGGAATACCATTTATTTCCATGATTAACGGCATTACATTCGGAAAATACGCTTATCAAGTTCGAAGAATTACGCTTAAGTTTCCAAATCTTCCAACGTCGTTTAATGGCTTTACTATTGCTCAATTATCGGATATTCATTCGGGTAGCTTTGATAACATTGAGGAAGTAAAGCGTGGGGTTCAGATGGTGAATGAATTGAATCCCGATTTAATAGCGTTTACTGGAGACTTGGTAAATAATAGAACTAAAGAAGTTTTACCGTTTATAGATGTCTTTTCTAAGTTAAAGGCAAAACATGGAGTGTACTCAACAAAAGGGAATCACGACTATGGTATTTACAGACCTTGGGAAAATAACGACGATTTTGTTGCTGATCAGCAGCTAATGGATGATGTTCACGCTCAAATGGGTTTCAAATTGCTAAAAAACGAGCATGCTATTATTAAAAAAGAAAATGAAGAAATTCAACTAGTTGGTGTCGAAAATTGGGGCTTACTGCCATTTCCTCAAGTTGGAGATTTGGATAAAGCTGTGGGAAATGTAGACGCTCCTTTTAGAGTTTTACTTTCCCATGACCCAAGTCATTGGGATGAAAAGGTTCGTCCAAATAAAAGAAACGTTGATCTTACGTTAAGTGGGCACACGCATGGAATGCAATTCGGAGTAGAAATTCCCGGTCTAGTAAAGTGGAGCCCAGTAAAATATCGATACCCAAGATGGGCAGGGCTTTATCAAGAAGGTAAAGAGTACCTTTATGTGAATAGAGGCTTTGGTTTTATTGGTTTTCCGGGAAGGGTAGGAATAATGCCCGAGATAACTTTAATAACATTAGAAACTGCATAAGGCGCTAATGCTGGCAGAATGAAATTATTATTTTTGCCGCTGCTCAGTTATGATCGAAAAACTACATCAATATAAAGAGGAACTAGAAAAGGCGTCAGCCAAAACCTCAGAAGAAATAGAACTACTTCGAGTTAGATTTTTGGGTCAAAAAGGGGTTTTAAAGGAACTTTTTGGTGTTTTTAAGACGGTTCCAAACGAGCACAAGAAGGAGTTTGGCAAACAGCTAAATGAACTTAAAAACTTAGCCCAAGAAAAAATTAATCAGTTAAAGACTTCAACTTCAACTATAGAAGATGCTCATGGAGCAGCAGAGGATTTAACGCTTCCAGGAAACTTTAAAGAATTAGGGTCACGACACCCTATTTCATTGGTTCGCCAAGAAATCATAGATATTTTTGCTGGAATTGGCTTTTCAATTTCAGAAGGCCCAGAAGTAGAAGACGACTGGCACAACTTTACAGCGCTTAATTTTCCAGAAGAGCATCCGGCAAGAGATATGCAGGATACTTTCTTTGTTGAAAATAAGAGCGGAGATGAAGATTTGGTGTTGCGGACGCATACCAGTTCAGTGCAGGTACGAATCATGGAAGGAGGAAAGCCTCCCATTCGAACGATTTCTCCGGGAAAAGTATTTAGAAATGAAGCCATATCAGCCCGTTCTCACTGCATTTTTCATCAAATTGAAGGACTTTATATAGATAAAGCTGTAAGTTTTGCCGATTTAATGCAGACTTTACAGTATTTTGCGAGTGAATTTTTTGGGCCTAACGCTAAAATTAGAATGCGGCCCTCCTACTTTCCGTTTACGGAGCCCAGTGCAGAAGTTGACGTATGGTGGGGATTGGAAAGCGAATCGGACTATAAAATAACAAAAGGTACCGGTTGGTTGGAAATAATGGGTTGCGGAATGGTTGACCCAAATGTTCTTACAAATTGTGGAATAGACCCAAATGAATATTCGGGGTATGCCTTCGGAATGGGAATTGAAAGAATTGCCATGAATCGATACGGTATCGACGATATTCGAATGTTTTTTGAGAACGATATCCGCTTCTTAAGGCAATTTAAAAGCGCTTTTTGAGCTTAATTATTTGGTTATCAGGTAACAAAAAAAACATTGACTATATTTAAATAAATATTTTTCTTTGCATATAATTTTTAAAATTTAAAACTGGATTAAAATGTCAGACGTTTCAAACAAAGTGATCGCAATTATTGTAGATAAATTAGGAGTTGAAGAATCAGAAGTAACGCAAGAAGCGAGCTTCACAAATGATTTAGGAGCTGATTCTCTTGATACCGTAGAACTCATTATGGAGTTCGAAAAAGAATTTAACATTGCTATTCCAGATGATCATGCTGAGAATATCGGTACCGTAGGTGATGCTGTAAAGTATATCAGTGAGAACGTAAAGTAATCACCCCCTTTTTTTATTGAATTTATAATCGAATCGTTTATTAGTGTATGGAATTAAAGCGTGTAGTAGTGACAGGCATAGGTGCTCTTACGGCAATTGGTAACAATGCCGATGAGTATTGGAATGGATTGGTGAATGGCGTCAGTGGCGCTGCTCCTATTACACGGTTTGATGCATCTTCTTTCAAAACACAATTTGCTTGTGAGTTGAAAAACTTTGATGTTGGAGATTTTATTGATCGAAAAACTCAAAGGAAAATGGATCCATTTACTCAGTATGCTATGGTGGCAGCTGATGAAGCTATAAAGGACGCCGGTTTAAGTATAGAAAACCAAGACCCCGATCGTATCGGGGTCATTTGGGCTTCAGGAATTGGAGGTATTCAAACTTTTCAAGATGAAGTTCAAAACTTTGTTGAAGGTGATGGAACTCCACGTTTTAATCCGTTTTTTATTCCAAAAATGATTGCTGATATTGCTAGTGGTCATATTTCGATGAAACATGGGTTTAGAGGGCCAAATTATTCAACGGTTTCGGCTTGTGCTTCTTCTACAAATGCAATTATTGATGCATTCAATTATATCAGGTTAGGAAAGGCAGATGCCTTTGTTACCGGAGGTTCTGAAGCTGCAGTAATTGAAGCGGGAATTGGCGGCTTTAACGCGCTCAAAGCGCTGTCAACGCGTAATGATTCTCCTGAAACGGCCTCTCGTCCTTTTGATAGAGATAGAGAAGGTTTTGTATTAGGTGAGGGAGCAGGTGGTCTTATTCTAGAAGAATTAGAACACGCAAAAGCTAGAGGCGCAAAGATTTATGCTGAGGTCGCTGGTGGAGGAATGTCTGCCGATGCGCACCACATTACCGCCCCACATCCTGAAGGTTTAGGTGCTTTAAATGTTATGAGAAGCACATTAGCTGATGCCTATCTGAATCCAGAAGATGTAGACTATATCAATGTACATGGAACTTCTACACCACTTGGAGATATAGCAGAAACTAAGGCAATTCAGGCTGTTTTTAAAGACCATGCTTATAATTTGAATATTTCTTCAACTAAATCAATGACAGGACACTTGTTAGGAGCAGCGGGAGCTATTGAGGCGATAGCTTCAATTTTTTCTGTTTTTCATAATGTTGTTCCACCGACAATCAACCATTTTACTGATGACCCAGAATTAGACTCAAAATTGAACTTTACTTTTAATGAAGCTCAAGAACGAGTGGTGAATACTGCATTAAGTAACACTTTTGGTTTTGGAGGCCACAATGCTTCCATATTGGTGAAAAAGTACGTAGGCTAAGTGGCTTTTTTTGGTTTTTTTTCTAAAAAGGAAAAGCCTCCCGAACATTCTTCATTTGCAACTTCAATCTTTCATGTATTAGGTTTCTATCCTACTAACGAGGATCTCTATAAAGATGCTTTGGTGCATCGCTCTGTAATTAGAAACAGAAAAGAATTGAGCAATAATGAGCGACTTGAATTTCTAGGTGACAGCGTTATTGACCTAGTGGTAGCAGAATGGTTAATGGAGCAGTTTAAGAACGAACCAGAAGGAGTGCTCACACAATTAAGAGCGAAAATTGTAAACCGAAAAAACCTCAATGACTGTTCTATCAAAATGGGTTTAGACAAACTCATAAAAACGGATGGCAAAATAAAACTCAGAAACACCTCTATACCCGGAAACTGTCTAGAAGCAGTAATTGGCGCAGTGTATTTGGATGTCAACCTAAAAAAGGCATCAGAAGTGATTCAGAAGGTAATACTTGGACATATTGATGCTGAAGATTTAATCTCAAATACAACCAATTTTAAAAGCAGGCTTTTAGAATGGTCTCAGCAAGAAAAAAAGCAAATAGAGTTTGTTATTTCTGAAATTTTTGAATCGGAAAAAAAACTATTTGAAGCAGAAGTAGTTATTGGTGGTGAAAGCATTTCCAAGGCGATTGGAAAAAACAAAAAAGAAGCGAGCCAAAAAGCTAGTAAACAGGCAGTGGAGTCTTTAAGTATTTCGTAAACGTTAATAGTTTGAAGCGAACAACATACTTTGTTGTTAGAATTTACAAATACCATAATATTGCATTATGGCAACACTAAGTTTTGAATACGATTATGACTTTCAGCTTATCGGACTGTATTGCCATTTTAAAGACTATAGGTTAGCATGGGCGTTAAACAAGAGGTTTGAGTTTGACTTCGTAAAACAAGACCCATATACGATTACAAATGAGGAGGAAATTCAAGAGTTTTCTTACTACACGTTTTCGATTGAACACCAAGAGTTGTACTATTACTTGCTTGCGAATAGAAGTGAACATGGTTTATTGATTCCAGAGCGAAAGGACATCGACTATTTTATAATAATTGATGGACTGTATGAACGTTCGAAAAAGAAGGAGTTTATTACTCAGTTGAGCACGCTAAATGAAGTGCTATCTGCTGTTGAAGTAAACCCAAAAGAGCTACGCTCAAAACAAAACTTATTGATGGAATAATGAAATATTTAGAGAATAAAACGAAGATAATAGCTACTATAGGACCAGCAACGAGTTCTAGAGAAATGCTGAAAAAGATAATTGAGACAGGAGTTAACGTATGTCGTCTAAATTTTTCGCATGGAACTCATGCAGATCATCTAGAAGTGCTAGAGCGCATTCGAAGTATTGATGAAGAACTTGAAATCCACACGGGGATATTAGCTGATTTACAAGGACCAAAAATCCGAATTGGCGATATGGTTGAGGGTAAAGAAGTTGTTGTGGACGACCTTCTGCAAATTACCACCAATAAGGATAATCATAACGCGATTTGGATCAACTATAAAGAATTTCCTCGTGATGTTCAACCGGGAGAAAGTATTTTGCTGGATGATGGAAAATTGAAGTTTGAAATTGTTTCGACTGACGGTAAAGAAAACGTAGAAGCTAAAGTAATTTTTGGCGGCCTATTGAAATCCCGAAAAGGAGTTAACCTTCCCGACACAAAAATTTCAATGCCTTGCTTGACGGAGAAAGATTTAGTTGATTTAGAATTCGTTTTAAAATACGATGTTCCTTGGATAGGCTTATCCTTCGTGCGAAGTGCAGAGGATGTACTGGAACTAAAATCTAGAATTGCAAAAGCGGGTAAAACAAGTTTAGTTGTAGCAAAAATTGAAAAACCAGAGGCAGTTCACAATTTGGATGCAATTATTGATGAAGCCGACGCACTTATGGTAGCCCGTGGTGACTTAGGTGTTGAAATCCCACTTCAAGAGGTGCCTTTGATTCAAAAAAGCATAGTAAAGCTGTGTCGCAATAAAGCCAAACCTGTAATCATCGCAACTCAGATGATGGAGTCAATGATTGACAGTTTTGCACCCAGTAGGGCAGAGGTAAATGATGTTGCTAATGCAGTATTGGATGGTGCGGATGCTGTAATGTTAAGTGGTGAAACTTCAGTGGGAAAATATCCTGTAGAAGTAGTGAGTACCATGATGAAAATTGTAATGCGCATAGAGGAATCGGATCAGATTTATAACACAGAAATATTTCCTGAGGATGTGCCCAAACGATTTATTACAGATTCCATTTGCAATAGCGCAGCGCAATTGGCTAAAACGGCACATGCAACTGGAATTGTGACGATGACCTTTTCGGGTTATACAGCCTTCAAAACAGCAAGTTACCGTCCTAATGGATTCATATTTGTGTTTACTGCGAATCGAAAGATCTTAGATATGTTAAGTTTAGTTTGGGGTGTTAAGTCATTCTATTACAATGAGTTCGTTAGCACTGATCACACGATTGACGAAATAAAGATTTTCCTTAGAGATTACAAGTACACAAAAGTTGGTGACTACATTATACATATCGCAAGCATGCCAATTGCTCGAAAAGGGATGTCAAATATGTTACGTATTTCCTACATTAAATAGACAAGAAACTTTAACGATTTGTCCATAGTTATATGGACTAGTTTTGTGGAAATTAAAAAAGAAAGAATATGTATCCTCCAGAATTAGTAGCACCAATGAAAGAAGACCTAACAAGTGTTGGGTTCGAGCAATTAACCGCTGCAAGCGATGTTGATGCTGTTTTAAATAGTAATGAAGGAACCGTTTTAGTAGTGGTAAATTCAGTTTGTGGTTGTGCTGCGGCTAACGCTCGTCCAGCCGCAAAAATGGCAATTCAAAATGATAAGAAGCCCGGTAAATTGACAACAGTATTTGCTGGTGTTGATGCTGATGCTACTAATCAAGCAAGAAAATATATGCTTCCTTATCCTGCAAGTTCGCCAAGTATGGCGTTGTTTAAAGATGGAAAGTTGGTTCATTTTATTGAAAGACATCACATTGAAGGCAGGCCAGCAGAAATGATTGCTGAAAATTTGACTGCAGCATTCAACGAGTATTGCTAGGGTTTTAAAGTTAATAGACATAAAAAAGGCTTCGAATTTCGAAGCCTTTTTTGTTTGTGATATTGCCTAGTACAGAATGGAATCGGGCTTGAATATAGTGGTGTCGGTTCCGTAATGCAGCGAAGAGTCTGCAAGAAGAACAGTATTTCCTTCAAAACTTGGTCCTGGACGAAGCATAAAGAAGACCACAAATACAGCTGCAACAGAAGCTAGTGCGGCCCAATTTACAGGAGGAGCCCATAACTGGCCGATTTTGTTAGGAAAGGGAATAACGTTGTTTTGGTGAACGTCTTTATACTGATTGTCGCTTCCAAATTTTTCCTCAAAAGCAGCATCTAATTTCATTTTTACATGCAAGCGGCTCGCATTTACGTCATCGTTTCTTAGTGTATCTTCAATTCTACTGTTACTCATCATTCCCTTATTTAAAGTCTTCCACTCTTCCAATTCAATACTATTTATAGTATTGGATATTACCTTTTCTTCCAATTCAAAATATCGATCCAAATTCTTATCCATTGCTTTAATTTTTTGGATTAAACATCCCTAGTTTTTCCAAAAGGACCTGCTTTGCATAAAACAATTTTGACTTTACAGTTCCCTCCTTAATGTTGAGCGTTTCAGCAATTTCTTCAATGCTGTAACCTTCATGGTATTTCATGATAAACGCTGTACTTGAATCTTGATTTATTTTTCCCAATTCTTCAAATAAACGCTGTTTAAATAATTGCTCCTCCGTAATATGCAGGGGATCAATTTCATGGTTTACGACATGTGCGGTGTCCGTTTCAGTATCCATAATCTTGCGAACCTCCATTTTCTTGTATTCGTTTTTCACCATATTGTGTGCAACACTGTAAAACCAAGGTGAAAAAGATTTTGAGGTATCAAATGCTTCTGGTTTCTCAATAATCTTCAAGAATAAATCGTGTCAGAAATCTTCTGCTTTTTCTTGATTATTGTTCAGCTTTCGAAAAAAGAAATAAAACATTCTTTTTTCATAGCGAGCATACAATACATCAAATGCCCTTTTATTTCCATTTGTAATGGAGAGCATAAGTTGTTCGTCGTTTTGAGTTGAAACTTCCAAGGTGTTTTTTGTCGTAATCATGAGCAGATACACTCCTAAACTTTAAAAGTACAATTCTGATATTACAAAACTGTTAACTGGGGTTAAACAGTTTGATATCTCACGCAATAATCGAACTACCTTTGCCTTTAATGGCAGAACATTCTCATAAGCAGACTGAAGCTTGCACTCAAGAACACGAGCATGACCTCCACCATCATGCTGGAATGCATGTACATCCCATTACTAAAAACCTAAAAGTTGCTTTTTTTCTAAATTTAGGGTTTACCATTATTGAATTGATTGGAGGTTTAATGACCAATTCCATTGCGATTTTGTCGGATGCAATTCATGACTTAGGAGATACCTTAGCAATTGGCACTGCTTACTATTTTGAGAAATTATCGGATAAAAAAAGAGACAACCAATTTAGTTATGGCTATCGTCGGTTGTCTACGCTAGCAGCATTGTTGAATGTGGTAATACTTACTGCGGGTTCTGTGGTTATTATAACTCAAACGATTCCACGGCTTTTAGCTCCTCAAGAGGTGAATGGCATGGGAATGATTGGCTTTGCAATTTTGGGCGTAATAATGAATGGCTTGGCAGTGTTGCGATTAAAAAGTAAGTCTAAATCCTTGAATCAACGCACGGTAATGTTGCATTTGCTGGAAGATGTAATGGGTTGGGGAGCTGTTTTAGTTGCTTCGATTGTAATTTACTTCACCAATTGGTATATTTTGGATCCAATACTTTCAATGCTTATTGCCGCTTACATTTTGTTCAATGCGTTAAAAAATTTAAAGTCTATTATGCACATCTTCTTACAGGCAATTCCTAATGATGTGGATGTACAGCAGATTCAGAGTGCAGCTTTAAAAATAGAAGGAGTAGAAGAAGTAAATGATTTGCACGTTTGGTCTTTAGACGGAGAGTTCAATATAGCCAGTATGCACGTTTTTTATAGTCAAGAATTTGATTTGGAAAAAAGTGAATGGCTAAAAACTGAAATCCGAAAATTGTTTGAGGAAAAAGGAATCGAGCACGTAACGCTAGAGTTGGAAGCGCCCGGAAACAAACAAGGGGCCTTAAATAGCTCTTTTCATTAATAGTTATAGCGAATCGCTATTGGTGGTGTCTTTTTTAACTTCTTCTTGGTCTTTGGCTTTTTTTTGCTCTAAATTCTCTTGGTAAACTTCTTTTAGATCTTCAGATTGCTTTTTCCGAACTGCTTCATAATTTTCTCGTTGATCCATTGCTATAATGTGTTGTCTTACTTCATAGACAATTAGACCAGCTATTAAACCAATAAAAAGTCCGAAAACAATCCTAAGCTTTACGTTAGAGGAGCTGTTTTGATTTGCATCCATAATTTTCAGTTTGATTGTTTACTAATGCGCAATTATAACCAACCTTAATTCAACTAAGTTAAACGCACTTTTTTAGGAAAAGGTTATTTCGACGATAGACTTGTAAACAGCAGTGTGTTTAACCTAATTGAGGTTGTAAATATGTATTTTCGAGAGCCATATAATTTTGTTAAAAGCCCCAAGTATTGCAGAAAGAAATTGAAATAGCGGTGCCACCTCGAGTGGCCCAACATAAGGATTTACTGATTGAGGATTGTGCTTTAGAATTGGGAATTTCCAATGATGCAGTACAGGATGTTCAAATTCTTAGAAGGTCAATTGATGCGCGCTCTAAACAGGTGAAGTACCGCTTGAAATGTAGAGTTTTTATAAATGAAGAACCGGTAGTTGAAACTGTAGAAAAAAGAAACTATCAAAATGTTAATGATAAGCCTCGAATATTAATAGTTGGTAGTGGTCCAGCAGGCTTATTCGCTGCTTTGCGCTTGATAGAATTGGGCTTTAAGCCAATAGTAATTGAACGCGGCAAGGACGTGTCCAACCGCAGAAAAGACTTAGGCATATTGCACAAAAAACACTTGGTAAATCCAGATTCCAATTATTGTTTTGGAGAAGGTGGAGCAGGGACCTATTCTGACGGAAAACTCTATACTAGAAGTAAAAAGAGGGGAGACCTGAAAAGGGTGCTTGATATATTAATTGAACATGGAGCCCAAGGTGACATAAAAATTGATGCCCACCCACACATAGGAACAAATAAGTTACCCAAGATTATCGCCAATATGCGAAGGACTATTTTGGAGTCTGGAGGTGAAGTAAGGTTTGATACACGAGCAGAGGATATCATTATTAAGTCAGGTAAGGCAGTCGGTGTAGTTGATCAAAACGGAAACAATATTGAGGCGGTTTCAGTTGTTTTAGCAACCGGTCATTCGGCACGAGATATTTTTTACTTATTGCAATCAAAAGGACTTGAATTAGAAGCAAAACCTTTTGCTATGGGCGTTCGGGTAGAGCATCCACAGCCCATTATTGACAACCTTCAATACCATTGCGATGGACCACGGGATAAAAATTTACCCGCAGCACCTTATTCGGCAGTAGAACAGATAAATGGTCGCGGAGTATATTCATTTTGCATGTGTCCAGGTGGGTTTATTGTTCCTGCCGCAACAGCCCAACAAGAATTGGTTGTAAACGGAATGAGTACTTCTACTCGGGATTCGCGTTATGCAAATTCCGGAGTTGTGGTAGAGATTGGATTACAAGATTTAAAAGCATATGAAAAGCATGGAGTTCTTGCTGGGTTAGAGTTTCAGAAATACTTGGAAAAAGCTGCATGGATGGCAGGTGGGAAAACACAAACCGCACCTGCGCAGCGTATTGTTGATTTTACAGAAGGAAAACTTTCGCCAGAACTCAATGATTGCTCTTACATTCCGGGTTTACAATCCTCGCCAATGCACGAATGGCTGCCAAAGCATATTGGCAAACGATTGAGGAAAGTATTCAAAGCATTTGATCAAAAAATGAAGGGGTATTACACCAATGAAGCTCAAATTTTGGGCGTAGAATCTAGGACATCATCACCGGTAAAAATCCCTAGAGATGATAACACTTTGCAACACCCACAGTGTGAAGGGTTATACCCAAGTGGCGAAGGCGGAGGTTATGCTGGTGGAATAGTTTCGGCGGCAATAGATGGAGAAAAAGTGGCTGAGGCCATTGCAAAAAATTTAAAGTAAAAAAAGAATGATTGAAATATCAGAAGCGAAGCTAGAAATGCTTTCTGTGCATGCAGTAGGGAACAAATCAAAAGAAGAAGGCTGCACTCCATCAATGGGAGTGTATGACTTAGACGATGAACTAGAGGAGGTATTGTTTCGATACTTTCTAAAGCCATTTAAATCGGAGGATTTATTCAAGTTCAAGCATGAAGTAGACTTGAATATGAACGAAATGTTCAGCTATGCAAAGACCATATTTGAAGATCCTGATAAGTTTCATTTGTATTCGGTAAACATGCTTAAGCATTTGTATAATCAGTCGGAGCATCCGCATATAAAGTCTGGTGAAGTATATATTGCTAAGTTCACTGACGTTGTTTTAGAAGGAGAATTGGTTGAGGTAATTGGTGTTTTTAAATCGGAAAACAAAGACACCTTTATCAAAGCAAGAGATAAAGGAAACTTTGTAATGTTAGATTTAGAAAAAGGGATTGATGTTAAGAAGCTGGACAAAGGGTGTCTGATTTTTAATACGGAAAAAGAGTCAGGTTATCGAGTTATGACGGTGGATCAGAATAACTATGATACGCAATATTGGAAAGATGATTTTCTCGGCTTAGAGGAGGACAAAAACGATGTTTACCTGACCAAAAATGTAATCAATTTGTGTAAAGACTTTTCGAAAGAAGTGGTTCGAGCTGAGGGAAACCCAAAAGATCAGGCCATGTTTATGGCAAAATCGGTTGATGCTATTTCGCATCAAGAGCAATTTTCGATGGATGACTTTAAAGAAGAGTTGTTTCGTGATGCTCCGGTGGAGATGAAAGATCGTTTTGAGGACTATCAGCAAGTTTACAAAGAGTCTAGGCAAATTGACACTATTGATGGCTTTGAAGTGGCAGAAGACACTTTAAAAAAGGAAAAAAGGAAGATTAAGAACATTATAGAGTTGGATACGAATATTCAAATCAAAATGAACTTTAACGATGCCCATTCAGGAGATAAATTTTTGGAAAGAGGTTATGATGCCGAAAAGGATATGTACTTCTACAAGGTATATTTTAATAGAGAGAAGCGATAAAAAAACCCCTTTCCATACCGATTTGCATCAGAACGAAAAGGGGTTTTAAATAAAATTATTTTCTACTTCCTAGAAGTGGAAAAATACATTTATAGAACCATCAAAGTTATCGGTATCCAAGTTTATTGTACTTGTGTTACCATCTTCAATAGTGTACACTTCATATTCTAAAGTATAACGTTCATAAGTAGTCTTGTTGTTTTTTCGGTTTGTAACCTGAAGACCCCACCCGAACTCAGCTCCGATAGAAATTTTTGGAGCAATGAAATACTCAACACCTCCAAAAGCACGGACGCCCCAACCAAATATTTGATTGCTTTCACGTGAAAGTACTCTTCTAGCATTGTTGTTCAATCCTAAAAAATTAGTACTTGTAGGAGTTGCATTAGACTGACTCAAATCATTTCCATAAGAAATACTGTCTTTTGTATTTCCCCAACTTACGATAGCTTCACCACCATAGTATCCTTGTAAACGATTGTGTCCTCTTCTAAACTCAACACCTGCACCAACTGCATTTTGGTTTATTTTCTGAGTTCTCTCGTCACTAACAAATGCATCCGGTACGTTAAATCCGATTCCATCTTCTCGCACTTGAGCATTAGTAGTATTAGTAGTGTATCCGATTCTCAAACGTGCTCTAATAGCCATATTATCTTTCAAGTAATATTTGCCATAAAGTGTGTTTTGAATTGTAGACTCTTGAACTCTTGCAAAACCAGTATTTGGGCTATTGTTAGTATTTGCGTTCATCAAGTTTCCAGCATAACGGAAAAATGGAATCGCATCCATACCTAATCCTATATCACCTGCCTCGGGCAGAATGACGTGACCTTTCTTGTTGACCATTGGTTCTGAACTTGAAGAAGACTTTTTAGCGGCAGGAGCCGTTTCAGTGTCTTGTCCAAATGCGGAAACAACTAAACCAGAAAGCATCACAATTAATAATTGCTTTTTCATAATTTATTGCTTTCTAAAATTTAGTTTAATTCAATGTTATAAAACTTAGTTTGCCCTGGAAGTGCAGTAACACTCTTCATAGGCTCAGAGAATACTTTTGTAGTATTAACTGAATCAGCAGTTAACTGTAAAGCTGAGTAATCTGAAAAGTAAAGCTCAACGTTACCACCTTTGTCAATTACATCAACATCGATTGAGAATTCGCCAGTTGCACTAGTTGTAGCTGTATACGTTTTCTTTTCGTATTCAAAACCATTCGTTCCACCATTAGGTACTGCATTGTAAACCCAGTCTCGAGTATCAATTTGCGCAGTAACCGCAAGACCAGATGCAGGAGTGTCGAACGTTTCTGCTGCTTTACTGATACCTGCAGTATCATTGCGTAAATTAGTGTTAACCATAATCTTACCCTTAATGGTAGATTTTACAGTTACTGGAGCCACTGGCTCTGCTTTTTCTTCATCTTTAGTACAAGACACAAATGCTGTAGCTAATGCAGCTAAGCTTAGTGTTGCAAACATTAATTTTCTTTTCATGATTATTTATTTACAAGTTTAAAAAACAAAATTACTTTCTTAACATTCGTTAAGCAAGTAAATACAGATGTATTAATTAACATCGAACTGTTAGAGCCATCGGAAGACCGGAGGAGTGCTTAGTCGAATAATTCCTGATCATAATGAATTATACACCTTTGTGGCCATGTCAAAAGGCATAAAATACATGTTGGTTTCGGTTTTGGGCTTTTCACTCATGCAAATTTGTGTCAAATATTTAGTGCACTTACCACCTACCGAAATCGTACTGTTTAGGTCTATGGTTTCGTTGATTTTGAGCTTGGTGGTAATTCTGAAAGCAGGTATTTCGCCATTTGGAGTCAATAAAAAGTTTCTGATTTTAAGGGGTTTTTTTGGAACCATTGCGCTCACGCTCTACTTTTTTACTATTCAGAATTTACCCATTTCTACAGCCGCTATTTTGCAGTATTTGTCGCCCATTTTTACTTCAATATTCGCCATTAAAATGCTGAATGAGCCCATGAAGGCAAGACGGTGGCTATACTTTGGCTTGTCTATTTTAGGTATTGTAGTAGTAAAAGGGTTCAATCCGGAGTTGGAGTCGAAGTACCTAATCGCAGGACTTGGGTCAGCCATTTTTGCTGGATTAGCCTATAATTGTATTCGGATTTTGAGAGAGACCGATAAACCAGTAGTTATTGTCTTTTATTTTCCGCTAGTGGCAATTCCAATTATGTTGCTGCTGTCTTTTAACAGTTGGGTTTGGCCTGAAGGAATAGATTGGCTCACGATAGTTTTAATGGGCATATTTACTCAAATTGGTCAAGTATACATGACTAAAGCTCTGCATGCTGATAAAGCCACCATTATCACAAGTATGAAATACACGGGTATTTTTTATGCCTTGGCTTTTGACTTTTTCATTTTTGGTGTAGAATATCAATGGGGAATGTTTGTGGGTATTGCATTGGTGCTGAGCGGTGTTTTGCTAAATGTACTGAACAAGGATTAATGCTTTTAACGTTTTCGAACTTATTGTATCCAGCAGATCTTAGTCTGTAAAGTTAGATAGAGCAGCTATCTCCTCCTTCTTTAACTCCCGCTTTTTTTAGGATATTTTCCATTAAACACCATTTTGTAAAGCTAGACTGAATGAGGTTTACTGACACAAACAAGGTAAATAAGAACCAGTATTCGCTTATGAAATGGCCCAGTAAAACTGAAATAAGTATAAAGCTTCCTGCAATGAGTTTGATGGAATTATTTACGTTCATAATATTGAAAGATAAGGGATTAATAATTTCAAAATTATGGGAATGAGGTCGCCTACGGGGTGATATATAACACATAGCAATTCGCGTTCACAAAAAAGGTTCGCAGAGTTTTTAATTCGCTCTTAAGAGGAGTTCTGAAATAGTGACGTGGGTTCTATTAATTAAGAATTAGGATTGGCTTTGTTTTGAATCTAGCAAACCTTGACTCATTTCTAGGCACAAGTTTCTTCTGGAGTAATAAATTACGAATTCTTCAAATTCTTCTCAATATTTTTTAATGTCTGAGAAATCTCCTCTAAAATCGCAGTATCTCCTTTTGGCGTGATCGATTCATTTGCAGAACTTTGTTTTAGCAATTTCCGCTGCGCAAGCACTTTTTCTCTAAATGCTTTTGCCTCAATTATTCCTATTAGAGTAAGATCGCCTCCTGTCCGATTGCCTTGCCCCCCAGCCGTTTCAATTTCTAGTATTGACAGGCCGAAGAGGCGCAGAATTGGCCCTTCTTTAAAGGTTAAATCTTGAATGTTTTCTAAAGGAATGGTCTTTTCAACCGTAAATAATACTCCTTTTTTAAACTGCAAAGTTTCCTCATTTAATTGGCAATCAAGGGCGTTGTATTGTTTTTTTGTCCAATATTGACCAAGCCCAAACACCCATAAAATTAGGAACGGCCACCCGAGAAAAGGAATTAACCCAATGAGCACCCCAATAACAAAAAAGTAGGTTTTGATTTTTGGGTTGAATTCGGTTTTGACAATTAGAGTTGAGTTTTCCATGTTTTCAAAAGTAAGCTAGACAGAAGAATTAATTGGTTGAAAATGTATTCAGATTTTTCAATTACTGCTCCTAAGCTAATGCGTATGTGCTTTCCTGTTGGAAAGTAAACGATGAAGTGCTAAATGTTAGGCTACTCAAATAAATAGCACACGGTATAAAGAGATAAAGCGGTTTTATCAATCTGATAATTTCTAACAATACAAAAAACCTCGAATCAGTTTTGCGATTCGGGGGTTACTGTTTTTTGTGAGATACTGAACAGCTATTTCACTACACGAACGACAAACGCATTCGTGTGTTCAATTAAGCTTTCAGCATGACTAACCAATCCAACCAATCTAATCAACCTAGCCTTTAAATCCAGCCAACTTATATTTAAACCTTATCAATAAATAGTACATTACTGGAACGATAACCAAAGTAAGGAAGGTAGCGAAAGACAATCCGAAGATTACTGTCCAACTCATAGGCCCCCAAAACATTACATTGTCACCTCCGAAATAAATATCAGGGTTCCAATCGGCTAATAATTTAAAGAAGTCAATGTTCATGCCCGTCGCTAACGGCAACAGACCCAAAATAGTGGTAATTGCCGTAAGCAAAACCGGTCGCAAACGTGTTTTTCCACCTTCCATTAAGCATCGAATAACCTCTGCAACGGGTAGTTTTTCTTTCTCTACCATACCCAACTCTTCACGGCGTCGTTCCATTACCAAATTGGTATAGTCAATGAGCACTATGGCGTTGTTTACCACAATACCGGCGAGCGAAATAATACCAATCATAGTCATAATAACCACGAAGTCCATTCGGAAGATAACCAAGCCCATAAACACTCCAATAAGAGAGAATACCACCGAACCTACAATGATAATTGGTGTACTCATTGAGTTGAATTGCGATACGATGATTAAAAAGATAAGGAATACTGCTATCATTAGGGCGTTGCCCAAGAAAGCCATTTCTTTTGCTTGTTCCTCTTGCTCACCAGTAAAGCTAATAGCATTGCCTTCTGGAAGGTTGTAATCGTCCATAGACTCCTTAATCTCAGCCACTACTTCGTTCGGGTTATAACCATCTAACACGTTAGAGGTAATGGTAATCATTCGATTCATATTCTTACGTTTTACCGAAGAATACGTACTCGTTTTCTTTGCTGTAGCAATAGAAGAAATTGGAATCTGACGAATTTGACCATTTGTTTGATCACGGAAGGTAATCCTCTGATTCATCAGCTTGTCAGCATCGTATCTATACTCGTCTTTTAGTCGAACTACGATATCGTAATCGTCTTCACCGTCTTTAAAAGTCGATACCTCTTGGCCAAATAGAGCGGTTCTTAATGTAGAACCTACTTGGTAAGTCGAAACATTAAATCTTCGTGCTTTTTTACGGTCTACCTCAATCAAATACTCAGGTTTACCAACCTCCACATCCAGTTTCAGTTCTTCTATACCACCAATATTTTTTCCATTAATGAAGCCTTTAATGTTTTCGGCCTGTGCGATTAATTCATCGTAATCGTCGCCAGTAATTTCAATGTTTATTGGCTTGCCAACTGGAGGACCGTCATTATTTTTATCAACTGTAACCTGAATTCCAGGTATGCCTTTTACAATTTTTCGAATTTCTTCCATAACATCAGAGGTCATTACTCCACGACGATACTGAAACTCTACAAAACTTACTGTAATTCTTGCTTTGTGCGGTGTATTTGCCATTGATGGGCCCTGACTAGGGTCAGAAGTACCTTCTCCAACTTGAGCAATTACCGATTTTACTAGGAAATTGTTTTCAGTTCCATGAATATCGTTTCCAGAAGCATCGTCAAATTTGGTGATATAGTCGTTTATTCGAATCTCTAATTCCTTGGTAATTTCATTGGTTTGCTCAATATCAGTTCCAATGGGCGCCTCAATAAATATATTGACGTATTGAGGTTGTCCTAATGGAAAGAAAATCACTTTTGGTGGTAAAACACCCAACATAATAAAAGAGAAGAACAAAAAGAATATCGTTCCAAAGAAGAACCAAAGAGGATTCTTTTTTCTAAATGTATAACCCAAGAAGTTATTGTAACGATCTTCTAAATTGGGTAGTATTTTTCCCTGAAACCACTTGGTAGCAGGAGAAAGAAAATAGAAATTCAAAAACCCTAAAATTCCGCCAACAATCAACAAACTACCTAATGACTTTGAATCAATAGCTCTCAATATGAATCCCATAATGATTAACGAAATTCCAATTATTGCTAATCTTTTCGCACTGGTTTTTTTCTCTTCTACTTTCATTAACACAGAAGTCAGTACTGGGTTAATAACTAAGGCTACGAATAAAGAGGAGCCTAATACGGTCATTAAGGTAATTGGTAGCCAGAACATGAACTCACCCATAATTCCCGGCCATACTGCCAAGGGTAAAAATGCCGCTAGAGTTGTAGCAGTTGATGCTATAATTGGCCATGCAACTTCACCAACACCATACTTAGCAGCGTCGATTGGGTTCATGCCTTCTTTGTCCATGAGTCGATAAATATTCTCGACTACCACAATTCCGTTATCCACCAGCATTCCGAGTGCTAGAATCAATGAGAAAAGTACCATCATGTTAAGTGTTACTCCAACTGCTCCTAAAATGAACATAGAAAGGAACATACTCAAAGGAATGGCTACCCCTACAAATAAAGCATTTCTTAAGCCAAGGAAGAAAAGGAGCACAAGTATAACCAACAACATTCCAAAAATGATACTGTTTTCTAATTCCGAAACCATTCTGCGTGTCACATCACTTTGGTCATTGGTAGCGGTAATCGTGACGTCATCCGGAATCACATTTTCTTTAGCTTCTTCGATAATTTTATTGATGCTCTCTGAAGCGTTTATCAAGTTTTCTCCTGCTCGTTTTTTAACATCCACCATTACCACAGGCTTCTTGTATTCACGGGCATAACTTGTTTTTTCGGCTTCTTCAAACACAACTTCTGCTATGTCTCTCAGGTAAACAATATCGAATTTCTCTTGCTTAACAGTTACATCTTCTAATTCTGAGGCATTTTTAAAATCCCCCACAACTCTTACTGTTCTTCTAAGGTCATCGTTCAAAATGTCACCACCAGAAATGGTAATGTTTTCTTGTTGAATAGCTCCAGCAATATCATTGAAGCTAATTTGCATAGCTTCCATTTTTGCAAGGTCAACATTTACCTTCATTTCTTTTTCAGTGACACCGCGAACATCAACTTCAGTGATTTCAGGGAGCATTTCAATTTTATCTTCTAAGTATTCTGCGTATTCTTTTAGTTGATCTACAGAATAATCTCCAGAAAGGTTAATGTTCAGAATCGGCATCATTTCTGACATGTTCATTTCAAAAACATTCGGGTCTGCAGGCAAATCATTTGGAAAATCAGGATTTCCCTTTGCAATATCAACTTTGTCTTTTACCTTTCTGAGTGCCTCTTCGGGCGAAATACTAAAGTCAAATTCAATGAATATGGTAGAATAACCCTGTACTGATGTAGAAGTCATTTTATCAATTCCAGAAATAGATTTTATTTCTTTTTCTAGCGGTCGAGTAATCAGCTTTTCAATATCAGCTGCAGAGTTTCCAGGATATGGAGTTCCCACATAAATCTGCGGAATTACTACCTCTGGAAAACTTTCTCTTGGCATGTTGATATATGCGCTTACACCTGCGATTAGAATAATCCCGGTTATAACATATACCGTCATACGGTTTTTTATGGAAGCTGAAGAAAGACTGAACTCCTTCATTATTCCCTTTATTTTTTCTTTTCCCATTTTGTTTTGGATTAACGTTTAGGTTTCGAATTACTTTTGAATTTCAACCAGTTCTCCGTCACGAATACTCCGTGCTCCTTTGTCAACTAGCTTTTCTTTACCAGAAAGCCCCGATTTAACTAAAGATCTTCCTTCGTAAGTCATTGCCACTTCAACTTCTTGTTTTTTAACCATGTGAGCACCCTTTGTTTGGTTTACCACAAAAACATAGCGCTTGTTGCTAGCCCCTTCCATTATTAATGAAGAAGCAACAACTACTGCAGTATCTTGTTTAAAGTCATTGATGTTGATTAATGCAACCATGTTTGGTTTCAATACATTATCGCTGTTATCAACGTTCACTCTTATTTTAAACGTTCTGTTATTTGGATTTATAAATTGACCCAAACGTTCAATTGTAGATGGCTTTTCAATTCCAAGCGCAGGGAAGCTCACAATAACTTGGTCTCCAGCCTTTACCTTTCCCACGTAATTTTCAGAGATATCAGCCTCAATGTACATTTTTGATAAATTTAATAAACGCACTACGGGCATACCAGGCATAGCCATTTCACCTTCTTTCGGGAAAATCTCGTCTACAACCCCTGAAAAGGGTGCAGTTATGTTTCCTTTTGCAATGTTTGCCTGCAATCCTTTTAAGCTATTTTGAAGAGCGTCTCTGTTATTCTGAGCTTGAAGAAACTGCATTTCAGAACCGATTTTTTGATCCCACAATTTCTTTTGTTTTTGAAAAGTAGTTTCCGCCAAAACCATTCTAGTTTTCAATTCAGCCTCTTGCTCTCGTATAGATTGGATATCTAGTGTTACTATTGTTTGCCCTTTACTGACTTCCTGTCCTTCTTTTACTTTGATAGTAGTAATTGTAGCCCCTATTTCAGGGTAAATCTGAGCGTTTTGATCAGAAGCCAGCGACCCATAAACTTGAAAATAGTGATTGAAGGACTCGATATTTGCTGCAGCTGTAGAAATTAATGCAAGAGATTTGGTTGTATCCAATTCAGCTATCCTTAATTCAATTTCAGCTAATCTTTCACTAATTGTAGCCTTGACTTCTTTAAGAGAATCTTTCTCAACTTTAATTAACGAAAGTTCATCAGTTCCGGGTTTTTCAGTACAAGAAACCATAAATAAGGTTGCAAGTAGAAATACAGTTATCTGTTTCATTGTAATATGTATTTGGATGTAATTGTTTTTCATGATTATTTAGTTCCTATAGCGTAATCCAAATCAGCTTTCGCCTGAATAACTTCAATTACTGCCATTATATAATTCATTTGAGATTGGAGGTACTGATTTTCGGTTTGAGTAAGTTCAACACTGCTTGACATACCTTCTGAATATTTGATTTGAGTTTGTTTTTTGATTTTACCTGCAAGCTCAATGTTCTTAGACGAATTGTCTAGTTTATTAATGGCGGTTTTATAAGCGCTTTTTTTGCTTGCCATGTCCAAGAATAATCCTTGTTCGGTTTGGTCCAATCGGAGATTGGCTTGCTCAACGCTGACTTTTGCTTGTTGTATTTTGTTGTGTCGCATTCCACCTGCGAAAATTGGCACGTTTAGCTGCACCCCAATTACACTTGTTGGAAACCAGCTTCCGCCGCTCGAAAAATGATTAAAATCATTCCCAAACGAGTTGCCCTCGTATGCAAAACTTCCGTAAAGTTTAGGGTAATTGCCCATTTTTTCGTTGCTTAAGGTAAGCTCCTGAGCTCTTAGACTAACGGTTGCGGCTTGATATTCAACGTGGTTTTCTACAACCAGTTTTGAGTTCAGGTTTTGGTCTTTGTTCGAGAATGGGTTTTTTATATCGTCTAGTTTTTCGGTTAAATCAATTTCATTTTTGATGGGCATTCCCATGGTAAACTTTAGCATGTCGGTTGCTACTTTCTGCTGGTTTTCGGTTTGAATTTTAAGGTTTTGAGTATTTAGGAGTAGCAGTCTCAACTGATCAACATCCTTTTCTTCCATAAAACCAGCTTCATACATAGCATCGGCTTCGTCCACCATTTTTTGTAATTGTTTTTCGTTTTCAATTATCAACTTTAAGTTTTCGTCAGAGGCGAGCACCATTCCGTAAGATTTGGTTACATCTCGGGCAATTTCAGCATCTGTTTTGGCCTTTTGAGCATAAACCAATTCTCTGTAGGTTTTAGAAGCTTTTAATCCCACTATGTAAGAACCATCAAATAGCAATTGACTTACTGATATTCCAGCTTTCATATTACTCGCGACACCCAGCTGGAATTCAATAAATTCATCCGCTGGAGCCATTGGATTAAATGAACTCGCAGGTGCTAATTGCACTGGTATTTCTAGGAAATAGTTGTAACCTGCGCTTGCGTTAATCTGTGGAAGTCCCATTCCGGTTACTTCCTTAATGCGCTGTTCAGCTTTTTTCACATCCATCATTGCGCTTCTTGAAAAATAGGAATGTTCTGCTGCATAAGTTTTGGCCTCTTTGAGACTAAACGAGGTCTTTTTATCCTCAGCCTGTCCAAATAGCACAGTGCAAATGAAGAGCGAGATAAAAAGTGTTGTGGGTGTTTTCATCAGTTTATTATCTAGTTTGAGTGTTTTTTACTTTTTCTTTTAAATAGGTAATGCCCTTCTCTGAGGCCAGTCCTCTTATGTGATAGCGGAAGACTTCCATATATATTTCTGAGGACGGAATTTCTTCAGGAAACAAATCACGGTTAAAGAAATCGTCCATTCGAGCTATATAAACAGACGTTAGAATAGGAATGTTTAAGTCATTACGATACAGCCCCTGTTCAATACCTCGTTGCATATTTGAAGAAACCCAGTCTTTTACTACAGTCATTTTGTACTTCTGAAAGCTTGACATTGCCTCTGGATAGTACTTTTGAAGGTCATACATTACCGAAGGATGAACGTTTTTAAGCTGGTCAACAATCACTTTAGAAATCTCAAAGTTCTCGTCGATCGCATTTAATTTTTGTTGCACGCATCTATCAATTGCACAAACTTCCAATTGATGATGGTACTCCATTCCTTTATGGACTAATTCTTTTTTATCACTTACGTATTTGTAAATTGTTTTTTTAGAAACACCTAAGTGACGCGCTAAATCATCCATAGTAACACTGCGTATTCCGTATTTCATAAATACGTCGAGTGCTCCCATTAAAATCTGTTGAAATTTGTCGTCTATTTTTTCCACGGCGCGAATGTATATGGAAAAAATACAGTGGAAACGTTTTTTGCTTAAATAGTTTCCTTTGTTTCCGTAGTTTCTTTGTTTTTTTAACAGAAAAGCTTTATACAAATGGCATTATTCCCGTGCCACCCAGTCTTAAGCACCGCGTCATTCCGTATGCGTAAATGAACCTAATCGCCATTGGCGGTTAGTGTGAATTAGCTATACGGAATCTCTCTATTAACATAGACTATTCTAATTAGTAGTGAGATACCACATAGAAGTTTCTCAACGATTTAGTTCCTAAATCTGTTTAACAAATCCTGCGGAATAACATCAGGCATTGGAGAGAAAGAAGCGAATAGAATTTCGGGTGCTATTCTTAAAACCAGTCATTCTGAATTTATTTAAGAATCTCTGGTCCAAAATGCAATTAAAAGCAAGTGAAATAAATTCAGAACGATCACTAAACACGAAGCCAGCTTGTTATTTTTGCAGCCTCAAAATTTATTGAAACACAATTATCATGAGTCAAGTTTCCATTGCAACCTTAATAGCAGACGAAAAAATAGGAATTGAAACCACCGTTAAAGGCTGGGTTAGAACCTTTAGAAGTAATCGTTTTGTAGCTTTAAATGACGGTTCTACCATCAAAAATTTGCAATGTGTAATTGATTTTGAGCAATTTTCTGAAGCAGAAATTAAACGCATTTCCACAGGCGCTTGTTTGAGCTTGACAGGAGAAATAGTTGCCTCTCAAGGTAGAGGTCAATCCATAGAAATGAATGTTTCGGGGTTGGAGGTGTTAGGAGACTCTAACCCAGACGAATTTCCAATTCAACCAAAAAAGCATAGCTTAGAATTTCTAAGAGAAAATGCGCATTTGCGTTTTAGAACGAGCACCTTTAGTGCTGTGTTTAGAATTCGGCATGCGGTTTCTTTTGCCATACACCAGTATTTTAACGATCACGGGTTTTATAACCTTCATTCTCCAATAATTACGGGTTCTGATGCTGAGGGTGCTGGAGAAATGTTTCGCGTAACGGCTTTAGATTTAAAGAATCCTCCGCTAAATGATGCGGGTGAAGTAAATTACAAAGAAGACTTTTTTGGAAAAGAAACTAATCTAACGGTATCGGGTCAGTTGGAAGCAGAGTTGGCGGCAATGGCACTTTCAAAAGTGTACACCTTTGGCCCAACATTTAGAGCCGAAAATTCAAATACTTCTCGTCATTTAGCGGAATTCTGGATGATAGAGCCAGAGGTTGCGTTCAACGATTTGTTCGACAACATGGACTTGGCTGAGGATTTTTTGAAATACGTAATTAATTACGTTTCTGAAAAGTGCGCAGATGACCTAGAATTCTTGGAAAGCAGAATTTTGGAGGAAGAAAAAAACATGAAAGCCGAATTGCGCCAGCCTTTCCCATTGCGTGAAAAGCTAAAGATGGTTGCCGAGCAAGATTTTGAACGCGTGTCCTATACAGACGCATTCAACATTCTAAGAAACAGTAAACCCAACAAAAAGAAAAAATTCGATTACTTATTAGACGAATGGGGAGCCGATTTGCAAAGTGAGCACGAACGTTATTTGGTAGAAAAGCACTTCGGGAAGCCGGTAATCTTATACGATTACCCCGCAAACATAAAGGCATTCTACATGCGCATGAACGACGATGGAAAAACGGTTGCCGCAATGGATATACTGTTCCCTGGAATTGGTGAAATTGTAGGTGGCTCGCAACGTGAAGAACGTTTAGAAAACCTGCAACAAAAAATGAAGGAATTCAACATTCCTGAAGAGGAGATGTGGTGGTATTTAGACACTCGAAAGTTTGGTACGTGCAAACATGCAGGTTTCGGTTTGGGCTTTGAGCGATTGGTTTTATTCATTACGGGCATGACCAATGTTAGGGATGTAATACCTTTTCCAAGGACTCCAAAGAATGCAGAGTTTTAGGGAATTATTCATTGGTTGTAAACCACCCATACCATTTCTGTCCTACAATTTTTGAACTCAACTTAATTTTGTTATCTTAATTTAATGAAGATAAAGAAGCACACTTATTTTTCGCTTTCGGCCCTTTTAATTGTTGGGTTGCTAAGTTGCGAAACACCAGAGAAAAAAGAAATGAAAAAAGGATTGACGTATCCAGATACTCGACGAGATGCCACCGTGGTGGATGACTATTTTGGAACACAGGTTCCCGATCCCTACCGATGGTTGGAAAACGATACATCAGAAGAAACTGGATTATGGGTAAAAGCTCAAAATGAGGTAACAAATGGCTACCTAGCTCAAATTCCTTACCGAGAAAAAATCGCTAATCGGTACGAAGAGTTGATGAATTATCCAAAGCTTTCTTCTCCAAGAAAAGTAGGCGACTACTACTTTTTCTATAAAAATGACGGGCTACAAAATCAAGCAGTGATTTATTATAAAAAAGGCATGGACGGCGAGCAGCAAGTTTTTATTGATCCAAATAAATTAAGTAAAGACGGTACGATTGCCATTGGTATTTCGGGAGCTTCTGACGATGATAAATACATTTCTTACATCAAATCCGAGGCAGGTTCTGATTGGTCAGAGATTCATGTACGAGAAGTTGCCACAAACAAAGAAATGACTGATGTGATTCAATGGGTAAAATTTTCAGGTGTAAACTGGTTTAATGACGGGTTTTTCTATAGTAGGTATCCCATTTCAGATGAGGCAACAAAATACTCTGCTGCGAATGAGAACCACCAGATTTATTATCATAAAATTGGCGAACCTCAAAAAAACGATAAGTTAATTTATGCGGATCCCGAGAACCCAAAAATGTATCATTACATGTCGAATACTGAAGACGATGAGTATTCGATTCTTTACAAACAAAACGGAACAGAGGGAAGTGAATTGAGGTTTCGAAAAGCGGATAGTGAGGCAGACTTTAAAACCCTAATTCCGGGATATGAAAATAAAAGTGGAGTTGTTGATTTTATAGACGGTAAGTTTTTAGTGAGAACCAATGTTGATGCTCCTAATTATCGCTTAGTAGCTATTGACCCTAATAATGTTGCGAAGGAGAATTGGACAGACATTATTGCAGAGTCTGACAATTTGCTGGAATCGGTGAGTACAGGCGGAGGTAAAATGTATGCAACTTATCTTATGAGCGCAACCAACCGAATTTTTGAAATGGACTACGATGCTAACAATAAAAGAGAAATTGAATTACCTGCTCCAGGCTCTGCTGGAGGATTTTACGGTAAACGGGAAGCAACTGAATTGTTCTACTCGTTCACTTCGTTTACTTATCCTTCCACTATTTTCAGGTACGATATTGCAACTGGAAAATCTGAAGTTTTCTATCAACCAGAGTTGGCTTTTGACCCTTCTGCTTACGAAGCAAAACAAGTTTTCTTTAAAAGTAAAGATGGTACAGATGTACCCATGTTTATAGTCCATAAAAAAGGATTGAAACTAGATGGAACAAACCCAACATTAATTTATGGATATGGTGGATTCAATATCAGTTTGTCACCTTCGTTCAGTACTTCAAACATAGTTCTACTAGAGAATGGAGGTGTTTATGCCATGGTGAATCTAAGAGGTGGTGGTGAGTTTGGAGAAGATTGGCACAAAGCGGGAATGAAAATGAAGAAACAAAACGTATTTGATGACTTCATTGCTGGTGCTGAATTTTTGATAAAAGAAGGTTATACTTCTAAAGAAAAACTGGCTCTTGAAGGCGGATCAAATGGTGGTCTTTTAGTGGGTGCTTGTATGGCTCAGCGACCAGATTTGTATGCTGTAGCTTTACCACACGTTGGTGTTATGGATATGCTGCGCTACCATAAATTTACAGTAGGCTATGGTTGGACGCCGGAATACGGAAGTAGCGAAGACAGCAAAGAAATGTTTGAGTATTTGAAAGGATATTCACCGCTTCATACCTTGAAGGAAGGGACAGAATATCCGGCGACGATGGTGTTTACTGCCGATCATGATGACAGAGTGGTACCCGCGCACAGTTTTAAATTTGCTGCAGAATTACAATCTAAACATACCGGAGCTAACCCTGTAGTGATTCGTATTGAAGAAAAAGCGGGTCATGGTGCAGGTAAGCCAACTGCTAAAGTAATTGAAGAACAAGCAGATAGATGGGCGTTTATGTTTTGGAATATGGGTTACAAAGACTTGTATGCGAATGAAAAAACAGCTGAATAATTATTGACTGTTTAGGTGATCAATCTGGACTTACTTCAGAATCTCAATGGTCGTTCGTAACCCCTGATAAATAAAGAAAAAAAATGCCATGGCACGTTAATTGACTTACTGTTTTTTTTATCTTGTAATATTCAAAAGCTATGGCACTAAGACAAACATTAAACCTGAAAATGCTTCAGAAGTTGAGTCCTCAACAGATTCAATTGATGAAATTATTGCAAGTACCTACCGTAGCGATTGAAGCACGGATAAAGGAGGAGTTGGAAAGAAATCCTGCTCTTGAAGAAGGTCGAGAGGCGAATGAAGATGAATATGCCGAAGAACAAGACGAATACACCGATGTAGCAAAAGAAAAATCAGAAGCAGAAAAGGAATTTGATTTTTCAGATTACAGCGATGACGAACCAAGCTATAAATACACTGCCAGAAATCACGGCGCTGATGAAGAAGATAAGTCAATGCCGATTTCTTTTGGAAAAACCTTTAGTGAGTTATTAGAGGACCAACTGGATATGCAGGACTTAGACGAAGGCGAGTATTTAATTGCCGATCATCTAATTGGATCATTGGATGAGTCTGGATATTTGAGAAGAGAAGTTGATGCAATTGTAGATGATTTAGCATTTACACAAAACATTACTACAGAGGTTGCTGTCGTCAACCGTCTACTATCGATAATTCAAAGCTTTGAGCCGGCGGGAGTAGGTGCACGCTCCTTACAAGAGTGCTTGTTGTTGCAATTGCGACGAAGAAAAGAGCGCACTGTGGAGTTGTTAACCGCGCAGGCTATAGTTAAAGACTATTTTGACGCGTATACCAAAAAGCACTACAAAAAGATATTGGAAGGTCTTGAAATTAACGAACTTGCTTTAAAAGAAGCGGACGTTGAGATTAAGAAGCTGAACCCAAAACCAGGGAATTCAAGTTCAAACGGAAAAGCAAGTCAGGCTGTTTTGCCCGATTTTATGTTAGAAATTGAAGATGGTCAGTTTGAGTTGCGACTAAATGGAAGAAATGCTCCAGATCTTAAGGTAAGTCGTCAGTATGCTAACATGATTGAGGAATACCAGAGCAGTAAAGGCAAGCCAGACAAAAAGAAAAAAGAAGCTTTAATGTTTGTTAAGCAAAAGCTGGACGGAGCCAAGTGGTTTATTGATGCGATCAAACAACGTCAGAATACGCTATTGTATACCATGGAAACTATTCTTGATTTTCAAAAAGAGTATTTTTTGAGTGGAGACGAAACCAAATTGAAGCCAATGATTTTGAAGGACATTGCAGATATTATTGAAATGGATATTTCAACAGTAAGTCGCGTAGCGAATAGCAAATACATTCAAACGCCTTACGGAACTTTTCTCTTAAAAACCTTTTTTAGTGAGTCGTTAACCAATACCGAAGGCGAGGAGGTAAGCACTAGAGAGGTAAAGAAAATACTGCAAGAAGCCATTGATGTTGAGGAAAAGAAAAAGCCGTTAACGGATCAAGCGTTAACCGATTTATTGAAGGTGAAGGGCTATAATATTGCAAGGCGTACAGTTGCAAAATACCGAGAACAACTTAATATTCCGGTTGCTAGGTTGCGAAAAGAAATATAAATGAATAGGCAGCTCGCCCAAATACTCTCTTATGCTTTTCATCCTGGGGTAATGCCAACTTTGGGTTTGTTTTTATTGCTTCAGGGAGACAACTATTTAAAATATTCGATTGGAGCAACAACGAAGAATTTTCTCTACCTGATTATCTTCTTAAACACCTACCTATTTCCAGCTCTTATAGTGCTCATTATGCGCTATCGAAACGCGATTAGCTCTCTACAATTAATAGACAGGAAGGAACGGGTGATTCCAATGGCTGTGGCTTCATTTTTTTATTTACTCACCTATTTATTGATAAAGAAGTTAACGCTCCCGGGAGTGTTATCCGATATGTTTTTTGGATTGGCCCTTTCTGTATTTGCCGTTTTTTTTATCACGCTGAGGTATAAAATTAGTGCGCATATGACGGGTATTGGAGGATTAATTGGTGCTTTTGTTGGCTTTCAAGTTTTATTTGGAGCACAATTGGCACCTTGGGTGGTATTATTAGTTTTGGTATGGGGTGTTATTGGCACAGCCAGGTTAAAATTAGAAGCACATTCTAACGGTCAAATTGTAGCAGGGAGCATGCTCGGTTTTACATGCATTTTCTTCTCGATATTAGCTGGATTGGGCTAAGAAACTAAACTTTGCCTCACTAAAAACTCCATTTGCTTATTTACGCGCTTTAGCTCATGTGTAAGCACTCCGTTTGACTCTCTTAGTCTGTATAATTCACTTGCAGCTTTGATATTGGCACTAAGTTCAATTTCATTCCACGGTTTTTGTAGATAACGATATATTTCTCCTTGATTTACAGCTGCTTTAACAGCTGTTATGTCTGCATAGCCCGTCAATAAAATTCTTACTGGGTCAGGGTCTGTAATCTTTATCTCTTGAAAAAACTCTACCCCAGTTGTTTCAGGCATTCGTTGGTCAGATATAATTACCTCGTAGTCGTTAGTTTCCATTAATACACGCGCTTCTGCAGCACTAATTGCACTCATTCCGAGCAAATTTTCGTAAAGATTATGAAGTTTATAAGGCACTTACTTCTAAAGAAGGCTATCAATTAATTGAGTTACACGATATCCCAGTAATTCTATCAGACTATAAAATGCCAGAAGAAAATGGCGTTTTATTTTTAGAAAAGGTAAAGGAGAACTTCCCTTTTACGGTCCGGATAATGCTCACAGGGCATGCAGATATGCCTGCTGTTGTTGACGCAATTAATAAAGGGTGTGTTTTTCGGTTTTTACCAAAACCATGGAACGAAGAGGTGTTGAGAAATTCAATTGAAAATGCTTTTGATATATACCTAACAAAGAACCTTCTTGGGATAAGAAATGAGGAACTGAAAAAAGTGTATGCGGAGTTAGATAAATTGGTATTTAGCACTGCGCATGATATTACTGGTCCTCTTTCTAATATAATGGGGTTAGTCACCTTAATCAGAATGGACGATAGTAACTCAGCAGAGTATGTGGATTTAATAGAGCACACGGCTAAAAAATTGAAGCTAATCGCGAGAGATGTGTTGAGTTTTCATCGCAATAAAAGAACAGGCATAAATTTGAGAGACATAAGACTGAACCAATTGATTAAAACAGTTATGAATGAACACCAGTTTTTTGAAAATTCAGCCAATATAAACTACACTCTTGAGGTTTATAATGACCAAAAATTTGTTTCGGATAAGTCTAGGTTGCGTTTTATCCTCAACAACTTACTTTCTAATGCCATCAAATACCAAGACCGAGAAAAGAAAGAAAACAAAATAAATATTCTTGCTAATGTTAATTCATCGGAGTTGAAATTGACTGCGGAGGATAACGGAATTGGGATTGACTTAGATCGCCAATCCAAAATCTTTGACATCTATTATCGAGGAACCAACCTCAGTAATGGAACCGGTATAGGTCTTTATATTGTAAAGGAAGCGGTTGACTTATTAGAAGGAAATATAGAGCTTACTTCTATTATAGGTCAAGGAACAAAATTTATCATTACCATTCCAAACTTGTTCGGCGCTGAAGTAAAAGAGAACAATTAATTCACCAATAGCTTCACTACTTTTGCAGTGTGTCAGTAGTTACTCCTCATTTAAAGCATATTCTAAGTAGTTTACCTAAACTGCCCGGTATATATCAGTATTTTGATAATGAAGGAGTAATTTTATATGTTGGGAAAGCCAAAATTCTGAGGAATCGTGTAAACAGCTACTTTTCCAATAAACATGAAGACAGCCCAAAAACCAGAATTTTAGTTAGTAAAATTGCCGATATAAAATTCATTATAGCCGATTCGGAATACGACGCACTAATACTGGAGAACACCTTAATAAAAAAGTACAAGCCGCGCTACAATGTGCTTTTGCGCGATGATAAAACCTACCCTTGGATCTGTATTAAAAACGAACGATTTCCTCGAGTTTTTTATACCCGAAAGTTGATTAAAGATGGGTCCGAATATTATGGCCCTTATACGTCGTTTAGGACAATGCGCACGGTATTGGAGTTTGCAAACAAGTTGTACAAACTGCGCACCTGCAACTTTAATTTAAGCGAGGAAAATATCGAAGCCAAGAAGTTTCGAGTCTGTCTTGAATACCATATAAAGAACTGTGAGGGGCCCTGTGAAGGTCTCCAATCAGAGGAAGATTACCAAAAAGGAATAGCCCACATTCGCAAAATTTTAAAGGGGAGTATTGTTGATGTGATTCGCGATTTAAAGTTGACTATGCAAGCCTCGGCTGAAGCTTTAAAATTTGAAGATGCTCAAGAGGCAAAAGAACAAATTCAATTGCTTGAAGATTATCAAATGCGCTCAACAGTTGTGCATCCGAGCATTAATAATGTAGATGTGTTTTCAATTCTAAGCGATGATAAATATGCCTATGTGAACTTCATGAAAATGGCCAATGGAGCTATAATTCAGGCGCATACTGTTGAAGTAAAAAAGAAATTAGAAGAGTCAGAAGAAGACATTCTATCTTCTGTAATCTTTGAAATACGTAATCGATTTAACAGCACATCAAAGGAAATTTTTACTTCTATACCAATGGAATTAGAGATACCTGAAATCAAATTGCACAACCCAATTCGAGGAGACAAAAAGCAATTGATTGACATGTCTTTGAGAAACGTCAAATACTTCATGCGCGATCGCCAGCAGCAGCAAGAAAAAGTAGATCCAGACCGACATAAAAACCGAATTTTAGGCACTATCCAAAAAGACCTTCGAATGAAGGTTTTGCCAACGCATATTGAGTGTTTTGACAATTCAAATATTCAAGGAGCATTCCCTGTTGCGGCTTGTGTTGTTTTTAAAGATGCAAAACCAGCTAAAAAAGACTACCGCCATTTTAACATCAAAACAGTGGTTGGCCCAGATGATTTTGCGAGTATGAAAGAGGTAGTCTATCGTCGCTACAAACGATTGTTAGATGAGAAGCAGCCACTCCCTCAGTTAATAATAGTTGATGGAGGAAAGGGGCAATTGAGCTCCGCTGTAGAAAGCTTGGTTAAGCTCGATTTAATGGGAAAAGTGGTCATTGTTGGTATTGCCAAACGATTGGAGGAAATCTTTTTCCCTGGCGATCCTTACCCACTCTATATAGACAAAAGGTCGGAAAGCCTAAAGCTAATTCAGCATTTAAGAAACGAGGCGCACCGATTTGGAATTACACATCACCGTAACCAGCGTTCAAAAGGGACAATAAAGTCGGGCCTAACAGAAATAGACGGAATAGGTTCTATTACACAAGAGAAACTACTTAAGAAATTCCGTTCGTTTAAGCGCATTAAAGAAGCGAGTGACGAAGAGTTGAAAGAGGTGCTTACCTTAAAACAATTACAGGCACTTCGTAAGTTTACCTAATTGGTAGGCATTTGCTATTTATTGTTCAATATCGGCCGACTCTTCAACAAACAATTTGCCCTCAATTTTTTTGCCGCAGCAACCACAGGTAAAAGGACAAGCGAGTTTATCCTCAGTAGTGTTATAGTCAAAAGTAATTTCCTGCCCGGGAGTAATATTCTTAGCGGCGACTAATAATCTACCCTCAATTTTGGTACTTGGCGAACAATGATGATTCATAAAACGGTAAGGTTCAGTAACGCTCAAATGCTGCTTATCACCAATTTGTATGGTGTATTTATCCGGAACCGATAATTCAGTTCCTTCTAGCTCACAAATAAGATCACCGTTATTGTAATGATCTGTAGCGTAAATGCCTTTCATACTTTTCGCACCAATCTTTGCAATCATTATTCTAATTCTTTCGGGTAAAAGGAAATATTTTTAAGTCCGCGAAATTAACCGCCTTCAACAAAAAATTGCCAGATTGGGCTACCAAAATTAATTGCAATAAATTCATCTAATTTTTTTTGAAATACCCTTCGAAAAATCACTGAACCGTTCTTCACAGGGGTTGGTTCAAATTGAAATAGTAGTAATACCTTTGACAGGTGACAGAAAGAAAACAAGGAACTCGTTTGGCGATAACTTTACTCTACGAAAGTTTGCGTTTTGCATTGCATGCTTTAAGGGTGAATAAATTACGTACAGCACTTTCGGTGCTTGGGGTAACGGTTGGAATATTCTCTATTATTTCTGTATTTACAATGGTCGACTCCCTCGAAGGAAACATTCGAGGAAGTATTGAATCTATGGGCGATAATGTGGTTTTTGTAGCCAAATGGCCATGGACTTTTGGGTCAGATTATCCTTGGTGGAAATATTTAAACCGACCTATTCCGAGCGTTCGAGAAAAAGAGTTTATTCAACGAAAAAGTAAAAAGGCCGCAGCGGTTTGTTTTCAAGCAAGTACATCTATAAATGCAACTTATAAGCAGAATTCGCTGGAGTCTATTTCCTTGAGTGCCATTTCTTACGAGTACAATAGGGTAAAAGAATTTGAATTACATGCAGGGCGCTATTTTTCTGCCAGTGAAGCAGCTGCCGGAAAAGCAGTTTGTTTGGTGGGTTATGATGTTGCGGGAATTCTTTTTGGCAATCCGTCCATTACAGGCAGACACATAAAAGTAAACGGAACTAAAATGCTGGTCATTGGTGTTTTTCAACGAGAAGGAGATAGTTTTTTAGGAGAAAGTGTTGACTTGCAAATATTTACCCCAGTAAATTCCGCAACAAATTTTATGGATGTAAGAAGCCAACAGAACAACCCATCTATAATGGTTAAAGCAAAACCAAATGTTACAAATAATGAGTTACTTGATGAATTGACTGGAATTATGCGCAGTGTTAGAAGGCTGAAGCCAAAGGCCGAGGAAAATTTTGCCCTTAATCAAATTTCTATGCTCATCAACACGTTTGCTCAGCTTTTTAAGGTGATCAACTGGGCTGGAATTATTATCGGAATGTTCTCTATTTTGGTGGGAGGATTTGGCATTGCCAATATCATGTTTGTATCTGTAAAAGAACGTACTCGCCTTATTGGAATCCAAAAATCATTAGGAGCTAAAAATACATTTATTCTTTTTCAATTCCTTTCTGAAGCGGTGATTCTATGCATAATTGGGGGCTTGATTGGGATTGTACTGCTATGGTTGCTTGTGCTTGCAGTTCAACAAACTGGAGATTTTGACATTTTCTTATCTATTGAAAATGTAATGCTAGGAATAGGAATATCAGTTGGAATTGGACTTATTTCAGGTATTTGGCCTGCTAAATCAGCCAGTAATTTAGACCCGGTAGAGGCTATTCGTTCGAGTTAGGATTTTCACTTTTATTCAATTATGACTATCTTTCAACGACTCATTATTGACTTCTATAGCTCGTAGTTTAGGTAGAGCAAACTCTGATAGCTTTAAGAGTAGTTCTAATGCCTTTTGAGGGTTCTTTTCTGCGACTTTATCGAGCAACTATTGTAATCTGCTACCCCTATTTATTTTTTAGTATTTCCGTACAAAAATATTTCTATGAAAAAAAATATCACTTTAATTATTGTTACTGGATTGCTTATAATATCTACAACACAAACATCCTTTTGTCATTTTCCAAGTATCAACGATAACACTGAAATTATTATAGATGAAATTGATGGACTTTATTCGGGCACTCAAAATGTTAATGGGATTCCAATTATTGCTACCCTAAGAATTACTGGAAAAAAATGGATTGCGACAACTAAGATGAACATACCTGGTGCTAGTAAAGAATATCAACGTGGTATTATGATTGACACTGACATATACGATGAATCAGGTATGATAAAACTTGGATACGTATCAGAAAACAATGCATATATTAACGGATATCCCAAGATGACTAAGGAGATTAATTGAAACTATTTAAACTCCCAACCCCCGTACCCCTTTTAAAATATCGGTTTCCTTTTACAGTCTCTGCTCCGAGTGGTGGTATAACCCTATGGTTTACTGTCAGTGATAAATTTTACTTAAGTTTGGGGCTATACCAATCTATACAGAGCTATCCCAATTAGTTTTTCGTAAGTCTGTTATTACTGAGAAGTATTATTTCAAAGTTATTGGAGGACCTTTTACAAGGAATCTATATACTCCGACCTCAGGTATAATTGTCCGATTGCAGTTTGGATTGAATTACTTCGAAAAGGAGTAATTAATTACTCTCTACTGTCTTCCTCAAAGCCAACACCAACTCGTCTTGTTTTTGAGTCCCAATAAGATAAATGAGTCCATCCTTATCGGTTAGCTCAACAGCTTTTCTACCGCTGCAATAAAAACGAATAGTTCCTCTTCGGTGCAAATTGTATACAGGGCGATTCAAGAAAAACTTGCTGTAACGCACAGGTTCAATACTCACAATGTTTCTAAGGTCCAATTTTACTTTCCTAGAAGTCCAAAGCCCATCAAGGGTCAAGGTTCCTTCTTTCACTTCAGTTTTTAGAAACAGCACCAACATCAGTCCAGCAGACAAAATGAGTACAAAAAGCCCCATTATAAAAAGATAGTTAGCGGCTTTTCCGATTCCCAATTCTGGGTTTTGTTCAGAATAAAAATAGGTCAGGAAACAAAATATGGTTAACACCAAGCGGCGATTTAACGAGTATTTGTTACTCCCCAAATGCTGGGATTCTGTATAGATAACGCCGTTTTTCAATTCGAGTGCTTTAATTCAGCAAAATAAACCTTTTTGGTTGAATCTTTTACCGCATAACGGTCATCAATTCGCTGTCCTACCACCCACACAATATCATTGCCTGAAATTAGGACCATTTGAGTTGCTTTTTTAGGAAGTGACATCTTTATATCAATTAAGAAGTCACTCAGCTTTTTCATTCCCTTCATCCCAAACGGTCGAAAAACATCGCCAGGCTGCCATTTTCTTATAGTTAATGGAAAGCTAAGCTTATCGGCGTCCAAGTACGCAAAATTCGCTCTCTTTTCAATTTGAACAGGAGCGTCTAACAAGTTGAATGCTATAGGGGCTGGTTCTAAAATGGACTGATCACTCAATAAGATTTTACGATCGGTTTGAGTGCTTTTCTGTTCATTTTTTAAAACCCCAATAATTAGGTAATTTCTATCAATCGTTAGAACATGTGTTGAGCTAAAGAACTGCTTTCCGGGTTTATTTAAATGACTATTGCATAAGTCGTTCACCGTTGCAGAATTGTAACCAAAAGGCTTTAAGGTTTCATAAAGATAATAGGCCATAGGACTCAGGTTGGAAAGTATGTTTTTACTAATCAACCATTTGTTTTCCTGATAGAGTAGCAAGTGTTTTGTAGTTCGGTGGATTTCTTTTTGAACCAACTCATTTGCCAATTGCAAGTGTTCTATGCTGGATTTTAGTGCGGTATCAAAATGAGGATATTGCTCTTTAAGCTGAGGGATGATTTCGTTTCGCCAACGATTGCGCTCATACTTATTAGAAGCATTGCTTTTATCTTCTCGAAAACCTATTCCTTTCGAGTTAATATACTCATCGATTTCCGTTCTGGAAGTTTCTATAAATGGTCGAATGATCGTATCGCGAATAGGCAGAATTCCATGTAAACCGTTTAGTCCAGAACCCCGCATTAAATTCATAAAGAGCGTCTCTACCGAATCGTTAAGATGAGTGCCAACTGCGATGTAATCAAGCTCGTGTTTTTTTAAAAGACTATCAAACCAATCGTAACGAAGGTTTCTAGCGGTTTCTTGAAGGTTTCCTCCTTCGGTGTCTAATATGTTTTGAGTTGCGAAACGCTCTGAATAACAGTTTACTCGAAGCTGCTTTGCAAACTTCTTTACAAATCGCTCATCATCGTCAGAATCCTCACCTCTAAGTTGATAGTTGCAATGCGCAATGCTAAAATTGACCGCTAAATCTGAAAAAATATGAGCCAAAGCAATCGAATCTCGCCCACCACTCACCGCAAGCAGAAATTTTTTTTCGCTCCAATTGGGGATGTGTTTTGATAGCCAATTTTCTACTTGTCTTTTCACTCTGTAAAATTAGCCAATGTGTACTTTTGAGCCATGTTTCAAGTAGGAAAAGCCCTCATCTCTGAGGATGTATTAAAAGAAGAGTTTGTGTGCAACCTTTCTGCTTGCCGAGGAGCATGCTGCGTAGAAGGAGATGGAGGCGCACCAGTTGATAGTAAAGAGCTGGAAATAATTGAAAAAGACCTTGAGGTAATCAAACCTTTTCTGAGAAAGGAAGGACTTGATGTAATAGACAAAGAAGGCTTTTGGTATACCGACACTGATGGAGAAAAGCTAACCAGCTTAGTTAATGACAAAGAGTGTGTTTTTGTAACCTATGATGAAAGGGGAATCACCAAATGTGGTATTGAAGAAGCGCACTTGGATGGCAAAACCGATTTCAAAAAACCAATTTCCTGTCATTTATATCCTATTCGACTTAAGGAATATGAGAACTTTGTGGCTGTAAACTATCATCAATGGGAAATTTGCGAAGCGGCATGTTTTAATGGGAAGGAGCTAAACGTTGAGGTATACAAGTTTTTAAAAGAACCCCTTATTCGAAAATTTGGTAAAGACTGGTATAATGAATTGGCTGAAGTAGCTAAACAATGGAAAATGACCTGACCTTTGAATTGTAGATGAACAGCTTTTAGTTTTTATACTATTTATCCTTAAAACAAAATCTACAATTCATTCAAAAAATATATTCAACTACCCGTTTTACGCATCCTGCTGTAATTCAGCAGATTAACATTCTAGTAATGTGTAGGATTCTTAAGCGTCACTTTTGGTTAACATTGTACGCGTCTTGATGCAATTGGGTTTGGGTGAGTTATTGACAAGTAATTAACAGCCTTAGGCTGTCAAAATAATCAAACCCCAAGACTACGCAAGAAAAACCCGAAAAAAAGATGCTAAATGCGAGTCGCCGAAAATAAATCGGGCTACAGAGCGGCATTCGACTTTTTTAACCTCTTATATCAACATACAGTTGTTAATTGCGAATGTTGAAAACTAGCGTCAATTGTGAATTGTTTAAGCTTTTTGTGCCTCGGTTTATTCGACAAATTTGGAGAGTCAGGATGTGAATAGTGTTTCACTCTCGTGAATCCTCACAAATAGCAATACATATGAATAAAGAATGTTTAACTTTTTTCGGCTTAGGTCGAAGTAACTGTTAGGCAGTAAAAATTAGGAGTAAAAATAATGGAAGACAAAAAAGGAACAGAGATTGACTCAACATTAACAGGCGTTTTACCAAGCGAAGTAAACGAAGTTAAAACCGTTCAAGAACTCGATAAGGAAGAACCAATCTTAAAGGAAAACGGAGGCAGATTTGTTTTGTTTCCAATCCAGCACAACGATATTTGGGAAATGTACAAGAAGTCAGAGGCTAGTTTTTGGACTGCTGAAGAAATTGACTTAGCACAAGACATGTCCGATTGGGAAAATAAACTCAATGAAAATGAACAGTTTTTTATCAAGAATGTTTTAGCATTTTTCGCGGCATCTGATGGAATTGTAAATGAAAACTTAGCAGAGAATTTTGTTTCTGAAGTGCAGTATACAGAAGCTAAATTTTTCTACGGATTCCAGATTGCTATGGAAAACGTTCACTCGGAGACCTACTCGTTATTAATCGACACGCTAATCAAAGATGCTAACGAAAAGGACAAACTGTTCAATGCTATTGAAACAATGGACTGCGTTAAGAAAAAAGCAGACTGGGCATTAGACTGGATTGATAACGGAAGCTATGCCGAACGATTGGTTGCTTTTGCAGCAGTTGAAGGGATTTTCTTTTCAGGGTCTTTCTGTTCAATATTCTGGTTAAAGAAAAGAGGTTTAATGCCAGGACTTTCTTTCTCTAACGAATTAATTTCTAGAGACGAAGGATTGCATTGTGATTTCGCCTGTTTATTGTATAATAATCACTTGGTAAACAAACTTCCAAAATCAAGAGTTACTAAAATCATTTCTGACGCAGTAGAAATAGAAAAAGAATTTGTGACCGATTCATTACCAGTTTCTTTAATTGGAATGAATGCAAAATTGATGCAACAGTACATTGAGTTTGTTGCTGATCGTTTGCTAATGGAGTTGGGTTGCGATAAAATATACGACTCTTCAAATCCATTTGATTTTATGGAAATGATTTCACTTCAGGGTAAAACTAACTTCTTTGAAAAGAGAGTTGCTGAATACCAAAAAGCTGGAGTAGCGAATAACGATAAAGACGCACATGCATTCAATATGGACGCAGACTTTTAATAATTTTTTAGCCCTATATACACATGGAAGTATTAAAAAGAGACGGTAGGAAAGAAATTGTAATGTTCGATAAGATTACCGCAAGAATTAAAAAGCTTTGCTATGGTCTATCTGAACACGTAGATCCCGTTAAAATTTCGATGAAAGTTATCGAAGGATTGTATGACGGAGTTACTACTTCGGAGTTAGACAACCTCGCTGCAGAGCAAGCGGCTTCAATGACCGTTTCGCATCCAGATTACGCCTTGTTAGCATCTCGTGTTGTAGTGTCTAACCTGCACAAACAAACCAAAAAGTCATTTTCAGAAACGATGACGGATTTGCACGATTACATCGATCCTAAAACGGGTGAAAAAGCTCCGTTGTTGGCGGATGACGTGTATAAAATCGTAATGGACAATGCAGATAGAATTGATTCTCACATCATTTACGATAGAGATTTTGGCTACGACTTTTTTGGTGTAAAAACGCTAGAGCGATCTTACCTCATGAAGTTAAAGGGTGAAGTTGCTGAGCGTCCACAACAAATGTTGATGCGTGTTTCTTTAGGAATTCACAAAGAGGATATCGACAGCGCCCTTAAAACTTACGATTTGATGAGTGAACGATGGTTTACCCATGCAACTCCCACGTTATTCAATGCTGGAACACCTAAACCACAAATGTCTTCTTGTTTCCTATTGACTACAAAAGAAGACAGTATTTCAGGAATTTACGATACACTTAAAAATTGTGCTCAAATTTCACAATCTGCTGGTGGAATCGGACTTGCTATTCATGATATTAGAGCCACAGGGTCCTATATTAAAGGCACCAATGGTGAATCTAATGGTATTGTGCCAATGCTCAGAGTATTTAACGATACAGCGCGTTATGTAGATCAAGGTGGAGGAAAGCGTAAAGGTTCGTTTGCGGTATACATGGAATCATGGCACGCGGATATTTTCGATTTCTTGGATTTGAAGAAAAATCACGGAAAAGAAGAACAGCGCGCAAGAGATTTATTTTACGCAATGTGGACGCCAGATTTGTTCATGAAGCGTGTTAAAGAAAACGGCGAGTGGACGCTAATGTGTCCTCACGAATGCCCAGGACTTTCAGATGTGCATAGCGAAGAATTCGAAAAGCTATACACCAAGTATGAGTCTGAAGGAAAAGGAAGAAAAACAATTAAGGCGCAAGACCTGTGGTTTAAAATTCTTGAATCTCAAATCGAAACAGGAACGCCTTACATGTTGTACAAGGATGCAGCAAACAGTAAGTCAAACCAACAAAATTTAGGTACAATAAAGTCTTCGAACTTATGCACTGAGATCATAGAGTACACTGCTCCAGATGAAGTAGCAGTTTGTAACTTGGCTTCAATGGCATTGCCTAAGTACGTGAAAAACGGAGAATTTGATCACGAAAAGTTATTTGAAGTTACTTACCAAGCTACAATAAACTTGAATCGAATTATCGATGCAAACTTTTACCCAGTAGAAGAAGCTCGAAGAAGTAATATGCGTCACCGTCCAATTGGAATTGGTGTGCAAGGATTGGCTGATACGTTTATCTTAATGCGTTTGCCATTTACCTCTCCAAGAGCAAAACAATTGAATAAGGAGATCTTCGAAACCATTTACTATGCAGCTATGACAGCTTCAAAAGATTTAGCGGTGAAAGAAGGTCCTTATGAAACGATTAAAGGTTCTCCAGTTTCTAAAGGAATTTTCCAATTTGACATGTGGAATGTAACTCCATCAGATCGTTGGGAATGGGACGTATTGAAAGAAGAAGTGAAAAAGCACGGAGTAAGAAACTCTTTGTTATTGGCACCAATGCCTACAGCTTCTACCGCTCAAATCTTAGGAAACAATGAAGCGTTTGAGCCATACACCTCTAACATGTTTACCAGAAGAACACTTTCTGGAGAATTTGTAGTAGTGAACAAACACTTGTTGCGTGACTTAAACGATTTAGGAATTTGGAATGATAACTTAAAAAACAAGTTGATTGGAGCTAATGGGTCTGTTCAGAATATCGATGAAATTCCAGAGAATTTAAAAGAACTGTATCGTACAGCTTGGGAAATTTCTCAGAAAGAAATTATCGAAATGTCAGCTGACAGGGGTGCTTATATCGATCAGTCTCAATCGTTGAACATATTTATGGAGAACGCCAACTTTGCCAAGTTGACCTCTATGCACTTCTTCGGATGGGAAAAAGGATTAAAAACAGGTATGTACTACTTGAGAACGAAGGCAGCAAGAGACGCAATTCAGTTTACGGTAGATAAAACAACTTTATCTCAGCCAAAACCTGAAGAAGCAACAGTTCCAACAGATGCTCCACCAAAAGACAACGCTGAGGAATATGCAGCTTGGTTAAGAGCACAACGCGAAAAAGTTGAAGAGGGCGACGACTGTGAAATGTGTTCTGGCTGATGCCAGAACTCATTCGGGGAAGCCAAATGTGCAGCAGATAAACCGTCACAAATAATATAGCAGTCGTCATGCTGAATTTATTTCAGCATCTCAATACGGCTAAAATCCATTTTATTAAAACCCTTGCTAATGAAAATTGGTGAGGGTTTTATTTTCAGACACTTTACACTAAGGTCCCAATTATGGTAAAACCGAGTTTATGCATTCAAAAATTAGTGCCATTTTGTGATAGAAAGGAAATAATAACTAGAAACAATTAGGGCCCTCAGTTTGCTGGATGATAAATCTAATTGCGGATTTAAGAAGCTCTTTTTTTAAATGGGAAGATGTCCTAGTAAGTTAATCTTGAAGTTTGCAAAATGGTGTGTTTTGCAATTGACAGCTTGGAAATATAGAAACGAATTAGCATCTTATATTCAATTGCACAGCACAAAAGATAGATTATTGCCATTAAGATCAGCTTCAACCGAAAAAGTCATTGATGTCCAATCGTTGAATTCAGGTGTCTATTTGCTTGAAGTTATTACTTCAAATGGAACAGATGTAGTGCGTATTGTAAAAAACTAATTCAATAAAAAGGCAAAGAACTCCATACTGCCCGCTAGGGTAATATGGAGGATTACGCCGCCCCAAATATTTTTGGAGTAGTAGGCGAGTACACCCAATAGGTATCCACCAAACACAGAACTTATGGTTTCGCCTAGTGGTTTTCCAAAATGGAGAACTGCGTAAGCAGCTACCATTGGAAGAATTGAGTCTTTGCCCAAATATTTTGAAACCCCAATTACCAAAAACCCTCTAAAAAGTAATTCTGTATTTAGGAAATCGGTGAGGTAGAAAAACTCGTAGGTAATTACAGAAACCCATTCTGGAATTTGGTGAAAAGCTGCAAATGCATAACCGCCGCAGCGTTTGTAAACGGGGTAAAAACTATTAAATTCGGAATTTAAGGCTGTTAATGCGGTAATTGGAATTATTAAAGCAACCAGGAGTGCATAAAACCGAAAGTTGGTGAGTTGAAAATGCAACCCGTAAAATCCGTTAGCTTGCTTTTTATCTAAAAGCAGTTTGGTTAAGCACAAAGCACCAAAAATGGTAATCCAGCCGTAGGAATTAAAAAGGATTTTATACCAAAAAATAAATTCTTGTTGGTGCAAATCCCCTAAAATAGGTTTAACTAAGTAGGGGAAAACAGACCGGTCTACCGACAGAATTAGAAGGCCGAATGCAGAGTAGGAGACAGCCCTAATATTGACTTTCAGCGCTGATTTTCTGTACATTTTAAGCATCAAGAGGACTCCGAAATACGCGAGTGCGTTTAAGCTGAAAAAGGCAGGAACACGCAAAGCAGCGGGTTTAATTTTATCTATGTAATTATCCTCAAGATTGAGTTGATAGTTGGTTGCAATTACGACAGTTAAAAAAACGCCAATTAAGACAAACCCCTGCATGGGTAGATAATCGCTATGAAATTGTTTGAAGTATGAGATGGTATTTTTCACGTGTGCGTTTATCGAGCGAAAATTTGGATGATTAGTAAATAAACAAGACTGCTCAAAATAAGTATAGTGGCGATATTTATTACAAAACCAACCCGCATCATTTGCTTTACTTTGATTTTACCACTGCTGTAAACTACGGCATTAGGTGGAGTAGAAATTGGCATCATAAAAGCGCAACTGGCGGCGAGCGTAACGGGTATGGCAAATTCATAAGGAGAAATGCCCAGTTGGTCACTTATGCCCATAACAACAGGTAAAAGCACAGTTACTAAAGCCACGTTACTCATGATTTCTGTGGCAAACAAACTCAAGGTAGCAAGTCCGATTACCAATACCCAAATACTTGTATCTAAGTTTTCCGCTATAAAGCTACCTACGAGGTCAATTGCTCCTACCGACTCCAATCCTCCGGCCAAACTTAAACCACCGCCAAACAGCAGTAAAATGCCCCAAGGCAAATCTTTCATTGCTTTCCAATTCAACAAAAACTCACCAGTAGAAACATTAACAGGTAGGCAAAACATAAGCAAACCTCCGAGCATAGCTATGGAAGTGTTACTTAGAATAGGCTCGTTAAAAAGAATAGTGTTTATAGGGCTTTTAAACATCCATAGTATTGCTGTAAAAACAAATACTATAAGTACCATTTTTTCTGCTTTTTGCATCTCACCCAGTATGGAAAGTTCGTTTGCAATAAGCTGTTTAGCTCCTTCAATCTTGGGTAGTCGAATTTTTATTAAACCTTTGGTGAGCAATAGATAAGTGACTCCCAGCATTAATATACCGAATGGAACTCCAATTAGCATCCATTCGCCAAAACCTACCTCTATGTTGTATCGATCCAACATAAAACCAGTAAAAACCACGTTTGGTGGGGTTCCGATTAAGGTCATTGTACCGCCAATATTTGCAGAATAAGCGATGCTTAACATAAGCGCTAACCCGAATTTCTTGTATTCTTTTGATTGGTCTTTTTGCGACAATAGGTTCAAAACTGAAATGGCGATAGGGAGCATCATGACGGTTGTTGCGGTGTTGGATATCCACATGCTTAAAAAAGCGGTTGCTAGACTGAAGCCGAGTATTATTCCGGTAGGTTTAGTTCCAGTTATTTTAATAAGGTTGAGTGCAATTCGGAGATGCAGTTTTCGCTTTTCCATGGCCAATGCGATAATGAAGCCGCCCATAAATAAGAAGATAATTGGATTGGCGTATGGTGCAAAAGTTTCTTTTGTTGAAAATAAGCCTAAGGAAGGAAATAATACCATAGGTAGCAGCGCGGTAACGTAAATTGGAACCACTTCTGTTATCCACCACAGCATCATCCAAAAGGCAATACCGAGCATTTTGTAAAGCTCTGGATTACTGGAGTTGTTGCCAAAAACCATCATTAAAAGCCAAGCGATGGGACCTACTGCGAAAGCTATTTTTTGAATGAGATTCACAATGCTAAAGTACGTTCTGTTCTCGATATATTTAAATGAGCATATGCTCATTTAAACACTCGAACTGACACTTCTTTTTTTAAGTATATCAGTTCGAGTGAAGCGACAATAGAAGCTTTGTATCGAGAAACCTCCTTCAAACAAAAAAACCGCCTCTACAATGCAGAAGCGGTTCATTATCCAATGATATTTCTACCATTTTATTCGACTTTCATCAACTCAGTGACAACCGTCTCGTTGATCAGGACATAGTTTTTAGATCCTAAAGAATCTGTTTTGAAATTTGCTAGAGCAACCTGAACCAAAGCGGCTCCGTCTCCAACTGTCATATCTTTAGTTTCTGCGGCAGTAAATTCAACGGAATTTGATCCGCTTTTTGCTTTTATACCTTTGGTAATTGAAACCAATCCAGAATAAATTGAAACGAATACCGTGTTAGAACTAGCTGCATCATATGTTACGGTGTAAACACTGTTCTTTTTAATTGCTGCTGTTGAAGTAATATCAGGAGTTGCAGGAAAACGGCTGAACGTTGCGTTAAATGCACTTATAGATCCTGCTCCAGCAACAGTCCAATCAGCACCACCCGAAAAACTAATTCCCGTCGGAATAGTTGCTCCTGGAACATGAACATATGATTTGTTTTCTTGAATTTCTAAGGCAGTTCCTTCTAAGCTTACTGCACCTGCGTCAACGAAAGTTGAAAAGTTGCCAGCGGTATTTGTAAAATAGGCTACACCAGTTCCTATAACTGTTTCAAATGATTGGCCGGCGGCAGATGTTGTACTGGCTGTTTTTATTGCTATTAATGCACCATCGGAATTACTGGTTGCATTTCCAAATTGCGCAGGTGTCGGAGATCCGGCTGTGGGAGGAGTTGGGGTGGGTTCTGGAGTTACGGCTGGACTGTAGTTACAGCTTCTTCAGGTTCATCTTTTTTACAAGAAGTAAATGTGACGAGCAATGCTAATAATGCAAACGATAGGGTTTTGAAAGATTTTTTGATCATGACTAAAGGTTTTTAAATTATTTAGTCAAAGCTATTCGTTTAGTGAAAGTTAGGAAAGCGAAAACTACCGTAAACTGCTAAGGGAATAACCTTATTTGTAAAAGTTCATCTCGTCTATGTACTTAAAAACGGGTTCGGTAAGTAAGTAGCGAACATCTTTCCCCTCTTTTATAGCTTTACGAATAAAGCTAGCCGAAACTTTCATAATTGGAGCATCAGTTAATTTTACGTTTGGATGATTTTCAATCTCTGGTTTAGTGATGGATTTATTAGAGTCGTGTATTTCTTGTTCGGTCAAAATTCTTGGGTAAACAAACAGCTCATGCTCATCAATAATAGACTGGTAGTTTTGCCATTTATGAAATGTTCTCAAATTGTCTTCACCCATAATAAGTGCAAATTCATGTTGCGGGTATTTGTCTTTTAAATAGGCAAGAGTAATTCCAGTATATGAAGGCTTCTCCAGCTTAAATTCAATATCACAGGAACGTAAAGATAAATTGTCAAAAATGGCATTGTTAACCAATGCTAAGCGATGGTAGTCGGCCAATAAACTTTCTTTTTTTTTCAGGGGATTTTGAGGAGAAACGACTAGCCAAACTTGATCCAAATCGGTGTAACTCACCATATGATTTGCAATAATCAAATGCCCAACATGAATGGGATTGAAGGTTCCGAAATATAGACCTATTTTCATTTAGAGATAAATTCGGTAATCATAGTTTCAGCAGTTAAGACAGCTTGATCTAAGATTTTGTTTTCAAGAATTGCGTCAAACTTAGAAGCAAACTCAAGTTCATTTTTTGCCTTTCCCAAACGCATTTTTATTTTCTCCTCACTTTCGGTTTGCCTTCCTCTCAGACGCTTTTCGAGTTCCTCAATACTTGGAGGCATTACAAAAATGGCTAAAGCATTTTCGCCAAAAAAAGATTTTAGATGCACCCCTCCAACTACATCAACATCAAAAATAACCGTCTTGCCTTGACTCCAAACGCGATTTACTTCTGATTTTAACGTACCATAAAATTGATCGGTATACACTTCTTCAAACTCAACAAAATCGTCATCTTCAATTTTTTGTTTGAACTCCTGCGGAGACAAAAACAAGTAATCAACTTCATTTTTCTCGTCCCCTCTTGCAGCTCTGCTGGTCGCTGAAACTGAAAAAGAAAGTGCATCCATTTTTTTTAATAGCTGCTGAACAATAGTTGTTTTACCAGCACCTGAGGGTGCTGAAAATATGACGGCTTTATTGGTCATGAAGCTATAATACGTTTAATACTTGCTCTTTTATTTTTTCGAGTTCGTCCTTCATTTCAACCACATGTCGCTGCATTTCTGCATGGTTTGCTTTTGAACCAATGGTATTAATCTCTCGGCCCATTTCTTGGCCAATAAAACCTAATTTTTTCCCTTGTCCAGGATCGCTATCCATAGTGTTGGAAAAATATTCTAAGTGAGACTTTAAGCGCACATGTTCTTCAGTTATATCTAGTTTCTCTAAGTAATAGATGAGCTCTTGTTCGAATCGATTATTGTCAAAAACATCGTCGTCTTTTTTCATGTCCTCAAAGCGAGCAAGTAATTTTTCGCGTTTGTTGTCGACACGGGCAGGCGCGAGCTTCATTACTTTTTCCAAACGGTCACTAATAATGGCAATGCGCTTCTTAAGATCATTTTCGAGCTGTAATCCTTCATCTTTTCTGAAATTATTGCAGGCGTTAAGCCCCTCTAAAATGGTTTGTTTTATGCTATTGTATTCTTGGGCATCAAATTCGTGGTTTTCCGATTCCAAGACGTTAGGCATTCTCATTATTAAGTTCAATGCATCAGCGGGTACTAGCCCGAGTTCTTCACTAACACCTTGTAGTTGGGCATTATATTCAGCAACTAATTCGCTGTTAATTTTTACCGCCGAAGTTTTGTTAGTCGATTCTAAATTCAGTGAAACGTCAATTTTACCTCTATCTAGTTTTTCAGTGATGAGATTGCGAATTTCAAGTTCTTTTTCCCTGTAGGAGCTGGGTACCCGAATTTTAGTATCGTTCATTTTCGAGTTAAGCGTTTTCACCTCAACAGTGATTTTTGTTCCGTTAAACTCATTTGTTGCCTTCCCGAATCCGGTCATGGATAATATCATACCATCATTAATTTCCACAAATGTAATAAAGCAGAGTGCTTAGGTAAACCGTTTGCTGACAATGTATACTCCTGTAAAAATGAGGACCGCTCCAACGATTTTAACTAAACTCAACTCATCTTTTCCCATTATGATAGCAAAAAATGAGGCTAAAACAGGCTGTGTATAAATGTAGGTACTAACAGTGGAGGGCTGCAGTTTCTTGAGCGCGAAGATGTTAAGTAAATAAGCGAAAAAGGTAGTGCATATAACTACAAAGGCTGTTTCCAACCAAATAGTAGTAGTAAAAGAGGACCATTCTATGGCCATGAAATCATAAAATCCAAAGGGAATAACATAGAGCACCCCAAAAGTAAACACCCACTTTATAATGGTTAATGGCTGATATTTGGTCATTAGGGGTTTTACAATTACTAAATACACTCCATAAGATGCCGCATTCATCAGAATCATAACATCTCCAGGCCATGTTGTAGAATCAAATGAAAAATCAGCCTTGAATATTATAATGAGCAGTGCCCCAATTACGCCTAGGGAAAGCCCTAAGATTTTTTGTTTTGTGATGACTTCATGAAGAATAATTGATGCTGCAATAAGTACTAAAATAGGGTTGGAAGTCATTATGATTGCAGCATTGATGGGGGTTGTAATATTTAGCCCAGCAAAGAATAAAAGCTGATTCATAGCAACTCCGAATAAACCACAAAGCGCAATTCTAGGCCAATCTTTTTTGTCAATTTTTTCGTTGCTTAGTAAACTATGAAAAAACCAAAATAGTAGAGAAGCACCTAATACTCGAAGTAAAATGAAGCCAAATGGTTGAATGTATTCGGGCATTACATCTTTGGCCACAGAGTAATTCAGCCCATAAATTAGGTTTGCAGCAAATAGTGCAGCATGTGCCTTTATATTTGTGTTTTTCACTGAAGCGAAGTTGTGTATTTATAGCACGCTTTTTGTTCTTGACAGTAAAACTTTAAAACAGAATCTCATGAAAAATTTATTAATTGCAAGTATAATTACCCTTACTACGTTGGCCGGATTTTCTCAAAAAAAAGGTAAAGTAGAGGCTAAGTTTCATGTGGAGGGAATATGCAACATGTGCAAAAATAGAATTGAGGAAACGGTAAACTTTTCGAAAGGAATAAAATCTGCTTCTTGGAATAAAGAAACAGAGGTTTTAGTAGTTGTTTACAAAGAAGGAAAAACTACCCCGCAAGAAATTGGTGAAGCACTGGCTAAGGCTGGGCACGATAATGACTATGCAAAAGCAACTGATGAGGATTACGAAAAAATTTCAAAATGCTGCAGGTACAAAACCCAGGAGAAACATTAGGAAAGTGCTGCTTTTAGCTCCTCTAAGTTTTTCTTGGCGTTTCCAATAAAAATCGTTTCTCCCAAAAGCACTACGGGTCTTTTAAGAAAAGTATATTCTTCTAGGATTAGGGTCTTGTAATCCAGTTCAGATAACGTTTTCCCACCTATATTTCTTGCTTTAAATTGCATGGATCTTCTTGAAAATAAAGACTCGTATGAACCTGCCAATTCGTGCATTTGCTCTAGTTGTGCGGAGGTAATTTTGTTAGTTTTGATATCTTGAAATTCAAAGTTCTTTGATTTCAATTGAAGGTCTTCAATGATTCGCTTGCAGGTGCTGCAGTTAGATAAATAGTATACTTTCTTCATGATTCAAAGATAAAATTACTAGCGTATTTTGGCTAAAGGAAAGAGCAGTTCCCCAGTAAGAAAACTATTAAGTCCCCAACGAATATTTATTCCCGTTGTTATTGGACTAGCGGTTGCAGTATGGCTTTTGTGGGATGAGTTTAATGCCGATACTTTTAGTCAAATTACTTGGGGTTGGTCAACGGCATTTTGGTTGTTCTGCGCGCTGATTATGGTTGTTACCCGAGACCTTGGGTACATGTACCGAATTCGAGTCTTGACCGATAATGAAATTAAATGGCGAAATAGCTTTGATGTTATTATGCTTTGGGAGTTTGCCTCTGCTATTAGTCCAAGTGTTGTAGGAGGCTCTGCTATTGCGCTATTTATTGTAAACCGTGAAGGTATTAGCTTAGGAAGAAGTACAGCGGTAGTTATGGTTACTGCATTTTTAGACGAACTTTTTTACATTTTGATGGTGCCTTTGGTGTTGTTTTTTGTCGGAACAAGTGATTTGTTTCCACCGAACTTGCAAAAAATGATGTTTGGAATGAGCTTAGGCGCTAAACAAATATTCTATGTGGGCTACGGATTTATTGTAGTGCTTACTGCTTTGATATTGACCGCGATTTTCTTTGCACCGCAAGCTACTAAGAAGGTTTTAGTGAAAGTAACTTTTTTGAATTTCCTAAAATTTTGGCGAGCTGATGCAATTCAAACTGGTAACGATATTATTACAACTAGTAAAGAATTACGGGATAAACCATGGTCGTTTTGGGGGCGAGCTTTTGGGGCGACATTATTTAGTTGGACCGCTCGTTTTTGGGTTGTCAATTTCTTGATTCTTGCCTTTGGAACACTAGCCTTTAACGAACACATGATGGTTTATGCCCGCCAATTAGTAATGTGGGTTATTATGCTTATTAGCCCTACTCCAGGAAGTACGGGAGTAGCAGAATATATGTTTGGCGAATTCCTAGGCTTATATATCGTTGACGGCTTTTCTGGAGTAATTGCACTGCTTTGGAGGCTATTTACTTATTATCCATACTTGTTTGTAGGAATAATTGTTTTGCCAGGCTGGATCAGAAGAGTATACATGAAAAGGCGATTAATAAAATTCAAGAATGTATAGAGCAAAAAAAAAGCCCGAAGGCTTTTGAGTTATCTTTTTTCTAAGGTACAAACCTCACCAGCCTCTTGCCAAAAATCACAAGATGCTTGAGCATCATCTTTTTTCATGTTAGAAAGAGGAAGTGAGTTATCAACTACGCCATCAATCTTGCATTCGCACGTGTAATCTTTTTTACATGAAGTAAAAGTTGAAGCAAATAAGGCTATTGAAAATAGTGTTATTAATTTTTTCATTAAATCTGTTTTTTTAGTTTATGCAAAATTAATTTTAGTATGCTTTGTCAAATTCACAATGATGTGTTTAACAAATACTCACTCAAAAAACGAGCACTGGTTGACCAACAAAACCTGCGCGCACTTAAATTTGATATCGAATCCAAATAGAAAAGCTGTGTCAAGGTTTTAAGTCTTAATAAGCAACGTTTATTGGTTTCTTTTCGGACTAACACAAACCTTGAAAACAGCAGTGGCTTTACTTTGCGTAAAACTAATTTATCTTGAAAATTGTCGAGGTTTCAATTGTACTATCTTCAGTTGCTGAAGATTCCGAGTAAGCTAAAAGTTCAAAAGGAACAAATTCAATAAAGCCTTTTAAATCAGTGAAATACTCTGTTCCGTATTTCTGCGAACCTTTGTAAAAAACTTGGTTGACGATTAAATATTTACCTTTAAAAGATGCATTTAAATTCTTAAAAAGAGCTTTTAGATCAGGTAGAATGTACCATATTACCTCACTTTAAAGAATGGCATCTAGGTTTTTGTATGAATCAATGTCCTTAGTAACGTCGGCAAGTTCAAAGTCTAAATGTGGAAATAACTCTTTAGCTCTAGAAATCGCAGTTTCCGAGAGGTCAATACTTTTTGGAACGATTGAAGTTTCTTTGTAAATCCGATTCGCATAATAGCCTAAACCGCAACCGACCTCCAGAATACTTTTGATATCAAAATTTTTGATGTGAATAATGCCTGCATTTCTAGAGTACCTGTTTGGCTGAACTGATTGCATCCAAGGATCGTCGATATTTCGATACATTTTTTCAAATTCACCAACGAACTCTCCATCCTTGATAACATAATCATGATAATTAGAGTCTTTTGAGGTTTTACTTTTTAAGTTTTTCATAAAAAATTGGAGTGATTAAAAAATGGGTAATTAAATGCTCAAAAATTATACAAGCTATTTCCCCAAATGTTCAAGAGCAGCTTGATAGTCCACTCGTTCTCCGTTAGAAACACCAATTAAAAAGGCACCCTCAATACCTTTTGACTTTACCAAGGATAAAGTTTGTTCCGCCTCATTTCTATCCTTTGTTTCGCCAGTGTAATACCTAACTGGTGCATCCTGAATTACTTTAATCCGCATTTGCAATTGATGTTCGTACTTAGCCAATTCATAAATAGGGTCAGCAGCCATTATGCTGGCACCAACTTGCACTGCTAAAAATACTTCTGCTTTATTTCTAATTTTTGAGGTAATAGGTTTTGGAGCAGCTTTCTTTTTAACTGATTTACTGTCAGTAGTTGCTAAAATTAATGTTGTGGGTGATCCAGCTTCAATCTTTCGGGCTTCAGCAATACCAATTTTATTGCCTTGTGCATAAGCCACAATAAATGCATCGGTAATTCCTTTTTTAAATAGCGTGTTTTTAGAATCTAGCGCTTCATTCAAGGAGGTATAATGCCCAACTCTAAATTTATTCAATCCACCCTCTTCATATATGTATACCTCTTCACTCAGCTTTGAAATAAAACCAGGCATAATTCTATCAGCTCCAGCAGCTACCTGAACAGCATAATAAAAGTCAACTGCTTCTTGATTCTTAACTTGCGGAACTGGAGTTGGAGTGGGTTTCGGTTTTAAAACAGGAGCGCTCACTTTTGGTTTTGCTTCGACTTTTGGCGCTGGATTTTGGGGTTCAATTATTTCAGTTTCTTTTTCTGCAATTTCTTCTTCCTCCTTAATCGATACATCAGTTTTTTTAATGGTGTCCATTAAATTAGTTGTTGTTTTTACCGTATCAATTGCTTTTGTTTCCACAACTGAAATATCAGTGGTTTTTATAGTATCCATTGCAGGAGCTATTTCTTCTGCAATAACTGTATCTGCCTTTCGAATCGTATCTATTATTGGTGTTTCAGGAGTTGTGTCGGTAGCAATCGTGTCTTTTGATGTATTCGTCGGTGCTACAAACGCGTCTATAACAGAAGGAACTTGCCCTTTAGGTTCTATTGTATCAATAGCAGTTATTTCTTGATTTACTGCGCTATCCGACACTACAACAGGCGCTTCCTCTGGTTTTAGCCCAGATGTAGCTTCTTGCACTACTCCAGTGTCTATACCAGTTGCAATTACACTGCTGTCTTTAATTGGTTTAGGAGTCTCATCTGCAATTGGTTCGGAAACAATAGGAGCCGTTGTATCCTGCTCGCTTGATATTTTTGAGTTATGCTGGGCGATTAAGCTATCTGACTCTGGTTCCAAAGGTTTCTCAGGCTCAGTTATTGGTGGCTTTGACGAATTACAAGGGTCATAAAGATAAGCGGAAAACCCTTTTAAAATTTCATTAAGCTTGTTAACATTATCACTTAAAGCAGCATATTGATCTGATTTTTGTTTTTCTAGATCAACTGATTTTGCGCGCTTTATCCAATATTTTACTTCAATTACCTTTTGATTTACCAATTGAAAGTCAAATCCTTCGCAAGCACATTCTTTACGCAATGATATTTGAGTAATACTATGACTCATTATGTCGGCTTGTTTATGAGCAGACTTAATTAAACGCAACATTTTATCGTCAGTTGCTTTGTTTTTTTCGTCTGCAGCGGTCTCCGTTAACTTTTTACAGCTTTGAACATCCTCAACAATACTTTTCACTTGATCTTGAACAATGCTCAATTCTGCTTCGAACATATCGCAGGCATCATTAGCTTTACTAAAAGCACTTAACAGTAATACAGCAGCAATAAAAAAATACTTTTTCATATGTAAATTGATTTAATCAAATGTAAAGAATCAGAATGTATTTTGCCCTTCAAGAGCCAATAATAGACCATTACATAAAATGCTCGTCAACACTGATAATTGAATAAGTAGTTTATTATGTCTTTGCAGAGGCAAAATAGATAACCCACATTTGCATAAAAATAAAAACTATGCGAGTAATAATCACCCTTTTAATTGTCCTATTAGCGAATTCTTCTTTCGGGCAAGATTGTTATACAAAATATCGCAAAGCGTTTTCAGAGCGGGGTGCTTTCGAAGTTACCGACAGCATTTATGGGGGAGTAATTATAGCTGTGCGCGAAGGAGACGTTACGAACTGCTTTATGGGTAAGGTTTCTGTTAAGTCCGGAAAAGTAGTTTTAGATAATTTCTATGTTGAGTTGGAGGATGAGTCTTATGAAAATTTAGGCCCTAGATTCAAAAACCTAAAGCCTGTTGAGGTTAAGGACGGTGTTTCTCAAATCATTATCGATAAGCGAGACAACCTTTACAACGTAATTTTTCTCGATCACTTAAAACCCAAAAAAAAGGGTTTCAAAAGGGCTCCTGATTTCGATTTGGACTAGTTAATCTTCAGCGATTAGTCTAGATTAAGATCGGATAATCGCTCAATTACCAACTCGCTTTTTTCTTTAACAATTACTTGATTGATGGTTGCAGATATCGCATCCAGTCTCATTTGGTAATCCTCTAGATGGTTACTATTTGTCTCAGTTGGGTTTTCACCATTCAATTTTTCTTGTGAACCGACATCTTCCTTTGCGGAGTTATAAAAATCTTTTAAGCTGTTTGCTGCAGACGACTTTATCCAACTAGAATTTGATTCTAACAGCGTTTTCTGGAAAAGGGAATAGCCTTTCACTAGCTCGTCAGTTCTTCCAATTTTTATAAGCAGTTGACTATTCAGATAGAGAAAACCCGCTTTTTTATAGGCCCCAACCGAGTATAAGTTGTTTTTAAAAAAACTTAAATGCTCGTAACTACCTATTAATGAGTAGGCTTTAGCTATTTGCATTCGAAGCTCTTCATTTTTATCATTTTCATGTGATTTACAGAATCTCAGGGTCTCTATGGTGTCTTTAGCCTGAATACCCGTTTTTATTACCGTCTGAAGCACTACAAATGAGCTATCAGAAATTAGCTTAGAATAATAGAGTGCTTTATCTTTAGGCGTAAAATTTAGACGGTATAGTCCAATTGCTTTTGCCCGTACTTTGGAGTTTTTATCCTTTGATAATGCTAATTGTAATTGCCTTTCTTTAAAGGTTGAGTCAAATAAAGGGCTTGGCATAAGAGCTTCAATTCCTTGAACCCTTAAGTCATAAAACTCATGGCTAATTGCAATTTTTATGGCTTTTTTAGTCAAAGGGTCTTTTGGGTAATCCGATGAAAGTTTAGCCAAAGCTGATTTCATCTCATGCAGCCCTTGCCCTTTTTCGATTTTAGTAAACAATGCTTCAACAGTTATATTTGGTTCTTCCACTTCAGCCAATAAATAATTTTGGCTGTCATAATCAATCCAAGTTGCTTTAGTGCTTCCTTTTAAATAGAAAGTATCCAATTCATTTTTAACCCAAACGGTATCCAATTCAACTCCAAAAGGCAAATAGGACTTAATCCACAATGGAATTTGATACAAAGGATATTCGTTTAAATTTTGAGTTTGATTTACGACCATAAAATTCCTTTGTTGCGCTGTATCAAAATGATAGACTATGGTTAATTCTGGGTGGCCATTATCGAACATCCACTGATTAAAAAACCAATTTAAATCACGACCTGTAACCTCTTCCATTATCAATCGCAACTGATGCATTTCTGCAGAACCATGTGCATGTCTGGTAAGGTACATTTTAAGCCCAGAAAAGAATGCGTCATCTCCAATTACAGTTCTTAGTTGGTGTAAAATACAAGCACCCTTGGAGTAAGTGTGACCGTCAAACATTTCCAGCTTGTTCGTGTATTGAAATCGCACGAAATCTACCTTTTTAACTTTTGACTCTCTCAAATAACTCTTTTGTTTATTGAGTAAATTAAGTTGAGCTTCAAACGGAGCTTTACTTTCTTCTACCCAAAGATATTCGCCGTAGGTGGCAAATGCTTCGTTTAAGGCTAGGTTTGACCAGCTTTCACAGCTTACCAAATCGCCAAACCACTGATGAAAAAGTTCATGTGCGATAATTCCTTCTTGCGGATAATCAATTAGTTCTTGTTTATGACGCTGCACAAATTCACCATGGAGTGTAGAGGAAGTATTTTCCATCGCTCCCGAAACAAAATCTCGAACGACAACCTGGGCATATTTAGCCCATGGATATTCAACTCCGAGTTTACTAGAGTAGAATTCCAACATTCGAGGGGTCTCCCCAAAAATGAACGGAGCATCTTTAGCGTATTGTTTTTCAGTGTAATAAGTAACAGCTTTGCCTCTCCACTTTTCTTCTTCAAAAACAGAAAAGTCACCAATCGTTAACATTATTAGATAGGGCGAGTGCGGTAGGGTTTGAACCCAATAATCAGTTCGTGTTCCATCTCCATTTTCGGTAGAAAACTCCAATACTCCATTACTCAATGTTTTTAGTGTATCCGGAACCGTAATTACAATTTCTTGAGTTGTTTTTTGATTGGGCTCGTCTAAAGTTGGAAACCAGCAGGAGGAAAAATCGGTTTCGCCCTGCGTCCATACTTGAAATGGTTTTCCGGGAATAGTATGTTGTGCATTTATGAAGTACAAACCTTGTCCACCTCGAATTGCTTTACCGCTTCTTTCGGTGACCTCATTTGGGTTAGCGATATACTTGATGTACAATTCAAGTGTATCCTTCTGGGTTAAGGTTTTGGAAAAGGAGAGGTTTAGTTTTTCTCCTGAGTAGGTATATTTTACTTGATTATTAGAATCATTAAGGACTTTAACCGATTTAATGTCAAATGCCTTTGCATCAAGTGATAATGTTTTTTTAGCGTAAAAATGTGGAGATAATTTAAGTGTAGCATCACCTAAAACTTGCTCTGTTTTAAAGTCAAATGATACAACTAGGTTTGTGTGTATTAAATCCCAAGCGAGCTCAGTTGTTGCTCTATACGCTGGCTGGGACTTGTTTAAGGATGCTTTTGAAGAATCATTTAATGACGCAGCAGCAGAAGCTGCTAAGGTTGACTCTTGTGCATTTTTAGTTGAGCTACAACCGAGAGTGAAAATCAGAAATATTAATGGAACAAAAAATCGCATAAGCAAATTTAGGATTCTAGCGCTAATGAAGCCAAAAAGTGAATTGTGGATAGTACTTAGTTTTAAAGAATTGGATTTTAAGCTTATGTTCTATTTTTGAAAATCATTTGAAGTAAGCTATATGAAAGTAATTGGAAAAGAAAAGACCTACGAAATTGAATTAGATCTCGATGCTAAACTGAGTTTAGGAGGCAAAGAAGTGACATTAGATATGGTGGCTGAGTCTGAGAATTCATTTCACGTTATTCATGAAAATGTAGGTTATGACGTTTATATCCTAGAAAAAAATGAGCAAACAAAGTCTTATTTAGTAAGCGTAAATGGAAACAAGTACAATTTACAGGCTAAAAGTAAGTTCGATGAGCTATTAGATCAACTCGGAATGTCGAGTTTGACGGAAGTAAAAACAGACAACCTAAAGGCTCCTATGCCGGGATTAGTATTAGATATTTTGGTAGAAAAAGGCAACACCGTTACAAAAGGCGATTCCGTCCTAGTTTTGGAAGCAATGAAAATGGAGAATAATATAAAGTCTCCGGCGGATGGCGTTATTAAATCTATAGACATAAAAAATGGACAAGCGGTTGAAAAAAACCAAGTCCTTATTTCATTCGAGTAAGAAAAATGCAGTTAAACTGCAAGACTAGAGTTACTCTAGTCTTTTGTAAGCAGTTTAAATCCTTTTCCGTGTACGTTAACTATTTCAAGGTTATCGTCAGCTTTCAGGTATTTTCTCAATTTGGTGATGTAAACATCCATACTTCTTGAGTTGAAATATGAATCATCCCCCCAAATTCTATTCAAGGCGTAACTTCTATCGGTAACTTCATTAAGGTTCAAAGACAACAATTTCAATAAATCATTTTCTTTAGAAGTTAGCTTTTGTTTTTCGCCATCAATAACTAATTCTTGCAATTTGGAATTGAATGCAAACCGTCCAACTTCAAATTTTTCCTGCTTTTGATGATCTCTCTCTTTTCTAGTTCTTTTAAGAATTGCTTGAATCCTCAAAAGTAGCTCTTCCATGCTAAAAGGCTTAGTTAAGTAATCATCAGCTCCCAATTTAAACCCTTGGACCTTATCTTCTTTCATTGATTTTGCCGTCAAGAAAATAATTGGAATTTCAGGGTTTATTTTAAGCACATCCTTAGCTAGAGTAAATCCATCTTTTTCAGGCATCATCACGTCGAATATGCACAAATCATAATGATTTGTTCTAAAAGCTTCCAGCGCTTCCTTTCCATTTCGTCTAAGTTCGGCGGTATACCCTTTAGCTGAAAGGTATTCAGAAAGTAGGTCACCTAAATTATGATCATCCTCTGCAACCAATAATTTTATTTCTTCTTTTTCCATCATAATTATCGTTCAATATTGTTCATTGGAATTGACAATGTAAAGGTACTTCCTTTATTCAGTTTGCTAGTAACTTTTACGTCCCCATCGTGTCTTTCGACTACTGTTTTCACATAGTTTAACCCAAGGCCAAAGCCTTTGGTGTTGTGCAAATTTCCGGTGGAAACTCGATACAACTTATCAAAAACTTTGCTGTGATTTTCTTTGCTAATTCCAATACCATTATCACATACAGACACTAAAAGATTGTCTTTTTCATTTATCGTTTTTATATGAATTATGGGTGCCGTTGGTGTATATTTGATAGCATTGTCGATAAGATTATAAATAGCGTTTGTAATGTGCACTTTATCGGCCATTAAATGATCTGATTTGGCACCTAATTCCATTTTTATTATGCCACCCTTTTCATCTAATTGCATTTGAAATTTAGACACCGCCTCATCAATTATCGAATGAATTTGCACTGGCTCCATATTCATTTTAAATGCTTGGCTACCCCAAATGGCACTTTTCAAAACATTTTCCACTTGTACACCCAATCTTTTGTTTTCCTGGCCAATAATTCCAATGTACCGATTCATTAAACTAGGTGTTGCACTTATATCAGGGTCTGACAAAGCTTCACACGCTAAGGAGATTGTGGAAATAGGAGTTTTCAATTCATGTGTCATGTTATTGATAAAGTCATTTTTTATTTCGGAAACCTTCTTTTGTTTCAGAATCGTTCGAATACTGTAATAGAAAGCGAAGAAAATGAGAATAATAATCAATAAGCTAGAAAAAAGCAGATAAGACACCGAACTAAATATGTACTTGATACGCTTAGGAAAATAAACTCTTAGGGTGGCTTTCTGTCCAAGAATATCCTTGGGGAATAAGTTTATTTCGAACGATTCCAAGCTGGTAGTTAAGGAGGTGTCTGAAAAATTACCTGTTTTTAAATCGGAGTCAACATCGTAAACCCCGAAATAATAAGGTAGCTTTATTCCTTCTTCAAGCAAGAATTTAGTTAGTAATTTATCTACCCTAACATTGTTTACTCGATCCTCGATTTTCTCTGAAAGGTCAACTTCCATTAAACTTCTAACGATATCACTAACCAAAACAGTTTTGTTGACCAATTGATTTCTGACAGCTGTATCAAGATTTACTTGCAGATCGCTAGCGTAGTAAGTTTGCCCTTCTTCACCATTTACATGATAGGATAGATTGTCTTCAGAGTTTTCAATGTCTACTCTGTGTTGGCCAGCGGTAATAAAGTCGGTTACTGTTTTTTTGCCGCCTTGCTCTTCTACAACTCTAACTTCTATTCCTGCTTCCTTTTTCTCTAATTCTTTAAAAAGAAAGTACTTATAGGAGGAGTCATGCACAAAGTCAGAGCTGCTAACAGAGTCTTCAGCAGTAAAAAGGAAGCGCCCTTGCTGGTGCGTTTTAATTTTTTTGAGGGCTTCTTCTTGCTCGAGAACCTCCACAACATTAGACAGGGCTTTGTGCACAAGCCTTTCAAATTCTTCGTGGCTAATAGAAACAGCTTTGTTTATCCAAAAAAGCTGGATACTAATTAAGGCAACTATCGAGAAGATAATGCCACTTATGAGCCAAGTTATTAATTTGTTGTTCAAAATTTTATAAAATAAAAATCAAATATAGAATGGCTGTTTGAGCTTCACTGCAGCTTAACTAAATTTAACCGCTAAATCTCTGATTTCATGGGTGATTGAAGAAGTTAAATGAGGAAAAAGTGGGGCTTTTTTGATACTACTCTTTCTTCCGCTTTACCAACAATAAAAATATGTACACAAACCAATTAATAGTTGCTTTTGGTTAGTATGCTTAAAGTGCATAGTTTTGAAGGTTTGAATAACTAAAATAAAATTTATGAAGCATTCTTTACTGAAAGCGTTAAAATCAACCATTCTTAGTGGATTTGTTGTTGCTGGACTTCTTTTAAGTTCAAGTGCAAATGCCCAAACCTCAATCGCAATTATGGGCAACGATACGATTTGTATGGGCGACAGTGTTAAAGCTTATGCAATGTCTACAAGACAAGCTGGAGTGCACTATACCTGGTCAGATACTTTAGGGTCAATAGCAGCATTGGATACAGTTTCTGACGATACAGCTTGGTTAAAACCTACAATGACGACGGTTTATAGAGTTATTGGAGATTCTGCTGGAGTTATGGATACAGCATTTCAACCCATTACTGTTTTGGCCTTACCAATGGTCGGAATCACTGTATCAAAAGATACTGTATGTGTTGGCCAGCAAATTACTTTAAAGGGGTCAGGCGGTATGAGTTACTCTTATTTTAAAGGCACGATTCCTTCAGGCGGCGGTGATTCAGTAAACGTAATAATAACAAAAAAGGATAGTGTTTCTGTTATTGGAACAGATACTAATGGTTGTAAATCTGCTGCATTTACGAAAGTTATTGGCGAGGAATTGCCAACTGTGTCGTTCAGTGTTTTAGTTCAAGGATTTGTATCTAGAAACAAAGATGCTTGTGCAAATCAAAATTTCACTTTAAAGGCAACTCCAGGGTATGCTTCATATAGCTGGAGTAGTTCAAGTCAAATTGTGGGTTCTAGAACTGACAGTACTATAGTCGGAAATACTGGTTCAGCAGCAGTATATTTTGTTGATGTAACTGGCGATAATGGCTGTACAAGAAATGCCAGTCAGTTAATAAGAACTACGAACCAACCCCCAAGAGGAGTTACAATTAATTTAGTAGGTGGAAATGCTGACACAGTTTTGTGCGGTGGAGAACAGCGGGTTGCTAATGCAAATACGGGAGACTCTTACTTATGGTCTCCAGCTTCAGCTATTGTAAGTGGAACAGTTACTTCTAATACAGTTACACTAAAGCCCGCATTTGATGAAACAATTATTCTTACCGGTATTTTTGCTGGGTGTATAACTAGAGATACTATTATACTGAGAGTAAGTCAATTGCCAACTCTTGCTCTTGTGAGTCAAACAAGTTCTGCTGCTAGTCCATTGTGTGAAGGAGATGGAGACACTATTGAAGTGAATTCAAATTCTTCTAAGATTTTATGGAACACAGTAATCTCTTCAAGAACCACTAAAACTGTTGCATTTAAAAAGACTACGACATTTGATATTATTGCTTATAATGATTTAGATTGTGAAACTAAGGTTACGGTTACTTCATATGTTGATACAACTTGTGGATTTCGAATAAGTACGGAGGAGTTTGAGCACCAAAAATTAAATGCGTTTTACAACTCTGAAAATGATAAAATGATTTTGACGACTTCTTCAGAAACCGGAAATGCATCTGTCGTTGTATATGATTTGAGCGGAACAGAGGTCTTAAATTCTTCTGTAGAATTAGTGCCAAATAGCAGAATGGAGTTTGATTTTTCTCAACTTTCTCATGGAGCCTACCTTTTCAAGGTATTTGATTCCCAGTCAAACTTTACGAAGAAATTTATAAAACATTAATCGAACAGCAATAAGTCGACTTGTTCGGCTTTTTTGTTATTCTAGAAAACAGTTAACTCATGAAAAATTTAGTTGAAGCTTTTCCTATTCATATGAAAGAGGCCTTGCAAATTGGGCGAGATTCTGAATGGAAATCATCGAACGAACATTTTCGAAATATTGTAATTAGCGGTTTAGGTGGTTCAGGAATTGGCGGTACTATAGTGTCTCAATTAATTGCTAGTCAAATCGATATTCCTGTTGTTGTGAATAAGACCTACGGAATTCCAAATCTTGTAAACAAACACACTCTTTTTGTTGCTTCTTCTTATTCGGGAAATACAGAAGAGACTATAGAAGCTTTAGAAAAAGCGCAATCAAAAGGTGCAACAATAGCTTGTTTAACTTCTGGAGGAAAACTATTAGAATTAGCGAAAGAAAACGGATATAATTATATTGAAATGCCCGGAGGTTTTCCTCCTAGAGCGGCTTTTGGATATTCAAGCACTTTGCTATTTAAACTTCTTGAAAATTACGGATGCATTGAAGATCAAATTCTGAGAGATTTGGCGACAACACCAGATTTTTTACAAGAAAACAGCTTAGACATCAAAGAAACAGCCTACAATTTAGCTAAGAAGTTGATTGGGAAAACGCCTGTTTTTTATTCTGATGCTAGAATGGAAGGAGTTGCTGTTCGATATAGACAACAAATAAACGAAAATTCAAAAATGCTATGTTGGCATCATGTTTTACCTGAAATGAACCACAATGAATTGGTTGGCTGGGCTGATAGCCACGAAGAAGTTGTTCCAGTATTTTTGAGGACTAAAAACGACTATTACAGAACCCAAGAACGAATGGAGTTTAGTAAAAAGTTAATGACGATTAAAAACGCAAATTGCGTTGAAATAATGGCTGATTGTGAATCAGATATACACGCAGCTTATTATTTGATTTCTATTGGCGATTGGGCATCTGTTAACATTGCTGATATAAGGGGAATAGATGCAACCGAAGTTGATATAATTACCGAGTTAAAAACTAAACTTTCAAACATCTAAACTTTTGGAAACGGTTGCTCTTGAACGACTTGGCTTAATTGAATTTAAAGATAGCTGGGATTATCAAGAGCAATTGTGCAAATCCAATGTTGAGGTTAAACTCAAACAAAGAAAGATTCGCGATTTTAAAGGAGACACTTCTCACCACCTTATCTTTTGTGAACATCCATTGGTTTACACGCTTGGAAAAAGTGGAGACGAATCTAATCTTTTAGCAGAGCAAGACACATTAAAGGAGTTAGGGATCACCTATCATAAAATCAATCGAGGCGGTGATATAACGCATCATGGCCCTGGACAGCTTGTTGCTTATCCAATTTTAGATTTAGAAAAATTTTTCACCGACATACACAAATACCTAAGATATTTAGAAGAAGCCGTTATTTTGACGCTGAAGGACTATGGTATTAACGCTGGTCGATACGAAGGTTATACTGGAGTTTGGTTGGAGGCAAAAGACCCGCTAAAGGTAAGAAAGATTTGTGCAATGGGAATAAGATGTTCCCGCTGGATTACCATGCATGGTCTTGCATTAAACGTAAATAATGACTTGTCATTTTTTAAAAACATAATTCCCTGTGGAATTGAAGATAAACAAGTAACATCCATTGAAAAAGAGTTGGGCAGAAAAGTCGACATAACCGAGGTCTCAAATAAACTACTGCACCACCTTTCAAAACTGTTTAACTTCGATGTAAAGGAGGTAAAGTGAAAGCAGTAAAGAAAATAGCCATGTGGATTGGAGCAGGAATACTGTTTCACTTAATAGTAGTTTTTACTGGTAACGCTCACTTATACAATACTTTAGAAAATACTTTATTCCAAGGTAGGCTCGGCCCTTCAATTGCTGAGTTTCAAATCTTTTCGAATCGAGAAGTATTAGCAAGAAACAATCAACCTTGGCCTATTTCCAGTATGGCAAACCAAAAGGAGGTCTCTCCAGAAACAGAAGTCAAATTTGAAGAATTGGGTACCGTTGCATTTCTTGTGATTCATAAAGATTCTATTATTAAAGAACAATACTGGGAAGGTTATTCAGCGAACAGTAAAAGCAACTCTTTTTCAATGGCTAAGAGTATTTTAAATATTGCCATAGGTTCATTAATAAGAGAAGGAAAGATTAAATCTTTAGACGACCCTATCGCTCTTTATCTGCCCAAATTTGATGTTTCAAAATTTCCAGAACTATCAATTCGTCACTTGTTGCAAATGAGTTCAGGAATTAATTTTGATGAAAATTACATCAATCCATTTGCATACCCAGCCAAGGCAAATTATGGTGATGATTTGATTAATCTGACTTATTCATATAAGGTGACAAAGCAACCGGGTGAACAATTTGAATACCGATCAGGCAATAGTCAATTATTGAGTTTTATTATAGAAAAAGCAAGCGAAATGTCTACGTCTCAATATGTATCGGAGAAAATATGGAAGAAGATTGGAGCAAAAAACGACGCATTATGGAGTTTAGATAAACCGGAAGGAAAAGAAAAGGCGTTTTGTTGTTTTAATAGTAACGCACGCGATTTTGCAAGAATTGGAAAATTGTTTTTACAACAAGGAGTGTGGGGTAAAGATACTATTGTTGATGCTGAATTTGTAAAAGCATCGCTTTCAGAGGCGCCAATTATAGATGTTGATAATAACCCTTGTAAAAGGTACGGTTTACACTGGTGGTTGCACAATCATGATGGTAGAGAAGTGTTTTACGCTCGAGGAATTTTAGGTCAGTATATTGCGGTTATACCCGACTTGGATTTAATTATGGTACGTTTAGGACACAAACGAATCAAACCAAATGGAGTTGAGGCACCACCTGATTTAGATATTTACCTGCAAGAGGCAATTTCTTTTGTTAGAAGTGCTAGTTGAGCTGCGCTGATACAGACTCCCTTAGGACGGTATCAATTTCATGTAGAATTGGAAAAAAGGCTTCATCACCAAAAATATTTCTACCGATTCCTGCCCTAATCCTTGCTGAAATAATTTCAAACGAACGTTTGTAATCATCCTCTACAATTTCTAAATTTTTCTTTTTTAAATATGCCCTGAACGCATTTTCAACTTTCCCCGTATACTCAAAATCATTTACGAAATTTTCAGCGTTTCCATGTCTAACGAGTTCTTCACGGTGTTTGTCTGCATAGTCAAAAGCAAATTGATAAAAATTGCCTGAATAGAATATTCGAGACAATAATATAGATGCACCCGCTGTATCGATAGGAATAAAATTGTCGGGCATTATACCACCACCACCATATACAATTCTTCCCGAAATGGTTTTATAAACTGTACTGTCTGCCAATGCTGTACTATCGTCCGATTCAAATTCACCATTTTCATATCTATCGTAAACTTCTTTGTGATAAGCTTTCAAGCCATTGTCATAGGGTTTTTGTATGCAGCGTCCAGCTGGAGTGTAGTAGCGAGCAATTGTTAGGCGAGTTGCACTTCCATCGAACCAACTTGACTGTTCTTGAACCAATCCTTTACCAAAGGACCTACGTCCTAGAATAACTCCTCTATCGTTATCTTGAATCGCACCAGCAACAATTTCACTTGCTGATGCAGAGCTCTCATCAATTAAAACTGCTAAGTCAACATTTAGTAAGTCATCATTTGAACTAGCCCGGTAATCTTTGCGTTTCCGTGCTCTGCCTTCTGTGTAAACAATTAATTGGTCTTCCGCTAAAAATTGATCCGCAATGTTTATTGCGGCATCCATGAAACCACCCCCATTACCTCGTAAATCCAAGACTAACTTGGTCATTCCTCGCCCCAGCAAACTCGTGTATTTGTCTTGGAATTCATTGAAAGTTTCTCTTGAAAATCTGCTAATTTTTATGTATCCAGTCGTGTCATTTATCATATAACCAACGTCTACTGAATAAATCGGAATTTTACCTCTGGTAATAGAAAACGGCAATAATGATTCAGTGCCGCTGCGTTGAATTTCAAGGTTTACTAGTGTGCCACCTTCGCCTTTAAGCAGGCGCATTACGTCAGCGTTTCGTATTCCAGTTCCAGCAACCAGTTCACCATCCACGTTTATAATCCGATCTCCAGCCGCAATACCTACTTCGGCACTTGGACCACCTGAAATTGGCGTAATAACAACTACTGTATCTTTCTGAATACTAAATTGAACTCCTATTCCTTCAAAACTACCCTCAAGCGGTTCATTCATGGCTTGCAATTCGGCCGCAGTAATATAATACGAATGGGGATCGAGCTTTTGCAGCAGATTCTCTATGGTTTGGTCTACTAATTTCTCCCGATCTGTACTGTCGACATATTCATTGTCTATATAATCTATAATTTGGTTGAGCTTTGATTGTTTGTTTAGTGGAAAATTACCTAAAGAAAGCTTCTGTTTTTTTGGAGTAAAAGAACCGAAGAAGTATCCAAAAGCAAATACAATGGCTAATAATAAAGGCCAAAAGGCGCTGCTAAATATATTTTTTTTCATAAAAACCTTAAGCGAAAGTAGCAATTAATACAGCTGAGGTTAAGCTAAAAACTTCTAAAAGCTGCTTGCTCCTCACTATACTAATACAGAATAAAAGGCCTAAAGTTCAAACATGAATTAGCTGACTGCCATCTCCTTGTTATTTATACTTTTGCATCCGCTTTTTTAAAAAATAAAATTCTTGTATTATGGGAATGAAATTGTCCGAGTTTAAGTTCGAATTACCTGAAGAACTAATTGCGCAGCATCCAGCAAAAAATCGAGATGAGTCTCGATTAATGGTGGTGCACCGCAAAACTGGTGAAATTGAGCACAAACAATTCAAAGACATTTTAGAGTACTTCGATGAAGGAGACCTTAAGGTAATGAACGATACCAAAGTATTCTCTGCAAGAATGTATGGAAACAAAGAGAAAACGGGTGCAGTAATCGAAGTGTTTTTATTGCGTGAATTAAATAAAGAGAGTCGCCTTTGGGATGTGTTGGTTGATCCTGCTCGGAAAATTAGAATTGGAAATAAATTGTATTTTGGAGAGGATGATGAATTAGTAGCTGAGGTTATTGATAACACAACTTCTAGAGGAAGAACATTAAGATTCCTTTTTGATGGACCTTACGAAGAGTTTAAAGAAACATTGTATTCTTTAGGCGAAACACCACTTCCAAAGTACATTTCAAGACCAGTTGAGCCAGAAGATGAAGATCGTTTTCAAAACGTATTCGCAAAGCATGAAGGTGCGGTAGCAGTTCCTACAGCTGGTTTACATTACAGTAAGCAGTTGTTGAAGCGTTTGGAAATTGCTGGAGTTGAATTTCCAATGATGACTTTACATACTGGTTTAGGAACGTTCCGACCAGTTGATGTTGAGGATTTGACTAAACATAAAATGGATTCTGAGGAGATGATTATCACTCAAGAATGTGCTGATAGAGTAAATAGAGCTAAGTCCGAAAAGAAACAAGTATGTGCTATTGGTACTACTGTGCTTAGAGCAATGGAAGGTTCTGTTTCGACATTAGGAGAATTAAAACCTTATGAGGGCTGGAGCAATAAATTCATATTCCCTCCCTATAACTTTAAAGTTTCTACTTCATTGGTAACAAATTTTCACGAGCCAGAATCTACGCTACTTATGATGGTTTGTGCGTTCGGAGGATATGATTTAACAATGAAAGCATATAAAACAGCAATAGAAGAAAAGTATAATTTCTTGGCATACGGAGATGCTATGTTGATACTGTAAAAACATATTTTTCTACCAAAATAAAAAAAAGGAAAAGGAGGTAGTAATAGCTCCTTTTTTTGTTTCTAATGGAAAGTAAAAAGTTCGCCATAATAGTTGCAGGAGGGTCGGGTTCTAGAATGAATTCAGATACGCCTAAGCAGTTCTTAACTGTTGGTAAACACAGTATTATTGCTTATACTATTTCTAAATTCTTGCAGTCTGATGAACAGCTACAGGTTATTGTTGTAATACCAAAAGCCCACGAATTACTTTGGCTTCAGTTGCCAAATGAAATTGTAGAACACAGTCGGGTCACCAAAACCTGCGGTGGGGAGACCCGTTATCAATCAGTGACTAATGGTCTGTCATGTATTGATGCTAAGGAAGGTGACTTAGTTGCCATTCACGATGCAGTACGACCATTAATAAGCGAGGATTTGATAAATCGATGCTATTCGGCAGCACAAGAGTTTGGTAATGCAATTCCAGCGACTCCTATTGTGGAGACTTTAAGAAAAATTACAGAGTCTGACTCCGAATGGGTGAACAGAGCGGACTTTCGATCGGTTCAAACTCCGCAAATCTTTCTTTATGAAATTATTAAAGATGCTTATCATCAGCCATTTAGCGATACCTTTACTGATGATGCGAGTGTTGTTGAGGCATTGGGTATGAAAGTGAATTTAGTGGAGGGAGAGCGGAACAACATAAAAATTACAACTCAAGAAGATTTAAAATTGGCACGATTGCTAATCGAATCATGAAAGAAGTAAAGAAAGACATCCGAATCTATAATTTACTGCAATTACAGGCACACTTGGATCAGTACGGGTGGCCTAAATTTAGAGCGAAGCAGATTTACCATTGGCTATGGAAAAAGCACATTCGTAGTTTTCAAGAAATGAGTAACCTCCCAAAAGGAATTATTGAAAGCTTAGAAAACGATTTTCTGATTTTGCCTATATCCGTTAAGGATGAGCAAGTAAGTAGTGATGGAACGATAAAGTCAGCTTTTGAAACTGCCGATAAAAAAATTGTAGAAGGAGTGCTTATTCCAACCGAAAAAAGAATGACTGCCTGTATCTCTTCTCAAATTGGTTGCAGTTTGGCTTGTAGCTTTTGTGCAACGGGGAAACTGAAGCGGTTGAGAAATTTGACCGCCTCCGAAATAGTGGACCAGGTAGTTGAAATTAACAACCAAGCCACAAAAAATTACGACAAATCGCTCACCAACATTGTACTCATGGGCATGGGTGAGCCACTCTTGAACTACAGCGAAGTAATGAAAGGGATTGAAATGATTACGAGCGAAGACGGTTTGGGCATGTCACCGAAAAGAATTACGCTTTCTACAGCGGGTATTTCTAAAATGATTCGCAAAATGGGTGATGATGAATTTAGAATAAATCTAGCCTTGTCCTTGCATGCTGCCAATGATGAAAAGCGAAGCCAGATAATGGCTATAAACGACCAAAATAACTTGGACGAACTCGCTGATGCAATGAATTACTATTACTCAAAAACAAAACAAATGCTGACTTTTGAGTATATCATATTCAAAGATTTTAACGATAGTTTGGACGACGCAAGAGATCTAGCACGTTTCTGCAAAAGAGTGCCTTCTAAAGTGAATATTATTGAATACAACTCAACTGACGACGAACAATTTGCTAAATCTCCAGAAGATAGAGTTGATGCTTTTGTTGACTTTTTGACCAAACAAAAAATCGTAGCCAAAGTGCGCCGAAGTCGTGGACAAGATATTGATGCCGCTTGTGGGCAATTGGCGAATAAGAAGCAGGTGGAGTTGAAGTAGTAAAGCTAAAATTGACTTTTAATTGCGAGTTTTAAACGATAACATCCAATTCCCAGATATTTCCGAAGCTGACTTTGACGGCCTATTAGCCATTGGTGGAGATTTATCTACTGAACGTTTGTTATTGGCTTATTCATCGGGAATATTTCCTTGGTTTTCAGAGGGTGATCCCATTTTATGGTACTCTCCCGCCCCTAGGTTTGTGCTTTACCCTAAAGAACTTAAGGTTTCTAAAAGCATGAAACAGCTTTTCAGAAAGAAAGCATTTTCGGTTACTGTTAATAGAAACTTCAAGGATGTAATACTTAATTGTGCTAAAGCCAAACGGAAGGACCAACCTGGAACTTGGATTACAGATACTATGGTTGCAGCTTACCTTGAATTGCACCGAATTGGTGTGGCTATTTCTGCTGAGGTTTGGCAAGATGAAGAATTAGTGGGTGGGCTGTACGGAGTTGATTTGAAGAATGGTGTTTTTTGTGGAGAAAGCATGTTTGCAAAGGTTAACAACGCCAGTAAGTATGGCTTTATTGAGTTTGTTCAGCAATCGAACTACAAGCTGATTGACTCTCAAGTGCACACCAATCACTTGGAAAGTCTTGGTGCTAAGCACATTTCAAGAAAAGCATATTTGGATTATTTGAAGGCTTGAGGTGGTAACAAAAACGTTTGATTTCCCAAAAATTTATAACCTACCTAATAATCACAACATAACACATCGCCAAATTGTATTAACCTATACTTTTGATACTTATTCAAACAGTTGACGGAAGTTGAAGAAATAAAGGAGCCCATTAAAGCAGAAATGCTCGTATTTGAAGATCGTTTTCGGTCTTCCATGAAAAGTACTGTTCCGTTACTCGATAAAATAACGCACTACATTATCAAACGAAAAGGGAAGCAAATGCGCCCAATGTTCGTTTTTTTATCGGCTAAAGTTTTTGGCGAGCTAAACGATTCTTCTTACCATGCAGCTTCGTTAATTGAGCTGTTGCATACGGCAACCTTGGTGCACGATGATGTGGTAGACGATGCACACAAACGTCGGGGATTCTTTTCACTCAATGCACTCTGGAAAAACAAAATTGCGGTTTTGGTGGGTGATTATTTATTGTCTCAGGGTCTTTTATTGGCAATAGACAATGGAGAGTTTCAAATGCTGCAGATCGTTTCTAAAGCGGTGAAAGAAATGAGCGAAGGCGAGTTACTTCAAATGGAAAAAGCTCGAACCCTTAACATGGACGAAGGTGTTTATTACGAGATTATTCGAGGGAAAACAGCAACATTAATTGCAGCGTGTTGTGCAGCGGGAGCTGCTACGGTTACAAAAGATCAAGACCAAATTGATGCTATGCACGAATTTGGAATCAACGTTGGAATTGCTTTTCAAATCAAAGACGATTTGTTTGATTACGGCTATGGACAAGATATTGGTAAGCCAGTAGGTATTGATATTAAAGAAAAGAAAACCACACTGCCATTAATATATGCCTTGAATAAAACTAGCTGGTTGAAGAAACGGCAAATGATCAACATTGTGAAAAACCACAATACCAATCGTAAAAAAGTAGATGAATTGTTTGCCTTTGTTAAAGAGCAAGGCGGAATCGCCTACGCAGAAAAGGTGATGTTGGAATACACTCAAAAAGCAAAAGACATCTTGATTAAAATGCCGGAAAATGCAGCTCGAGCTGGATTAATTCAAATGGTGGATTATACGATTACGAGGAAAAAGTAATTTCTCAACAACCCTCTTTCAGCCTGTTCATTCCAGTCCCCATAGCTAACGAAACGAAAATCTCACCGAACTAGTTGAAATTAATCTCGTCTGCATAATATTTAGATCCCCAAACAAGTTGGGATGAAGGCAGTTTTAAAATTATTACCTACTTAAAAGCAGAAATCCCTGTCACATCTGCACCCGTAATCAACAAGTGAATATCATGTGTTCCTTCGTAGGTAATTACCGATTCTAAGTTTGCCATGTGACGCATACATGGATATTCTCCAGTGATTCCCATGGCACCATGAATTTGACGCGCTTCTCTAGCAATATTAATCGCCATATCCACATTGTTTCTTTTAGCCATCGAAATTTGAGCAGTTGTTGCTCTTCCTTCATTTCTCAAAACCCCCAAACGATGGGTAAGCAATTGCGCTTTTGTAATTTCAGTAATCATTTCAGCTAACTTCTTTTGAATAAGCTGAAACCCACCAATTGGTTTGTCGAATTGAATACGTTCTTTAGAGTATCTTAACGCAGAATCATAGCAATCTAAGGCAGCTCCAATTGCACCCCAAGCAATTCCGTAACGTGCAGAATCCAAGCAACTCAATGGAGCACCCAATCCAGATTTTCCAGGCAATAAATTTTCCTTTGGAACTTTTACATTGTCAAAAATTAGCTCTCCAGTTGAGGAGGCACGCAAAGAATGCTTGCCGTGCATCTCAGGAGTGGAGAATCCTTCCATTCCACGTTCCACTATTAGACCGTGAATTCGTCCTGACTCGTCTTTGGCCCAAACTACTGCCACTTGAGCAAATGGTGCATTCGAAATCCACATTTTGGCACCGTTTAATAAGTAATGGTCACCCTGGTCGGTAAAGTTTGAAATCATACCCGATGGGTTTGATCCATAATCAGGCTCTGTAAGTCCGAAGCAACCTAGCCATTCACCTGAAGCGAGTTTTGGTAAAAATTTTTGCCTTTGTTCTTCTGTTCCGTATTTCCAAATGGGGTACATTACTAACGAACTTTGAACGGACGCGGTTGACCGAACGCCTGAATCAACGCGCTCTAGTTCTTGCATCAATAATCCGTATGAGATTTGATCGAGTCCAGCGCCGCCATATTCAACTGGAATATAAGGGCCAAACGCCCCAATTGCTCCAAGCCCGGGTACAATTTGACTGGGAAACTCTCCCTTTTCGTAATACTCTTCGATAATTGGTGAAACATCTTGTTTTAGCCAGTCTCTGGCAGCAGAACGAATCATTATTTGTTCTTCAGTTAAAAACTCATCCATTAAATAATAATCGTGTGCTTCGAAGCGATCTGTACCCATTTTAATTCTTTTTTTTATTACTGCAAAAGTACTATATTGATCATTGTTAACTGAAAAATATGCTTAAATCTAAATTTATAATTAGCGTTGTACTTTCCGCAATTTGTGTTGTACAATCTTGTAAAAAAGAAGTTTTTGATACTACAGTTCCGATAGAAGTAGATCCCTCATTGAATTGCGATAATGTGAACTACGAAAATTCTGCTAAATCCATTTTCGAAGCAAAATGTAACACATGCCATGGCGCAACTAACCAAGGTCCGGGTGATTATAATGAAGTTGATATTCTAAAAAGAGATTTAGCAAAAATTAGAGGTCGAGTAGAATCGGGTACCATGCCGCCAGCAGGCTCTCCGCAGCTTACAGAAGTTGAAACAAGTGCAATGCTGTTGTGGATTGATTGTGGAGCGAGCTTTGAAGGTACAGTAATTGATACTACGGTGACTCAAGATACAACTTCAAATCAGTTGGTTTATGAAACAGATATAAAGTCGATAATATCAACGAAATGTGCAGGGTGTCATCCAAATGGCGGAGGTCCAGGAGATTATAGTATAACCTCTAACGTTAAAGAGGTTATGGACAATGGCAAGTTTGAAGATCGAGTTTTAATTAGAAAGAACATGCCAACAGGTGGGTTGCCACAAAATGAATTGGATAAGATTCAGAAATGGTTTGATCAAGGAGCAAAATTCCAATAATTATGAAAAGTTTAATAATAACAGTAACATTTGTCTTTTGCGTTGTAAGGTCGGTTATGGCACAAGATATTTTTATGGTCGATTCTAGTTATGTCCATTTCTTTTCTGAGGCGACTTTAGAAAATATTGAAGCAGAGAACACAAAAGCTAAGGGATTGATAAACGTTACCAATGGTAAAGTGGCTTTTGTAATTCCTATCAAAAGTTTTGAGTTTGACCAAGAGCTGATGAAAGAACACTTTAACGAGAACTATTTGGAATCGGAGAAGTATAAATCCGCCACCTACAAGGGCCAAATTAATGAAAAGGTCAATTTGAAAAAACCGGGGGTTTACGAGGTTTCTGTGACTGGTTTACTATCTATACATGGTGTTGAACAGAACAGAACAATATCCGGTACGGTCACTGTAATAAAGAATCAGCTTCGCGTACAGACCAAGTTTAATGTGAAATTGGTAGATCACGATATTAAAATACCTACGATAGTTTTTCAAAACATTGCTGAGGTAATTGATGTTACTGTTGATTTACAGTTCTCACCTAAAAAGTAAAAGTTAAAGATGAAACACCCAATTATCATTCTCGCCATTTTTTTGGCTGCTCTTCCTTTGTGCGCTCAAGACGACTTAATGGATATGCTAGAGGCAGAAGAGCCCACAGAGAATTATCGAGTTGGACCAACATGGAAAACGATGAAGTTGGTTAATCTGCATTCAACTTCAATGGTTAAAAAGAATGGTCTTGATTTTAGAGTAACCCATCGTTTTGGTTCTATTGGCGAAAAAAGTGGAGGCGGGGTTCACAACTTATACGGTTTGGATATTTCGGATGACATTAGAATCTCTTTCGATTATGGAATTACTGAGGATTTGCAAATTGGAATAGGAAGAAGCAAGTATGCAGAGCTCATTGATGGAAATGTCAAATACAAAATATTGGCTCAAAAAGAACGCAAGGTACCGCTTACATTGGTTATATTAGGGAATATGGCAATTACTCCACAAAAAGCTAATGACGCTCGATATGACGATTGGCAAAATAGACTATCCTATTTTTCTCAATTAATTATTGCAAGAAAGTTTGGAGAGCGATTATCTTTTGAATTAGCGCCCAGTATTTTGTATCGGAACTTAGCTTTAAAAACGACAGACGGAGCAGGTGTTAACGCAGAAGATGAGAACGCAAACATTTCTTTAGGGATTGGAGGTCGCTTTATGATTACTAAGCGTGTTGGACTTATCATGGATTATCTTTATACCTTTTCTGAGTACAGGTCTAATTATAGACCCGTTAACTTTTATGACCCTTTTGGAGTTGGGGTAGAAATTGAAACTGGTGGTCATGTATTTCATATTACCCTGACAAATGCTGCTGGAATAGTAGAGAATAACTTTATTCCAAATACAACTGCCAATTGGGGAGATGGAGGAATGAAATTAGGTTTTAATATTTCCAGAGTTTTCCAGTTTTAGAAGAAGTGGCTTTATAGTTTTGTACTTTCAATATGTCCGATTCAAACACTACTTTAATTGACTCATTGTCGTTAGCAAAAGCGAAAGCACAAAATTTTGCTGATACCTATGCTAAAGAGAGCCAAATACTCAATGGAGTTGCTGCTAATCCTAAAGAAAGTAAGGGAATTGATCGCTATGAAGTTTCACCATTTTGGGAAGTTGGAGTCATAATTCTTGCGCTTTTGGTTTTAGCTATTTTGAAACGGGCATTCTCCAAAAAGCTGATTCAATATTCAAATGCGCTAATTAGTAATCGTTTTATCGGACAACTAACCAGAGAGGAACGAAGCAGCGAAAGTATCAGTGTAATTTTAGTTGAGCTCCTTTACTTTTTAATTATAGCATTGTTTGCGAATCTATTGTATAAAAACATTAACCCTGAATTTATTCTATACGGGTTTGAAGGATTTGCACTATTCATGCTGGTGTTTATGGTTCTGCATTTGCTTAAAGTATTTGTGAATAGCTTATTAGGCTGGTTGCTGGATCTTCAAACGGTAATCACAGATTTCCAGTTTTTCAACTTCTTGAGCCATGGAGCAATAGCGGTCTTCTTATTTCCTATTGTTATTTTATTAATGTTTAGTCATGTTAATCACCAGTTGCTTTTATTAATTGGTGGACTAGTAATAGTTGCAATGTACTGCTACAGATTGTCTCGATTGGCCTTACGGTTTTGGTGGGAGAAAAGATTTTTACTGAAGTATTTTATTTTATACATTTGCGGGCTTGAAATTTTACCCGTCTTAGTGTTGGCGAAAATTGCCTTTAAGACGCTGTAAATAAACAAGTTAATTAGCTAAATTAGGCTATATTTTTTGAATTAAAGAGGCTGTAAATTGAAGGATTTGAAAGTAAAAACCATACTGGTTTCTCAACCTAAACCCGAGAACGATAAGTCACCCTACTTTGATTTAGCTGAAAAGCTAAAACTAAAAGTAGATTTCCGCTCTTTTATTCATGTGGAAGGTGTTCCCGTTTTGGAGTTTAGAAAGCAAAAGATTAATCTGCTAAATTTCGAGGCGGTAATTTTTACTAGTCGTAATGCGGTGGATCACTATTTCAGAATGGCCGAGGAAATGCGCATTACCATTCCTGATGCCATGAAATACTTTTGTACCTCAGAGTCAACGGCATATTACCTTCAGAAATATGTTGTTTTCAGAAAGCGAAAAATATTTCATGGAAAGCAAAAATTGACCGATTTATTGCCATTATTGAAAAAGCATTCAGAGGACAAGTTTTTATTACCAACTTCTGATATTCTTAAAGCGGATGTTCCAGCTACCTTAGAAAAAGGTGGGATTTTCTACGAAAGAGGGATATTCTACAGAACTGTTTGCAGTGACTTAAGTGATTTGGCAGATGTGTACTACGATATATTAGTCTTTTTTAGTCCTTCAGGGATTAAATCCCTATACCAAAACTATCCAGAGTTCCAGCAAAATGACACACGAATTGCGTGTTTTGGCCCTACCACAAAATTAGCTGCTGAGGAAAAGGGATTGAAAGTAAATGTTCCTGCTCCCACTTCGAGTGCTCCAAGTATGACAATGGCAATTGAAGCCTATATCAAAAAGGTGAACAAGAAATAAAAGGAATTAAAATAGATATTTTATTAAAGGGTGGATTTTTCACCCTTTTTTTGTTTTAGGATGGCTCAACGTTTCGGAAAAGAATTCAAATTAAAGTCTAAAAAGAAAATAGAAGCTCTTTTTAAGAAGGGCAAGCGTTTTCATTCTCCGATAATAACCCTGGTTTACTTGCGTGTGAGGGCTCATGATAAAGAACTTGCTTATCCACAAATACTAGTTTCGGTCCCCAAGCGAAATTTCAAAAAAGCAGTTGACCGCAATTTGCTTAGAAGAAGAATAAAAGAAGCTTTTAGATTGTATTTAAAAGAAGACCATAAATTAGACATCACCTCTTATCATTGGAATTTTGCTTTGGTGTATAAAGAAAACCGAATAAGAGATTTTAACGAAATACAAAGTGCATTAGCTCTACTTTTACGGAAGCTGGAAGAAAAAAATAGTTGATTATGATTTGGACAAAAACAAAAAAAGCAGTTCTTGGTTTAGCGTTAGTTACAGGGTCATTTGGAATGGTTGCCTATAACTCAGTAAGCGATAATTATTTCGAAATATCAAAGAACCTTGACATTTTTGTCAACCTTTATAAGCAGCTTAATATTTATTACGTCGATGAGACTAATCCAGGCGAACTGATGAAAACGGGCATAGATGCTATGTTAGAATCACTGGATCCTTACACGGTTTATATTCCAGAATCAGATATCGAAGATTATCGTTTTATGACAACGGGTCAATACGGTGGTATAGGTTCATTGATTCGAAGAAAAGGAGATTATGCAGTAGTAGCTGAACCCTACGAGGGTTTTCCAGCCTTTAACGCTGGCCTATTAGCAGGTGATGTTATACTCACTATAGATGGACATGATGTAAAAGGAAAAAATACGAGCGAAATATCTAAACTCCTGAAAGGTCAAGCTAAAACCGAGGTGAAACTGGTTATCGAACGTTATGGTGAGAAAATGGATAAAACACTAATACGTGAGAACATTAAAATAAAAGATGTTCCTTACTATGGTGAATTGGAAAAGGGCGTGGGTTACATAAAATTGACCAGCTTTACAGAAACAGCCAGTAAGGAAGTAATTAAAGCGTTTAAAGAGCTAAAAGAAAAAAACAACATTACCAGTTTAGTATTTGACCTGCGTGGAAATGGTGGTGGGCTTTTAAACGAGGCGGTAAATATTGTAAACATCTTTGTTCCAAGGGGAACAGAAGTAGTGTATACAAAAGGGAAAATGAAAGAATGGCAGCAAAGCTATAAAGCGCTAAATGCTCCAATAGACACAGAAATTCCGCTAATAGTTTTAGTCGATCAAGGTTCAGCATCAGCATCCGAAATCGTTAGTGGAGCATTACAAGATTTGGATAGAGCAGTAGTAGTTGGTGAAAGAACATTTGGAAAAGGGTTGGTGCAGCAAGTAAAACCACTAACCTACAATTCGCAATTCAAAGTTACCGTAGCTAAGTATTACATTCCGAGTGGGAGATGCATTCAAAAATTAGATTATTCAAATAAAACAGATGGTAAGGCAACTGCAGTTGCGGACTCGCTTAGAAAGCAGTTTTTTACCACTGCGGGAAGGCCTGTAAAGGACGGCAAAGGCGTTTTGCCAGATATTGAGGTTGAACTGCCCCAAGCTGCTGATGTTACTGCATCGCTGCTAGGTAAAAATCATATTTTCGATTATGCTTCAGATTTTAAAAGAAATAATGAAACAATAGATTCTGCAAAAGAATTCGCAATGGATGAAAGTGAGTATAACGATTTCGTTTCTTTTTTAGCAGGTAAGGACTACGATTATACAACACGCACTGAGCAGTCTTTGGAAGCATTGAAAAAGGCAGCTGAAGGGGACAAGTATTATGAAAGAATCAGTGAAGACTATGATCAGCTAGTGGAGAAAATAAAAGGAAATAAAGACAAAGATTTGCTTTTGCACAAAGACGAAATTTCTCAGATTCTAGAAAATGAAATTATCTCTCGATACTATTATCAGCAAGGTAGAATTGAGAATAGTTTGAAAAACGATCCAAGAGTCAAAGCTTCTATTTCTATACTCAAGGAGCAAGAGAAATATAAAGGAATTCTTACGGCTTCAGCTGAGAATAAAAAATAGTTTCTTGAAACTCTAATATTTATAGTTCATTTGCGTTTTGCTCAAATAGCAAATGTTAGCTCGTTTTGTAACCCATAGAACTGTTTATCTACTTGGCTTAGCTGGACTCCTTTTCGGAATGGCTATGTCGGAATTTGCAATTAGCGTTGCTCAGTTCTTGCTTGCCGCAAATTGGCTAATATCTGCAAACTTTAAGTTAAAGTGGGGTCGCATTACTTCCAATCCTGCCGTGTGGGTAATTTGGATTTTTTACCTACTTCATTTTATTGGTCTAGTTCATACTGCGCACTATGATTTTGCGATTGATGACCTTAGAATTAAATTACCCCTGCTTCTTATTCCCTTGTTTGTAGTTTCTGAAAAACGACTCTCGAGTGCTGAAATGAAAGGGTTGCTTTCCATATTTGTTTTAGCATTGATCATTTCAACTGGGTTTGGGTTTTTTCATCACGTTCAGCATCAATTGGATGTTGGCTATGATGTTCGTTATTCCTCAGTTTTTGTGCCGCATATTCGATTATCCCTTATGACTGATTTGGCAATTGTTTGGTTAGTTTCTGAAATAGTAATTGGTGATGAAAAAAGCTGGATCAAATTAATTGCTAGCCTTGTTGTCTTTTATCTTTTGTTATACCTAGTTCAATTGCAAGCGCTAACGGGCTTGGTTATTTTACCTTTTGCTTTGTTTTTTGCTTTTCTAGTTATTAAAATAAAATCCCGATTGATTTCTAGATTCCGGTTTTTTGGAGCTGCCTTTGGCGGAGTATTTTTAATTGTCTTTTCGGTTCATATATATCAAACGGCAAAACCTTTTATTGATTTTAAAAGACCTGTAATAGCTGAATTAGAAGAGAATACTGCCAACGGCAATAGGTATTTGCACGAGCAGGATAACTTGATGTTGGAAAATGGCAATCAAGTTTGGATTTATATCTCAGATCCTGAAACCCGACCAGAGTGGAATAAAAGAAGTGACTTAGACTTTGATGGAGTTGGCAAAACAGGCGAGTCTATCCGTGCAACTTTATACCGATACCTATCTTCAAAAGGAGTGCGAAAAGATGCTGTTGGCATGCAAATACTTACAACTGAAGATGTTTTAGCCGTAGAAAACGGTGAAGCGAATCATCGCTTTGTGGGAAAATCGTCTATTGAAAAAAGAATTTATCAAACCATTTGGGAGTTAAGTAACTACCAAAACAATGCAGGTAGTTTTGAAGGGCATTCAGTGGCAATGCGCTTAGAGTTTTGGAAAATGGGTTGGCAAGCTTTTCTGCGTTCCCCAATTTTTGGAAACGGTACTGGAGATGTCAGGGCGGTGATGAGTGAAGAATATACCAAAAACAGCACAATTTTGTCAGAGGGTAGCCAGTTGAAACCGCATAATCAGTTTATTACTACAGGTGTTTCATTAGGTTTGATTGGCTTATGCTCGTTACTTTATTGTTTTTTGTACGTCATAAAAAAAGGGGATTTACAACCAGTGGAAGTAGCCTTTATAGTAATTCTGCTGCTCTCATTTATATCTGAAGACACCATTGAAGGACAGGTTGGAGCAACTTTATTTGCTGGAATTTATGCACTGTTTTTTTGTCAGCCGAAGATTGAATCAGAAAAACTCCCTTAATACTCTATCAGGGGGTATTAGCTCCAGCGTCGTATCGTCTTTAATTTTTAGGTTAGAGTCAATCGGTCCTTCATAGGTAATGGCTTTTGCTTTAGGTCCAAGCGGAGCCCATCTTCCTGGATGAATGGGTCTTAGAGTTGAGTATAATCCGATTGCTATTTTTCCTAATGCGGCTGAAAGATGCAAGGGGCCAGTACTTGCGGCAACTAAGCCATTTGTAGCATTTATAAAAGCAATTAGTTCGTGAAGATTCATTTTGCCCGTTAAGTCAATGATGGAATCTGAAAATCTGAAATTTTTCCGAATCTGTTGACCTTCACTTTCGGTGCCCGTCACAAAAATTTTGACTCCTTTTTCCACTGCTAAATTGGCAAATTGTTGAAAATTCTTAACACCCCATTCTCGAGCACTTCCTTGCGATTTTGGGTGTAAAATGATATTTAAGCTGTCTTTTTTCAGGAGATTAGAAAATCGTTCTGGTAGCGGTATTGTTGGAGAAAACCCATAACTACTAGCAATTTCTTCAAGTGTAAAGTTTGTACTCGGAATCCATTTTTCCAGGAGTTTAATGTTGAGTTGAGCTTCGTGCAAATCGCTTTTACGACGACTAAATTGTGGTCTATCGTTACAAAAAACCCAATGGAACCAGCGTCGACTAACACCAACCCTGTTTTTGATATTTGCTTGCCAAGCAAGCTTTGCCAGCTTAATATTTGGCAAACTAAAAACAATGAGGTCCGCATTGAGCAATTTTAATTCTTGAACAGCATGAGGGTCTTTTTCTAGAATATCCCAATTCATAAATTGATCAACGTTTTTGCAGCATTTGATTACGGCTTCAGTATAGCTTTTTCCTATAAATATAAGTTCCGTTTCAGGATATTTTGCCTTTAGAATTCCAGCCATAGGAATGGTCAGCATAACATCTCCAATACTATCGGTTCGCGCAATTACAATACGATTCATCTATTTCGACTGCTTTTGAAGCATTCTTAGCTTAGCATATTTTAGAAAAGTTGCATGAGCAGAAATCATACAAACTGCAAACCCAGCAAATCCATCTAAAAACCCTTTTTGGAAAAAATAAGATCCGATAAATTTAATAAGGGGGTTAATTAGAATTTTAAACCAGGAGGCCTTTCTTCCTTTTTCGAAATACTGTTGCGCAAGAATATCAGTAAAGTAGTTTACTTGCTTTAAGTGCTGATTTATGGTGTAATAGCTGAAATGCAAAATATCACCTTTCAAGTGTTTTTCTGAACAACCAGCTTGTACTTTATATTCATCATGTGGATTAATTCCACCCCAACTTCCCTTGCGGCTATCCCAAAGTCTAAACTTCCTATCGGGGTACCAACCACCGTGTCGAATCGACTGTCCACACCAATAATTCAGTCGATTCATGGAGTATCCAACGGCGCCCCAGTCTTCCTTTGCTTCAAGAATAGATTGCTTCAATGTTTCATCAATTGCCTCATCAGCATCTAACGAAAGCACATGCGGAAATTTAGCTTGAGTAATCGCCCAATTTTTTTGTTCTATATGTCCTTCAAAAACATGTTGGATAAACCGAGCGTTGTATTTTATTGCTATTTCTTTCGTTCGGTCGGTTGAAAAAGAATCGACCACAACGACATCATCAGCCACGCTCTGAATGGATTGCAGGCACCGTTCAAGATTTTTTTCTTCGTTAAAAGTGATTATTACTACAGAAATTGGCGTCACGGTGAATGAATTTAAGTAAACAAATATGTAAAATTAAAAACCAAACTTTTAGCACTTTATAGAGAGTCTATCAATGAAGAGATGTTTAGAATGTATTAAGTTTGCTAGCTTAAATCTTAAGGGGTTTCATGGATAAATTTTCATATGTAGGTAATGGCGACGTAAATGCCGTTGAAGACCTGTACAATCAGTACCGAAATGACCCAGAATCAGTCGATTTTGGATGGCAAAAATTTTTTGAAGGATTTGAATTTTCCAAAACGAGCTTTGACTCGGGCGGAGGGATTCCTGAAAACGTTCAAAAGGAATTCAAAGTACTTCAGCTCATAAACGATTACCGCTCAAGAGGACATTTGTTTACCAAAACTAATCCTGTACGTACAAGGAGACAGTATCGTCCAACCTTAGACATTGAACATTATGGCTTTGTAAAAGCTGATTTAGATACGGTTTTTGATGCAGCAATTGAATTAGGCTTGGTCCCTTCTAAGTTGAGTGTGATTATCGATCACTTGATGGAAACCTACTGTGCTTCGATAGGAGTAGAGTACATGTATATTCGTAACCCTGAGGTGGTTAATTGGATTAAAGAAAAAATAGAAACCAACAAAAACACGCCAAATTTTTCGAATGATGAAAAAGTGGAAATCCTCAAAAAGCTAAATGAAGCAGTAGGTTTTGAAACATTTTTACATAAAAAGTTTGTAGGTCAAAAACGATTTTCACTAGAAGGTGGAGAATCATTAATTCCAGCATTAAATACCTTGGTAGAACATGGCGCTGAAATTGGAATTGAAGAATTTATTATTGGAATGGCACATAGGGGAAGACTGAATGTGTTGACCAATATTTTCAATAAATCCTATGCCGACATATTCACCGAATTTGATGGAAAAGAATATGAAGACAACCTTTTTGATGGTGATGTAAAATATCACCTAGGGTATTCTTGTGATATTGAAACTGATAGGGGTAAAAAAGTTCACATGACCCTTTCGCCAAACCCATCACACCTAGAGGCAGTGGCGCCAGTTGTTGCTGGTATTGCTAGAGCAAAGGTTGATGATTATTTGGTTGATGAATCAAAAATTTGCCCTATTATTATTCATGGCGATGCATCAATTGCTGGACAAGGTGTTGTTTATGAGTTGGCTCAAATGGCTGGCCTTGATGGTTATAGAACTGGCGGTACAGTTCATATTGTAGTAAATAATCAAATAGGCTTTACCACAAATTACATAGATGCAAGAACGAGTACCTACTGTACCGATGTTGCAAAGGTTACTTTGGCACCAGTTTTCCATGTGAATGGCGATGATGTTGAGGCAGTCGTTCATACCATAAAGTTGGCAGCCGACTATCGACAAAAGTTTAAGAAAGATATTTTTATTGACCTTTTGTGTTATCGTAAATATGGTCATAATGAAGGGGACGAGCCTCGCTTTACACAGCCCTTGTTGTATAAGGCAATTGCTAAGCACCCTAACCCAAGAGACATCTACCTGGCAAGCCTCATAGAAGAGGGAATACTTGGAAAAGATGCTCAAAAGAATTTAGAGGCTGAGTTCAAGGAAATGCTGGAAATTGACCTTAGCAGATCGAAAAAGAAAAAATTAGCGGTAATTACTAGTTTCTTAGAAAAGAACTGGGAAGACATTCGCGAGTCGACTAGAGAGGATTTTAAGAAATCTCCCAAAACAGCTGTTTCCAAGGCAAAATTTAAAGCTATTGGTAAAAAAATAACGGAATTACCTGGGGATCTTAATTTCTTTAAAAAAGTAGAACGCCTTATGGGTGACCGTAAGAAAATGTTGGAAGAGGGAACTAAGCTAGATTGGGCAATGGGCGAACTCATGGCTTATGGAACCCTGCTGGATGAAGGATTTAATGTTAGAATTAGCGGCCAAGATGTAGAAAGAGGAACCTTCTCTCACCGTCACGCAGTGCTAAAGGTAGAAGATTCAGAGCAAGAATATATTCCGTTAAAATCAACAGAAAATAAAGGTGCTGATTTTAGTATTTACAACAGTTTGTTATCTGAATACGCTGTGCTTGGATTCGAATACGGCTATGCTATGGCTATGCCGAATACCTTGCCGATATGGGAAGCTCAGTTTGGAGACTTTTTTAACGGAGCTCAAATAATTATTGATCAATTCCTTTCTGCTGCAGAAGACAAATGGAAAGTAATGAACGGTCTGGTTATATTACTACCACACGGTTATGAAGGACAAGGAGCGGAGCATTCTTCAGCTCGAATGGAGCGTTGGTTGCAAGCAAATGCTGAAGATAATTTCCAAGTTGCAAATGCTACTACACCTGCAAATTATTTTCATTTATTAAGAAGACAATTGCACCGACCAATTCGTAAACCCCTAGTTGTTTTTACACCAAAGAGTTTATTGCGTTATCCAAAATGTGTTTCTTCTATTGAGGATTTCACAACTGGAGGATTCCAAGAAGTTATTGATGACCACTTGGTAAAAGACAAATCTAAAATCGAAAAAATTATGTTCTGCACCGGTAAGGTGTATTATGACGTAATTGAAGAACGTGAAAAGCGTGGAGTAGAGAATATTGCCTTTGTAAGAATGGAACAATTGTACCCAATCCCTTACGAGCAAATGGATAAAGTAATTGCTGGTTACAAAAATGTGAAGCAAAAATACTGGTTGCAAGAAGAGCCTGAAAATATGGGCGCATGGTCGCATATTTTGAGACGTTTCCCTAAAGGTGACTTGGATTTGGTAAGTAGAAAAAGTTCTGCGTCTCCAGCAACAGGATCCAGTAAAAGACACGCTGTGCGAGTTGGGCAGTTAATGGATGAAATTTTTAGTTAATACTTAGAATAAAGAAAATAGAATGGTAAAAGAAATGAAAATCCCTTCACCCGGGGAATCAATTACCGAAGTAGAAATTGCTTCTTGGATGGTGGAAGATGGCGAGTACGTTGAAGTAGATCAGCCTATTGCCGAAATCGATTCTGACAAAGCAACGCTAGAATTGAATGCAGAATTTGCTGGAACTATAAAACTGATTGCTGAAGAAGGCGATGCTGTGGAAGTAGGCAGTGTAGTTTGTTCAATTGATACCAGTGCAGAGGCACCTGAGAAAGAGCCTGAGGCCGCCGAAGCGGAAGCTCCTAAAGAAGAAGTAAAGAAAGAAACACCAAAAGCACAAGAGTCAAACCCTAAAATAGAGGATGATTCCAATGTTAAAGCTACTCCTTTGGCTAAAGAAATGATGAAAGACAATAAAGTCAGTTCATCCTCTCTAACAGGCAGCGGAGCAAATGGAAGAATAACCCGCAGTGATGTTGAAGCCTATATTACTGGGGGAGTTGATGCTTCTCAAGTAATGCAAGGTTGGGGTGGTACGCGTGATGCAGATCGCAAGAAAATGTCCATGTTGCGAAGAAAGGTCGCCCAGCGATTGGTTGCGGTGAAACAAGAAACGGCAATGCTCACTACCTTTAACGAGATTGACATGAGCTTTGTAATGGACTTGCGCAAGAAATACAAAGAAGCCTTCAGAGAAAAGCACGGGGTGAACTTAGGTTTCATGTCTTTCTTTACAAAAGCATGTACTGAGGCTTTAAGATTATATCCTGCTGTAAATGGAATGATTGATGGCGAAGAAATCATCTATCACGATTATGCCGATATTGGTATTGCAGTAAGTTCTCCAAAAGGACTTATGGTTCCAGTTGTGCGCAATGCAGAACAGATGTCTTTGGCAGAAATTGAAGGCGATATCAAACGATTGGCGATAAAAGCCCGTGACGGAAAATTGAGTATTGACGAAATGACTGGTGGAACCTTTACCATTACTAACGGAGGTGTTTTTGGGTCGATGATGAGTACCCCAATTATCAATCCACCTCAATCTGCTATTTTGGGAATGCACAACATTGTTGAGCGTCCAATTGCAGTAAATGGTGAGGTAGTTATTCGCCCAGTTATGTATATCGCATTGTCTTACGATCACAGAATTATTGATGGTAAAGAATCGGTTTCTTTCTTGTATAAGGTAAAGGAAATGATTGAAAACCCAATGAAATTAATGTTTGGAGCCAAAGAACCTGAAGAGGTTTTGTTAGGGCTTTAAAACAAGTATAAATATTGAATAGGAAAGCCGCTGAACAGCGGCTTTTTTGTTTTTATCTTTTTCTAGATACGTCATTCTGAACTTGTTTCAGAGTCTCGTTAACTTAATGGAGATGCTGAAATAAATTCAGCTTGACCCTAGTTTAAAATCGTTCGTCATTCTCCCGCAGGCGGGAATCTAAAGTGTGTATAACAGATTCGCACCTGTGCTGGAATGACCAGTTTTTGAGCAGAAATTAAACTCACTCCTTCTTTGGAAACCACTTGCGCAATTTATCATTTGCCTTTACAATATGCTCTTCGGTAATTTGTTTACTGATGCTAGCATACACCAACATAACCACCCCTAAATCATCGGCATAACCCACTAAGGGAGTTATATCTGGATAGCATCGATTAAGGAAATAAAATAGCCTAAAGCTCCGTAAATTTTCAATTTATCTGCTCGAGAAGTCTTTGAGTCGGCAGCAACATAATAGAGCTGCAAGGCATGACTTACGATATCTTCTCCCGCTGTTACGGCAAAGTTTTTCACCTTATCCCAAAAGGAATCTTCCGAGTATTCTTCTTCGTATTTTTTGTGTTCTAGTTTGTTTGACATGGACTATTTTTTATTCAATTTTTCAGCGAACTAATAGCCCACAATCACGATAATAAGCTATATCAACCAATGTAAAAGCGACAACAAAAAAATCACTGTCCACACTGCGGTGCGAGGCCAATTGACGCGCACTAATTTTTCTGCTATTGACCTTATGCCTTTCCCTTTTGCAATTTTGCCATGCAACGGAACTGCTTGCAAAAATGTAAGTCCCCAAGCGGCCAGCACTAAAAGCATGGAAGCCCAAGCATAAAAAGATGGATTCTGCAGCAACTCCCAACTCACCAAACCCAATTGCGCAAACATCAACGGCGCCACGATCGCGGTAATCATTTGATTGTAGCGTGGGTGCCATCGTTGCAGCGTTTCTTCATCTAATTGTACAAAAGCGGGATACACAATCAACTGTGTCATCCAAATAAGCACTAGCAATCCAAAGTCGACTATTAAACGAAAAATTAGCAACATCAGTAATCAGTTTTATTGGATAAATAATCTGCAAAAATAGAGCAGTACACCTTTGAAACTGGAATACTATTCCATATTGAAAGGGCAATGAAAGTATCTTCAGAATGAAAGTCTGACGTTTTAAGCGCGAAGCTTCCAGCGAGTAGTTCGGTGCACATGTTGCAAGATTAAGAAAAAGGGAATCCACCAGATAACATCGTTGGTAAGCATAGTATAAGAAAACTGAAAAGGTACCTCGCCCAAAACATAGTGGTTAAAAATAAAACCTAACGGCCCAAAGGCTTTACCCAAAAATCCAACGGCAACGATAGGCCAGTGACGCACCGGATCAAAAGAAGCCCACCAATAGCCAAGGCCATAAACTCCGACAATCATTCCCGTTCCTTGCCAAACTGTAGGATGCGTTAATGGCTCCATTCCCGTCCATTGAAAGAAGGTGTTAGGCAGCAATACTACCCATGCACCCCACAATACATTGTAAACCGCAGCGAGCTGCAGTGCTTTAGTCATCCATTTTGGAAATGTGTAATCCATGCCCAATTGACAAAAAGACCCCTAAAATGTTCTTTGAATGATAGTTGTAAAATTAAAGGTTGGCCTAATCAGTTTGCGTTTCGTTATCCTGCTATCCAATATGGAATATTCTAGATTCCAGACGACTCGGGTATGACGCAAATAATAGAAATGAGTTGTAAAAAAGGACTATACCTTTCGTTTTAACTCAAAATTTTGCCCCAAATAAACTCGCCTAACTTGCTCGTCGGCAGCCAGCTCTTCTGCGGTTCCAGCTTTTAAAATATTGCCTTCAAAAAGGAGGTATGCCCGCTCGGTGATCGATAAGGTTTCTTGCACGTTGTGATCGGTAATGAGAATTCCAATGTTTTTATCGCGCAGTTTGTAAATGATACTTTGAATGTCCTCTACTGCAATAGGATCGACCCCCGCAAAGGGTTCATCCAATAAAATAAATTTTGGATCGACCGCTAAAGCACGCGCAATCTCGGTTCTTCTTCGTTCGCCACCCGAAAGTAAGTCCCCTCTGTTATGGCGTACATGCTCCAAACTAAACTCATCAATCAACGCATCTAATTTCAGCTTTTGTTCTTTTTTGGTCAATTTGGTCATTTGAAGTACTGCAAGAATATTGTCTTCTACGCTCAATTTTCTAAATACGCTGGCCTCTTGTGGTAAGTAACCAATGCCTTTTTGGGCGCGCTTGTACATGGCTAAGTCAGTAATGTTTTCACCATCCAAAAACACCTTTCCAGAATTGGGTTTTATAAGCCCAACCACCATGTAAAAGGAGGTTGTTTTTCCTGCACCATTTGGACCTAGAAGGCCAACAATTTCGCCTTGAGAAACCTCAATACTCACGCCTTTAACAACGGTTCGGCTTTTGTATTTTTTAATTAGACTTTCGGCTCTTAGCTTCATGCAACAAACTTAAATCAAACCAATGATATAATGTTGGTGTACACGGGAAGATGCTCTTTTATAAATTGGGGTTATAGTGTGTTTTAACTTCCTGCAATGTGCCAACTTCTTTGCACTAGTTGCGGTCTTTTTGGGTACTAGAAGGTAAATTGTAAAGAAAGCGATGCTCCAAAATTTCGCGCAGCACTTTGTGATTTGTCCTTGTTTAAATTGGTTAAACGGTACATGAAGTCGACCCTTAGTACTTTAAAAATATTTTCGACGCCGAGTCCAGATTCAAAGTAGGGTTTAGGAAGTGCAGTTAATGAATTCGGAAACTCCAGGACGTTCTGGTTTTCGGGTCGCAAGGATCCTGCAACACCTTTTATCCAAACCAATTCACGCCATTGCAATCGACGCATGAGAGGGATTTTGTTTAGGAATAATCCATTAAAGTGGTGGGTGATAACGCCTTGTACATATTCATCAGAGGCGTATTCTAAAAAATTCATGAGGTTGAAGGCCAATGGGTCGTAAAAGAAGGTTTCGTTGCCGTTATGCAATTCCAACATTGGAAAAGGAACAGTACCCCAGATTTTACCAAAGCCAGCATGATACACGCTATATCCTAGCGGGTTAATAAACACTTTATCTTGGATGGATAAATAAATTTTTTGGTATTCGTACTGACTGCCAAATGCTCCTTTAACCCCAAAAGTAGCTCTCAAATTAATAATGGGATACATCGAGCTGAGCGAGTAACGATCGAATGCACCCAGCACAAATTTCTCACGTAGAGCAAAGTGTGTATTGACTTTGATTTCTGAGATTTTAAGTCGATTTAATTCATTTTCGATTGTTGTATCAGGGTTTTGGTCAAATATTAAGGAGGGAGTAACCGAACGTAATTCTCGATGGTCAAAAATGATTTCATTTGCCAGCGCTTCAGAATACCAATGTTCAAAACCAACTTTAAATTGTTCGATTCCATTCAATTGGTTTGCAGGGCGGGCCCTAAAAAATGAAGCTAAGATATTATCTTGCTGATCATTGTTTTCGCTGGTTCCCATTTGCATAATGTCGTTCCGGTAATCCAAATGAATCATAGTCCAGGTCTTGCGGTTTAGAAAAATATCTGTACCTAATCCGTATTTAAACTGCTGGTCTCTAGTGCCGTAGGCTAAGTATCCACGGAGTCTTATTTTTTCATTAAAACCGCTCAAGGTGCGAAGCCCCATTTTAAATCGGTGCCCTTCAACTGGGTTGTAGCTGTATACATTGAAATAGGGTCCGAGTTCAATTTTTTTAAATTCTTTAAAGCCTGTGGTTACGATTTTTATAATGTCAACATAGGTTTTGAATGCGGGTACCGACTTTAGCGTATCCACCATGTGGTAAACCGCTATCTCATTATCCGTTAGTTTCTCGTGTCGATTGGTATCCCAATAATCCTGCGATTTATGACTAGCATCATCTGCTACTGTTATGTTTGTTCCCTCTGAATAGAATTCGTTTGGCCGTGGCTTGTTGATTACAAAGTCCTTATACGTTGATGTTTTTCTTCCGTAGAACCCAATGGTTTTTTCAGCGAGATTAAAATCTACCAATAAAAAATCTTTGGTAAGCATCCACACTTCGCGTTCAACTTCATTATATTCTTGTAAAATTCTAAGGTCTCGAACAAAGTTGATATTGGCATTTTCACTTATAGTGGCCTCCACTTTTTTTACGGCATAAGTGGTATCGGCTATCCAAAGGTGTCCGCTAAAATTGAGTTCGAACTCTCGACGTGGAACGTATTTCACTTTATAGCACTTGTGGTTGTCAATATCCATACTATCCAACAAATAATAATGGTAAGAAATAGGCCCAACGTTGGCAACGGGAGAAACAAAACTTTTATTGAAGATCATGATATAGTTATCATAGATGTTTATGTTTTGGTACATATCGCCTAAAAACTGTTGTAAGCTTTCGTTTTCTAAACCCGAAATTTTGGTGGCTTTTATTTCTTCTTTTTTTCGTTTTGGAATTCGTGTAAAATAGTAATTTGACATCGATTCCGTCATTAAAATAGGCAGGTAGGGGCTGCTATCAGTTGTGTCGATATAATCGAAAATGAATTTGAAGGGCTTCCAAGCCTTTCGGTTTTTGAAATTCTCGTCAATATTGTTCAGGTCAAACTCTACCTTATTGTAGACTTCATATTCGTAAGCATCTAGTTTTTTTCGGTCGTTAATTTTTTTGTTGGCTACCACTTTTTCCATCAAAGCAACGGCTGGGTCTACGTATTTTTTGTCGGCTAGAATTATAACTTCATTTAGTTGTTGAGTACCGGTTTGCATCGCAAAATTTAAGGTTTGACTTACGTCCTTTTTCACCTTTAAAGATTGGAGTTTATACCCTACAAACGAAGCAGAAAGTGAGTCAGTTGCGTAATAAGTTTCTAGCAAATAATTTCCATTTAAATCGGTGGTTGTTCCAATTTTAGAGTTTTTGAAAGCCACATTTACAAAAGGAAGTTCCTCTTTGGTTTCAGCGTCGAAGACCTTCCCTTTAATGATTGTTTTTTGACCAAATAGAGCAACACCAAAACCGATAAAGAATAAGGTTAATAGTAAATGCTTTGTTGTATTCAAAGGAGTTGAGTTACGATGCTTTTTTCTCGATTCGGGCCGAAATAAAGATACTGATTTCGTACAACACTATGAGTGGAAGTGTTACCAAAAACTGGCTAAAAACATCGGGAGGAGTTATGATTGCCGAAAGTACCAGTGCGCCAACAAAGGCATGTTTTCTGAATTTTCTAAGAATGAGCGGAGAAAGAATACCCAATTTGGTAAGCACTAGAACTACTACAGGCAACTGAAAAACAAAACCGCAAGCTAAAACCACCGTGGTAACCGTGCTTATGTAGGTGCCTAGTGTTGGCATGTTTTGGACCGATTCACTTACGGAGTAGGTCAAGAAAAAATTGACGGAAAGTGGACTAATGACAAAATAGCCAAACAATACGCCAATAAAAAACAGCAATGAAACCGTAAAAACAGCGCCGCGCACATTGTTGCGTTCACCATCTTTTAACCCCGGCGAAACAAAACGCCAGATTTCCCAAAAAACGTAGGGGAAAGCTACAATCAACCCCACGACAATACTGGTCATAATGTGCGAAGTAAATTGGCCTGCCATATTAATGTTTTGCAGTTGAGGCATGTTTTGTCCAATGCAAAGCGTATCAGCCCCAAAAATTGAAGGCATGAGCTGATTCAATTTTACCGACGCTTTACACAGCAAGCGGAAGGTCAGAAAATCGCTGTTTTTTGGCCCTAAAATAATGCCGTCAAAAACAAAGTTTTTATTGATAAAAGCAACCACTCCAAGAGATACAATTGCAATGGCAGAGCGCATGATATGCCAACGTAACTCTTCTAAATGATCAAGAAAAGACATCTCTTCTTTTGGTGTCTCGGTGCTTTCTGAACTTTGTGCTGTCATGTCTTTTGCATTGCAGCAAATATAGAAGTTTGATGTGCTAAGAACTTTAAGATTTATTGTTGAAATGCTTTTATGCATTCAAAAAAAACTGTTAACGAAACAAGTTGACCTGCAAGAAGTTATAGTTTTGCTGGAGAATGAAAAAATTAAGTAAGGTGGTTTTGGGTTTTTTACTGGTTGGCTTGTTTTCCTGCTCAATGGAAAACCCATCACTTGACTCTAGTGAAAACAATGCTAGTGAAGTTCACTTAGAATTGGTTTTTAATTCTGATTATCGTTTTGATCACCAAGAAAATAAGACCTTTATTGAAGGAGTGGAATTTGTGCAACATTTTGACAATAAGCTTTTGGTAAAGGTTGATGTCAATAAGTTAGAATTAGCCTCAGCAAAGAGAAAGTTAAAGTCGAAAGGTTTTAATGTTGTAAAACAATATGAGGCAGAGGGTTATAGTGAAAGCCAAGCACTTTCATCTCAAAGAATCGTTGATAGAAGCATTAAAATTCCAGAAATTACCTTCCCAAATATTTTTAAAGCACTTGTTGTGTTTTACAGATAGAATACACTTTTCATCAACCTTCCCGAATTACCTTTGTTTTTTAAGAAAGAATGAATAGTTCAAGAAAGAAATGGGTTGTTGTCTGGTTGCTTTTGGGAGCATTAATGGTGTTCGCAATGGTTGTAGTAGGCGGAATAACAAGGCTTACCAATAGCGGTTTGAGTATGGTAGACTGGCATTTAATTGTAGGCGCAGTTCCTCCAACTACCGATGTAGAATGGCAAACTACATTCGAAGAATATCAAAATTCTCCAGAGTTTAAGGAACTCAATTCCGATTACACTTTAGCCGACTTTAAGTCTATTTTTTGGTGGGAATTTATTCATCGATTGCTTGGTCGGGTTTTGGGTGTTGTCTTTTTGATTCCTTTTCTGTTTTTCTTGCTTAAAGGTTGGTTGTCTAAAAGACTCACTTTACAGCTCCTATTGGTGTTTGTACTTGGAGCATTTCAGGCATTTTTAGGTTGGTTTATGGTAAAAAGTGGCTTGGTAAATGAGCCAAGAGTTAGCCACTATCGTTTAGCGGCGCATCTAACTACGGCATTTATTACTTGTATGGTCATTTTTTGGATTTGCCTCAATCTTTGGAAAGGTGTAGCAATAAAAACAAAATGGAATACATTCGGAAAACGAATTGGATGGTTCATTGGTCTTGTCCTAATTCAAATTGTGTTTGGTGCTTTTGTGGCAGGAACACATGCCGGTTCAGTGCACAATACATGGCCGCTTATGGATGGTCAATTCATAGCCGATTCGGTTTGGGCAATTAATCCTGTCTATTTGAATTTTCTCGAAGGAAAATCAGGTATTCAGTTTGTGCATAGAACATTGGCCATCGGAGTTTTAGTAATGGCAGTAGTTATCTACTATCAAGGAATTAAACAGTCTTTTTTAAAGGAACAAATTCAAGCTATTCGTTGGGTACTTGTTGGTGTATTGTTTCAGGTTGTTTTGGGTGTTTTTACCTTGCTTTTTCACGTTCCAATTTCGCTCGGAGTGCTTCATCAAGCTGGTGCATTGATTGTTTTAGCTGCGAGTGTTTATCTGCTGCACACTACGATTTATCCTTCCATTCCAAAGTCTCAATAAGTTGGTACATATCTTTTGAAATGTAGTCGATAACTGGTGATAAGGAATCGGGATTGGGTCGCATATTAAAATACAATGACCCTCTCACAAAATGTTGGTTACTATCGGTCATGAAAAACTGAAAATTTGAAGCAACATTACCCTCAAACTCATACGCAATTCCGTAAACATTGTGCGCTACGTTTTCATAATAGCGTTCATTGATGTCGTCAGCCCTTACGGTATGTTTCATTGCCAGTTTGCGAGCATCTTCAATGTATTGAAATAAGGAATCTCGTTTGATTGGAGTATAGGTGAAGTGCATAGTAGCACCGTATTGTGGATAGTAAATATTTAGCCAACAAGGGTTTTTTACTCGACTTAAGTTAGTGTCAATTAATGATCGGAGTGGAAACTCAAAACTGTAGGGACAACTGGGTTCATGCTTTAAGTATGATTTTTCTGGAAAGTCAATGCGCATATAGCCTTTTGGCCTTGGCGATTGTACCGTTTCTTCGCTACAGGCAAATAACAGAACAACAATCAAATTGAGAAGAACGCTATGCTTTAGGTTAATCATTAGTATCGTCCTTTTTCAATTCATTGATGGTAACCTTGATTGACGAAATTCTTCTTTGGTCTGCAGATTCCACTATGAAAGTGAAATTTAAAAAGTCAAAGGACTCTCCCTTTACTGGGATATGCCCCTCCTGTTCAATGACAAAGCCCGCAAGAGTATCTGAATCACCCTTATTGTTCTCAAAGTGAGAACCATCTATATCCAGCAGTCTGTAAAAGTCGTTTAATGATGTTTTTCCTTCAAAGATGAAATTCTGCTCATCCAGTTTAGAATAGGTGAGGTTGTCATCGTCAAATTCATCAGAAATATCGCCAACAATTTCCTCTATAATATCTTCTAAGGTAACAATTCCTGAGGTACCTCCATATTCATCAACAACAATAGCTAAGTGAATTTTCTTTTGTTGAATTTCTTCCAGTAAGTCATCAATTTTTTTGTTTTCGGGAACAAAAAACGGTTGACGCACTAATTTTTGCCATTCGTAATCTTTTTGAGCGTCTAAGTGGGGCAGTAAGTCTTTTACATAAAGTAAACCATCAATACTATCAAAGTTTCCATTATAAACAGGGATTCTAGAAAATCCAGAATCTAAAATTTGAGCAAGCACGGTGTCAAAGTTTTCTGAATTGTCCAATGCAAAGACATCTACACGGGCAGTCATAATTTGTTTTACATCGGTATTTCCAAATTTCACGATTCCTTTCAGAATTTTTTGTTCGTCTTCGTCAGAGTGCTCATCTGCGGTAAGTTCCAAAGCGTGCGATAGTTCATCTACAGAAATGTTATCTGATTTTCTATGCAAGCGTTTACCAATAAAGTTGGTTGATCGCACAAGTGTCAAACTCAAGGGCAAAAAAGCTTTTCTTAAAATGATAAGCGGGTACGCCATTAGTTGGGTTATTTTTTTTGAGTTTCTGTTGCTATATATTTTAGGAATTACCTCTCCAAAAAGAAGTAACAAAAAGGTTACAGCTATTACTTGAATAGTAAATCCAATGGCCAAATGATTCGAAAAATCGAAAATATTATTGATAATGGTTGTTGAAAGGATGATAATCGCAACATTCACCAGGTTATTAGCAATAAGTATAGTTGCCAGTAGACGTTTTGGAAATCTTAATAAGTCTAGTATTTGCTGATTTGTCTTGTTTTCCTCGGCTTCCAATTCACTTATGTCTTTTGGCTCTAGTGAGAAAAAGGCTACCTCAGACCCCGAAATTAGTCCAGAAAGAAGCAATAGAACGATCATAACAACCACTTCTATTAAGGTTTCAGGGCTAAAACTCTTCAGAATACTAAGAAGTTCAATATGTAATAAAAACTCCGGCGGAGGTTCCATTCAGTTAAATTAGGTAAGACATATTGGTGGGTTTAAAAGGGTGCATCGTCTTTTGTTTTTGTATCATTAGTTGAATCAGAAGTTTCATCGCCTCTATTTGGGCCACCAAGAAGCACCAAATTATCTACTATTATTTCCGTAATGTATTTGGTGTTTTTGTCTTGATCTTCATATGATCTTGTTTTCAATTTGCCTTCAACATACACTTTGTTGCCTTTCTTTAAGTACTTTTCTACTACTCCGACTAAACCACTGCGCCAAACTACAACATTATGCCAGTCTGTATTTTCGCGTAATTCGCCATTTTTATCTTTGTAAGATTCAGAAGTAGCGATAGGAAAAGAGGCTACTGCACGACCTTCTTCAAAATGCCGAACATCAGGATCTTTACCAAGATTACCCATTAAAATTACTTTATTTACACTTCCGGCCATATTGTTTCCTTTATCACAAAGCTAAAAATTATTGAATCTCACACCTTTAGCCTTCAAGGTATTTTTCAACCAGCCTTGAAACCGGATACTTTCCAATTTTTGATTTTTCAATCCAACTGAAATTAGTCCCTGCAGAGATTGCATCCTCTACTTCAATTTCCCAAAAACTAGCGCTATATTCTATATGACTTAGGATGTGCTTGAAGGTTGTATTTGGTGCTAGGATTTCACGAATAGTAAAACCAAAAGTTTTTTTAGAGTGCTCAATGATTTCCTGTTGGGTTAGTTGGTCGTTTATTTCTAGAGCTGCGAAATCATAAAGCCCTTCCCAGACTCCCAAGCCGCGCCGCTGCCTCAGTAGAAAATTTTTATCTTTTTTGAAAACTAAGTAATGGAGGTTAATTTTCTTTTTTTTCTGTTTTTTAGATTTGAACGGAAGCCGATCGATCATTTTATCTTTTAATGCAAGGCAATTTATCGACAGCGGGCATGTGGAACAATTGGGGCGCTTTGGTTTACATTGCAAAGCTCCAAACTCCATAATGGCTTGATTGTATTGGTCTGTGTGCTCTATTGGTAAAAGTTGCTCGGCCACATTTTTAAACTTCTTCTTTCCAATGGTTTGGTCAATTGCGTCATGAATGCCAAAATATCGACTCAATACTCGGTATACGTTGCCATCAACTACAGCTACTTTTTCATTGGAAGAGAAAGATGCAACAGCAGAAGCGGTATACTCGCCAATTCCCTTAAGCTGAATTAATTCAGCATAGATTGCTGGAAACCCTTCACCTTTTTCAGCTACTAGTTGTGCGGTTTTAAGCATATTTCGAGCCCTAGAATAATAGCCTAAGCCCTGCCAAAGTTTCAGCACCTCTTCTTCATCCGCAACGGCAAAGTCGTTTACTGTTGGAAATCGCTGGATAAATTTTAAAAAATAGGGGAGACCTTGTACCACTCTTGTCTGTTGCAAAATAACTTCGCTGAGCCAAATAATATATGGGTCTTTGGTATTTCTCCAAGGCAAATCACGTTGGTTTTTTTCAAACCAGTCTAACAATGAATGCGCAAAAAAATTAGTTGTCATATAATCAGGTCAAAAATAGCCAGAGTTAAGGCTATTACTATGTTTAAAATTATATATTTGCGCCCCGTTAAAAAACGAGGTTTCGTTAGTATAACGAATTAAATATTAGAGAAATACAAAAATTTAATCATAATGACAAAGGCTGATATTGTAAACGAAATTGCCGAATCTACTGGAGTTGAAAAAAATGTTGTTCAAGAAACCGTAGAAGCATTCATGGGTTCTGTTAAGAATGCTATGGTAAAAGGTGACAACGTTTACTTAAGGGGGTTTGGGAGTTTTATAATCAAAAAGAGAGCAGAAAAGACTGGTAGAAATATTTCTAAAAACACCAGTATTATTATTCCTGCTCATTATATTCCTGCTTTCAAACCATCTAAAACGTTTGCTGGTCAGGTTAAGAACAAAGTGAAAGTTAAATAGCAATTTGAATCTAAAGAAGTATCAAGGTCAGTTAATTGCAATTGCAGGTGTTGTAGCAATTGGAATTATTGTAGCGACCATGCCCATAAAAAGTTCAGAAGTTCCTGTTATTGATGAAGCTGCAGAGACAAATGATTTAGAAGGGGTAGACTCAAAGATTAAAACTGCTGTAGAGATTATTACTTCTGGAAAAGGTGCTCCTATGAAAGGGATTGGCCTATTGAAGGAAGTTCTTGAGGAAGACGAAAACAATACTGAAGCACTCCATTATCTAGGAGTTTTTAGTATTCAAAGTGGACAATTCGACAAAGGTATTGGTCGATTTGAGTCTATTTTAGAGTTGGAGCCAAATAATCAAGAAGCAAGATTGCTGCTTTCAAGATGTTTGATTGGAAACAATCAACCTGAAAAAGCAAGGATAGAATTGGATAAAATAATGCAGTCTGAGGCTTCAAAAGAGCTTAAAGACGGCGCAAATGAATTAATTGAAGAAATTAAAAAATCTTAGTTATGCCAAGCGGTAAAAAAAGAAAAAGACACAAGATTGCCACTCATAAGAGAAAAAAGAGACTGAGAAAAAACAGACATAAGCGTAAGTAATCGCGGTCAGTTTTTGCCTTAGCTGCTTATATAAGCGGCTATGGTGCTTTTGTTTCTTTTTAATCAGAGGGTAAAGTGAATAAAGAATTAGTTATTAACGCAACTTCCTCTGAAGTAAGAATCGCACTTCTTGAAAATAAGAAGTTAGTCGAACTTCATGAAGAAAAGCCTAATAACGAGTATTCTGTAGGTGATATTTATCTGGGTAAGGTAAAGAAGCTCGTCCCAGGATTAAATGCGGCATTTGTGAATGTGGGTTACGAACGTGACGCATTTTTGCATTACCTAGATTTAGGGCCGCATCTACAATCACTGCAGAAGTTCGTTAAAAATACGCGCACAGGAAAACAAGATTCTCCTGAGCTAGGTGGCTTTAAATTTAGCGAGGAAATAGATAAGAACGGCAACATCAAAGATGTGCTTGTTCAAGGTCAAGAAATATTGGTTCAAGTTTCCAAAGAACCAATTTCTACAAAAGGCCCACGTATTAATTGCGAAGTCAGTCTGGCAGGTCGATTTTTAATATTGGTTCCCTTTTCAGAGAAGGTAAATATATCTTCAAAGATTCGAAGCAAGGCCGAAAGAACGCGTCTTAAGAGTCTTATTGACAGTATAAAACCAAAGAATTTTGGAGTCATAATTCGAACTGTAGCTGAGAATAAAAAAGTTGCCGAGCTTGATCAGGACTTGAGAGATTTGGTCAGTCGCTGGGCGGATATGCACACTGCTTTAAAAGATGCTAAACCACCCAAAAAGTTATTGGGCGAATTGGGAAAATCAGCGGCCTTGTTAAGAGACATTCTTAGCCCAAGTTTTAATAGTATAGCAATTGATGACGCTCAATTGTTTGGAGAAATTAAAAACTACATTGCTACAATTGCCCCTGAAAAAGTTGGGATTCTAAAGCAACATACCGCTAAAAAACCAATTTTTGATACTTATGGTATCGAAAAGCAAATAAAAGCACTTTTTGGAAGAAATGTAACCATGTCTTCGGGTGCTTACTTAGTAATTGAACATACAGAAGCATTGCATGTAATTGATGTCAACAGTGGGAACACCTCCAAGTCTGATGACAGCCAGGAAACCAATGCGTTAAGAGTTAATATAGAGTCTGCGGAAGAAATTGCTCGACAATTGCGTCTTCGTGATATGGGCGGAATTATTGTGGTCGATTTTATTGACCAGCGAAAAGCGGAAAGTCGTAAAGAATTACTGAATTCATTTAAAGAATTCATGAAAAATGACAAGGCAAAACATCATATTTTACCTCCAAGTAAATTTGGTTTAATTCAAATTACGCGTCAAAGAGTTCGGCCAGAAATGGATATTAAAACATCAGAAGTGATTCAAACTAAAGATGGAAATATCGAGGTACGAGCTACCATTTTACTTATTGATGACATTGAAAATGAGGTTATTCGCATTTTTGATTCGAAGTTATCCAAATCTTTAACGGTTAAGTGTCACCCATTTATTGAGGCTTATTTCAAAACAAATAAAACTCAATATCAATTGAAATGGTTATTGAAGTATAAAACCTGGGTGTCTATTACCTCTTCTAATTCGCTAGCACTCATGGATTTTCATTTTATTGGAGATCAAGGTAAAGAAATAACATCTTAATACTATTTTAGTGCTGCTATGCAAGGCAGAAAGTTCACGAAAGATGAAGCAAGGCAAAAAATAATGTCCTATTGCGTAATGCAAGAAAGATGTCATTTTGAAGTAGAGGAAAAGCTAAAGTCTTGGAGTATTCCTTACAGTATTTCTATTGATTTAATATCCCATTTGATTGAATATAATTTTTTAAATGAAGAGCGCTTTGCTCGGTCGTTTGCAAGAGGTAAGTTTCAATTAAAACGTTGGGGTAAGTTTAAAATAAGGCAAAAACTATTTGAGAAAAGAGTTTCGAAGCCTTGTATAAAGCTGGGGCTCACAGAAATTTCAGATGAAGATTATAAATTTGCAATTGCTGAGTTAGTTGTAAAGAAAGAAAAGGATATTATTGCTAAAAATAAATTTGAACGAAGGGCTAAATTAAAAAACTACCTTTTACAAAAAGGTTACGAATGGTCGGATATTCAAGAACATTTTTCAAAAGAATATGATTAATCAAGATCAGGTAAAGGCATTTGAAAGGCGCGTGGACGTGTTAAGGAGGCATCTTTGACGTAGATGCCTTGCGTGAACATATAGAAGATCAAGAACAAGCCACACATGCTCCTAATTTTTGGGATGACCCAAAATCAGCAGAACTAATTCTTAAAAAATTAAATCAGAAAAAATTCTGGATAAATGCTTTCGATAAGGTTAATGACCTATGTGAAGATTTACTGGTGCTTAAGGAGTTTTTTGATGAGGGTGAAGAAAATGAGCAGGAAGTAAATGGGCAGGTTGAGAAACTAACAGTAGCAATTGACGACCTTGAGTTTAGGAATATGCTTTCTAGTGAAGAGGATTCCTTAGATGCTATTTTAGAAATAAACTCGGGAGCAGGAGGTACAGAGAGTCAAGATTGGGCTGAAATGTTGTTGCGTATGTATGTGATGTATTGCGATAAAAACAATTTAAAACCAACGATAACAGAAAAACTAGACGGAGACGGTGCTGGTATAAAGTCTGCTAGAATAGAAATTCAAGGTGACTTTGCCTACGGGTTTCTAAAGAGTGAAAATGGCGTTCACAGGTTGGTACGAATTTCACCTTTTGATTCTAATGCAAAAAGGCATACTTCATTTGCTTCAGTTTTTGTTTATCCAGTAGTTGATGATAGCATTGAAATCGAAGTAAGTCCAGCGGATATTAATTATGAAACATTCAGATCGGGTGGAGCTGGTGGTCAAAACGTAAATAAAGTTGAAACTGGAGTTCGTTTAGAGCACAAACCTACTGGAATTGTTATTAGAAATACTGAGTCTAGATCTCAATTGCAGAATAAAGAAAACGCTATGAAGCTTTTGAAATCTAAGCTTTACGAGTTAGAAATTAGAAAACGTCAAGAAGAGCGTGATGTAATTGAGGGTAATAAAATGAAAGTGGAGTGGGGAAGTCAAATCCGAAATTATGTGCTGCATCCATATAAGCTTATAAAAGACCTGCGAACTAATATAGAATCTACCGACGTTCAAGGAGTATTAAACGGTGATATAGGTAAATTTATTAAAGGTTACTTAATGCAATTTGGAAATAGTAAACTAAAAGTTGACCAATAATTCCTTATCTAAATAAGTGAATTTGACCCGTAACGACATTAGTAGCGGCACTATTCACTCCCTCTACTACTTCATATTTAGAACGATAAGTAAGTTGATACACGTATGTTCCAATTGGTTGAGGCTCCCCGTTAGTAATGTGAGTTCCATCCCATTCCACTTCAGGTAAGCTAGTTTCCCAAACCATTCTACCCATATTATCAAAAACCTGTAATCTAAATTCAAAGAATCCTTCTAGTGATTTTACGCTCCAAAGATCATTATCGTTATCACCATTTGGTGTAAAAGAATTCGGAATCCATAAATTACTGCAGTCTTCAAAATAAATTTGAATATCCTCTATATCAGCCCCACAATCATTCGTTAATACAAACTGATACAAACCAGTTCTGCTAACCTCATAAACACTGTCAGGATAGCCATCTTGCCATTCGAAAATCATATTCTCGGTAGTAGAGCCTTTTCCACCAAAATTGGGTTGAAGCGTCAATATCTCTCCAATACATAAGGTTGTATCTGGGTTTCTAATACCAAAATCAATTACCGGGTTGATATCTTGTCTTATTTCTGTTTCGAATGTTGCTTCACAACCTGGAAATTGGCCATATTTTAAATCTACTTTATATTTCCCGGGCTCGGAAATTAATATTTTACTTACCGTAGTGTCTTGCCAGCCAGAATCTATTGGCTCTAGTAAAGGGTTTAATAAAACATCCTCAACGTTTGAAAAATCAGACACTTTATACCAGAAGTAATTTAAGTATCCATCCATATATGCATCTAATGTAACCGGTGACCCTAAACAGTATAAGGTATCCCCTGAAAAGTCAACTGTAGGGAAGGGGATTTCAATAATTTCTTTTTCATCAGTATTCTTACAGCCGTTATTAGCTGTAACCGTAACACTATAATTTCCAGCTGCGTTGGCGAATATAACTCCTGTTGTATCACCAGTAGACCATTCATAGGACCTGTATATATTAGCAGGATCTGCATTTAAAGAGTCGAGAAAAATTTCCTTTTCAGATTCGCAATAGTAATTAGTTACTCCTAAATCCACAACGGGAACTGGCATCTGAATTACTGATATAGTGTCTTGATTCGTACACCCATTAATGTCTGTAATTCTGCATAGAATACGCGCAGCAGTATCTGAAACAAGTAAAATTTGCCCAGTAGAAGGAAGCTGTGTCAAAGTCGGGAAATTAGTGAAATCGATCCACTCATATTTAACATAGTTTGGACCTGCACCAATAAGGAAATTAAACTTATCGCCAGCACAAAAGAAGGTATCAGGACCCAGTTCTATTGAAGGTAAAAAGTTCGCATTTATCAAAATAGTATCAGTAGCCTTACAGCCAATACTATCGGTAACTGTTACCATATAAGTTCCTTGAAGGGTAACGGTATCCCGTTGCGCAATAGTGGAATCCCCTATTTTTGAGGTATTCCATTCGTATAAGCTATAACCGCCACCTGCATTGAGTATTTCATTTACAGGACTACCTTTACAAAACTCTCTGTCAGGACCAAGGTTTGGAGTAGGTAATTGAGACATAAAAACCTTTCGGGTTGCACTTGTTTTACACCCATTTGAATCCACAACATCTACTCCGTAAACCCCTGGAACGAAAAAGTTAACCGATTGTATTGTGTCGGTATTACTCCATAGATATGAAAACATCTTAGGACCTGCATCTAAATTAATTGTGTCACCAGCGCAAAATGTAGTATCACCACCAAGCGACACTATAGGCAATGTATCGTGCAAGATTCTTACAGTATCAGACTGGCGGCAGGTTGTGTTTCTATCTATAAGTTCAACTTTATATGTTGTATCGTTCTTAACCCACATAGAATCTAACTTTCGCAAATTGACCTCGTTCCATACGTGCAAATAATTTGTATCGCTATTAACTCTAAGTAAAATACTATCTCCGTTACAAATTGTCGAGTCGCCTCGGATGTTAACAAGTGGCAGAGTGTCAAGAGAAACAGTTAAGGTATCATTAAACTCACAGTTATTTGTGTCCCGAATAATAACGATATTCTGACTTGCAATTTTTACATAATTGGAATCATTTCCGGCACTAAAAGTGCTGCCATTCCACGAGTATAAATAACTCGTTAGTGTATCTACAGTGAGCAATACAGAGTCATTTGTACAAATACTAGTATCACCCAAATACCCATTTCTTCGAATTTCAAATTCAGGTAAGGAATCTATGGTGAGTATTATATTCGCATTAGCTTGGCAGCCATTCTGGTCTTCAACAAACACTCTGTAGGATCCTGTTGCTCCTATTTTTATAATTTGGGTAGTATCACTACTAGTCCACGTATAGCTTTTCATTCCTGATCCTGCATCAACTTGAATGGAATCACCCAAACAAAGATTGGTATCGTTTCCTAAGCTTATAACAGGAATAGTGTCTAAAGAGAAGTTAACTGTATCAAAAGCGCGACAGTTGCCTGGGTCTAAAGCGTAATAATATAATGTTCCAGAGGTATCTACTATAAAGTTACTGTTTAAAGAAGTGTCGTTATTTAATATCCACCTATCAAATAAACTTGGCGACAATCCCTGATTTATACTAAAAGTAGAGCCTTTGCAAATGCGTCGATCCGGACCAAGATTAACGGTTGGTTTAGTTCTCAATGTAACATCTGGTCCGTTTTTAAACTTGCACCCGTTTGAATCGGTAACTTCCAATTGAACACTAACCGTTCCTTTAACCACCAAACTATCGGCCGTAGAATTATTTTGCCACAGATAAGTGTAAGATGGGTGTGAGAATGGCGACCTGAATATAATAGAGTCTCCTGAGCAAACGGTTGTATCGTTACTTAGGCTAAAGAGTGGCAATGGATCGTTTACAATTCTAAACGTATCTGTATAACTGCAGCCAATGGAATTCGTTCTTTTTGCCCAATACGTCAGTGAGTCGCTTACTTTAATGGTTTGAGTTGTATCACCGGTTGACCAAAGATATTTTGAAAAGCCTGCACTTAAATCATAGCTAATAGAATCACCTCTGCATAATGTATCAGGTTTGAAATCAAAGGTGGGCAATGTATCAACCGTTACTCTTGCAGTATCTGTAGCTGTGCAGCCGTAAGGGTCTGTTACTGTTACACTAAATGTTGTGGTTACAAGGGGGCCAACTTTTAATGAAGTATCAACAAAAGCTGGGGTCCAATTGAAGGTATAGATTGGTGCAACGGGGTTAAACGTTGAGGCAATTTTTACAGAATCATTAGCACATAGACTTGTGTCGTCAATTTGAAAAGTAAAACAGAGTGAAACCCTTACGATTGATCTAAGCAGAATCGTACAAGAAGTATCTGCCCACTTTCCAGAATCAGCACCATTTAACTGCAGCGCAACACAATCTTCACTTCCACCACCGCCATTTGGCTGACCGTTCGCCCAATTTTTAAAAGTAGTATCACGTCCATCAGTCCAAACAAATTTTCCTTCATTTAGTTTGTCGTTATAGCCTGTCCATACTGAACCAGTAAAACCAGCAACATTTGCCCATTTTACAACAGAATCGTTGCTGGAAATATTTTGAAATGATACTAAATTCGCTCCGAGACTTTTGGCGACTGAATCCGCTGTGGCATTTGTGCGAGCGGTGCCAGAAATAAAATAGATACTACAACTGTCTGCACCACAACCTAATTCTTGAAACCCTTTGGTCGTAAATGCGTTTCTCAAAGTCGTAAGGTTACAAGAACTACTTGATTTTTTGCACTGCGCAGAGCTGTTTAGACTAGCTCCTAAAAGAAAAATTCCAGCGAAAAAAAACAAAATTGTATTCATTTTTGGCAAATGAAAGTTTTGCTTAAAGTCTTCTTGAATTCCAATAACCATAAGCTTCAAATTTAGCAAAGAATAGCTACATGAAAGACCCGCTTTCAAATCCTTGCAAATACCTTTGTGTTTAAACTTGTTAGTCATGGAAAAATTTACTATTTATCACAATCCTCGTTGCTCTAAAAGCCGACAAACTCTTGCTATATTACAAGAACATGAAGCTAAAATCAAAGTTACCGAATATCTAAAGGAATCACTTTTAAAAGAAGAACTAGAAGAGACAATTGACAAACTGGGAATATCTCCTTGCGAACTTATTAGAAAAGGAGAGTCTGAGTATGTCAATAATTTCAAGGGAAAGGATTTATCTGAAGAGGATTGTTTACAAGCTATGATTGATTATCCGAAATTGATGGAAAGACCCATAGTGATTAGGGGTAACCAAGCAATCATAGGCAGACCACCAGAGAATGTTTTGAAATTGCTTTAAGGTTAAGCTTCTTTTGCTTTTTTTGGATTATTTGTTACGACTTCAATAATTTGCATCGTAATCCAATAAGGCAAAAAGAGTGATAAAAATAAAAGTGTAAAAAATGCACCACCTGCAATAACCAGAAAAAATAATACTGCTAGAATTTCCATATTGTTCTGTATAAGTTGAAAACAAATTTAGACAAAAGTTTTAGCAGAATAAGCATTCATTGTTTGTGTTAGCAGCTATTTTTGAAAAAAATTGAGTGAAATGGAATATAGAATTGAAAAAGATACAATGGGCGAGGTAAATGTTCCTGTCGATAAATATTGGGGTGCTCAAACTGAGCGCTCTAGAAATAACTTTAAAATTGGACCTGCTGGCAGCATGCCAATTGAAATTATTGAAGGGTTTGCCTATTTGAAAAAGGCGGCAGCTTATACCAATTGTGAATTGGGCGTTTTAAGTTCGGAAAAGAGGGATTTAATTGGATTAGTGTGTGATGAGGTTTTGGAAGGTAAACATAACGATCAATTTCCTCTCGTAGTTTGGCAAACTGGAAGTGGAACCCAATCCAACATGAATATGAACGAGGTAGTTTCTAATCGAAGTCAAGTTTTAAATGGTGGAAACATACATGACTCTAGTAAATTTGTTCACCCCAACGATGATGTTAATAAAAGCCAGAGTTCAAATGATACCTATCCGACGGCTATGCATATTGCTTCTTATAAAATGATCGTAGAAACTACGATTCCAGGTATTGAAAAGCTAAGGGATACGCTTCAAAAAAAGTCTGATGAGTATAAAGCGGTGGTGAAAATAGGAAGAACGCATTTAATGGATGCAACTCCGCTTACACTGGGTCAAGAATTTTCTGGATATGTAGCGCAATTAAATCACGGAATTAAAGCATTAAAAGCGACATTAAGTCACTTGTCAGAATTAGCGCTTGGAGGCACAGCTGTCGGAACTGGAATAAACACTCCAAAGGGATACTCTGAGTTGGTGGCCAAATATATTGCTGAGTTTACCGACCTACCTTTCATCACCGCAGAAAATAAGTTTGAAGCTTTAGCCGCGCATGATGCAATTGTTGAATCGCATGGAGCACTTAAGCAGATTGCAGTGAGTTTGATGAAAATTGCAAACGATATAAGAATGCTGGCCTCAGGACCAAGATCTGGAATTGGAGAAATAATAATTCCTGCAAATGAGCCCGGGTCTTCAATTATGCCAGGAAAAGTTAATCCAACGCAAGCCGAGGCATTGACAATGGTTTGTGCTCAGGTTGTGGGTAATGATGTAGCTGTTTCTGTTGGTGGAATGACGGGGCATTATGAGCTTAATGTATTTAAGCCAATGATGGCAAGGAATATTTTGGAAAGTGCCCGGTTAATAGGTGATGCATGTGTTTCATTTAATGATAATTGCGCATATGGTATTGTGCCAAATTATGAAAACCTCAAAAAGAATTTAGATAATTCGTTGATGCTAGTAACTGCACTGAATACTAAAATTGGTTATGAGAAAGCTGCTAAAATTGCAAAAACAGCCTACGAAAATGGATCCACATTAAAGGAAGAGGCTATAAATTTAGGTTATTTGAGTGCCGAAGAATTTGACGAATGGGTAGTACCAGCAAAAATGACAGGCACTTTATAGCTTGTTATTTTAAATTTGTAAGATAAAGCTGGAACGTTGTTCCGGCTTTTTTTTCGCTGTTAATTATGACTCTAATTCCAAGATCCTCGCTGAAAGCCTTTACTACCTTTAATCCAATTTTATCAGATTTTTCTGAGCCAGTAGGCAGTGCATTGTTGTCCTCAATAACTTCAGAAAGCTGAAGCCGTCCGTTTTTAGAAAACCCAGGCCCACTATCACCAATTTCAATTACAACACCGTCGCTGATTAGTTCAGCTTTAACTCTAATTTCAGAAGATGGCCTTGAAAATTTAATAGCGTTTGATATCAAATTTTCAATAATTCTTTTAAGCTTTTCGGGATCTTTATTTTTTAGTACAAAGTCCTTTCCCAAGGAGGTGCTAAAGTCAATTTTTTTAGTTCTTGCCTGAAATATGCTGCGTTCAATAATGTTGGTTAACATAGAATTTAAGTGTGTTTTTACATTTAGATCACTTGAAGATTTATGAGTCTGAATTATTGTAGAGATAAGTTCATCAATTCTTGCAAAGGAAAGATTCATTGTTTTTAAATAAACCCGCACATCTTCTTTATTTAATGTTTTAGGTTCAATTTCTCCAGTCAACAACTCGATTAAACTTTGAATTTGACCAATAGGAGCTTTTAAGTCATGAGCTATTAACCCTAGCAACGCTTCTTCTTCTCTCTCTGCCTCCCTTAGGTCAGAAATGGTAATAAGCAAATCTGCGTTGTTTTTTGAAATGAATTTTTTTTGAATTTGCAGCTCTTCTGCTTGCTTATTGACGAGTTTAGAAGTTTTCCGCTCCTTGACAAATAAAAACAACAGAATTCCACCTAAGATAGAAAGTGCAAAAAGGCCAATTGAAAGTAATATGAACCGTTGCTTGTCTTTTTCTAAAAGGGCAATATTCAGGTTATTAATTTTCATTATTTCCAAATACCGATTATTATGTTGGGCGCGTTCAAGCTCCTTGTTTAGTAGTTTTATTTTGAGTTTTGCCTCTGCTGCTGATAAACTATCTTTAAGGGCCTCGTGGTTTTCCAAATATTTTAATGCGCTAAGTGAATCTCCAATTTCTTTGGATAGCTCATAAAGTTTTTGATAGGCTAATGACTCTATTGGTTTAAATCCAGTTTTTTTAGCTCTAAGGACAACAGACTTAAGTACCGAATCTACGTTGCTAGAGGAGTAATTGCCACTAGTTATTTCAGTCAGCTTGATAAGAGTGGTTAATTCGCCCAAAACATTATTGGTGCTTATTTCAATTTTTAATGCTTTTTCGAGGTATTCTTTAGCCAAGAGAGTGTCATTATTTTTTTGGTATAGGGACAAAAGGTTTATAAAGTTATTTGCCAGGCCGCGTATATTTCCCGTTTTCCTATTCAATTCTAGAGATAAGTTGAAATAATAAACGCTTGAATCTATTTGATTTTCATGCTTATTGATTATTCCTAAACTATTAAATACGGTTCCTAAGTTTTTTTCAAAACCAGCTCTTTTATAGAGCTTACAGCTATTTAAATAGTGATTTTTCGCTGTTTCATAATCCGCTTTTTTCATGAATAAAATTCCAAGATTATTGAAAGCATCTGCTTCTCGTCGATTATCCCTACGGTATCCTTGAATCAATAGGTTTTTCAAGAGAAATTCTTCAGCTAATTCATACTTTCCCAGATTAAGGTATATTAACCCAATTCTATTATTTAACAGTCCTAGTAATAAAGAGTCTGTGCTGTTTGCTGCCAACTCCAAAGCATTGTATGCGTAACTTAGAGCTAATTGAGGATTACTGTTTTTTACTCGTGCAGTTGCGCTATAATAAATGTAAGTTTTGGCGGAGTCGCTAATGTCTCTCGAGAGTATTTGAGTAATACTGTCTTGATAGAGCGAGTCTTTACTAGCCAATAAACTTTGGCCAAAACCAAATATTACCGTAAAAAAAGTATATGTGTTAGAGCTTTCATTGCTCGTTTAAACGGCTTAAATACGATTTAATATCTTGTTCATGTTCAATTGGGCAAATCAAAATGGAATCATGAGTGTCGACAACAATATAGTTCGATAGCCCTGCAATTAAAGCCTTCTTTTCTTTAGGAAGCACAATAATATTGTTGGAACTATCCTGTAGTAATTTTTGTTGAGAGCCAATAATTGTATTGTCTTGTTCATCAACCGCAACGTGATCTTTTAATGAACTCCAACTGCCCAAATCACTCCAACCAAAGTCTCCAGGAATCACAAAAACATTTTGGTCTTGTTCAAGAATTGCATAGTCAACAGAGATATCCTCACATTTTGGGTATAACACCTTTAACGTTTCCCTTTCCAACGGAGAATTGAATGCATATAAGTCTTTATTAAAAAGCTCATACATTTCGGGTTGAAACTCTTTGAAAAGATCTAACAATCGTTTTGCATTCCAAATAAAAAGTCCGCTATTCCAATAATAGTCTCCTGATTTTAGCATTTCCTTAGCGACACTCAATATCGGTTTTTCAGTGAATTGTTCTACATAAAAAACTCCTTCTTGACTTAATGCGCCTCTTTTTATGTAACCAAACCCTGTAGAGGCATGCCAAGGTTTAATACCTAAGGTTATACTTTTATTCGGGTCTTTTTTGCAAACCTCTAAACCTAAGCAAATTGCGTTATTAAATTCATCTATATTAGTTATTAGATGGTCTGCAGGAGCAACAATAAAAGAAGCGTCAGGGTTTATTTTCCAAATTTTTATAGCGGCGTATAAAATGCAAGGAGCCGTATTTCTTCTTGCGGGTTCACAAATTATTTGTTCCTGAGAAATACTAGGTAATTGATGTTGAACTAATTCTTTGTAGCGTTCATTCGTCAGTATAAGTACATTCTCTTCTTTAATAATTGACTTAAAACGATCAAATGTTTGCTGCAGTAAGGTTCTTCCAGTTCCTAATATATCTAAGAACTGCTTTGGGTTTTCGGCCGTACTAGCGGGCCAAAATCTAGAGCCAACTCCTCCAGCCATTATTACACAGTAGTTTTCACTCATGATACTAAATTACTTATATGTTGTTAATATCAGTCAACAATTTTATTTCAGCTAATCCGCTAATGACGTACAATCTGTTTGTATTCACTTCTTTACATAAATATCGAGTTCGTCGTTTTTTGCCTTTTTCAAATATTTTTTTCCCGATTTGAAAAACGGCTTGATTTGGCAAGTCATTTAATATAGGACTATTTCCTTCGTCGAATTTTTTTAAGGCTAGCATTAAGTTAACATCTGAAACGCTACTTGCTTTTGGATTCTGAGCATATTTAGACAGTTCAATAGAAATTATATCGGGAAAAATATTTCTTGCTAATAGGTTGCTTAGCATTTTTCCAAATGTATTTTTCCATTCTATGCCGTGGGGCAATACTTTATTTTTATACTGCTCATAAACTTCTAAATGAGCCAGTTCATGAACAAGGGTAATTAGGAAGGCATACTTGTTTAGAGATCCATTTACTGAAATTCTGTGATAGTTTACTTTAGAGGAAGGCCTTCTGTAGTCACCAAGCTTCGTGGATCTTTTTTTTGTAATTGTGAGCTGAGTGTTTTTTTTCTTTAGAACTTCAAGCATTTCTTCTGCTAAATTAGCAGGAAGATGTTTTTCCAATTCCATTAGCTGCGCATCTGCATTCATTTTGGACGTTTATATCTGGTTTTCTTATTTTTTTTAGCTTTTTCACCAAATGTCGGACAATCACAATCTTTTTTACTGGACTTGCAAGATGTCATAATTGCTGAGCTGAAAAATAGCATAATCAATAAAAACGCTCCAATTTTAATTTTAGACCCCACAAAACAAATGTAAAGCTACGCAAGTATTAAATTTGTGTCTATGCTGAAGATTCTGCACCAAATAGGTGAGTATTCTATATTTATTTCAAAAGTTTTTCGTCGCCCCGAAAAATGGAAGGTGTTTCGTGAGCTTTTTGTTCAAGAATTGTGGAAATTAGGAATTGGCTCAATTGGTATAATTGTAATTATTTCTGGTTTTATGGGAATGGTTATTACTATACAAACGGCCTCGCAAATTGATAGTGGTTGGATTCCAGCATATCTAGTAGGTTATACTACAAGGCAAAGTATGATTTTGGAGTTTTCTCCAACTATGCTAGCGCTTATTCTTTCAGGAAAAATAGGTTCTAATATAGCGTCAGAATTGGGTACAATGAGAGTGTCTGAGCAAATCGATGCACTTGAAATTATGGGTATTAATTCAGCTAATTATTTGGCACTCCCCAAGATTACTGCTCTAATGTGTATCATGCCTTTTTTGGTAGTATTAAGTATGTTTATTGGAATTTTCTTTGGTTACGTTATTTGTGAAACGGTGGGAATTATTACACCTTCTGATTACATTACCGGTATTCAATATGATTTTAGGCCGTTTGACATCGTTTACGCTTTAATTAAAGCATTAATCTTTGCATTTTTAATTACATCAGTTTCGTCCTATTATGGGTATTATGCTAGTGGGTCTGCGCTAGAGGTAGGAAAGTCTAGCACTAAGGCTGTAGTATATAGCAGTATTACGGTGTTAATTTTCAATTATATTTTAACCCAAATGTTGCTAATATGATTGAGATTAAAGGTTTGAACAAATCGTTTGGCGACAATGATGTACTTCGCAATATCGATGTTTGCTTTGAAGCAGGAAAAGCAAATTTATTAATCGGCGCATCTGGAAGTGGAAAAACGACGCTTTGTAAATGCGTTGTCGGTCTTCATACTCCAGATACGGGAACCATTTCCTATGATGGACGAATCTTTAATCGAATGTCAAGATCAGAAAAAAAAGAGGTGCGCAAAGAAATTGGATTTTTGTTTCAAGGCAGCGCGCTTTTTGATTACATGACGGTTGAAGAGAATGTGCTTTTTCCAATCAAAATGTTTTCGAAACTGACAAAAAAGGAAGGTTTGGATAGAGTGAACTTTTGTTTGGATAGAGTAGATCTGAACGGATCGAACAAGTTAATGCCAAGCGAACTGAGTGGAGGTATGAAGAAACGGGTAGGAATTGCACGTGCAATTTCTGCTAATCCAAAGTATTTATTCTGCGATGAGCCAAATTCTGGACTTGATCCCCAGACTAGTATTTTAATTGATAATTTGATTAAGGAAATTACACATGAGTTTAATATGACTACTGTCGTAATAACACATGATATGAATTCCGTTTTAGAAATTGGAGAACATATTTCCTTTATTTATAAGGGAGACATAATATGGGACGGTACAAATAAGGAAATCATGGATGCTCAAACAGCCGAGTTAACGGACTTTGTTTATGCTTCATCTTTTATGAAAGAACTAAAAAAGATGAAAGGTTAACCTATAAGATTAGGTCGATTTTAGTAGTTAAAAGGTTCAGAAATTATAGAGCAAAAAAAAGGCGCCATAGGCGCCTTTTTATTTCTATGAACTTTAAATTAATCGATAATGATTTTCTTAGAGACTTCAGAAGAACCGTTGCTTATGTTAATAAAATAAACACCTGCATCAGCACTCTCAAGGTTTAATACCTCATCCAAACTTCCATTAGAAGTATAAGTATTGGCATATACAACCTGTCCAACAACGTTTTTCACGCTAATAGTGTAGTCACCTGAAGCACTATTGTCTAGTTTAATATTTACCATTCCTTTTGAAGGGTTTGGAAATATTGACAATGTAGAACTAGCTCCAAACTCACTAACTGAGAAAGGGAATTGTAAAAAGTCTTCTGCCAAAACATCGAATACTACAGCTTCAGATTTACAACCAACAGTATTTCTAGCAACCGCTATGTATGCACCATAACCGTCTCTGTTTTCTTCAGTAGGATCAATAACTAAAAGTGGTAGTTCTTGACCTAGAATAACGTTACCAGCAGGATTTCTCCACTCAACTCCTTTAGAAGAGGCAATAGTAGACGTAATTCCTCCTGATGTTTTAACTTCTAATTCTACAGTATTATTTGAAGTAACTGGTGTAATAGAGCTTATACCAGAAGGAGCTCCATAAGAAGGTGCTGTAATTGTAAAACGTGTAGAAGGCTCAGTCACTTGGTGACTTCCACTTTCTGTACAACCGTTACCATCTGTTACCGTGTAAGCATAACTACCAGCAGAAAGGCTTGTTCTTTTCAATGCGTTACTTCCACCAGCCCAACTTATAGAAAGCGTTCCAGTACCGCCAGAAAGAACCATTTCCACTTCACCTTTTACATCTCCGACGCACTCATTATTAATCTCACTTCCGGCAATTGCTCTAATTCCTACAGAAGGGCCAGTAATTGTTACGCTTACAGACTGTAAACATGGAGGGGTAGAACCGTCGTTAACTTCAACTCTATAAGTTCCAGCTTCTACATTAATAAGAGTAGAGTCAGTAGAAACTGTAGTACCTGGCGCACTAGTTTCAACCCATTTGTATGAATAGCTAGGATTTGGATTTGCACCTTTTACAACTGAAATTGCAATTTTCCCTTGTTTATTACCGAAACAAGTTGTGCTAGTTACGCTATTCGCTACATCTTGAGAGACTGATGGAGCTCCAAAATCAGTAACACCTGCACTAGAGGATACTGTACATCCGTTAGCATCAGTGATTGTGACGCCATAAGAACCAGCTCCTAATCCTGTTACTTTCTTACCAGCGGTAGCTGTTCCATTTATATCCCAAGCGTATGTATATGGCCCTACACCGTTGCTAGGGTCAGAAGTTACTTCTACTTCACCATCAGTGTTTCCACAAGCAGTAGTAGGTGTTCCAGTTGCAACTGCACCCATTAAAGTTGGGCACACCGTAGGCTTCGTAAGTAGTCTAACCATATATTTTCTACCACCAAAACTCCAATTACCCATAGCTCCGCCCGATTGTGCAACTCTAACAAGGTATTGTGAGCTAACAAATTCTGTTCTTTGGACTGGCCAGAAGATAGTATCTGAACCAAAGTTTTGATTTCCTTTCAATGTTACAAGATAGTTTCCAGGTCCTAGTGTATCATCTGTTCCACCAACAACTCGTGACAATGGAGTAGTAACCCATTCGTCAACACTATCTTTTAATGCCGATATATTTATGACACTTGAAGAAAATATAGGAGCATTAGCTACTCCCGCAATACTATTTCTAGTATAATCACCAACATTGTATATGTTCACGGTAATCGTTCCAGTTTTTCCAGCTCTTATTGTATTCGCCTCAGTGTTTAACCACTCAACTCCTACAATATTATCTAATGTTTTTAACTCGTAAATAGCACCTACTTCCCATTCCCAGATTCCAGAAGGATTGTAGTAAAATGCTCCTGCCCCAGCGATATCATTGTTGTCGCGAGCATAAGTACCGTTTGTAACTTCTACAGTTGCGTTTAATGTATCATCACCATTAAGTTTTAATGCTGAATCAGAGGTTGCAACTAAATAACCATCATACGTTCCAACACCTCCTGTAAGTGTTATGGAAGTACTTGTGGATGCGGAGTCAGTAGCTAAAGGAGCCAATGAACTTTTAGTAGCAGTTACCGTTTGGCTAAAAGCACCTGGACCATTCATTACAGCTTTAAAACCTGCGTTTGTTTGCGTAGCTCCACCTAAGTTACTGTATTTAGCTCCAAATTGAATTGGGTAATTACGTGCTTGACGATTAGGAATTTGCGTATAAAAATCTGCATAGTGAATGTAAGTTGAATCAGTATAAGGTTTCCAATAAGCATCAACCATAGCCATATCGTTATTTTCACCCTCAAATAACATTAAATCATCAATCCACCAGCCGTAACCAATACCGGTCTGAACTTGTTGTCTTGAAACCCATAAAAATCGAACATAAACATTTGCTTGGTTAGCCGCCAATTGCGAAATATTTATAGTGATTTTCTGTGGATTAGGAGAAGGATTTGAGTTTCCGTTTGAAGTAATTGGTAAATCCATGTTATCAAAAACGGTGGTAAAATTAGTTCCATCAGTGCTAATTTGTACTGAGGAAGTATCTTCAAATCTTGCATGAAATTGTTCGAATGAAAGTACAACAGAATTTTTACCAGTACAGTTTATCGCTGTTGTAGTCATAGAGTATGACGCAGCAGATAAAGTTCCAGCCCTAGGATCTCCAGGCTTTAAAACTGCCCAGTCGGCGCCTGAAGTTGACATTATTCCTCGATTTGACCACCAAGAATTGCCCGTACCCAATGACCAGCCTCTAACTGACGTACCTGTAAGCGTTAGGCCATTACTTGAGTTGAAATCATAATAAGCAATTGTATCACCAGCAGCTGCGAGTGTACCAGAATTGTTTGCCAAATACGAGATTGGCGTTGTATTTTGAGGTGAGATAGTGTTAATTGTTGCACTCTCTCCTTTTAATGTGTTGTTGAATTTCTCAACAACTGATTGAGCGTTTGCAGCAAAAGCAAATACAACAACCATAAGTAATAAGGAAACTTTTTTCATGACTTTTCTAGATTATTTAGTGTATAAATCGTTTTAAATTAATTATAAATTAACTCCAAAAGATTTGCAAATTTAACTGATTATGTTATCAACCAAAGAAATTTGAGACTTTTTTGTGTTTGGTTAACGAGGCAGGTGATGCAAGGTTGGGTATTCTTATTGAATTAATCCATCCTTCATGCGAATTGTTCGCTCGGCACATTCGGCAATATCCTCTTCGTGAGTTACCATAACGATGGTGTTTCCCCTTTCGTGGATATCGGTAAGTAGATCCATAATTTCATGAGAGGTTACTGAGTCTAGATTTCCTGTCGGCTCATCGGCCAGAATGATGGATGGAGAGTTTACTAGCGCTCGTGCAATGGCAACACGTTGACGTTGACCTCCGCTTAATTCATTGGGTTGATGTTTCATTCTATCTTTCAAACCAACTAGGGAAAGCACCTTCTCGGCTAACTCGTTTCTTTCTTTTTTTGGTGTTCCACTATAAATGAGTGGAAGCGCAACATTATCCAGGGCACTATATCTGGGTAGCAGATTAAAAGACTGAAAAACAAAACCGATTTCTTTGTTTCGAACCTCTGCCAATTGGTTTTCGAGCATTGTGGAGACATCTTTATTATTTAAAAAATATTTTCCTGCACTTGGCGTATCTAAGCAGCCTAGAATATTCATAAGGGTCGATTTACCTGAGCCAGAAGTTCCCATTAAAGCAACATATTCTCCTTTTTTAATGGAAATATCAACACCTTTTAGCGCCTCTACTAGCTCCTTGCCTACAGTGAAATGACGCTTTAAATTTTCGGTTCTAATTATTTCAAGCATTTGCCAAAAGTAAACTCAAATTGTATCTCACCTTATTAAAGAAAGTATGGGCGGTAATTCCGATACTTTTGCTGCTTGGAATTTCAAATAAACACCCCCTTTAGGCAATATCTTTCATTGCTGCTATTAGCACTTATCTGGGGCAGCTCATTTATACTAATGAAACGAGGATTAGAATCTTTTTCGGCTCTGCAAGTTGCTGAGTACAGAATATTTATTTCTGGAATAGTAATGCTGCCTCTTGCATATAAGCAATTAAAGACTTTTCCTTTATGGAATAAAAAGTTTGCGGCCATCTGTATGGTAGCTCTTTTTGGAAACCTTTTACCAGCAATTCTTTTTGCTACGGCGCAACTAGAGTTGCCAAGTGGTGCAACAGGAATGCTCAATAGTTTAGTTCCGCTTTTTACTGTAGCCATTGGTTTTATGTTTTTTGGAACTAAGTTGATTTCAAGGCAAGTGATCGGCGTTCTAATTGGTTTGGTTGGGGCCCTAACTCTAATTTATGGTTCTTCTCAAATAGGAATTGTAGGTGTTCCGATTATTTATTCACTTATGGTAATCGCTGCTACACTGTGCTATGGAATAAGTGTCAATACTATAAAATCATGGCTTGTAGATTTGTCTTCTAAGCAAATAACTGGGTTTGCCTTTTTTGTTTTGCTGCCCTTCATGACGGTAGGACTTATATATAACGGATTTTTTGATATTGCATTTGAAGCTGAAAATCGATTGAATCTAACTTATTTATCGATTCTAGGAGTATTTGGTACAGCAGGGGCCTTGTTATTATTCAATCAACTCATTAAATTCACATCAGCTGTATTTGCATCTTCAGTTACTTACATGATACCAATTGTTGCTATGTGCTGGGGTTTATTGGATGGAGAAGAATTGAATTTATTTCATGCCAGTGGTTTTACATTGATACTCTCAGGCGTTTACGTTATAAGTAAAGTAAGGTATAAACTGTAGTGGATTTCAACATTAGAATAGGGGTTGTGCGCTTTTAAAAAATAATTACTTTTGCCGTCCGATTTTTAATAAGAACAATTAATAAAATAAACGATGTACGCAATTGTAGAGATAGCAGGGCAGCAGTTTAAAGTGCAGAAAGACCAAAAGCTTTTTGTTCATCGTCTAGAAGCAGCTGAAGGAGACAAAGTTTCTTTCGATAAAGTTATGCTTACAGATGATAACGGAAAAGTAACAGTTGGCGCCCCGGTTATAGAAGGTGTAGCAGTTAATGCTAAGGTATTACAACACCTGAAAGGAGACAAAGTAATTGTCTTCAAAAAGAAAAGAAGAAAAGGTTACCAAAAATCAAACGGTCACCGGCAGTATTTAACTGAATTGGTAATCGAAGGAATTGGCGCTGGAGCTAAAAAAGCACCAGCTAAGAAGGCCGCTGCTCCAAAAGCGGAAAAGGTAACTGCAACAGCTGAAAAGGCACCAGCAAAAAAAGCCGCTCCTAAGAAGGAAGCTGCTCCAAAGGCTGAAGCAAAGAAAGCTGCTCCGAAGAAGGAAACTAAAAAAGAAGATTAATCGGCGTTTAGCCTAAAAGAATAAATCATGGCACATAAGAAAGGTGTAGGTAGTTCTAAAAACGGTCGTGAATCGCAAAGTAAACGACTAGGAGTAAAAGTAAGTGGTGGACAAGCTGCAAAAGCAGGTAACATCATTATTCGTCAAAGGGGTACTAAGTACATTCCAGCAGAAAATGTCGGTCTAGGTAAAGATCATACTATTTTTGCTCTTGTTGACGGAACTGTAGTTTTTAAGAAGAAAAGAGATAATCGTTCTTACGTTTCGGTTGAGCCAGCACAAGCATAGCCGATAGCAAGAAATAATAAGGATTTAAAATCCCGTTTCTAAACCGATAGCTATCGGAATGGTAACGGGATTTTTGTTTTATATCATTAACAAATACTACCGTTTAGCAATAAACTCTAAACGTAAATTCGCTTACAATAACTGTTATGTTACTTCAGTCTGAAATAAGAAACAATTCCGAGGAAATCATTGATCGAATGAAAGTTCGAAACATTGATATTACCGATATTGTGGAAAAAATTATTGCGCTTGATAAACGAAAGCGTGAAATTCAAACGCGATTTGAAAACAACCAGCACGAAATCAAAGAAAGCTCGAAAGTAATTGGCGAGCTCTTTAAATCAGGAAAGCAAGCTGACGCAAGTTCCTTAAGGGAGAAAACAGCTACTCAAAAAGAGGATAATAAGCTGTTAAGTGAAGAGCTTAACCGACTGGATGAGGAACTGTTAGAGCAGATGTATCATTTACCGAACATTCCAAATAAATCGGTTCCTGTTGGAAAAGATGACACGGATAATGTTGAAATAGCTACTTGGGGAAATAAACCAGATTTGGAAGTTGCCGAACCGCATTGGGAAATTGCTAAAAACCTTAACTTAATTGATTGGGAGCTAGGAGTAAAAATTACAGGTGCAGGCTTTCCCGTTTATAGAAATCAGGGAGCAAGACTGCAGCGTGGTTTGGTGCAGTTTTTTTTGGATAGAGCTGTGGAAAATGGATACGAAGAAATAAATCCCCCACTTCTAATTAATGAAGCTTCTGGTTATGGTACGGGCCAACTTCCTGATAAAGATGGTCAGATGTATCATACGGAAAGAGATCATTTGTACTTAATTCCAACTGCTGAGGTTCCTGTTACCAATATTTACCGCGATACTATTATTAAAGAGGCTGATTTACCGATGAAAAACACAGCATTTTCTCCTTGTTTTAGAAGAGAGGCGGGAAGCTACGGTAAAGATGTGAGGGGATTGAATAGGCTGCATCAATTTGAGAAAGTTGAGATTCTGCAAGTCGTACATCCTCATGAATCTTACAAGGCTTTAGATCAAATGGTCGATCACGTAAAAGGGTTACTAGAGTCCTTAGAATTGCATTATCGAGTTGTTCGTCTTTGCGGTGGTGACCTTGGTTTTGCTGCTGCTATTACCTACGATTTTGAAGTGTGGAGTGCTGCTCAAGAAATGTGGCTAGAGGTAAGCTCAGTTTCGAATTTTGAAACCTTTCAAGCAAATCGTTTGAAATGCAGATACAAAGACGCTGATGGTAAAAACCACTTAGTACATACACTCAACGGTAGTGCAATGGCATTGCCAAGAATCATGGCTGCAGTGTTAGAGAACAACCAAACTAAAAACGAAATAAATATTCCAAAGGCTTTAGTTCCTTATGTTGGATTTGAAAAAATAAATAAATAGAAATGACCAGATTAGTTGCAATTTTTGGCCTTATTGGGGTGTTAGGTTCTTGTTCGGAAAACCCAAATGAAAAACCGATTCAGCAGGTCGATTCTTTATTGACGGTGGTTACAGTTGTGCAAAGTAAATTGGCTGAATTGAGCCCAGAAGATTACAGTAATTTAGTTGATACCGTTAAACAAGATGTTCAATTTATCCAAAGCCAGTATCCAGACACGATGGATTTGCAAACCGCTTTAAAAGTTGATTACTATTACAGAACAATTAAGTCGGTGCGTAAATTTTCTGAGACTTATGTTAGTCAAAATTCAGAGTTGAATTACACTCAAGGACAACTGAATAACTTGAAGAAGGATTTAGAGAACAATCTATTTGACAAAGAAAGCTTTCTTGAGGTTTTTCCAGCAGAATCTAAGGCTGTAGCTAGACACAAAGAAAGCGTTGGAAATATAAAGGCTTGGCACGAATCTATTGGCAGTTCTTATTACCGACACAAAGCAGGTATAGACTCTTTAATTGTATTTATAAAAGAAAGCGCAGAGAAATAATGTAATGAAATGGGCACTTAAAATAACGCTATTGGTTCCAATTTTTCTAGCTTCATTTGCTGGAATTAGCCAAACTACCGATAGTCAATTAGCGGCTCATTATTACCAAAATAATGAATATGAAAAGGCATTATTGTATTACAATCGCCTGTATTCAAAGCAAGCCAACACCTCAAATTACAACTACCTTTTTAAATGTCTCGTAAAGTTAGAGAACTATGGTGAGGCCAGAAAACTCTCGAAAAGACATGTTAGAATTGACCCAATAAACCAAAAAGCTAAGGTAGATTATGGTTATACCTATGGTTTGGAGGGGAATGAAAAAGCTCAATCGAAAGAATTTAAAAAGCTTATCAAAGCTATTCCACCAAATTACCAAGTGATAAACGAACTTGCAGCAGCATTTCTTGAAATAAAAAGAAATCAAGAATCTTTGGATGTCTACCAGGAAGGGCGGTCTGTGATGAAAAACACCTATCCTTTTAATACTGAAATCGCAGATATCTATTATCGGATGGAACGATATGATGACATGACCGATGAGTTGCTCAACCTCCTAGAGTTAAACCCCGGTTATCTGAAAACAGTTGAGGGTTTATTAAACAAAACTGCGGCGAATGAAAAAGACAGTCCTGCGAATAAAGCATTGAAAAAAGGGTTGATTCAAAAAATAAATCAAAAACCGAACTCTATGGTGTTTTCTGAAATGTTGATTTGGGTTTACATGCAAGAGTCAAATTGGAGCGCAGCGTTTATTCAAGTCAAAGCCTTGGATAGAAGACTTAATGAAGACGGAAGAAGGGTGTATAATCTTGCTGAAACGCTCGCAAACAACAAAGAATATGCTGTAGCTGCAGATGCCTTCGAATATGTCGTGAAGATTGGTAAAAAATCGCAGTATTATGTTGAATCAAGAATTGGCGGACTGATGGTTCGTTATAACCAACTGGCAGAGGGAGGTTCAATTGATTCATTGGCACTGGTTGATTTAATTGCTGATTTTGATGCGACGATAAATTTGTTTGGAAAGACCGAAGGAACATCTACACTGCTGAGAAAAAAAGCACATGTTCAGTGTTTTTATCAGCATAAACTAGAAGAAGGACTGGACACTTTTGAAGAAGCGCTTTCAATCAATGGAATTTCTCCGCATCAGTTGGCTGAAATAAAATTGGAATATGGCGATGCGCTTTTGGCGGCAGGCTACATTTGGGATGCCTCGCTGGTATATGGTCAAGTTGATAAGGGCTTTAAGTACGATTACCTTGGTGAGATGGCTAAATTAAAGAGTTCAAAGGTTCATTTTTACACGGGAAATTTTGACTTGGCAAAGGCTCAGTTGGATATTCTGAAAGGAGCAACTACAAAACTGATCGCTAACGATGCTATGTTGCTTTCGGTTATTATAACCGATAACAGCACGGTAGACACTTCAACCGTACCATTAAAGTTGTACGCCGATGCCGACCTGCTCATTTTTCAAAATCGATTGCTTGAGGCTCGTGGTAAACTAGACAGTATAAAAGCCATATTTCCTGGGCATGCTTTAGAAGATGAAATGTTAATGCTGCGTTACGAAATGGCAATGAAAGAAAAAGAATACCAAGTTGGTACTGGGTTTTTAGAAGATATAAAAGCCCTTTACCCTACCGATATTTTGGCAGACAAAGCAATATACCTTTTGGCAGAATTGTACGAGGAAAAGCTAAATCAACCCACAAAAGCGAAGGAACTTTACCAATTGATAATTACCGATTATCAAGACAGTTTGTTTGCCACAGAGAGTCGTAAACGATTTCGCAGGCTAAGGGGCGATAACCTCTAATTCATATTAATTTAGATACATGATTGTATATAACGTAACAGTAAAAATTGACACTGATGTTCATGATGAGTGGTTTTCGTGGATGAAAGAGGAGCACATTCCTGAAGTGATGAAAACAGGCTTATTTGCAGATAACAATATGATGAAAGTCCTTGTTGACGAGGCAGACGGAATTACCTATAGCATTCAATACAAAACAACATCGTGGGAAAACCTCGAAGAATACCAAACCAAACATGCTCCTGCGCTTCAAAAAGTACATACTGACAAGTACCAAGGGAAGTTTGTAGCCTTTAGAACTCTTTTGGAAGAGGTATAATGGTACAACCCAAAAAACACCTAGGCCAACATTTTCTGATTGATGAACCCATAGTGCAAAACATTGTGAGTGCTCTTTCGGTTACTCCTTCAACTCAGGTAATTGAAATTGGCCCAGGAACAGGCGCGCTTTCTAAATATTTACTTAAAAAGGATTTAAAAAACCTATGGCTTTGCGAAATCGATAGGGAGTCTGTCGATTACTTGGTGAATGAATTGGGCGTGCCAGATTACCAGATTGTACAAAAAAGTTTTTTACGATTAGAGCTCAGTAGCCTCAGTTCTGAGCCGATTTCTATCATTGGTAATTTCCCTTACAACATTTCATCACAAATTCTTTTTCGAGTTTTTGATCAGCGACACCAAATTCCTGAACTGGTAGGAACGTTTCAGAAGGAAGTTGGATTGCGAGTTGCTGCAAATCCAGGTTCAAAAACCTATGGTATTCTTAGTGTTTTACTACAGGCATTCTATGATGTTGAGTATTTGAATGACATAGATAGAAACGCATTTTACCCTCCTCCCAATGTAGTGAGTGGTGTGGTTAGAATGAAAAGAAACTCAATTGTTGATTTGGGCTGCGATACCAAACACTTTGTTTTGACAGTAAAAACTGCTTTTAACCAAAGAAGGAAGACCTTGAATAATGCGCTAAAGCAACTCAATGCAGAAAAAAGAGAACTGCCACACGGAAGTATGAGGGCAGAGACCTTGACGGTGGAGCAGTTTGTGGAAATGACGAAGGTTTTGTTCCAAGAATAAGCTGACTTTTTTACTCCATCAATAACTGTAACTTTGCTCACGACAATTCATTTATAACGATAAAATTGAAAGAAGATTTATGCAGTTCGAGCTTACCAAACAATACTTATCAGAGATTCGAGAAGCAGCTGCTGCAAGTGATGAAAATCGCCTGATAGGTCTATTTAATGAAGTTCACGCGGCTGATATCGCCGAAATTATCAATGAACTTAGTACAGAAGAATCAAAAACAGTTCTTCATTACTTGGACCCCGTTCGGGCTTCAGATACCATTACTCATTTAGACGAAGAAGACCGCAGGGATCTTTTGGAAGCCTATACTTCAGTTGAAATTGCTGAGAACTTTGTCGAAAACCTCGAAACAGATGACGCGGCTGACCTTATTCAAGAACTCTCAGAGGAGCGAAAAGAAGAGGTAATTGCTCAAATAGACGATATTGACCAAGCCAGTCAAATTGTGGATCTACTGAATTATGAAGAGGGTACTGCTGGGGCAATTATGGGTAAAGAGTTGGTGCGTGTTTATGAACACGTTTCCGTTACCGAGAGTATCTTGGAGTTAAGGAAGCAAGCCGAGGACATTGAGAATGTTTATACGGTTTATGTAACCGACGAAAAAGACCGGCTTAAAGGCAGGTTGGCCTTAAAGAAAATGCTCGTAGCGCCTACAAATGCTAAAATACAAGATGTTTATGTTTCCGATATTCACTGGGTGAAAGCAGGAGACAGTACTGAAGAAGTAGCAAATATTATGGAGAAATACGATTTGGTGGCCCTTCCAGTCGTGGATAACCTGCACCGTTTAATTGGTCGGATTACGATTGATGATGTTGTAGATGTTATCAAGGAAGAAGCAGATCGTGATTACCAAATGGCTTCTGGTATCTCTGATAATGTTGAATCTACTGATAGTGTTTGGGTACTCACCCGAGCGCGGTTACCTTGGTTAATTTTGGGTCTTATTGGTGGAATCTTTGGCGCTCGAGTTATTGGACTTTACGAATCTGATATTCAATTGTATCCAGAAATGGCATTTTTTATTCCATTGGTTGCGGCAATGGGAGGTAATGTTGGCGTGCAATCTTCTGCAATAATTGTTCAAGGATTGGCAAATAACACCATGGGATTATCTGGAATTTTTCCTCGACTTTTAAAAGAGTTTTCGGTGGCCTTGTTAAATGCCATTGCTTGCGCAATCATTGTTTTGGTCTATAATTTAATTTTCGGAGATTCACTAAACTTAGCCTATACAGTTAGTCTGGCATTGCTGGCAGTAATAGTAATTGCGGCATTATTTGGAACACTTATTCCCCTTACTTTAGACAAGTATAAAATTGATCCTGCACTAGCCACGGGCCCATTTATAACCACAGTAAATGATATTTTGGGGCTATTTATTTACTTTATGATTGGTAGGTTGATGTACGGGATTTGAAATATTAATTTTTAATGTAACGATCACTAAATTGCCGAATTTGAAATTATCAAACTAATCATTGAGAATTTTTCCTTGAATGACTTAGGGTTGCAAAGATTCCTAGTTAATTTTATATGGATTCCACGTAGAAGTTTCTCATAATCTTCTTCATCGATAAGGTCAACTATTATTCTGGAATAACGTTGATTAATGAAGTTCAGTAAAAATAGATTTATGTCCATTTGCGAAATCAGCGCGCTGCTTCATTCGCTTCAGCTTTAAGCCTTCTTTACAAACTCTGACTTCAGACCCATTGCTCCGAAACCATCTATCTTGCATGAAATATTGTGGTCTCCATTAGTTAATCGAATATTCTTAACCTTTGTTCCAGCTTTTACAGGCCCTGGAGCACCTTTTACAGGCAAGTTCTTTAAAACAATTACCGAGTCTCCATCTACCAGAATGTTACCATTGGCATCTTTAATTTGTGGGTTGCTTTCAAGCTCTATGTCTTCAGGATTCCATTCGTGGCCGCATTCTGGGCATACCATTAGACTATCCATTGGGTATGCATAGATTCCTTTACAGCTTGGGCAATTGATGTTTGTTTCGCTCACGGCTACAAGTATTTACTCTTTGGACTTTACTTGTTTTTCGATTTGGGTCAAATAATTGTCAAGAGCATTATTTAATTCCGTGGGAGCCTCAAGCATAGGGTAATGGCCTATGTCATTTATATAAGAAATATGAAAACCTTTTCTGCAATGTTTTTTTAGAGCCATAGTATCGGTAAAAGCATAGTCACTATTCACCAAATACAAAGGGGCTATTATGTTTCTTCAGAATTGTTTTTCATTTTTATAATCATCAAAGAGAGCTTGCAAGGTTTCTGTCGCCATTTTCGGATCGACTTTAGTTACATCATCAATAACCTTTTTTATTGTAGATGCGTTGGAATATGGTGAGAATAAATACTCGGCGACGTAAAACTCTGCTCCTAGTTTGTATTGTTTCTTCATGATATTAAAAAACCGATCCTCCACTTCTTGCAATGAATCGGTATCTAAGACATCAATATTTTTAAAATTATCAACTCCAATAATTCCTACAACGTCTTTTGGGTTTGTTCTGCTCGCTCTAAGAATAATTTCATCACCCATATCGTGACCAATTAATACTAAGTTCTCAGATTCAATTTCATCTGTTACTGCTATAACATCTCTAGCGTAGTTTTCTGGAGTCCAGTTTTTTCTAGATTTCCCTGATTTTCCATGTCCAGCTAGATCCAAGGTTACCACTTTATACTTTCCTTCGAAAAACTTTACCTGGTTGTCCCAATAGGTTTGATTAGTTGCCCAACCATGAACAAATAACAGGGTAAGCGGGCCATTACCATAAACATTGTAATGAATGGGTTGGTTGTCAAAGCTCAATGCTATTTTTTCGGTCGAATTATCTAGCGAGCAAGAAAAAAAACTAACAGCAAATAATATTGCTGTTAGTTTTACAATTAGTTTATTTGAGAAAAAAGTCAACTACTTCAAAGATTTCAGTAAAGTATTATTTTTCGTAACATACTCTTCATATTCAGCTTTTTGAGCTAAAGCTTTAGATTTTTCAGCAGCAGCAATAGCACCTTTTTTATCTCCAGATTTAGCTAAAATCATAGCTTGCCAGTATGTTACCCAAAACTTTTGGTCTTCTCCGTCTAGAGCTACCGACTTGTTTATCCATGTCACTGCTTTTTTTATGTCTTTGTCATTGTCATAATAATATCTAGCAGCAAGATACATGTCTCTAGAACTTGGACCATTCATTACAGATTCAATTTGAGCCATTACTTCTTCGTCTACATTTGTTTTAACAGGAATGGATACCATAGTGTTTTCCCACATAATTTGCCAATCTGCTGAATTATCAGTTAGGTTTGAAAACATCATTGTAAATGTTTCAACTTTGGCTGCAGTTTTTGAAGGCTTTACAGTAAAACGCATTACGTCTTTATCTTCAGTGTATTTGCTAGCCGAGGCCGTTGCATCGGAATTTATAATTACCGTCCATTCTGATTCTCCAGGCATAGTAAAAACGGAGTACTTTCCTTTTTTCAGACTTTTTCCAGCAAGCATAATGTCCCCTTTGGTTTCAATCGTTGTCGCTCTATTGGCCCCAGTTCTCCAAAGTTTACCATAAGGCACTAGGTCTCCAAAAATCGTCCTTCCTTTTACCCCAGGTCTACTGTAAGAAACTTCCACTTCAGTTAGCCCTATTGCCTGTTCTAATTCCGCATAAGGACTAGGTTGAGGAGTTTTAATTTGAGCATTTGTGCCTAAAAAACACAACATTACTACTGCAAGACCTGCAGATTTTAAGTTCATCATTTTCATATTGTCATCGTTTCAATCAGGCAACGAAAATATTCATTCTTAACTCTAATTTGGACGATTTTACTCAACAGTATCATAAATGGTTTTAAACAATTGAAACTTTTTATCAACATTGTTGATTTTGTGCAAGTTATGGAGGTAATTACCCCGCTGTTTATTGCTAAAATTGCATAGAGGAGTCGTTTGTGATCGTGGATAGCTTAAATTATTGATAATCAAGCATTAAAAGTAACTCTGTTTAGTTTTTCATAGGTGATTTCAATCCAAGAAAATTTAAAGTGGAAGAAAGGAAGATAAAAAACGCATTAATTTCAGTTTTTAATAAAGATGGTTTAGGGCCAATTGTCCAAAAACTGAATGAACTTGGGGTAAATATATATTCAACAGGAGGAACTCAGGCTTTTATTGAAGAACTGGGTATTTCTGTAAATAGAGTAGAGGACTTAACTTCTTACCCTTCTATTCTTGGTGGTAGAGTTAAAACTTTACACCCAAAGGTTTTTGGTGGTATTTTATCTAGGCGAGCATTAGCAGAGGATCAGAAGCAACTTAAAGAATTTGAAATTCCTGAATTGGATTTAGTAATTGTTGATTTATATCCATTTGAGGAAACAGTTGCGAGTACTGATGAAGAGCAAACGATAATTGAGAAAATTGATATTGGTGGAATTTCATTGATAAGAGCAGCGGCAAAAAACTTCAGAGATGTTATGATTGTGCCTTCTGTTCAACAGTATTCGTCTGTTTTGGAAATGCTTTCCTCTGGAAATGGCAGCACATCATTAATTCAACGAAAAGAATTGGCCTTAGAAGCATTTAAGGTTTCATCACATTACGATAGTGCAATTTCAGATTATTTTAATCGTGATTTCAACCAAGATTTTATTCGTCTTTCGATTAACGATTCACAGCTATTGAGGTACGGCGAGAATCCGCACCAGGAAGCGAGCTTCTTTGGTAATCTAGATCAGATGTTTGATAAGTTGAACGGAAAAGAACTTTCCTACAATAATTTATTAGACGTTGACGCTGCTGTTTGTTTAATGGAAGATTTTAAAAAAAGTGCACCAACTTTTGCTGTGCTTAAGCACAACAATGCCTGTGGATTAGCAACTAGAAATACCATTTTAGAAGCTTGGAAAGATGCCTTAGCAGGTGATCCAGTATCTGCATTTGGAGGAGTTTTAATTTCCAATACAGAAATTGATGTTGCAACGGCAAATGAAGTTCACAATTTATTTTTCGAAGTAATAATAGCGCCGTCGTACTCAGCAGAAGCAGAGACGGTTTTGAAGCAGAAAAAGAATCGAATTATTCTGGTGAAGAAAGAAGTAAATTTACCCAATCGATTGTATCGTTCTAGCGTAAATGGGGTGTTGGTTCAAGAGCGTGATAAGCGTTCAGAAACTGAATCGAACTTTGAGTCCGTTACTCAAGAAGAACCAACAAAGGAACAAACCGAAGATTTAATTTTTGCCAATAAACTGGTGAAGCATACTAAATCAAACACCATTGTTTTGGCTAAAAACGGCCAATTATTAGCTAGCGGTACAGGACAGACAAGTAGGGTTGATGCGTTGAATCAGGCAATTAACAAAGCGAAGGCCTTCAATTTTGATTTAGAGGGCTCCGTTATGGCTTCGGATGCATTTTTCCCATTTCCAGATTGTGTGGAAATTGCTGATAATGCTGGGATAAAAGCGGTGGTTCAGCCAGGCGGTTCGATAAAAGATCAGCTTAGTATAGATTATTGCAATAGCCATGATTTGGCCATGGTTATTACAGGAACAAGACATTTTAAACATTAGGAACAAGGAGGAAATTATAAATGGGCTTATTTGATTTTTTTACCCAAGAAATTGCAATTGATTTGGGAACGGCCAATACATTGATAATTCACAACGACAAGGTTGTTGTTGATGAACCATCAATTGTGGCGCAAGACCGAATGTCTTCAAAGTTTATTGCAGTGGGCAAGCAAGCGATGCAAATGCATGGTAAGACCCATGAAAATATTAAAACTATTCGTCCATTAAAGGATGGAGTAATTGCCGATTTTCATGCTGCTGAGCACATGATAAAGGGAATGATCAAGATGATCAATTCTGGTCGGAGAATTTTTCAGCCGTCATTAAAAATGGTAATCTGTATTCCCTCTGGAATTACTGAGGTAGAAAAACGAGCAGTAAAAGATTCGGCAGAGCATGCAGGTGCTAAAGAGGTGTATTTGATATACGAACCGATGGCCGCAGCAATTGGTATTGGGATTGACGTTGAGGAGCCAATGGGTAATATGATTATCGATATAGGTGGAGGGACTTCAGAGATTGCAGTTATCGCTCTTGGAGGAATCGTTTGCGATAAGTCTATTCGTGTAGCTGGTGATGAATTTACCTCTGACATAGAAGACTATTTGAGAAGACAACACAATATTTTAATTGGAGAAAGAACCGCTGAAAGAATTAAAATTGAAGTGGGGGCTGCTTTACCAGAGCTAGATGATCCACCTGAGGATTACGCAGTGCATGGTCGAGATTTAATGACGGGCATTCCAAAAGAAATTCACGTTTCATATGTTGAAATATCTCACGCTTTGGATAAATCAATATCAAAGATTGAAGAGGCTATTTTATCTGCATTAGAAATGACACCTCCTGAACTTTCTGCAGATATTTACAAAACTGGGATTTACTTAGCTGGTGGTGGCTCTATGTTAAGAGGATTGGATAAACGTATTAGTATGAAAACTAAGCTGCCCGTGCATGTAGCTGAAGATCCATTAAGAGCGGTGGCAAGAGGAACTGGCATAGCACTTAAAAATGCAGATAATTTTAATTTCTTAATCAAGTAATTTTCTGGGAGAATAGTGCGTGCGTAACCTTATACAATTTATTTGGCGACAGCATTTCACGCTATTATTTTTTGGGCTTCAGTTCATTGCGTTTTTTCTTTTGGTTCAGAATAACTCTTTTCAAAGGGCAAACTTTTTAGGCTTTGCGAATGAAGTTTCTGGTAGAGCATTTGAGGTAATAGCGGAGACTAAAGATTATTTGAGTCTTAAAGAGGTGAATGAAAATTTAGCCGAAGAAATAGCGCTTTTGAAATCAAATGAACAGGAAGCTCATTATGGATTAACTCCTTGGTCAAAAATAATTAATGACAGCCTTTATCGCACCCAATATGAGTATACAAAAGCCCGGGTAGTTAATAGCACTGTCAGTCAACGCAACAACTATTTAACGTTAAATCAAGGTTCGGTAAATGGCTTGCAACCTGAAATGGGCGTTGTTTGTAACGAGGGTATAATCGGGATTATTAAAAATGTTTCTAAACATTATTCAAGCGTAATATCAGTTTTGCATTCGCGAACTCAAGTAAGTGCCAAGTTAAAGTCGTCAGATTATTTTGGTGTGCTGAAGTGGAATGGCGAAAAGGCAGATAAGGTACAGTTGTCAGATATTCCTTCTCATGTTGCTATTGCAATCGGCGATACTGTTGTTACTCGCGGTTCTGGTGGTATTTTCCCGAGAAATATAATGATAGGAACCATTGCAGATTACAAACCCATACAAGGCACGGATTTTTATGAAATAAATCTAAATCTAGCTGTTGATTTTAGAAAGGTATCCTACGTTTTTGCGATTACCAATGCGCTGGTAACAGAGCAAAAAGAAGTTGAATTAAATCAAACTCAAGAAGATGATTAGTTCAAGTATATCAATAGGTATTCGCTTGATAGTGCTAATTATCCTTCAAGGATTGGTGCTAAATAATGTCCAGGTTTTGGGAGTTGCGAGTACCTATTTTTACATGATATTTATTTTGTTTTTACCTGTTGAATTCAATCGAATTGTAGTTATGCTCTTGGCTTTTGCACTTGGATTGTCTATCGATTTTTTTTCCTCTAGCTGGGGGCTACATGCATTTGCATGCGTTTTTTTGGCTTACATAAGACCAACACTCTTACGTTTTTTAGCGCCTAGAGATGGCTACGAATTTAATGCCGCACCAAATTGGCGTACAATGGGTTTTACTTGGTTTATAACCTACTCGTCCATAGCTATTTTTATACATCACTTTACGGTTCATTTGGTTGAAGCTTTCCGTTTTTCTGAGCTATTTAATGTTATGGGAAGAGCGTTGGCTAGTACTTTATTTACGGTGACTTTATTAGTTATTTATCAGCTCTTTTCCTTTAAGCCTAATCGTTCTTAATGAAGCCGTTTGAGGATAGGAAATTTGTAATACTCGGAATTTTTCTGACTATTGGCCTCATTTTTTTAGGAAGACTTTTTTTTATTCAAGTAGTTGATGATTCTTATCAGCTATCTGCAAATAACCAAGCGCTTAGGTCTATAACTCAGTACCCTGTTCGTGGATTAATTTACGATAGAAAAGGGAAGCTTTTGGTTTATAATGAAGCTGCATATGACTTAATGGTTGTGCCGTCAAAGGTTAGCAATTTTGACACCAGTTCTTTTTGTCAATTACTTGAAATTTCTGATTCTCTTTTTGTTACTCGATTAAAAAAAGCTAGAAAATATAGCCTTTACCGACCTTCTGTATTTGAGAAACAAATTCCCGCTGATCAATGGGCATTAATATCTGAGCGACTTTATAAATACAATGGGTTTTATGGCGAAAAACGAACCTTGCGAAAGTATCCGAAGGCCACTTCTGCGCATATTTTAGGATATATTTCTGAAGTTGGAAATGCAGATATCGTAAAGGATGCCTATTACAAGAGTGGCGATTACATCGGTAAAAGGGGCTTAGAAAAAGAGTACGAATCAGTTTTGCGCGGTACTCGCGGAAAAAAAGTGCTAATGGTAGATGTTCACAACCGAATCAAAGGCAGTTATCGAAATGGACTGTACGATACATTGCCCATTGTGGGTAAAAATTTAATTAGCTCTATTGATCGAGATTTGCAAGCATTTGGAGAGTTACTAATGCAAGGTAAAAGAGGCAGTATTGTTGCTATTGAGCCTGCTACTGGGGAAATTTTAGCTATGGTTTCTGCGCCGAGTTATGACCCTAATTTATTGGTGGGTAGGCCGCGCTCAAAAAATTACCAATTGTTGCAAGAAAACGATTCATTAAACCCATTATTTAATCGAACAATCAATGCATTATATCGTCCTGGTTCTATTTTTAAGATTGTTCAAGCCCTAGTTGCTCTTGACGAGGGAGTTATTACGCAAGACACACGCTTTAAGTGCAATCGAGGAATAATTGGTTGCCACGGTTCACATACAAACGATGAATTGGTAGGTGCGATTCAGCACAGTTGTAATCCCTATTTTTATCAGGTTTATAAGCGACTTATACAACGCGGAGCTAATACAAGTATTTTTAGAGATGCCAATATGGGTCTGCAAATTTGGCAAGAGCGTGTAAAGAAATTTGGATTAGGAGTGCGTTTAAAAACTGATTTACCCGGTTTAAAAAGTGGGCTAGTCCCAACTCCTGAATTTTACAATAAGTGGTACGGAGAGAATCGATGGGCTTTTTCAACCATTTATTCCAATAGTATAGGTGAGGGTGAATTGCAAGTTGTGCCTCTTCAGATTGCAAATTTGGCTGCGATTATCGCAAACAAAGGATATTATTATCAGCCACATTTAATTAAGGCGATTGGTGAAGATTCAGTCAAACGATCTGAGTTTACCAAGAAGGTTGATACTGAAGTAGACGAAAAATATTTTGAGCCCATAATTCAAGCAATGTACAAGGTTGTAAATGAGAGCGGGGGCACAGCAAGAAGAGCAAGAATGGATAGTATTATGGTCTGCGGAAAAACTGGGACCGTACAAAATGACCCTTGGCCTGACCATTCTGTATTTATGGCTTTTGCACCTATGGAGAATCCTAAAATTGCCATTGCAGTTTATGTAGAGTATTCCGATTATGGAGGAACATGGGCTGCGCCTATTTCTAGTTTAATGATAGAACAATATCTAACAGGAGAAATAAAGAGAAAGGAAAAGCAGAAGCGAATTACTGATGCTCAATTTTTAGATATATATGAGGGCAAAAAGTAGCATATTTCAAAATATCGATTGGACTATTTTTTGGGTTTATACCGCCCTCGTAATAATGGGTTGGATTAATATTTATGCTGCTACATATAACGAGCAACATCAATCGATTTTTGACTTGAGTATGTCGTATGGAAAGCAAATGATATGGATTGTTACGTCTTATCTTTTGATGTGGATTGTATTAATGTTAGACCCAAGGTTTTTTTCGCGACTTGCTTATCCCATTTATGCAATTTGCATAGTATTGTTAATTGCTGTTTTAGTATTTGGAACAGAGATTAAAGGTGCAAAATCGTGGTTTACATTTGGTAGTTTTTCTTTCCAGCCCTCAGAGCTTGCAAAGTATGGAACTGCTCTTGCGTTGACTTACTACCTCAGTTCTTTAGGAAAAAAATTCCAAGGTATTTTCGTTAGAATAAAAGCTTTCTTAATACTACTTATTCCAGCTGGACTCATTTTATTGCAGCCTGATACAGGTTCTGTTTTGGTTTATGCCTCATTTATTTTTGTAATGTACCGCGAGGGGCTAAGTGGAAATATTTTGCTGATAGGTCTGGGTGCGGCAACGTTATTCGTACTTGCCTTATTACTTAATTATACGACATTCAATTTACCTTTTGACTTTCAAATTTCTGGTCAGACTTTAATGATTGTGGTGGTGGGATTTATATGTCTGCTGATTTATCAAATGTTTCGTCGATATAAGGGAATAAAAATAGTCATTGTACTAGTTTTTGGAGTTATTGCAGGCTATGTATATGGGGTAAATTACTTGTTTAATGAAGTATTGAAACCGCATCAACAGTCTAGGATTAATGAGCTACTTGGCATAGAACATGATCCCACAGGGGCTGGTTACAACGTTCATCAATCTATGATTGCCATTGGTTCTGGCGGCGTTTTTGGAAAAGGCTTTTTGCAGGGAACCCAAACCAAATTTAACTTCGTTCCAGAGCAGAGTACCGATTTTATTTTTTGTACGGTTGGAGAAGAATGGGGGTATTTTGGAAGTTTTGTGGTAATTGTATTATTCTTAGTGTTACTCTTTCGGATTGTAATAATTGCGGAGCGACAACGGTCTAAATTTTCTAGAATATACGGCTATTGTGTTGCCAGTATATTCTTTTTCCACCTTGCAATAAACGTGGGAATGACAATAGGTTTAGCTCCGGTAATCGGAATTCCTTTGCCATTCTTTTCTTATGGTGGCTCTAGTCTTTGGGCGTTTACTATCCTCCTTTTTACTTTTATAAAAATGGACTCAGAGCGGATGCATATATTGAGTTAAGGGAGTTTTGCATTTTTAGTTTTGAATGTTGAGTGCTGTGTTCAACTCATAAATGCAACACATCGGGTTTTAAGTTTTTTAGAGGACTAATATAATTGAGCATTCCTTTCCATTACAGCTTAGCTCAATAGATTATTCCTCGTTAACTTCATTTAGATTCCGGACAGAAGTTCCACTAAATCTCCTTCGTCGAAAAGCTCAACTAGACTTCTGGAATGACGTTACAATTGAGAATTAAATGTTGAATTTTTGCACTACCTTTTGAAGTTACCGGAAACAAATAATTGAAAATTGAACATTTCTTCACTGCTTCACAAAATTTAAATTAGAAAAATGAAAATCTGGATTTGGCAAATCAATATTGAACCCACTAATTTTGGCACCCTCAAGTTTAAAATTCGCAAATCCCCTTGGCAAGAACTCATCATTAAACTTAAATACAAAGCTGTCATTTTCCCAATGATCACAAGTTGCTGTGAATAACGCTTTTGCTGGTTCTAAAACTATTTTCAGCTTAGCCTTCTTGCCTTTCCCCTCAATAGAAATGGTAGCGTTTCCATAAAATTTATCAGTATATGTTCCTACATAGCTTTCTAAAGGTAGTGTTGGTGTAGTCTCTGCTTTTCGTTCTTGGTCTTGTTTATTCATTTTTACTGTGCTCAAAGAGTCTGACCTTTTGCTGTAGGATGAAAAATCTTTAGACCAATCTCTTTTCGCTTCTCCAAAAGCCTCATCCAATAATCTGTACATAAGAGCAGTACAAATTGAAGACATATCATTTGTTAAGATTACAACGCCCATGTTTTCTTCAGGAACCAATACAACTTTAGTTATATATCCGGGCAGTCCACCACCGTGGTGAACGACTTTTTTACCGTTATAATCCATTAAAAACCATCCAAACCCATAGCCCTTAAAATGAGTTCCAATTGTTGCATCAAAATTTGAAACATTCAAAGGGTTTTGAACGCTGAAAATTTTACGAACAGTACTAGCCTTAAGTAACGTATCGCCGTGATGAATCCCTTCATTTAACCAAAACTTTGTCCAGGTCATCATATCAACAACATTTGAATTTAGAGCAGCTGTAGCACCGCTATTATCGTAATTCAAAAGCTCTTGCGGTTTTCGTTTTAAATGTGGATAAGCGATTTTTGTATTCTCCTTATATTTAGTTATTGAGGAAATTGTTTGTGTCATTCCAAGCGGATTAAGAATCCGTGTATCGACAAATTTGTCCCAAGACATGCCAGAAACCTTCGCAATTACTTCTCCAGCGGTAATAAACATGATATTCTGATACCCAAAACCGTTTCGGAATTCATAAGAAAGCGGCAAATATTGAATTCTTGTAATAATTTCTTCTCGGCTATAATTACTTCCATACCATAACAAATCACCATCAAAAGTTTTGAGTCCGCTGCGATGACACAGTAAATCTTCAATGGTCATCATGTTAGTTACAATTGGATCGCTTAACTTCCAATTTGGTAAATGTTTTGTCACTTTATCGTCCCAGTTTAGCTTGCCCTCTTCAACCAACATACCCACAGAGGCAGCTGTAAATCCTTTTGATAAAGATGCAATCCCAAACATAGAATTGGTACTTATTCGCTGGTCTTCACCTACCATACTTACTCCATACCCTTGCTGAAATACAATATCGCCATTCTGAATAACACCGATTGCCAATCCCGGTATATTAAAATCTCGCATTGATTTTTTTACGTAATTATCAAACTTGCCAAAATCAATCTCTTGAGCATTGGCATTAATTACAAGTACAATCGTTAGAAGCAGAGCTATTTTAGTTTTCATGTTGTGAAATTATTAAATAGAGTCAAGAATCGTGCAAATAATTGAATTTTTTTGAGAAAATGTTGACCAAACTTTGCTTTGTTTTTTTTGTCTTAATCTATGTAGCTGATTAACATTGTATCTTGGTCACAATTATGCTCAGAAAAGCACTTTTTCTTATACTATTTGCACTCAGCGGATTTATCTCAAATGCTTTCCATATTGTTGGTGGAGATTTGACGTATAAGTGCCTTGGAAATAACAATTACGAAATAACTATGATCGTTTACCGCGATTGTAATTCGGATGGTGCCGAATATGATAACCCCGCTAATATTGCTATTTATAACGACACTCTGTTTGCCAATCTACAGATAGCACCAACGGGTATTCGCGAGCTTCCAGCCGATATTTATGATCCATGTTTTTCAGTTCCGAGCGGAGTTTGCGTTCAAATTGGATACTACAAAACCATTGTGTATTTACCGCCAAATATGGATGGCTACACGGTAAGTTATCAAAGGTGTTGCAGGAATAAATCACTTAAAAACATTAGAATACCAGATAAGGTTGGAACAACAATTACCACAAATATTACTGGTTCGCTGCGGTACGGCTGCAATAACTCTCCAATATTTAAAAGTTCACCTCCAATCGCTATTTGTTTAGGAAGCGAATTTAACTTCAACCATAGTGCAAGAGATGATGATGGCGATTCTTTGGTCTACAAGTTTTGTGATCCTTATTCTGGTGGTTCAGACGCGGTTCGAAATCCAGGACCACCAAACAGCATAATGCCCATTCCTGCGACTAAGCCACCCTATAATGTAGTTCCGTGGAGCGCAGGGTATTCCGCCACAAATCCTTTCAACATTGTTAATCCATTTCAGATTGACCCAATCACGGGTCAAATAACTGGAATTCCAATACAAACAGGACAGTACCTATATGGCATTTGTGTAGATGAGTATCGCAACGGAATTAAGATTGGCGAGACGCGCAGAGAGTTTCAAGTAAATATTGTACCCTGCGAAAGTAATACTGAGGCTAAATTTGTCGCACCTCTTCCGTGCTCAGGAATGAAGCATGAGATGGTTAATAACAGTATAACATCGAGAACTTTTCAGTGGGATTTTGATTTGGATAACCCAGGAATTTTAACATCGACTTTAAAAACCCCAACGTTTACCTTTCCGGATACTGGCACCTATAAAATTCGTTTAATTGCAAACCCTCAATTCGACTGCGCAGACACCATCGAGAAGTTGGTTCAGGTTTACCCTCCAATAAACCCAGAAGTTTTAGGATATCAATATGCGTGCTTGTCTAATCCTGTTTTTAAGTTTTCGACTACTGGCGAATATGAACCCTACACAAGGATTTATTGGACTTTTGGTCAAGGTGCTAGCATAAGAGCAGATACCGGGGAAGTTACTCAAGAATTTAATTATCCGCAGTTAGGTGCATTTGACATGACCGTAATTTTGACACATGCTGTTTGCAGTGCAGAGGTAGAACTAACGCCCAATGTGATTGCAAACCCTGAATTAAAATTAGAGACTCGAAATACTGAGGGTTGCGCGCCATTATTGGTTCAATTGGAGAATTTGTCAGCATCCGAGAGCCCACTGGTAACTAACTGGGCGCTTACAAATACTTTGCGCTCAAGTTCAACATCAACCAACGCTAAAGAGCGGTGGAGGTTCGATAAACCAGGGAATTATAATATCTCATTCATTAGCTATACCCAAGATAAATGTATAGATACTTTAGGGCCAGTTGACATTTCAATTAAAGTTTATGAGAGCCCATCGGCAGGATTTACACTATCTGATACTTTAGTTAGTATTTTTAGTCCTGAAGTAGAGGTATTCTCAAACCCCAAAAGAGCAAGTGATTGTGATTTATTTGTTGGAAGTTTAGAACCTGAGAACGGTTGTAGCGGACTTTTTCTGTTCGATAAACCAGGTGTTTACAGAATAAGTCAATTGGTTGCCAATGAAAACGGATGCACTGACACCTTGTCTAAAACGGTTACAGTTGAAAATGAATACGCATTTTTTGCTCCTAATTCTTTTACACCGAATACTGATGGTAGGAACGAAGAATTTAGGCCCGTCGTAATCGGCGCTAAAGAATATCAACTAACCATACACGACCGATGGGGGCATATAATATTTACATCAAATGACCCGAAAATTGGTTGGGATGGCACAAATTTAATAAAGCAAGAAATGGCGCCAATTGGCGTTTATTTATATCAAGCAAGGGTAATGGACTATTTAGACGAATTTCATTTTTACAGTGGTGAAGTGAACTTGTTCCGATAAGCATTGAGCGGACAGAACGAAAAGCACATTTTTTAAAATTCAAAATTTATTTACTGCTCTTTTCTAAGTTTGCAGTCTAAAATATAGTGCCATGGAATTTCAGAACATACTTACAGACACACAAGGAAGCATTCAAACGATTACGATTAATCGTCCCAATCAGTTAAATGCATTAAATAAGCAAACGATAGAAGAGTTAAGTGCCGCATTTACAAATGCTGAAGCTGACGCTGAAACTCGAGTGATTATCATTATAGGTGCTGGAGAGAAAGCTTTTGTAGCTGGTGCAGATATAAAAGAATTTGCGAATTTTAATGTTGAGCAAGGCGCTGAATTGGCCAGAAAGGGACAAGAAACGCTATTTAATTTGGTTGAGAATCTGAGAACTCCAGTTATTGCAGCTATTAATGGGTTTGCTCTAGGTGGTGGACTTGAACTAGCCATGAGTGCTCATATCAGAATTTGTTCGGATAGTGCGAAAATGGGACTACCTGAAGTTTCTTTGGGAGTGATTCCTGGGTATGGTGGAACTCAGAGGTTACCCCAATTAATTGGAAAAGGGCGTGCCAATGAATTGGTGTTTACTGCCCAAATGATTTATGGTGCTAGAGCGCATGAAATTGGCTTGGTAAACCATTGCGTATCTCCAGAAATGCTTATGGAAACTGCATTGAAAATTGCCACTAAAATCTCTAGAAACTCTCCTACAGCTATTGGTTTTGCAATTGATGCAATTAACGCCGGGTTCGTTGACGGAAAAAACGGTTTCGATGCAGAGATTGACGCTTTTGGTAAAGCTTTTGGAACTGAAGATTTTAAAGAAGGAACTACTGCATTTGTTGAGAAACGGAAGCCGAGTTTTAGTGGGAGGTAATTACTCACTATAATGAATATCCTTCTCCGCAATTAACTCCAAGTTTTTATAGCGTCGCATAAGTTGCGTTAAGGCAACAACATCCTTTTCACAGTATTCCTTTATACGCGAAAGATTTTTCTCCTTGTAATATACAGCTCCAACCATACTGCCGTCAATATCATCTTTTGGCGTTGGGATATCAAAAATGGCCGTCAATAAATTGAGTGACGTATAGTTTTTATAATCCCCGAATTTCCACAATTCTAAGGTGTCTAAATGTTGAACTTCCCAAGGCCTTTTTCCTGCAATATTCAGAATGCCTGGTAATGGAATGCCATTGATTAGTAATCGCCTGGCGATATATGGAAAATCGAATTCTTTACCATTGTGTGCACAAAGCAATTGATAAGGGCTGCTATAATACTGGTTGAGCATTTCGGTAAATTCGTGCAGCAACTCCAACTCATTATCACTGAAAAAAGACTTTAAACGAATTTCACCTTCTCGAATGTAACCGACTGAAATACAAACGATTTTACCAAATTCAGCATAAATTCCAGCACGATCATACAACTCTTCTGGAGATTCTTCATTTCGGGCAAGGAAGCCTGCTTTTGTATCCCAAAGTTTTTGTAGTCGCTCTGGTACATCCTTATAATTTTCGAATTGTGGAACAGTTTCAATATCAAGAAACAGGACTTTATTTAGATTAATTTTTTCAAGCATGGTCAACTAATTTGACCTTAAAATTAAACTATTTATTTTTATTTCCATTCTACGATGAGCTTGCCCATACTTTTTCGGCTTTCTAAAAAATCGTGTGCTTCACCAATTTCACTAACTTTAAAAACGCCACCAACGTGCGGTTTACAAATTCCTTTTTTATACAAATCAATGACTTGATTCATGCAAAAGTTCATTAATTCGGGTTTTTCATCAGCAATACGCAGCATATTAACTCCAGCCCAGATTTGCGATTTCATAATGTTTGTTGCGGGTGAGTGAAAGCCAAACCCAAAGGCTACTTTTAATAAGGACAGAAATCCTTTTTTCTCTCTGGAGCTTGCTCCAAAAGGAACAATTCGACCACCGTAGGCAAGTACTTTCAGAGACTTTTTAAAATTAGAACCACCTATTGGGTCAAAAATAACGTCCACACGTTTTCCACTTCTTATCTTTTTTATTTCTTCAACAAAATCATTTTCCAGGTAGTTTATCGGAAAATCAACTCCAATGGATGATAAGTATTCAAGTTTTGCAGCTGAGCTAGCTGTTCCATAAACAATGGCTTTTTTCCATTTTAACAATTGGACGAGCGCAGTTCCAACTCCTCCAGCAGCAGCATGAATGAGCACATGCTCTCCTGGGTAGACATTAATAGCCTCAAATCCACTAAACCATGCCGTACAATACTGGGTTGCCATTGCGGCCGCCTCGCCATTTGACATTTCATTTGGGATTTTTGCAACAGCTAACTGAGGGGTAACCACCTTTTCAGCATAAGAGCCAAATCGAGTAAAAGCCACAACTCTATCTCCGACAGAAACTGTTTTAACATTTCCTCCAATTTCAAGCACAGTGCCTACAGATTCATATCCCAAGACAGCGGGAAGCGGAGGGCAGTCGTTGTAAATTCCCTTTCGAGCCATAACGTCGGCAAAGTTTAATCCAAATGCATCAACTTGGATTAGAACATCATCCAGCCCTGGTTTTGGATCTTTAGTTTCTGCTACTTCAAATGCTTTCTGACCGACAGCGCCAAACGTTTTAAGTTGAATTACTTTCATTTAATTTGAGCTTTTAAGATTTCTAATTCGCTTGAAAATGCTTGTTGAATTGGAGCTTCTAAGGTCTTTATTTTGGAAATTGTTTTTTCCAAAAATCGCTTATGTTCTTTTGATTCTGAGCGAAAGGGTTTGTGATTGACTGCAGATATTATTTCCTGAATTTGGTGAATTGCCTTTCTTGTTTCCTCTTCAAAAAATGTAGCTGAGAGTTTTTCCCAGATATATTCTATTGCTTCTTCACTAGGGTGTACGTTGTCCTTTCCATAAAAGCGGTAGTCTCTAAGATCGTCCATCAGCCATTCAAAAGCGGGAATATATTTGGTGTTTGTAGTAGCCTCAATTATTTGATGAGTCGCGCTAACCAACTCTGCTTTTGAACGATTGTTTTCAATTATTCCATCCTTTATATGTCGAACTGGACTAACCGAAAAAAATATTTTTATATTAGGATTCAATTTTTGCATTAATTGAATTACTTCAATGCCTGAGCTTGCAATTTCAGCATTGCTGGTAAGTTTTTTATCGAAATTACTGGAAGGTATTTTATGACAATTCGCTGCAATTTTCCCTGTTGATTTTACCTCAAACCCCCAAGCAGTTCCAAAAGTTATGAAAATATAATCTGCTGATTTTAGTTGATTGCGAAGGTTCTTTTGTTGCTCATTTAGAGAGTTTAAAAACTGTAATTTTTCACTTCCAAAATGTTGAGAATGATGTTGCCATGAAAAAATAGCATCGTCTCTTTTGACCAAATCATTTTCAGAAAAAGGTTGGTCTTTTATAGCTCGAGATATTGTTTCTAAAATTGGAAATGGATGAAAAATTATTCCATTAGGATTTAATATCACATTAAACTTAAGAGCAAGAAATTTTCCCCCAAAATTGTCGGCAAAACAGCTGCCAATAAAAATGAGTTTAGACGAATGATTAATCCCACAATCACCAGCTTTCCAGCTAAGTTCAGTTCTGAAATTCATTACATTAAATAAATAATTTAGCCATACTATTCAAAAATTCAAATTTGGTCTAAATTTGATAGAAATCTAATCTGAATATTTTATGGCTTCTGAAGACCTTAATAATGACGAAAATACCAAAGAAAGTAAAACCAAAAAAATCGTCGAAAATGTTGTTGAAAAGGTAATCCCAGAAGAACATAAAGCACATTTAAGAACATCGATTCGTAGCATTTTAAGAGGAATAAGGCATTATCTGAATATTCGAGAAGGTGTTGATATTGAGGGTGCTACAGCTGCTATAAAAAAGGATGTTGAGTTCAAGGGATACAACGTTTATATTTTAATTTTCTCGATATTTATTGCGAGTATTGGGCTAAATGTAAATTCTACTGCAGTAATAATCGGAGCCATGCTTATTTCGCCTTTAATGGGTCCGATTGTAGGTGTGGGTTTAGCTGTCGGAACGACTGACATAAAGTTACTTACCAGGTCGCTTAAAAATTTAGGCGTTACGGTTGCATTTTCTGTCGCTACAGCTTGGTTGTATTTTACTGTGTCTCCAATTAGTGCAGATAGTCACGAGCTGCTAGCACGAACAACACCAACTATTCTCGATGTTTTGGTTGCCGTTTTTGGGGGATTAGCTGGGATAATGGCCAGTTCTAGAAAAGAAAAAACAAATGCGGTACCGGGTGTGGCAATTGCAACTGCACTTATGCCTCCTCTTTGTACGGCAGGTTACGGGCTAGCTACAGGACATTTCAATTACTTTTTTGGAGCATTTTATCTGTTTTTACTCAATTCTATATTTATCAGTTTAGCCACTGTTGTAGTTGTTCGTTATGTTGGTTTTCCTAAAGTTGATTTTATCAATCCTGAGCGTGAAAGAAAAGTAAAGCTCTATATCTATGCTTTTGTTATCGTTGTAATTACGCCTTCTGGATTTATTTTTTGGAATGTAATTCAAGAAACTATCTTTAATCAGAAAGCGACTCAATTTATTGCTGAGCACATTGATTCTGAATCTACTTCTGTAATAAATTCAATGGTGGAATACAATAGCAAAGGAAGTACGATAAAGCTTTTTTTAATGGGTGATAGACTTTCAGACCTACAAATTAGTGATTTAGAAAATAAAATGACAATGGCTGAGCTTGAAAATTGTAGGCTGATTATTCGTCAAGACAAGGACATTGCTGGTGATTTAGAAAATGATATTTCTGGTAAACTAAAAACAGAATTAAAGAGTGGAATAATCGAAGAAATGTTTACTCAAAACCAAGAAATTCTAAAAGAACGAAATCAAGAAATTCGTGAACTGCAAACTAAACTCTCGGGAATGTTTGGTGATTCACTACCAGATTACGTGCTTAGGAAAGAGGTATATGTGAATTATCCTGAAATCGAATCCAATTATTTTGCGAAGATTGAACACAAACTTAAAGACGGAAAAAGTGACACCATTCCAACAGTATTTGTTCGCTGGAAAGAGGGTACAAAAAAGAAGGAGATAGCACTTCAGAAGGAGAAACTTGGTGCTTGGTTGGCTGTACGGTTTAGAGCAGACACGGTTAAAGTAATCCAGTATTGATTAGGCTTTTTCTAAGGTGAATGTAAAAGAAGATCCTTTTTCCAGTTCGCTAGTAACACTTATTGTTTGATGGTGAGCATCTAAAATGTGCTTGACGATTGCCAAGCCTAACCCTGTGCCACCGATATGTCTCGACCTACTTTTATCGACACGATAAAAACGCTCAAATAGCCGTGGAAGGCTTTTACTATCTATTCCAATGCCATCATCTGAAATGTCTACATGAATTAATGGAGCGTGGCTAGTAAGATCAATGGTCGTGGTGCCCTTTTCTTTACCGTAATTAATACTATTTACAATAAGATTGGTAAGCACTTGGTCGATTTTTGATTTATCCGCCCGAACGTTTATTTCCTTCGTTTTCGGAATTTTCACTTTTAATTTTACCTTATTATCGCTCGCTTTATCTTGCAAATTTTCTGCAATTTGATGCACTAATTCGACAAGATTAAATTTTGAAATGTTTAAATAATCGATTCCTCCTTCAAGTTTAGTAATTCTATCCAAGTCAGTGGTGAGATTCTCTAGTCGTTCTACATTGTCCGCAGCTTTTTCCAAAAATTTATTGCGAATAGATTTATCGTCTACTGCTCCTTCTAGCAGGGTTAAAATATTTCCTTGAATAATAGTAATTGGAGTTTTGAGTTCGTGTGATAAATTACCAATGAACTCACGCCGGAATTCGGCTTGCTCTTTCAAGCTAGATATTTCTTTTCTATAGTCCTGAGCCCAATTTTCTACATCTTTATTTACCTCTCGGAATACATCTTTACTCATATCAATTTTCATATTGGAAAGAGGGCGTCCAATTTTTTCCTGATGAATACTTCTATAAATGAGTTTTATTTTTTGGTCAATAAAGCGCTCCATTAAGTAATAGAAAATCCCGTATGAAGCAAAATAGGTGATAATGGGAAACAGCACCAATATCCACAAACTTAGTTTAAAGTTCAGCGCTGCTAAAGATGCAATGGAAACCAAAATACACGCTACAATAGCAGACAATAGACCTGCGCGTAAGGCAATTTTACGGGGAGAAAGGGTTTTCATTTATTTCCCAAATTTATACCCTACGCCCTTAATAGTCTTTATGTATTTATCACCAATTTTTTCTCGCAACTTTCTAATGTGCACATCAATGGTTCGATCTCCAACGACAACCTCATCTCCCCACACAGAACTTAGGATGGTTTCACGTGTAAAAACTTTACCAGCCTGAGAGGTCAACAAACTCAACAGTTCAAATTCCTTTTTAGGTAAATTCAATTCTTTACCATCAACCTTTACAAGATATCGCTCCCTGTCTATATAAACACCTTGAATATCTTCCTGAGCAACTGGCCCAGATGGTGACCTTCTTAACATTGCTTTAATGCGGGAAACCAATACCCTTGGTTTGATGGGTTTTGCAATGTAATCATCCGCACCAGCATCAAAGCCGGCAATTTGAGAATAGTCTTCATTTCGAGCAGTTAGAAAAGTGATATAGGTATTTTTTAATTTCTTATTGTTTTTGAGTTCAATGCACGTTTCCATTCCGTCCATTCGCGGCATCATAACATCAAGTAGAATAAGGTCTGGAACAACTTTGTCTGCAATTTCAAGGGCTTCAATTCCGTCCAAAGCGGTGTAAGTATCAAAGCCTTCTTTTTTTAAGTTATACTCTAGGACATCTAGAATGTCTGGCTCGTCATCAACCAATAAAATTTTGTGCTTTGTTTCCATCGTTTTGTTCTTTTTTAACTTCTCAAATTTTGACTTATCCTTTCCCATGTATATTAAACTAAGGTTATGTAAAAATTAATTTAAAATTTCAAAGAAAACACATTTGATTGTCTTAAAAAACAGAACTGCTTAATAGTTTATAACTATCCTTAAATAATTGGTTTTTAGCATTTTGTGTAAATAAATATATACCAGCAAAGTAGGCTTAAATGAGCCTTGGTTAAGCATAGTGCTTCGTAACATTATTATAACCATCAATTAATTGAAGAGAAAGGCGAATTCAAGAGGGTGTGGTGTTCATTTGTATCGGATTTAAAACGAAATAGAATCTTTAAAAACAATTGAAAATGAAACGAGCAAATTTGACAATTAGGACTTTAATGGTAACCGGCTTATCTCTAGCCATTGCAGGAGGAATGACTTCTTGTAAAAAAGAAGGTTGTACGGACTCAGCCGCAACTAATTATGATGAGAAGGCGAAGAAGGACGATGGGTCCTGTATTTTACCAACTCCAGATCCTGTTGGACCAACGCAAGGAGCTGAAACCAAAACTGGAAAAATTTCTGCTGATGAAACTTGGACTTCTAATATCATATACACCTTGAACGGGAAAGTAATTGTTGAAAGTGGTGCAACGCTAACTATAGAAGCAGGTACAATTATTAAAGGAGCTGAAGGGCAATTAGCTTCTGCATCTGCGCTTGTGGTTGCTCAAGGTGGCAAGCTAATGGCTGAAGGTACAGCTGAAAAGCCAATAATTTTTACTTCTGTTTTGGACAACATCACTTACGATCAAAAGGTAGGCACGAATCTTAAGAAGACGGATAATGAGAAATGGGGCGGAGTTGTTATCTTAGGTAAAGCAAAGTCAAGTACTGAGAATGGCGATACGGAAGGTAATATAGAAGGGATACCTGCTTCTGATGGTTATGGAAAGTACGGTGGTGCTGATGATGCAGATAATTCTGGCATAATGTCTTACGTTTCCATTCGTCATGGAGGAATCTCTATCGGAGAAGGTAACGAATTGAATGCATTAACATTAGGTGGTGTAGGTAATGGCACCAAAATTTCAAACATTGAAATTTATGCTACACTTGACGATGGCATTGAGTGCTTTGGTGGTTCTGTTGATATTTCTGATGCTTTAGTTTTCTACCAAGGTGATGATGGAATCGATTTAGATCAAAATTATTCAGGTACTATATCAGGTTTTGCGGTAATACAAGGAGACGGCATTGGAACTGATGAAGCTTTAGAAGTGGATGGGCCAGAAGGTTCGACGTACACTACAGGTAAATTTACATTAACGAACGGTATTTGCAAAACAGAAGGCGCTAAAGGAACTCCTGGAGATTTTAAATCAGGTGCGCAAGGAAACGTTACTAACGTAACTTTTATGTATACAGGTGCTGATAAAAAAGCTATAAAATTCAGAACGAAGTTTGATGATGCTACTGCTTGTAATCATAAATCTGACGCTTACAAAAATCTTATTGATGGAAACTTAACTTTTACAGGAGTTAAATCTGATGCTGACATTGATGTTTACGACGGTGATAATAATGATCCTGCGATTTGTACACAACAATTGACTGATGCATTAGCCAGCGGGAAAGCTAAAGTTGTTATCAGCGGAAGCGGTTCTTCTTATGACTACAAAACCAAATTTTCTTGGGGAGCTGCTGCAAACAATGGCGAGCTTAACTAAGTTAAAACACTTAACCATTTGGTAATATACTGTTAAACTAAATGGTAATACAAGGCTACCCTGCTGCAATACTTTTGCAGCAGGGTTTTTGCATCCTAAACAACACTATGAAAATGAATAAAATACTCGGTATTCTTGTCTTTCTTCTTTTGGTGAATGCAACATTTGCTCAGCAAAAACAGGGGTTTGTAAGAGGTAATATTTTAGATGGGGACTTTGGAGGAGCGCTTATAGGCGCAACTATTTCTCTTGCAGATAACCCAAGTAAGGGCACAATTGCCGATTTAGACGGTAACTTTTCATTGCCTTTAGATCCTGGTCCATATAAAATCAATGTTTCTTTTATCTCTTATGCTACACAAACTTTTGATGTGGTAGTGAAGCCAGGAGAGGTTGCTATGTTGGATGTTACGCTTTCCTCTGCAGCCGAAGAGCTCTCTGCATACACAGTTGAAGCAAAGGTTCGAAGAACTTCTGAGGTTGCTATGCTCATGGACATGAAAAAAGCAAGTACCGTTAGTGATGGCATGTCTGCTCAGACGTTCAGAAAAAATGGTGATAATGACTTAGGAGGAGCGATAAAAAGAGTTACTGGTGTTACCGTTCAAGATGGTAAACATGTATATGTGCGAGGCCTGGGAGATCGTTACACAAAAACTACACTAAATGGAATGTCAATACCTGGTTTAGACCCAGATAAAAACTCAGTTCAAATTGATATTTTCCCAACAAATGTTTTAGAAAACGTAAGTGTATCGAAAACATTCACGCCTGAATTGGATGGTGATTTTACAGGAGGTTTAATTGACGTAGTAACAAAGAAATTTCCTGATGAAAAATCAAGTCAGGTCAGTATTGGTTTGACGTACACACCAGGTCAACATTTTAATAGTGATTATATTCTTTATAATGGAGGCTCTTTAGACTGGGCAGCTTTTGACGATGGCTCTAGAAAACTAGGTATCGGTAAAAACACGCAGATACCAAACGAGGTATTAAACGATCCCAATTTGGAAAAATTTACAAGGGCGTTTAACCCTCAATTAGGAACAAAAAGCAAAACAGCGCTTCCGAATGGTTCTTTTGCCTTCAGTCATGGCAACCAAATTAATACTTCAGACGACAGAACTTTTGGATACAACGCGGTATTCAACTACCGAAATGAAACTACATTTTATGACTTTGAATCCAATGACTATTTGAAGAACAATGACCTCTCTAATAATGAAATGTTAGTGCAAAGAACAAGACAAGGGCCTATTGGAAAGAATAATGTACTTTGGAGTGGACTATTATCTGGGTCTTACAAAAAAGGTAAGAGTGCTTATTCTGTGACTTTGTTAAATACTCAGGCGGCAGAAGCAACTGCTTCACAAAGAATTAATAAAGATGTGGAGCAAAACCAGTCCACTTTGATAGAAGATATACTTACCTACCAGCAGAGAACGCTTTCGACACTGATGTTTAATGGTCAGCATAAATTCGGTTTTGTTCAGTTGAATTGGGGTAATGCAACTTCGTATTCAAGAGTTTATGATCCGGACTTCAGGGAAACACGTATTTCTGTTACCGATGGAGACACGACTTTAGCGACTGGAACTGGAGCTGGTATCGATCGCTTTTGGAGGGATTTAACAGAGATAAATAACTCGTCTAAAGTTGATGCTAAAGCAGAGTTTGAAAAAATTACGATTAAAGCTGGAGCAAGTGCTACAATGAAGTGGAGAATTTTTGAAACAATTAGTTTTAAGCATCGACCTGTAGACATAGGAGATGTTTCTATAGACCCAGATTGGTACTTACAAGAAGATAACATTTGGGTTGCACCAAGCGATCCAGCTGGAGATGGGTCCGGCACCTTTACCATTGGAAACTTTCAACCTGCAAATCAGTACCAAGCAAGACAAAATCTATTTGGTGGATATGTAAGTGCTGAACAAAAGTTCTTAAATAGGTTAAGAGTCATTTATGGCGTTAGATTGGAGCAAGTTAGCATGTTCTATACTGGTGAAAATAATACAGGTTCTGTAGTTTATAATGATACGAATACTTTGAACGAACTAAACATTTTACCCTCTTTGAATACGGTTTATGAATTAACCGATAAAATGAACTTAAGGGCTGCTGTTAACAGAACGGTTGCTCGTCCAACTTTTAGAGAAAAGTCAATTGCTCAAATTTATGACCCAATTACTAAAAGAACATTTAGTGGTAACTTAGGTGTTGAGCAGACTTATATTAATAACTACGATTTAAGATGGGAATACTTTTTATCGTCAAAAGAGCTGATTTCTGTTGCTGGTTTTTATAAGCAGTTTGATGGGCATATAGAAATGGTATCCTATCAATTAAACCCTGATGAAATTACCCCAAGAAATAGTGGGCTGGCAACAGTTGCTGGTGTGGAGTTTGAAGTTAGAAAAGCAATTGTAAAACCTAATGACTCAAGCGGCGGTAATTGGAATAAGCACTTAAGCCGATTTTTTGTATCCACAAATTTATCATTAGTACAATCTCGAGTTGATATGACTACTGTTTTGGTTGAAGATGAAACGAGTGATCCTAATGAAGTAGCTGAAACAGAACTTGAAAATAGACAAAGTAACGCAAGAGTTGGTCAAAACATTGACCGTTATAGATCAATGTCGGGTCAATCACCATACGCAATCAACGTTTCTTTAAGTTATGAACTTCCAGACAATTCGACTAGTGTATCAGTTTCATATAACGTCCAAGGAGAGCAACTCACGATTATAGGTTCAGGAAGAGTTCCAGATATTTATACGATTCCATTTCATAGTTTAAACCTTAATGCCTACCGAAAATTTGGTGAAAAAATGAACCACCGAGTTACCATTTCGGCCGGCAACTTGCTAAACGAGGACAGAACGCTAGTTTTTAAATCGAATGGAGCAGAAAATCAAATTTTTACTTCATTTAAGCCTGGAATTGGTATTGGAGCAAAGTATACGTATAGTTTCTAAGCTATTTAGCACTTTATAAAAGAAATGGATGCCTTTGCACTTTGCAAAGGCATTTTCATTTTGCTCCTGTTATACTAAAACAGGTAAATAGACGTAAGCTAGTGTGCAACACATTTTTCTAATTTCCCTTTTAGGCATCGCCATATTAACGTCTTGTAAAAAACGAGAAATTGAACTACCTCCTTTTCCTGACGAATACACTCGCAGTTTCGAAAAATTTTACGGTGGAGATAAAGAAGATAGAGCAAATGAAATAGCCATTCTAGATGACGCACTTTATGTAGTTGGAACTACCGAAAGTGCAGGTGAAGGAGCAGGAGATATTCTTCTTTTGAAAATTGATGAGCTAGGAAAAGAGTTATTTCGAAAAACTTATGGAGGTATAGGTGCAGAAGAAGGTGAAGGAGTTATTACACTAGCTGACAATAACTTGCTCATAATTGGATCGACTGAAAGTTTTGGAGCTGAAAAGGAAATTTGGTTAATAAAAGTGGATGCTAATGGTAAGGAAATTTGGTCAAGAACATTTGGTGGTCCAGCTTATGATGCCCCTTTTGATGCAATTGAGCACAGTAATGGAGAAATTTCAGTTCTAGGAAGTTCAACAAGCTTTGGAACAGGTGATTTGGATATTTTATACGTCCGATTTTCGGCCTTGGGAGATGTTCTGTTCCATAAAGTTTACGGCGGAGCAAAAACTGATGGGGGTGCTGATATCATAGAAACCAAAGATGGAAACCTCATGATGTTTTGTTATACAGCGAGTCAGGGAGCAGGTGATAGGGATTTTTTGTTGCTAAAGACTAGCCAGCAAGGAGATTCTTTATGGTCAAAAACTTATGGCGGCGCAGATTATGAGGAAAGTCAGACCATGCGATTATTGGATGATGGAGGCTATTTACTTTGTGGGTACTCTGCAAGCACAGATCCAATTCATAACATGTATGCTATTCGTTTAAATGAGGACGGTTCGGTATTGTGGGAGAAGAATTATGGAGGCCTCATGCATGATGGGGGACAAGCTGCAATAATTAATTCAAAAGGTAATTATGTGCTGGTAGCGCGCAGTATGAGCTTCGGAAATGGCGATCGTAATGCCTATATGGTTGAGGTTAGCTCTAGCGACGGTACTATTATCCAGGAACAGGTTGTAGGTGGAGATAAAAACGACCGCATTGATGATATAATAGAGTTTAATGGATATTATTATTTAGTCGGACATTCAGATTCTGATGGCGCCGGAAGCAATGATGTATACGTTGTAAAAATTGAAATCTAGTATTTTTTTATTTTATTAGTTGATATATCAATTATAATATTTACCATTGCAGTTAAATTGATATATCAATGAAATTACTTTCTTTTATACTTTTATATGGCTTTGTTGTGGTTCTGAATAGTGATAAATACAACGATTATCAAACTGGAAATTCTGTTTCAAAAAATGGAATGGAGGTGAGCTGGGAATTTAACAAGGATTCAGTAACTTTTGAAATGTCGGCACCAACTAATGGTTGGGTAACCGTTGGTTTTAATTCGAATGAAGGAATGGCTGGCTGTTACCTTTTAATGGGAAGGATAGAAAATGATACGGTCCAGGTAGTAGAGCATTATACACAACGTCCAGGAGAATATGCACCTATTTCCAAGTACGATGTCAAACCAAAGGTCTCGTCTACTTCAGGGTTTGAAAATGGAAAAATGACCAAAATTAAATTTAGTATTCTTCAAAAGGCGATAAGCAAATACCAAAAAGACCTTTTTCCAAATTCAGATTATGTAACGGTGCTTGCATATAGTGAAAGTGATGATTTTCAACACCATTCTTCAATGCGCACATCAGTAAAAGTTACACTTTAGTCCAAATAATTGCGATTATTGATTTGAATTTAGCGAATCGCTCCATGCATTGCTTATTGATCGAGTAGCGTGCTTTTATATAAATTAGTAGTTGTTGTGATAAGGTTTTTTTATTCATTTAGTTACTTAATTAGTTAATTTAGCTTTCTAAATAATACTCACTATGAAAACACTTTTAGCTTTTATTACTCTTACAATTCCAACATTCTTAATTGGACAGGTAACTCTAGATTCAGCTTCAATAATACCAGGAATTGGTGATACAGTTGACTACTACATAGTGGATAATCCTGGAAGCTTTGCTGGCCCTGGTACTGCTGGTGTCGACCAAGTTTGGGATTTTTCAGCAATGAAAGTTGGAGACTCTACCGATGCAGAATTTGAAGGTCCACGAGGTGGTTTGCAAAGTGACCCAGCAAACACCAATTTATGTGAGCAATACACAGGATTTACTGGTACCAGAACTCAATATAAAAGCTCACCGAATGTTTTATACATTATGGGTACTCGTTCGGGAATTACTCAGCTAAGCTACGGGAATGATAGCCTTTTGAAATTTAAGTTTCCGGTGAAATATACCAATACTCAGACTTCGAACTATTATTTTTCTAGCGGTGGTATAAGCAATACAAAACGAAGTGGCTCCTATAAAGTAACTGTAGACGGATGGGGTGCAATGTTTCTACCCTATGGGGGCTTAAATGACATTCTGCGGGTAAAAATTGAGGCAAATTACAACGATACTACTGGAAGGTTTCGCCCACGATTTTCAGTTTATTCAAGCACAACCTATGAGTTCTGGCAAAAAGGTACTGGAAACTACGTGATGAGCGTAAAGTATGAAGACGATGATGGATCTTTAGACACGGTAATAACGTATAGAAAGGGCACTCAGGTTGTAGTTTCTGAGGTTGATACCACCAAAGAGGACACAACTGTTATAGTAGACGTAGCGGCTAAGAAAAAATTGCAACTGTATCCTAATCCTGCTTCAGATAAAATTCAGGTAAATGCGCCAGGAATTTCAGCTGACACAAAGGTGCACTTGGTGAATTTAACTGGAAGTTTCCGCGATGTGGTAGAATTTCAAAATGGGTCGTTTGATATTTCTGAATACCCTAACGGATTCTATATCTTAATGATAGAGGGTAATGCATACGAACCCATTCGATTTATAAAACAGGAATAAAGGAAATAATCTAAAAAGTAAAAACCTCGTTGCTTTTGGTAGCGAGGTTTTTTTGTGCCTTACTTTCGCAGCTATGGATTTCTTTGACCCAGCTATCTGGGGTCTTTTTCTCAATTCTTTTCTTGCGGCTACGGTTTTGCCTGTAGGTTCGGAGCCCTATCTAGCAGGGCTTATTCTCACCGACTATCCTCCAATTCAATGTTTGGTTTATGCTTCAATCGGAAATACGCTTGGGGGAATTACCTCCTTTTATTTCGGTCGATTGGGCAAATGGGATTGGATAGAGAAATACTTGAAAATTAAACGAGAAAAAGTGGAAAGCTTTAGTGCTCGCGTCAATCGATTTGGGATTTGGACAGCACTTTTGACATGGTTGCCCTTCATTGGCGACCCTATTGCCGTTGCTTTAGGTTTCTTTCGAGTAAAAGCAATACCAGTATTTATCCTAATGTTTATTGGGAAGACGTTGCGCTATGCAGGACTAATTTATCTCGTTCTTCAAAGCGCAAGTTGATAAGCCACAAGTAGGTCTTTGTATAATTTCTTGCCTAGCTTCTTATCTTTTTCAATTTTCAAGTTATGCATTCTAAAAATGGATTCGTAGTCAGGAAGTGAGTTACGCTCTACTGCATTTATGGAGTCAAAACACTTGTACATAAAGCCAATTAGCAGATTTTGAAAAGAAGAAGTGTTGTTCGAAAAATCGGCAACTACTAGTCGACCTTCTGATTCTAACTGGTACTTTGTTTTAGCGATTAATTTCTGGCAATTAAGTTCGCTAAATAGGTCCAATACAAAAGGCAGAAGTACTGCATCAAATTTCATTTTCGATTCCCAATCAAAAATGCTTTTACACTGAAAGTCAACTCTAGCGTTGTCTACACGTGAAATTTTCTTTTTGGAGAGTTCAATCATTTTTTTTGATGATTCCACGTAGGTAATTCTAACGGCAGGATATTGATTTAAACAGAAGCTTAAAAGCTCACCAGTACCGCCACCAACGATTAAAATTTTGTTGGGGGTAAGATCTTTTGTAAGAAAAAGAGTTTGTGCTTCAAAAAGCAAATCTCCAAACACCAGTTTTGAAAAAAACTGGTAGAAAGGAGCGATATAGTCGTAGCCTGTCACAACGTAAAATAGACCTGAAAGTTAACTCAAAGTCGAAGTTATGAACAGGTAAAATAGCTGAGTTTAGACAAAAAGGTGTTCTAGGTCTTCTTTTGAATAGCGATACTTCTCTTTTAATTCGTCTTCTCGGACAAATTTAAATGCACCATTATTCAGTAGTAGAAAATTGCTTTTTCCCTTTTGTAATCTAGCTTTTCTTCGATTTTTAAAATTTGTTATTCGCATTAAAGTCATTGATATTTAATATTCTGCAAAAGTATCAATTAAATCAATGTAAATCAAGTACTTGCTTGAGTCCAGTGTTAAGAATTTTCGCACTGTTTGTTAAATTATCAACATTATGTGCTTCAGATACAAAACCAACCTCATAACCAGACGGCCCCATATAAACTCCGTTCTCTAATATATAGCCGTACAATTTTTTAAAGAATTCCATTTTAGCACTATCAATTTCATCGGCTTTTGTTACTCTGTTTGAACTAAATGTTAACCAGAATATTGAGCCTGCTTGCTGCATATGAAACCCAGATGCTGCTGGGATTCCTTCTGTTACTTTTTCGATAAAGTAGGCCGTTTTCTCTTCTAGCTCCTTGTAGAAGTTTGGTTTTAAACATTGTTCTAAGGTTGCTTTTCCAGAACTCATTGCAACAGGATTTCCTGATAAAGTTCCAGCTTGATAAACCGGTCCATCAGGTGCTACGCATGACATGATTTCGTTACTTGCTCCGTAAGCTCCTACAGGCAACCCACCTCCAATAATTTTTCCATAGGTAATAATGTCTGGCGCAATATTGTATAAGCCTGCGGCCCCTTCAAAACCAACTCTGAATCCACTTATTACTTCGTCGAAAATCAATAAGATGTTATTGTCTTTTGTAATTTTTCTTAAGAATTTTAAGTATTCCACGTCTTGCACCAATAACCCATTATTTGCCGGAATGGGCTCAATGATAATACATGCTAAATCGTGGCCATGTTCTGTAATAGCTTGTTCAATTGCCTCTTTATTATTTAAAGGTGCCACTAATGTTTCATTCACATAAGCTTCTGGAATTCCCGCAGAGGAGGAAGTACCTAAAGTTACCAATCCTGAACCAGCATTTACCAATAGAGCATCTAAGTGCCCATGGTAACAACCTTCAAATTTTAAGATTTTATTCTTGCCAGAATAACCTCTAGCGACTCTTACGGCAGACATTACAGCCTCGGTTCCAGAGCTGGTAAATCGAATTTTTTCAATAAAACGGTTATTTGAAATAATTAAATCACCTAGTTCATTTTCCAATTGTGTTGGTGCACCAAAAGAGGTTCCCTTTCCCAAAGTGCTAACTATGGAATCTCTAACTCCTTTATGGTTGTGTCCAAGGATTAATGGCCCCCATGAGCAACAGAAATCGATGTATTCGTTGCCATCAACATCGTAGATTTTACAACCATCTCCGCGATCAATAAAAATAGGGTCGCCTTTAACGGAGCGAAATGCGCGCACAGGTGAATTCACCCCACCTGGAAATAAATCTTTTGCTTTTGAATATAACTTGTCTGAATTTTCTCTAATCATTGCTTTGTAGTCCTTTTGTTTATTAGGCTTTACTAATTTTGAGGTTTGCAAAAATAACCTTATTAAAAGGACAAAAAAGTAGCCGAATGGATTTCAGATGGGATAAAAATTTTGCCAAAGAATTAGATAGTAGTGATGAGTTAAGAGCCTACCGAGAAGATTTTATATTTCCGCAGCACGACGGAAATAACTGCGTTTATTTCACAGGAAATAGTCTTGGACTGCAGCCAAAAGGCGCGAAAGCCGCCTTACAACAAGAATTAGATGATTGGGGTAAGTATGGCGTAGAAGGCCACTTTGAGGCTAAGAACCCTTGGTTTTCTTACCATGAAATGTTTGCTGATCCACTTTCAAAAATTGTAGGGGCGAAACCATCAGAAGTTGTAGCAATGAATGGATTAACCACTAATTTGCATTTGATGATGGTTTCTTTTTATCGACCAACTAAAGAGCGATTTAAAATAATTTGTGAAGGCAAGGCATTCCCTTCTGATCAATATGCGTTAGAAACTCAAGTAATTCATCATGGGTTAAACCCAAATGAAGTTTTAGTAGAATTAGACCCAAGAAAAGGCGAGCACACTATAAGAACTGAAGATGTTGTGGCTACAATTAAAGAAGTTGGAGATGAATTAGCGTTAGTAATGATTGGTGGTGTAAACTATTACACCGGTCAAGTTTTCGATATGAAAACAATTACCAAGGCAGGCCAAGAACAAGGTGCCTATGTTGGTTGGGATTTGGCACATGGTGCTGGAAATATTCCATTGGAGTTACACGAATGGAATGTCGACTTTGCTTGTTGGTGTTCTTATAAATATCTAAATTCAGGACCGGGAAGTATTTCTGGTGTTTTTGTAAACGAAAGACATTGTAATAATCCAGATTTACCGCGATTTGCAGGATGGTGGGGCCACGATAAGGAAACTCGATTTTTAATGGAAAAAGGGTTTAACCCAATTCGTTCTGCTGAATCTTGGCAATTGAGTAATGCTCCCGTATTAGCTATGGCAGTGCATAAGGTGGCTATTGATTTGCATTCAAAAATTGGAATGAAAGCTTTACGCAAGAAATCTTTAAAATTGACCAGTTACCTTGAATTTTGCATTCAACAAGTTTCTGACAGGCATCCCAATGCCACTTTTGAGATAATTACTCCAAGTAATCCCAATGAAAGAGGAGCTCAATTGTCAATTTTAGTGCACGGAAAAGGAAAACAACTATTCGATTATTTGACGAAAAATGGAGTTATTGCTGATTGGAGAGAACCAAATGTTATTCGAATTGCACCTGTTCCTATTTATAATTCATTTGAAGATTGCTATCGGTTCTCAGAAGTGTTAAATTCGGCTGTTGAATCATAAATATGGAAGTAGTAATTGAAACAGAGCGATTTTTACTGCGTGAATTAAAAACCACGGATGCGAATATGTTCTATTCTTTAAATTTAGACCCTGAAGTTACCCGTTATACGGGAGATACCGCTTTTCATAGTATTAGTGAGGCAATGGATTTTTTAGACAATTACGAAGACTATGAATTACACGGATTTGGAAGGTGGGCTGTAGTTTCTAAAACAGATAGCGATGCTTGGGGCTGGTGCGGACTGCATCGCCGAGAAGATGGAAGTGTTGACATGGGTTATCGTTTATTTCAAGAAAAATGGGGTAAAGGTTGTGCTACTGAAGTTGGACAGGCATGCGTTAAGTATGCTTTTGAAATCCTTGAATTACCTGAAATAATTGCAGAAGCGGTAGCTGAAAACGCAGCTTCATTTAGGGTTATGGACCGCTTAGGTTTCAAATATTGGAAAGACGGTCAGGACAATGGATATAAAACCAATATTTATAAAATGACAAAAAATGATTATCCTAGCCAGCAAGATTGAGCAAAGTCAACTTTTGAATTGCAATCAAAAATTACATTTGAACTTTATTAGTTTTTATTAGTTGCTAAAGATATTAGGCATATTGCTGTTTGGAATTGTGATGGTTCGAATTTTCTCCAGAATGGCGAATAAAGGCCCACGTAAAAGCAATTATTTTAAAAAGAAATTTGAGGAATAGAGATGGAAAAAGCACTTGTTGTTGGAGCTGGTTTAGTAGGTAGTCTGCAAGCTGTATTATTAGCAAAAAAAGGTCATCAAGTTGATGTATACGATCGTCGCGGTGATATCAGAGATGTCGATTTTATTGGAGGCAGATCTATAAATCTTGCACTTTCTAACCGAGGTTGGAAGGCGCTCGAGTTAGCTGGTGTTGCCGAAGAAATTAAGGAAATTTCGATCCCTATGACGGGTAGGAAAATGCACGCAGTAAATGGTGATATAACTTATCAGGCTTATGGGCAAGAGGGAGAAGCGATTTATTCTGTTCCTAGAGGTGAGTTAAATCGAAAATTAATATTGAAGGCTGCTGAATACGAAAATGTGAACTTACACTTTGATAAGAAGTGTACTGATATTGATGTAAAAACGGGTGATGTAGCATTTTTAGATTCAAAGACTGGAGTAGAATATAATGTAAATGCATCTCAAATATACGGAACGGATGGAGCGTTTTCTGCTGTGCGTGCGCGTCTTCAGAAAACCGATAGATTCAATTATTCTCAAGAGTATTTAAGACACGGTTATAAAGAATTGATTATTCCACCGAATGAGGATGGGTCTCATAAAATGGATAAAAACGCTTTACATATTTGGCCTCGTGGTGAGTTTATGTTAATTGCCTTAGCAAACATGGATGGCAGCTTTACGGTTACCTTATTTTTTCCATTTGAAGGCGAAACTTCATTTGCGAGTTTAGATACAGATGAAAAAATTCTAGCATTTTTTGAAGAGACCTTCCCTGACGCCTTAGCAGTTATGCCAACATTGTTAAAAGACTATCACGAAAATCCGTCAGCATCCCTAGTTATTATACGATGCGATCCATGGAATTACGAGGATAAAGTATTGCTAATGGGTGATTCTGCTCATGCAATTGTTCCATTTTATGGGCAAGGTATGAATTCAGGGTTTGAAGATTGTTCGGAATGGTGGAGGCTAGCTGAAAAGCACGGCGATAATTGGGCGGCAATGTTTAAAGAGTTTTCTCAAGAGCGCAAGCCCAACGGAGATGCAATTGCAGATTTGGCGTTACAGAATTATATTGAAATGCGGGATTTAGTGGGAGACGAGATGTTTCTGCTTCGAAAAAAGATTGAAAAAAAGATATACTCAAAGTATCCAGATAAATGGGTTCCGTTGTATAGTATGGTTACTTTTTCTCATACGCGTTATGCTGATGCACTGGCAATTGGCAAGAAACAAGAGAAAATTATGGACCCCATTATGGCTCGTGCTGATATTATTCAAAATTGGGACTCGGAGGAAGTTGAACAGGCAATCTTGAGTCAACTGTGAAGATAAACCTCCTATTAATTCTCTTTTTTGCAAGCACTACCGTATTTGGCCAAGGGTATGATCGAAAGAAAAAAGACGCGTTTCCACAAACACCAAGATTTGAAAAAACGGGATGGTATTTTGGGTTAGGTGCTAATTATCCGCTGAATGTAGTTAGTGTAAAAGAAGCGGAAGGAACTAAAATTGGTGACTCTACCTTTGTTACAACATCAAACCCAAGCGGCCAGCTTGGTGCTTTTGCTGAATTTGGCAGGTACCACATGATTGAGAATCTCTATTTTTTTCGATATTGGAATTATGGAATGAACTACCGCTGGATTCATGGAAAAGAAGGTTTTGAAAATCAAATAACTACTCCAAATGGGAGCGTGCCACTTCTTACTGGAGAAAACTCATTTTCCGATCATTTTTTGAATGCGCATATTGAAATAAACGGCGTCAATAAACTATCCGATAATACTTTTTTGCAACACACCTTGGGAGGTCAAGCAGGTTACGGATTATTATCAAATCGTTCGTACTCAACTAATCTCCTTGGATTAGAAGAAAAGACTCAAAACAGGTTGCATTCTTACCTTTATTACCGTATTGGTTTTGGAGGGCGAGTTTCAAAAAAGTTGATTGTAATTCCTTCCGTTGAATTTCCTTTATTAAACGCCTTTACATTTAACTCAGGTCGATATGACACGCCTTATTTCAACAGTCAATACTGGCCAATTACGTTTTCTGTTCGCTTTTTCTTGTGCCGTCCTTACCGTCTAAAAAACTGTCCGCCAGTGGATGCACTTGGTTTGCCTGAGGGATTTGATAAAGACGAGCCCGGCAAATAAGATTATTGTAGAAAAGGGTTACTGGCTTTCTCCTCTTTTAAAGTAGTTTCAGGTCCATGCCCAGAATATACAACCCGATTTTCATCCAATAAAAGGAGCTTGTTTTTAATAGAATCCATTAAAGTATTCATGTCTCCACCTGGTAAATCAGTGCGACCTATTGAGCCTCTAAAAAGTACATCCCCGCCAAGAATCCAATTTTCTTCAACACACTCAAAAACGACATGACCTGGGCAATGACCGGGCATAAAATGCACGTCTAATTTTGTATTTCCAAATTCAATGGATTTACCTTCTTCCAAGGTGTAATTTGGATCTGGAGGAGTTTCTGCAGCGCGCAACCCATAAGCACTTGCCATGTCAGAAAACCGTTCGTAAACAGGTCGATCTAGTTTATGAACCTGAGGTGTTAAATTCCAAATTCTAGATACGTATGCATTACCAAAGGTGTGGTCAAGATGACTATGTGTATTAAGTAATAAAACTGGTTTTAGCTGTTTTTCTTCTATCCACGCTCTTAACTCTTCTTTTTCATGTTGTTCATAACAACCTGGGTCAACAATAGCGCATTGTTTTTTGTCATCATAAATAACATAAGTATTTTCCTGGAAAGGACTAAAAACAAAAGATTTTAAAAAAGTGGGCATTTCGTTTGTAAATTTTAAGTCATCAATAGAGCAAAGCCGCTTAATCAGCTGTCAAAAATACATTTAATGACTACCTTTATCGCCCTTTCTTCTATTGGATTTGAAAACACTTAATCTACATATTTCGATTTTACTAGTAGCGTTTTTATGCTGCTCTGAAACTGTTTATGGACAGTTTAATAATGGGATGCGTCAGAATTTTGGCAAAAGCAGAGTTCAACATGAAGAATTTTTCTGGACCTATTATGAATTCAAAGATTATAACATATACCAATATCGAGGAGGCGAAAAATTATCAGAATACGTTGCTCAAAATTATCGCGAAAACTTAAAAGATATTGAAAAGAAAATTGGCTTTGGGTTTACCGGTGAACTGAATTTTATAGTTTACAATAAGCAGTCAGAGTGCAAGCAAAGCAATATCGATTTCGATAATAATGAAAATGGTACTGGCGGAGTAACTGAGATTGCGAGCTCTAATATCTTTTTACACTTCGAAGGAGACTACAATACGTTTGACTTGCAATTAAGGCAGGGGCTTTCAGAAATGTTGGTGAAGCGAATGTTTTTTGGGGACAACTGGAAAGAAGTTATTCGAAATGCAACCTTGTTGACCATTCCTGAATGGTATACCGATGGTTTGGTATCCTATATTTCAGAACCTTGGAGTGTAGAAATTGATAATCGTGTAAAGGACGGTATTATGACTAATCGCTTTAAAAAATTTAACCACCTTGAAGGGGTAGATAGAACCTACGCAGGACATGCTATATGGAATTATATAGCTGAAGTTTATGGCCCAGAAGTAATTCCAAACGTACTTTATATGGCTAGAGTAAGCAGAAGTATTGAAAGCGGTTTCCTCTTTGTACTGGGGACTACCTTAAATGACTTAACGAATGATGCTTGGTTACATTATCAGGTTAAATATGAAATGGATGAGAAAAGTGAAAGCTTTCCTGATGAAAAAGAATTGGCAATAAAAACAAGAAAAAAACGAGAGTATTATCAAGTTAGTAAAAGTTCAGAAGGCAATCAGATTGCATATGTGAAAAATAATAAGGGAAGGTATAAGGTTCAAATTCTTGACTTGGAGAAAAATCGTAGAAAAACCATTTCGAAAGGGGGAATACGATACGATAGATTACCCGATTATTCTTACCCATTAATTGAATGGCGTCCAGATGGACAAGTACTTGCAATAATTGAGGAAGAAAAGGCCGAGCCAATTTTAACTTTATATGAAGTAGCTTCTAAAAAAGCTTACGAACGTCCTGTTTTTAAAGTTGATGAGGTCGTAGATATGAGCTATTCAAATGATGGTAAAAAGTTGATTTTATCAGCCACATTAAAAGGTCAATCAGATTTGTGGGAATACAACTTATCCGCTAACACCGTAAAAAAGTTTACTGATGATATTTACGATGATTTAGATCCTAAATATACCAATGATAATGAAGAAATAGTTTTTTCCAGTAATCGTCCAACAGACTCATTGTTTTCTCACAAAAAGTTCAGAAATGATATGGCGTCAACTAAAGACTTGTTTTTGCTTCAAAGCAAGAAAAAAAGCCTGATACGACTTTCAGAAACCCCCTTTGCAGATGAAACTCAACCCCAGCCTTATGGTAAAAATCAATTCGTGTATTTAGGTGATAAAAATGGAGTAAAGAATAGATACATAGCAAGGTTAGATAGTGTTGTTGCTAGCGTTGATACTACAATTAATTACAGATATGTTGTAAATTCTACCCCTTTGAGTAATTACGATCGAAATATAAAAGAACAACAAATTGTAGCGCCAGAAAATCTAGCTTACGACCTAGTTTACAAGGATAAAAAATATAGGTTGTATAAATCGTCAGTCGAGCGAAACGAAGAGACTTTGAGCGAAGATATGACTGAAACAGAATATAGAAAAGAAGGAGTTGCTGAACTACAAAATATCGATGATGAAAAGCTAAAAATAGTTGAAGTATCTGCTGTGACTATTGAAGAGGAAGAAGAGGTTGAGGAAGATCAGGTAGATATAGAAGATTATACATTTGGAGGAGAGCAACGCAGTAAAATGGATGAGGAACAGCATCAAAATTTTGTTACTGGTAGAGTGAAAAAGTCATTACAAGATACTAGTAAACCTAAGCTTTTTGATATGCCTCAAGAACGCAATTACGTTACGAATTTTAGCTATACAAACATAACATCCACCTTGGATTTTAATTTTGCAAATCAATTGTACCAGCCTTTTAATGGTGGCCCGTATACAAATCCCGGAATGGGGCTTTTAATGAAAGTTTCCCTTCTCGATTTATTTCAGGATTACAAGCTAGAAGGAGGGATGAGAATTGGGTTTAGAAATTCAAGTCTCGAAATGTTTATGGGTTTGCACGATCGAAGCAAACGGCTGGATAAATCTTATGTAGTTAAGCGTCAAAGCCTCAAGTTTATAACCGATATTGCAGCTACCAAGGTTGTTATTTGGAAAGGCGAGTATCTTCTAAATTACCCAATTACGGAGTTTCTTTCGGTTCGGGGTGAACTAAACTTAAGGGTAGATAGGACTGTAGTTGCGGCAGTAGAAGACGCAAGTCTCATTGAGCCCAGCACTACATTAAGTCAGCCAGGTGTAAAATTGGAGTTTGTTTTTGATAATGCAAAATCTAAAGGATTGAATTTGTACAATGGAACAAAATTTAAAATTTTTGCTGAGCGCTACCAATTATTGAATGATGTCAATAGTGATTTAAACGTAATTGGCGCAGACTACCGTCATTACCAAAAAATTAGTAGAGATTTAATTTGGGCGAGTCGTGTGGCTGCAAGTACCTCTTTGGGGAATCGAAAATTGGTTTATTATTTAGGCTCAATTGATGATTGGATAACGTTAAACCCTGCCAAAGATCGATTTAACCGGCAAACACCAATTGCTCAAGACCAGAACTACACCTTTCAGGCGCTCGCAAGCCCCATGCGCGGTTTCATTCAAAATGCGAGGAATGGAAATTCCTTTGGGGTAATCAATAATGAAATTAGATTTCCAGTGTTTCGATACTTTGCTCGAAAGCCTTTGAAGTCAGACTTTACTAATAATTTTCAAATTGTTGCATTCGGGGATTTAGGTTCTGCTTGGAATGGAAGAACACCGTTCTCAGAAGACAATGAATTTAATACCATTACAGTGGTTGACGGTCCCATTACAATTCGCTTAGATAACAAACGAAATCCTATTATTGGATCATTTGGAGGAGGTTTAAGAACAAAACTTCTGGGCTATTTCTTAAAGCTTGATTATGCTTTTGGTGTGGAAGATGGCCAAGTATTAGACCCAATTTTCCATATTTCAATGGGGTTTGATTTTTAGATTATGCAAACAGTAATTATTCTCGTTCTAATAGGATTCGTAGCCGGTGCACTTAGTGGTTTATTTGGAATAGGTGGAGGCGTAGTGATGGTACCCGCAATGGTTGTTTTGTTAGGAATGACTCAGCACAATGCCCAAGGAACTAGTATTGGATTGATGTTACTGCCCATAGGAGGGCTAGCGGCATATAACTACTATGCTCAAGGGCAATTGAATGTGAAGTATGGAGCAATTATAGCGGTGGCATTTTTTGTAGGTGGCTATTTTGGTTCGAAAATGTCATTGGGTATTTCTGAAGTTTGGCTAAAGCGCGCCTTTGGTATTTTAATGCTGTTTATTGCCGTTAAGATGATAGCATCAAAGTAAATAGCATAAACAACCTGTTTTTATACAGCCTTTTCAAACTTGTTCTGTTAGCAAATTACGGACTCCTTCTTGTTTGGCCTAACCTTTGACTTTACGTTTGTAAATACTCAAACACTTAGAATATGAATCGAGCCTTAATTATCTTATTAGTAGTACTTTTTGTACAGCCAGCAGCATTTGCCCAAGAGCTCAAAAACAACAGTTACTCTCAACTCTTCAATAAATCTAAATTGTTAATTGCTAATCAGAAGCAAGAGGAAGCAATTCCTATCTTAGAAGAAATGTATACTCGAGATAAAACGAACTCAAATGCAGCCTACTTACTCGCGCTTTGTTACGTTAAATCCTTTAAGAATATAAATAAAGCAATTTCTTTATTGGAAGATGCTAAAGGTGATTATTCCAAATTTTACGATCGATCTTCGGTTACGGAAAGGGGAGTAAGCGAGTATGCTTATTACTATTTGATTATTGCTTATTCCTTAAAAGGAGACTGCAAAAACACTATAGGAACTCTTAATGAGTTTTATAAAATTTACTCCTATGAAGATGAATGGTATCTGATTGATGGTCAAAAATGGTATCGAGAATGTGGTAAACATAAATGGGAGGATGACGATTCAATTAAAATTGCCGACGTTCCAATTGATAGTGTCACTGCTGGTTTAGTACCTGAATTAATTTCAAATGAAGAAATAATTGCCGATTCAGCGCAGCCTGAATCTCAAAATCAGATTGCCGAAAACAATATAAATGGTCTAGCTCCTAATTCAATGTCACCTGGAACAGCATCGCCGTATAGAGATAGGTTAAGAAGAGTTGGGGAAGTTGGCGGACCTGAAGTTATGACTAGGGATGTATCCCACAATGCAAGAACCTCCTTATATGGTCTACAAGTTGGTGCCTATATAAAGCCAAGGTTTGCAAAAGACTTTAAGGACTTGAAAAACGTGGAGGTTTACATCGATAATAACGGCGTTTTTAGGTATGTAATAGGGCGATTTGTTTACCGCTCTCAAGCTGAAAAACTGCTCAATTATGTGCAGGAAGTAGGCTATCAAGATGCGTTTATTGTAGATATAAATACTACCAAAAACTTTGATGAAGAAGTAGTACGAGTAAATAACCAATCCATAAAGCGAGAAATAACTGGAGATGTAGAGTATCGAGTACAGATTGGAGCTTTTAAGGAAGAGGATATTCCAGAAGACATAATGCGAATCTACTTGCAGTTTGATGACATTAATGAGAATATTCAAGAGGACCTAACGATTCTTACCCTTGGAGAATATGGCGATTATGATATTGCAAAAGCATTCTGCTCGAACATTCAAGATTTAGGAATTCCAGACGCTTTTGTAGTGGCTTTTAACCAAGGCAGAAAAATCACCATTGAAGAAGCACGCGAGTATTTGATAAGAAAGCGAGAAGAGGACTTAGATAAGGTTCGTGAAAAGGCAGCTGCAGAGCAACAAGGCAAAAAGAAAAAACGGAAATAGTTTCAATTAGCCTTTTATACTCTCTACCCAATTTTTAATACTTCCAGCATGCAGTTCTTTAATCAGCTTCTGTATTGAGTCTTGCTGATTGTGGTACATCAAAAACCCCGTAAAAAACGTATTGTTAAGCGCTAATTTTTGAACATTTTGATAACGCTTTCTATCGTTAAAGGGTAGCAGAAAAAGCTTGTTTTTATAGGCTTTAAACGAGCGTTGTTTCAAGATGGGCCACATACTAGAATCACTGGGAAGACTCTTGTAAAGCAGATCGATACTCTTGCTATAAGCCACAGTATATTCTGAGAACAATTCAATATCTTGCAGTGTTTCCTTGTAACGCTGCACTACAGGACTATTTTCTCCAAATTTTTGATTAAGAAATTGAAGCGCTCCTTTATCTCCGATATAAGTAGCCATATTTTCATTAAACACAGCATCGCTCGAAATATAGACGGTTGCATGGGTCAATTCATGTACTAATAAGCGAACGAATTTTCCAGTATCTAACTCCAGCATAGAGCTTAGTATTGGGTCCGAAAGGATTCCTAGAGTCGACCAAGCGCTAACTTCGCCTAATTCAATATCAAAGCCCTGATTTTGAAGTTTCTGAGCCTCTAAGTCACCCAAAGGTTTTTCAAAAAAGCCTTTGTACTCGAGTTCTCCAAGAATTGGGAAACTCCATTTATAGGGTTCTAAAGAATAGGGAGGGCAAGCTGTTAATGCCCATAAAATAGGTTTCCCTTTTTGTTGGTAATAGCTGGTGTAATTATCGCCAGGCGTTAATCCTAATTCTTTTTCTGAAAAGGACTTTATTTCTGGAATTAACTCAAGCAAAAAGCGGTTTTTAGCGGAAATCGTATCGCTTTTCAGCACATCGTCTAATGGAATTGTATTGCTAACAATTGATAATTGACCTTTGCCTTGCATCCAGAGATACCCAATCATTTCTCGCTGCCAAAATGAAAAAACACCAACTAGAGAAAGGATAAGAAATAGACTTATTTTTCCTTTGTTATATTGCAGGTATTTAGAAGCCATTTGGGCGAAATTAAGCTATAAATTTGCATCAAAATTTATTGAATGAAAATATTTGGAACAGCGTTGTTAACTGTGTTTTTTATTTCTTGCGGAGATTCAGAAAAACCGCCAAAATCAACTTGGACTGAGGCTCAGTTAAAAGAAAAAAAGGCGATCGTAAAAGAGGTAATGGAAGTACACGACGTTACTATGGCTTTTATGGATGAAATACACAATTCCATATCAGAATTGGAAACTCTGAAAAGTAATAATGATTCAACTAATCCAAACGTAGACTCAGCAATACAGCAGTTGGAGATTGCCGATGAAAATATGATGAATTGGATGCGGAATTATCGCGAACCAAAGGATACGATCAATTACGATATGGCAAAAAAATATTTACTAGAACAAAAAGCGGAAATTCAAAAAGTTGAAATTCAAACAAATATAGCTTTAGAATTTTCTTCAAAACTCCTTTCAAATGCGCTGGACACTACTAATTAGTCTATTAACAATTATAATAAGTTGCAGTCCCAAAAAGAAACCACTTCCTGTGCTCGGCAAGCACGACTACGTGTCTCGAAAGGAAGGTGCTAAGGAAGTTACGGATACGGTTTTTTATAAGGTACCTGATTTCTCTTTTTTAGGGCATAGATCTGTGCAAATTGATAAAAAAACTATTGAAGGTAAAGTCACTATTGTTGATTTTTTCTTTACTACCTGTCCTACAATTTGCCCCGTAATGTCAAGAAATATGAAGAAAATTTCACAAGAGTTTTTAGGTGAAAAAAACTTGGCGTTATTGTCTTTCAGCATTGACGCAATTCACGACTCAGTGCCAGTTTTGAATAAATATGCAAAAAAGTTAAATGTAGAAAATGACAATTGGCATTTTATGATTTGTGAAAAAAAGAAAACTTTTGAGCTTGCCAAAGGTTTTATGATTAGTGCAGCTGAGAATAAAAACGCCCCAGGTGGGTTAATTCACAGCGGCGCTTTCATTTTACTGGATGGACAGCAACGAATAAGAGCATATTATGATGGAACAAAAGATGAAGATGTGGACAAAGCAATTGCCGATATTAAATCCCTACTTGATGAAAATTAGCCTGCCTTTATTTTTTCTTGCAATCATTTCATTTATGAACGGTTGCGGAGATAGTAACAGAGATTATGGCAGTGAACTTTATACGAAACACTGCTCAAACTGTCACGGAATAGAAGGGCAGGGACTTCAAGATTTATACCCACCTTTAAAAGGAGCGGATTATTTAATTGAAAACCAAGGTGATTTAGCCTGTCAAATTCTTTATGGAATGAATGGTGAAATAGTGGTGAATGGTAAGGCGTTTAACCAGGCAATGCCTTCGATTCCGCACTTAAGTGATGTTGATTTAACCAACATTATAAATTACATTTCAAAGAATATTGAGCCTTCTGTTAAGCCGGTAACCCTTCGAGAAGTAAAAAATAGAATTTACGATTGTAAATAGAGACAACTATCGTTTAACAATTCTGAAACGCGCAACATGGTTATATTGCGCAGTCTAAACTTCATCTATTTAAATGATTGAGCAGATTCTAAATGCGTTGATGCAATTGTTTGCCATTGTCGCAAATGTTGACGGTGAAAATGATACCAGTCGCTCATTCGTGCGCATTTTTTTGAACGAAGAACTTGATGAGTTGCAAACCGAGAAATATTTACAGATTTATGATGACTACATCAAGCATCACCATTTTAGAAAGAGGGCGAAAGATGGGGCAATAAAACGAACATCAAGGAATTCAGTAAAAATGCTGCGAATTGCTGCAGAAATAAATGGAAGCTTGACTAGGCCACAGAAACAAGTATCCCTTCTTAGGCTCGTAGAATATGTGTATAGTCGAAATATATCCACGAAAGAAAATAGAGAGTTTATAGATGTTTTAGCTGAAGCCTTTAATATAGAGGCAGGTGCCTTCAAAGGTATCATGCAATTTGTTTGTTTTGATGAAGAAGAAAGCGATAGCGAAGCTCTAATGGAGGTGTCTTCTGCTGTCTCAAATGAGCAGATAAGGCACTTGAGCAGGCATGGGTTTAATGGAAAATTGATTTTCCTTTACTTGTCTGGAAGTGGTCTGTTAGCTTATAAGAAAATAGGTAATTCAGAATTGTTTGTCTCTGGAGCCTCCATTAAAGAAGATCGCATATATCTAATGCAAAAAGGATCCTCAATAAAAGGTCCGGTCGTTAATCCAATTTATTACAGTAACGTAATTATTCAGTTTACTCAGGATAGAATTAACGTCCCAATTTCTTTGGAGGTCAAGGATGTAACTTACACATTTCCCCATGGAAATATTGGAGTTCAACCCATAAGTTTTAATGCAAATTCAGGCGAGCTTACAGGTATAATGGGAGGGTCTGGCACCGGAAAATCAACCTTACTTAACATTCTTAATGGAAGCAATGAAATTAGCTCAGGCCAAATAAAGATTAATGGCTTTGACTTATATGCTGAAAAAAGTAAATTGAATGGGCTTATTGGCTTTGTTCCTCAAGATGACCTGTTGATGGAAGATCTTTCAGTTTGGCAAAATTTATTTTATAGCGCCAAATTGAGTTTTGGGAGTTGAACGGATGTAGAAATTAAGGATCGAGTAAATAAAATGTTGCTTGAGCTTGGGCTTAATGAGGTGGGTCATTTAAAGGTTGGAAGTCCTCTAGATAAAAGCATAAGTGGAGGGCAGCGAAAACGGCTTAACATAGCGCTTGAGTTAATTCGTGAACCTTCTATTTTGTATGTGGATGAACCTACTTCGGGCCTCTCTTCACGAGATTCTGAGAAGATAATGGATCTGCTAAAGGGCCTTACGCTTAAAGGCTGCATTGTGTTTGTGGTAATTCACCAGCCATCAATTGAAATTTTCAGACAATTTGATCAATTACTCGTGTTGGACAAAGGGGGTTATTTGGTTTTTCAGGGAAACCCAATAGACGGTATAAATTATTTTAGAAAAGCAAGTGATCAAGTTTTAGCTTCTGAAGATTCGTTTATTCCAAATGCTGAGCAAATTTTTGACATTCTTGAAGCACCAATAGTAGACGAATTCGGAGAGTATACCTCAGAAAGGAAGACTAAACCAGAGAGTTGGTACAAAAAATTTAATGAGAATAGAAAAATCCCAAATAAAAAGTCTTCAGGAAAAGAAGTTCCAGATAGAGACTTTAAGATACCTGGTTATTTTTCGCAATTGAAGGTTTTTGTAATGCGTGATGTATTAGCAAAGTTAGCTAACACTCAATACTTAGCAATCAACCTATTCGAAATGCCCTTGCTAGCAGCCATTATAGCTTTATTTTTAAGGTATTACAGTGAAGAAGAATATGTATTCAGAGATAATACCAATTTACTAGCTTATATTTTTATTTCAATCATTGTAGCCATTTTCATTGGGCTTTCGGTAAGTGCTGAGGAAATCATTAAGGATGCTGCTATAAGGCGAAGAGAATCCTTCTTGAACTTAAGTTGGGGAGGATATCTTAACTCTAAAATTGCTATTCTATTTACTCTTTCCGCTATTCAGGTTTTCTTATATGTAATAGTAGGTAATACCATATTGCAAATAAAAGGAATGTATTTTTCCTATTGGTTGGTGCTGTTCACAGCGGCCGCATTAGCCAACGTAAGCGGATTAATAATATCTGCGTCTTTTAACAAAGTAGTTACCATCTACATAATAATTCCATCTCTAATTATTCCACAAATAATGTTTAGTGGGTTATTGGTTAAATATGAAAGACTGAATCCATGGTTTTCGAGTGAAAAAGAAGTTCCAATAGTTGGTAATGTCATGGTTTCTCGATGGCTTTTCGAGGCGTTGGTTGTAAACCAGTCAGTGAATAATGAGTTTGATCGATATTTTTTTTCGGCCAATACTAGACTCGCTGAAGCAAACTTTAGAAAAAATTATTGGATACCCGAAATGGAGTCCGCATTATTGGTTTTGAAATCTCAATACGGAAAAGTACTGGACGAGAAAGGATTTGATAAGCTTAGGTTACTTGTGAATGAAATAAAGAAGCTGCCAGAAAAGGAGCTAAAACATTTAAACCTAAAACTTTCAGCCTTTGAACAGGGAAGTTATTCATTTGCTGATTTATCCGAGATAGAAGTATTTTTAAAAACGATTGAGGATTATTATGCCCGAAGCTTATTAGGTGCTATTGATAAAAAGGATGAGACTTTTATGAACCTTGAAGCTGATGTGCCCTATGGTTTGACTTACGAAAAGTTTCGAGATGCTTATCAAAACGAACAACTTAACGACTACCTAAATAATAAGAGTAGTCTGACAAAAGTGATCATAAGTAAAAATGAGGTTATCAATAAAGAGAACCAAACATTTCAACTGCCTAGGGATAAAAACCCACATTATTTCGCTCCCATGAAGTTATTTTTAAATAAGTATTATCCAACCCTAAACTATAACCTAGTAGTTATGTGGATTACGGTATTTGTGTTGGGTATATGCCTATATTTTAATGTCCTTCCTCGACTTTTAAATAGGAGTAAAATAACTTGAAACTAATTTTTAATAATTGTTGTTGAGGTAGTAAGAAAAATTATATTTGCAGCCCGGTTTTAGGGCGATTAGCTCAGTTGGTTCAGAGCACCTGGTTTACACCCAGGGGGTCGGGGGTTCGAATCCCTCATCGCCCACAACAAAAGCTCTCTTGGAAACAAGAGAGCTTTTTTTATGCCGTTTTGCGAAATTTATTTCAGCAAATAAGGCATAAAAATTGCGGAATTCGCTAAAAGCGAATTAGCTTTTGATGGGTACAAGGGCCTTTAAGTTTGGGATATGAAAAATCCCTCATCGTCCACAAAAAAAGCCGTTTCAGTTTTGAAGCGGCTTTTTTATGTCCTTTTGCGAAATCTGTACAATTACCGCTTACTTTTTTATAAACCACATCAGCTCCCTCAAGCATTCCTCAGGGGCCTCAATATGCCCCATATGTCCCGGTTTATTTAATATAATTCCGGAAACGTTTTCTGAGCGATTCATCTGCTTTTCCATAGTTGAAACAGGAATGATGGGGTCTTTTTTGCCAGAGACGATATGAATAGGATAGGGTGGAAATTTGAGTAAGATTTCTCTAGAAGGACGCCTTTTCATTCCTTCAAGTGCCGCAATTACTCCTTGTTTACTAGTTTTCAAAGCCTCTTCTTTTACGGATTTTATTGCTTCTTTTTTTAGCTTTCTAAATTTTGAGCGAAACAGCAGTGGAATCGCCACCCGGATAAAAGAGGTATGGTTTTCTTTTACTACGCTAATAGCTCGACTTCTATTTTTTTTCTTTTGCACGGAGTCTGCTCTGCTGGTACTGAAAAACAGACAAATTCCTTTGGTATAATCTGGATATAAATCAGCGAATGCTAGCGCAACATAACCGCCCATTGAGTGGCCAATTAATTTAGCTTTTCGGATACGCAGTGTTTTTAATACAGCCAAAACACAACCCGCCATATCATCCATAGAGTGAGTATAGCCAAAACACTCAGACTGTCCATGACCAGGCAAGTCAATACACAAAACACGATGTTTTTGTGATAACGAAGGAAGAAAGTCTTTCCACATTAATGAGGTTTCTAGAAACCCATGAAGAAGTATTACTGTGCTACCTTTACCTATTTCGGTAAAGTAAATTTTAGCTTTTTTGTACCTGGAAAATGGCATTAGCCATTCATTGCATCTTCAATAGCTTCTGCCTCAATAGGAATATCACTCATTAGATTAAATGGCGCACCATTTTCTTGAACCACTAAGTCATCTTCTAATCGAATGCCTAAGTTTTCCTCAGGGATATATATTCCAGGCTCGCAGGTAAATACATTTCCAGCTTGAATAGGCGATGTCCAAGAGCCTAAATCGTGTGTGTCCAACCCAATGTAATGTGAAGTGCCGTGCATAAAATACTTTTTGTATGCGGGCCATGCAGGGTCTTCATTTTTAATATCAGTTTTGTCTATTAATCCCAATCCTAACAATTCACTTTCCATCAGTTTGCCGACTTCTTTGTGGTAATCGGCTAAATAAGTCCCAGGAACAAGGAGCGTTTCAGATTCAGTTTTCACTCTGAGAACCGCATTGTAAACATCTTTTTGACGTTGAGAGAATCTTCCACTAACTGGAAAACATCTGGTTAAATCTGAAGCGTAATTAGCATATTCGGCACCAAAATCCATAAGCACTACATCTCCGTCGTTGCACTGTTGATTATTCTCGATATAGTGCAAAACACACGCATTGTAGCCTGAGCCAATTATAGGGGTGTAAGCAAAGCCTGCTGATCGATTTCTTAAGAATTCGTGCATAATCTCCGCTTCAATTTCGTACTCCCAAACTCCTGGTTTTAAAAAATCCACCACGCGTTGAACGCCTTTCGAGGTAATGTTACAAGCTTGCTGCATTAAATCAATTTCAATCTGCTCTTTTATAGAGCGTATACCATGCAAGATAGGTGCAGCCTTTTTGTAAGTATGAGCAGGATATTTCTTTTTCAGGCCTTCAATAAAGCGATCTTCGCGCGTTTGAACCTCTTTATTTGCTCTCAAGTGAATATTTGTATTGATGTAGACATTTTCAGCCTGTGCCATCATGTTGTTAAACTGAACATCAAAATCTTGCAACCAAAAAACACTTTCAATACCTGAAGTTGCAAAAGCAGTTTCTTTTGTTAATTTTTCGCCTTCCCAAACTGCAATTAATTCAGAGGTTTCCTTAAGGAATAGAACTTCTTTGTAATGTCCTTCGTGCGCATCAGGAAAAAGCACAAGAATACTTTCCTCCTGGTCAACTCCCGATAAGTAAAGGATATCTCTATGTTGCTTGAATGGCATTGTGCTATCTGCACTGATAGGGTATATATCATTACTGTTGAAAACGGCAATTGAATTTGGCTCCATTTGAGCAATAAATTTTTTGCGATTGCCTACGTATAGCGCTCTGTCTATTGGTAAATATTTCATGATTAAATTATTGAACCTCAAATGTATTAATCCGTTAAGAATGTTCGCCGATTTATTGCTTTTTAGAAGTTAAAACCTTTCTTATTGCAGCCTTATTTAGAATCGTTCCAAAAAAGAAATATAAAAAGTTTAAAAACTTCCCTAAAACCAACATGCGTTTACATTTGTTTCTTATTAAAACAAATCAGAAAACTATGTCCACATCTAATGGAATGACGTCAATTGCTAGAAAGTTCTTTATGGCGCTGTCTGGCTTTTTTCTAATTATCTTTTTATTGCAGCACTGCGTAATCAATATGTTGTCAATAATTTCACCCGAAATGTTTAATTCCGTTTCTCACTTTATGGGAACCAATCCTGTCATTCAATTTGCGCTTCAACCAGTATTGGCTTTTGGAGTGTTTTTTCACTTAGGCATGGGTATATATCTAGAGATGCAGAACAATAATGCAAGATCTATAAAATACGCTATGAATAGGCCAGATCAAAACGCAACATGGATGTCAAGAAACATGATTATAACAGGTATTATGGTAATGTTATTCTTAGGGCTTCATTTTTATGATTTCTGGCTTCCAGAACTTAATGTTAAGTATATCCAAGGAGATATGACTGGTTTAAACGTTGCTGGAGAGTTTAGATACTTTGAAGAATTACAACATAAATTTCACGACCCAATCAGAACTGGTTTATACATATTGTCATTTTTGTTTTTAGCCCTTCACCTGTTGCATGGATTTCAGTCTGCTTTTCAATCGGTAGGTTTTAGGAATAACAGATATACACCCGTCATCAAGAAGTTAGGAGACTTATACGCGATTTTAGTTCCTTTGGGGTTTGTTACAATCGCAGCATTTCATTATTTAAATTCATAATCCAATTCAGATATTATGACAAAATTAGACTCAAAAATACCAGAAGGTCCGATAGCTGAAAAATGGACAAAGCATAAAAACAACATTAACGTTGTAAACCCAGCAAACAAAAGATTAATTGATGTAATCGTTGTAGGAACAGGACTAGCAGGAGGTTCAGCATCTGCCTCTCTTGCAGAAATGGGCTACAATGTAAAGGCTTTTTGTTTCCAGGATTCACCAAGACGTGCGCATTCAATTGCTGCACAAGGTGGTATCAATGCAGCTAAGAATTATCAAAACGACGGAGATTCAACTTACCGACTATTTTACGATACGGTAAAAGGAGGTGATTACCGTTCTAGAGAAGCTAATGTTTATCGATTGGCGGAGGTTTCCTCTAATATTATCGACCAATGTGTGGCACAGGGGGTTCCTTTTGCCAGAGACTATGGAGGCTTATTAGATAACCGTTCTTTTGGCGGGGTTTTGGTTTCAAGAACCTTTTATGCGAAAGGTCAAACAGGCCAACAACTTCTTTTAGGTGCATATTCTGCTATGTCTCGTCAAATAGGAAAAGGTAAAATAAAAATGTACAACCGTCATGAAATGCTTGACGTTGTAAAAGTTAATGGCAAGGCTCGTGGAATTATCGCAAGAAATCTTGTTACTGGGGAAATTGAAAGACATTCGGCGCATGCAGTTGTTATCTGCTCTGGTGGCTATGGAAACGTGTTTTTCCTTTCGACCAATGCAATGGGTTCAAATGTTACTGCATCGTGGAAAATTCATAAAAAGGGAGCGTATTTCGCAAATCCATGTTATACGCAAATCCACCCCACTTGTATTCCTCGATCTGGAGAACATCAGGCTAAATTGACATTGATGTCAGAGTCTCTGCGAAACGACGGTAGAATATGGGTTCCAAGAAAGATTGAAGATGTAAAAGCAATTAGAGAAGGTAAATTGAAACCAACTCAATTGAAAGAGGAAGATAGAGACTATTATTTAGAAAGAAGGTACCCAGCATTTGGCAATCTGGTTCCAAGAGATGTAGCTTCTAGGGCTGCAAAAGAGCGCTGTGATGAAGGTTATGGGGTAAACAAAACTGGTGAAGCAGTTTATCTTGACTTTAACTCAGCCATTATGCGCTATGGAACTGAAAAAGCAATGGTGGATGGTGAAGAAAACGCATCGCAAGATAGAATTCGAAAGTTAGGCGAAGGCGTTATCGAGGCTAAGTACGGAAACCTGTTTCAGATGTACGAAAAAATCGTTGATGAGAACCCTTATAAAACTCCAATGATGATTTATCCCGCCGTTCATTACACAATGGGTGGAGTATGGGTCGATTACAATTTGATGACTTCAATACCAGGTTGTTACGCGTTGGGAGAGGCTAATTTTTCTGACCACGGTGCAAACAGATTGGGAGCGTCCGCATTAATGCAAGGACTGGCAGATGGATACTTCGTTTTGCCATACACCATTGGCGATTATTTAGCGCACGATATTAGAACGGGTCCAATATCTACAGAGTTACCTGAATTTGCTGAAGCTGAGCAGTCTGTAAAAGATGGGCTAAGCAAATTGATAAATAACAAGGGAAGTCATTCTGTCGACTATTTTCATAAGCGACTTGGAAAGGTCATGTGGGATAAAGTTGGAATGGCTAGGAGCGAAAAAGGCCTTAAAGAAGCAATTGCCGAAATACAGCAAATAAGAAAAGAGTTTTGGGAAGATGTAAGGGTTCCTGGAGGCTTAAATGAAATGAATGCCGAGTTGGAAAAAGCAGGCAGAGTAGCAGACTTTTTAGAACTTGGTGAGTTATTCGCAAAAGATGCGCTAGAGAGAAACGAGTCATGTGGAGGTCATTTTAGAGAAGAATCAAAAACGGAAGATGGCGAGGCACTTAGAAATGACAAGGACTTTGCTTATGTAGCAGCATGGGAATTTACCGGTGAGCCTAAAGATGCTGTGTTGCACAAAGAAGATCTAGAGTTTAAAGATATTGAATTAAAACAACGTAGCTATAAATAATAGCTAGTCAATAATAACGGAGTTATGGATTTAACGTTAAAGATTTGGAGACAAAAAAATAAAAATGATAAAGGCGCAATGAAGTCTTATCCTATTAAAAACGTCTCTCCCGATTCTTCATTTTTAGAAATGATGGATCTCTTAAACAATGAATTGATCGAAAAGGGTGAAGATCCTGTTGCTTTTGATCACGATTGTCGGGAAGGTATTTGTGGGTCTTGTTCATTATATATTAATGGCGAAGCTCATGGTCCAGATCGATTGGTTACTACATGTCAGTTGCACATGCGTAAGTTTAAAGATGGAGAAACAATACATATTGAACCTTGGAGAGCAAATGCATTTCCTGTAATAAAGGACTTGGTAGTAGATCGCTCGTCATTCGATAGAGTGATGAATGCTGGAGGATTCGTGTCTGTAAATACTTCAGGTAATACGCAGGATGCTAATGCTACTCCAATTGCAAAAGACGATGCGGACAAAGCTTTCGATGCTGCTACCTGTATTGGCTGTGGAGCGTGTGTTGCATCTTGTAAAAATGCATCGGCAATGCTATTCGTATCTGCAAAAGTTTCGCAGCTTTCTCTTTTACCGCAAGGCCAAGTTGAGGCAAAAAGAAGAGCGCTGCATATGGTGGAGCAAATGGATCATGAAGGATTTGGAAATTGTACAAATACAGGAGCATGTGAAGTGGAGTGTCCAAAAGGGATTTCTTTAGAAAACATTGCTCGTATGAATAGAGAGTATTTATCAGCGTCTATAACTTCAAAAAGCTAGATATAAACACATATACATTACTGAAAGCCCTAGAAATAGGGCTTTTTTTATGCGCACTAGTTACTCTTTCTGTTAATAAAATACAGTTCAGAATTTGAGGTCCTTATGCTTTAACCTGCTTGAACTCGTAAGTTTGTTAGTGGAAATACATTATTCTTACATGCCCGTGTTCAAAGGTTCCTTAAGCTCAAAACTCCCACAAGTGGGTACAACGATTTTTGCCACTATGTCGGCATTAAGCGCGGAGTTCAACGCAATCAATTTAAGTCAGGGTTTTCCAGATTTTGGCGTAGACCCTGTGCTCCTGAATTTAGTGGATAAATATATGAAACAAGGCTATAATCAATATGCACCTATGCCAGGGGTTTTGCCATTGCGCGAAGCACTCTCCGCTAAAATGGATAAAGCTTATAGCACATCTTATGACCCTAATTCTGAAATAACGATAACAGCGGGTGCAACTCAAGCAATTTACTCGGCTATTTCTGCTGCTGTTAAAGAAGACGATGAGGTTATATTGTTTACACCTGCATACGATTGCTATGGGCCATCTATTGAGTTAAATGGTGGAAAGCCCATTCACATTCAAATGCAGCCACCATATTACAACATAGACTGGGAGGAAGTTAAGAAAACGGTAAATCACCGTACTAAGCTTATAATCATTAACACTCCGCATAATCCAACCGGAACTATACTGTCTGCAAAAGATTTGATGGAGTTAGAAAAAATTACCTCAAATAGCGATATTATGATTCTAAGTGATGAGGTGTATGAGCACATTATATTTGATGGTTACGAACACCAAAGTGTAGCGCGCTATCCCAAATTGGCTGAGCGTAGTTTTATTGTCTATTCTTTTGGAAAAACATTTCATGCAACAGGTTGGAAATTAGGGTATTGCGTTGCTCCTGAAAAGATGATGAAAGAGTTTAGGAAAATGCACCAGTTTCAAACATTTGCTTGTAACCACCCCATGCAAATGGCACTTGCCGAGTACTTGTTAAACGAAAATAATTACAATGCGATTGGAAGTATGTATCAATATAAACGCGACCTTTTCAATTCCCTTTTAAAGGATTCAAGATTTGAAATAAGGCCAAGCGCAGGAACCTATTTTCAATTGTTGGATTACAAAGCAATATCAGATGAGAAGGATATTGATTTGGCCAAACAGTGGACAATAGACCACAAGGTAAGTTCAATTCCTGTTTCGGTATTTTACAGACAACCAGTATATAAAAATGTCTTGAGGTTTTGCTTTGCAAAACAAGATGAAACTATTGCAGCAGCTGCTAAAATTTTAAGTAATATCTAATGCCAGATCTAAAAGTAAGTATTGTTCAGTATGATATCGCTTGGCAAAACCCTGCGAAAAATCTAAAAAAAATTGAGAGTCTGCTATTGTCCATTGACAGAACAGACCTAATTGTGTTGCCCGAAATGTTTACAACGGGCTTCACTATGGACGTCTCTTCTAATGCTGAGAAGATGGATGGGCCAACAATAAGTTGGATGCGTAAAGTAGCTGAGCGAAAAGGTGCATCAATTACGGGTAGCTTAATAATTCAAACCGAAAGAGGAACGCATAACCGTTTAATTTGGATGCGTCCTGATGGAACAGTTAGCCATTACGACAAACGTCATTTGTTTAGAATGGCTGGGGAGGATGAGCAGTTTACTGAGGGACAAGAAAAAATATACCCAATTATAAAGGGCTGGAGAATTTGCCCACTTATTTGTTACGATCTTAGGTTTCCAGTTTGGAGTAGGAATCAAAACGATTATGATGCACTAATTTATATAGCAAACTGGCCCGCTGCTAGAAATTCAGCCTGGGAAACCTTGTGCAAGGCAAGGGCGATTGAAAATTTGAGTCCGGTAATTGCCGTTAATAGGGTAGGTCGTGATGGAAAAGGAATTGATTACGTGGGAAACTCGGCCGTGTATGATGCAACTGGGGAAGAGGTGGTTGGATTTGATAAGACTTCAGAAGGTGTTAGGACTGCTACATTAAAGTACACCGACCTCAAGGCGTTTCGAACCAAATTTCCTACCTATTTAGATGCAGATGACTTTGCTATTCAGGGATAAGCCAAGTAATATCTTTATCCCAACCCTCTTTCATCTCTAATTTTTCAGAGTAGAATATAACGCGCTCTGGTTGAGTTCTGGGAATATACTTTCCGGTTGTCCAGACACCATCGTTGTTGGAATCAAAAATCAGTTTAAATTGATACTCACCTGGAGATAGGTTTTGGTAGTTAAATGATTTATTTCCTGAAAATAGATCTTGCCTTATAATTGCTCCACTTTTTGTCATAAACTGAACGATTACATTTTCTGTAGCGTCAAGCTCCACATTGAGTTTAAGATTAGCGTACTCAATGTCACTTTTAGTTTTGAAATCGATTTTTGTTCCCTTGGATTTAAAACCTAGCACATCAGTCAAAAATGAGTCAGGTAGCACTAAACTGTATTTTGAATCCTGCTCAAGGGTGTAAATAATTTTGAGTTTTTTACTACCTACTTTGCTAACCGAAACAAACATGGAGTCAGTTGAATTTTGAATAAATAAAATTGAATCCTTCCAGCTTTTTATTGGAATATCGGTACTTAAAATCAGGGCGTCAAAGTATTTAGCAGTGCCGTTGTTTACATTTAGAGTAATAGTCGGGAGTTTAGGCTTTGCAGTATCAAAGGCTTTCAATTTAATTTTTACCGTATCTAATATTACTTCATCAGCAGAAACTACTATTTCTGTTTCAGTATCTTCTAACCGCGAAAAATCAGTCCATATAGAAACTGTATCGCCAACTAGAAGAGTATCGCTTTCAAACCAGCTTTTTTTGAACGTTTTTCCAAGAATATTTAAGTCGATTGTTTCTGCAGGCTTATTCAATATTAAAACCAATTTACCTTGATTTTCTGCTTTAAGAGAAACGAGGTATTGCTTTTTATTGTCTGGTTCAAAAAGAAGAACAGAATAACTGGAATCAACTTTTGAAGTATAAATGGCATTATCTATAAAGCCAATTCTTTCATTTGGTAAATTGTATAGCCTATCGTTGTTATTATCTTCCAAAACAAATAAGGTGAAATTGCCATTTTTCAGGAAGTTGAATTTGAATTGACCTTCTTTGTTTGTTTTGGTATAATAATACGGTCGTTCTTTAGAAGGAATAGAGTCGTCACTATTTTCAAATAATAAAACTAAAATGCCTTCTTGAGGCGAAAGGTTAAAGGCGTTTTTTACGACACCTGAAAAACTTAAAGAATCTATATAGTTTCCAGTAGAAAAGACCAGGACATTTGAGTCAAGAGCAATGCCTTCGTGAAAATCTTTAACTCCGTTTCCTAGGTTAATCGTGTAGGTAGTATTTGGCAGTAAATTTTCCGGAAAAGTAATTTTAAGTGCTTTGTTATTCACTTTGTATGAAGGCTCTTCAGCCATTGGGGGGGATACTATCGCTTCTTGGGCCATGTTTCCTAACACAATGTATTCGTCAAATACAATTTTAAGTTCTGTCCCCTCAAAGTTTGTTTCTCCTATTCCTGGTGTGGCTTTTACAATTTTAGACGGTTGTTCGTCTTTTGGCCCTCCAGTTGGACTCTCAATTTGAGCGCAACTCAATAAAGAAAATACCGAGAATATGTATACTAAATGTTTCAACTAAAAAATTGTGTCGCTATGTTGGCGCAAATTAACTGCAATTCTTTTTGATGGTGGGAAGTAAATGCGTCAAATTGTTCACTATCAATATCCAAAACACCAACTACCTCGCCGTTTGCCAATATAGGTGCTACTATTTCGGAGTTTGTTTTGCTGCTGCATGCTATGTGCCCCTCAAACTGATGAACATTTTTTACTATTATGGTCTCTTTTTTCTCCCATGCTTTTCCACAAACACCCTTACCGAATTGGATCGTAGTGCATGCAACCGGGCCTTGGAAAGGACCTAATACGAGTTGATTTTCGTATATCAAATAAAACCCGCACCAAAAAGAAACTGTTGACCAGTGGCTATGAATTAAAGCGGAAATATTTGCCAATGAAGAAATAAGGTTTGTTTCACCTTCTGTTAATTGTTTAACGGAAATTGAAAGGGGTTGCTCTTTATTTATAGACTGCATGTTGCAATATTACAGTCAATTTGTTAATCGACTGCGTTTGTATTACTTATCATTTTTTGACAAGCAGAAAAAAAGCATATTTTAGCGCCTTCAATTTTTTTAGGGAATTAGGCAACCCGAGCTTATTTAATGCGTCTATTCACTACAAAAATACATCAAAAAAGAAAATATGAAAAAGTTAGTTGTTATTATTTTTGGTATAATTACCGGATTAACAGTTAGTTACGATACTTATGCTTCTCACCTTGCAGGTGGTAGTATTCGTTACGATTATGTTGGGCCAACTCCAGGTTCTACAACTTCTTGGCGTTATAAAATTACGGTATTTGCATTTAGGTATTGCGGTTCTGGTAATACTGCGACATACGGTTGTGGTGCAAATGGTGAGCAAGTTTATGCTCGATGTTCTCAAACTGGAGCTCAATTGGGTCCTATTCGGTTAACAGCTGTTCCTTACGTTCCAAAGCCAGGCGATCGCCCAAATCCAAGACAAGCGCGTGATGTTTCTGATGTTTGTTCTACAAGGCAAACAGGTTGTGAGGTTCGTGGTGGAGTAAACGGCTATGAACTTTTTGTTTGGGAAGGCACTGTGGATTTACCGCGTTGTAATTCTTGGCGCTTTACTTATAAAAGTTGTACTTGTTGTAGAAATGGTGTGCAAAACTTTACTGGTGGATCAAACACTGGTTTAGAGACTTTTATCAATACGGCATGGTCACCAAGAACTAATCCTGGAGGTGCTCCAGCTAACAGTGCGCCTCAATTTGCAGATGAAGCAAAGCCTTTTCCATCAGTTTGTGTAGGTCAAGATGTATTTTATGGTATTGGAACTTATGATGGAGATGGCGATAGTTTGCGTTTTATTCCAGTTTGTCCTTGGGCAACTACCGGCACAGGCGGTCTTCCAAATCTCCAGCGGATGAATCCAAGAGGAACAGGCGTGTCTTGTACTCGTGCTCTTCCTGGTCTAGTAATGGATCCAGCTACAGGTCTTATATCATTTAGACCAGCAACTACGGGTAGTTTTATTGTTGCTTTTTATGTTGAAGAATACGAACGTTGTACAGGAATTTTGAAAGGTAAGACCTATCGTGAAGTTCAGTTTCAAGTTGCGTCCTGTACGAACAAGGTCCCTGTCGATAAGAGTGGTATTTCTAATATAACGGGTCGAGCAACGTTG